>Ga0208849_1000100_pt1 | contig 84237 bp, 75 predicted proteins | sample NGESurdeep072012_10_FD_184470 | JGI IMG/M metagenome (GOLD analysis project Ga0208849, IMG submission 184470) | Arctic peat soil microbial communities from Barrow, Alaska - NGEE Surface sample 53-3 deep-072012 (SPAdes) | ecosystem: Environmental > Terrestrial > Soil > Wetlands > Peat ...
CACCTTCGGCGCCTCCCGCCCCCGCGTCGTCTGAGGTGCCAGGGAAGCTCGAGCGGCCCGAGGACGTCCTCGCCGCCGCACTCCAGGTGATGGACACCACGCTCGGGACCAGTCGTGTGGCGGAGGCGTCCGCGGACGATGGCGTCGCCCATGGCTCTGACATCGATGGAAACACGGCGACCGACGGGTCCGACCCACCCGTCTCGGGTTCCGTCGATCTCCCGAGCGAGACCGCGGCGGTGGTGGTGGCCGACGTGGTCGCCGCGGCCGACCTGGTCGACGAAGTCGTCGGAGAATACGAACAGCACAGCGATTCCGTAACCACCGAAGAGGTGCCCGAGGGGCTGGCGGGATTCCCGCCCCTGGCCCGGGTCTTGGTCGAGGGCGAGCGCGTGTCGCTCGAGGAGATGGAAGACGTCCTCGAGGAGCGGGCCCGCTCGGGCCAGGCCATCGCCCGCATCCTCACGCTGCGCGGACTCGTCACCGAGGCCGACCTCATGTGGGGCATGGCCCAGGAGATGGGCCTCGAATTCGTCGACCTCGAGATCCAGAGTGTCGACTTCGCCGCCGCATACCACCTTCCCGAAGCCACGGCCCGGCATCACAACGTGCTCGTCATCGCCCTGCGCGACGGCGTGCCCGTAGTGGCGGCGTCCAACCCCACCGACGTGTTCGCCATGGACGACCTGCGCACGATCATCGGGCGCAACTTCGCCACGGTCGTGGCCACGCGGTCCCAAATCAGCACGTACATCGACAAGGCGTACCACCAGGGTGGCGATGCCAGCGAGGTGGCCACCGCGGCTGCGTCGGGCTTCGAGGACCTCGGCGAGGAGGGGCTCGGGAACATCCAGGCCGTCGTCGACGACGCCCCCATCGTCCGCTATGTGAACCTTCTGGTCCTCCAGGCCCTCAACGAGCGGGCCTCGGACATCCACGTGGAGCCCACGGGGGAGAACCTGCGGATCCGGTACCGGATCGACGGCGTCCTCCACGACATCTCGACCGCCCCCCGGGCCATCGCCTCGGCGGTCACGACGCGTCTCAAGGTCATGGCCGACCTCAACATCGCCGAGCACCGCCTGCCCCAGGACGGCCGGCTGTCGCTCTCGGTCGGCAACCGCCCCATCGACCTGCGCATGGCCACGCTCCCCACGATCTACGGCGAGAAGATCGTCATGCGAGTTCTGGACAAGACCAACGTGGTGTTGGGCTTCGAGGACCTCGGCTTCGACGCCGATCTGATGTCGATCTACCAAGAGGTCTTCAACCGGCCCTACGGGACGATTCTCGTGACCGGTCCCACGGGATCGGGCAAGACCACCACCCTCTACGCCACGTTGTCCGCGCTCAACAATCCCGAGAAGAACATCATCACCGTCGAGGATCCCGTCGAGCTCCGCATCAAGGGCATCACGCAGGTGCAGCTCAACGTCAAGGCCGGCCTCACCTTCGCCGCCGCCTTGCGGTCGATCCTGCGATCGGACCCCGACATCGTGCTGGTGGGGGAGATCCGTGACCGCGAGACCGCATTGATCTCGATCGAGGCCGCTCTCACGGGCCACATGGTGCTGGCCACTCTGCACACCAACAACGCCGCCAGCACGCCGATGCGTCTGGTCGAGATGGGAATCGAGCCCTTCCTCGTCACCTCCGCCATCACCGGGGCGCTGGCACAACGCCTGGCGCGCCGACTGTGTGTCCATTGTCGAGAGCCCTATGAAGCCACCGAAGCCGACATCGTGGCGGCGGGGTGGAAACCGGCCGAGGTGTACGCCGATGCCACAACGCCAATGCTGCACCGGGCCGTCGGCTGCCCGGCATGTTCCAACACCGGATACCGGGGACGCAAAGCGCTCCTCGAGCTCCTCGTCGTCACCGAAGACGTTGAGCGGATGATCATCGAGGGAGGTACGGCTGATGACATTCACAAACTCGCGGTCGAACAGGGCATGGTGACCCTGCGCCGTAGCGGCATTCGCAAGGCCCTCGAGGGTGAGACAACCCTCGAGGAAGTGCTCCGGGTCGTCGCATGAGCCCGTCTGCCAACACCCGCGTCGAGTGGGCCCGCCGTCTGGCCCACTCCATCGTCACCGACGGATACGCCACTGACGCCGAGGTGGCGCCCGTGCTCAGCGAGGCGACCGACCGGGGCTCTTCGTTCCCGGCCCTGCTCATCTCGCGCGACGTGACCTCTCAGGAAGTGGTCCTCGGTCTGCTCTCTCAGCTCACCCGGCTGCCTGTGGTGGACCTCGACCACGACCGTCCCAGCGACCAGGCCCTGGCCTCGACGCCGGCGACCGTGGCGCGCGAATACGGAGCCGTCGGCTACCGCCTCGACGGGGACCAGCTGACCACCGCCTTCGGTGATCCGCCCGACGAGGACGACGTGCGGGCGCTGTCGGTGCTCGTGGGCCACGTCGTCATACCCGTGCTGGCCAACCCGATCGCCATCGAGCGCGTGCTGGCGTCGATCGAACCGCAGCAAGCCGCTCCGCCGCCCCCCCCGCCGCAGACCCCCCCACCGCCGACCAACGGGTCGGCACCTGCGCCCCCTCTGGGTGCGACGGTGGGCAACGGGACGGCCCATGCCACCAGTAACAGCGGCCAGAGCGGGGTCCTGCACGCCAATCCCAACCAACCCGAGACCGAGGCGCTGCATCTCGATGACCTCCTGCGTTACGCGGTCAGCGTCGGCGCATCGGACCTCCACGTCACGACGGGCCTACCGGCCTGCATCCGCCTGCACGGTGCCATCCGGCCCATCGAAGGCTGCCCGGTGCTCAACAACGAGATGATCCGAGACATGGTCTTCGGGATCCTCCCCCAGACCATGCGAGAGCGTTTCGAGGCCGAGAAGGAACTCGACACCTCGCACTCGATCGTGGACGTGGGTCGCTTCCGGCTCAACGTCTTCCAACAGCGGGGGACCGTGGCGGCGGCAATGCGTGCCATCCCGCACGAGATCCCGCCTTTCGAGGTCCTGGGAATTCCCGATGCCATCCGGTCTTTCACCGATATGCGGCACGGGCTCGTCCTCGTCACCGGTCCCACCGGATCGGGGAAGTCGACCACCCTGGCGTCGCTAGTGGACATCATCAACCGCACCAAGCCACTGCACATCGTCACCGTGGAGGACCCCATCGAGTTCTTGCACACCCACAAGCGGGCCATGGTCAACCAGCGCGAGGTCGGACAAGACACCATGTCGTTCTCCGAGGCGCTGCGCCGGGTGCTGCGCGAGGACCCCGATGTCATCCTCGTCGGTGAAATGCGTGACCTCGAGACCATCTCCATGGCCCTCACGGCGGCGGAGACGGGGCACCTCGTCTTCGGCACGCTGCACACCCAGGACGCTCCTCAGACCATCGACCGCATCATCGACGTGTTCCCCTCCAACCAGCAGGACCAGATCCGGACCATGCTGGCGGGGTCGCTCGAAGGCGTGGTGACCCAACAGCTGCTGCTCAACGCCGACGGAACGGGTCGTCTGGCCGCGTGTGAGGTCATGATCTGCACGGCCGCCATCCGCAACCTCGTCCGGAGTGCGAAGACCCACCAGATCTACTCGTTGATGCAGACCGGTGGTCAGTACGGCATGCAGACGATGGACCAGGGCCTGTCGAAATTGGTGCGGGCCGGACGGATCACCGAAGCAGTCGCGTTCGACCGGTGCCGCAGCGAAGAAGACCTTCGCAACCACCTGAACGCGTAGTAGGAGCCCATCATGGCAATGACATTCGACTACAAGGTGAGGGACCGCACCGGGAACCTGGTGGAGGGCCAGCTCGAGGGCGACAGCCTGGCGCTGGTCGTCGGGAAGCTCCGCGAGATGGGGTATCTCCCGTTGGCCGTCACGCCCAAAACCGGGGTGAACGTGCACCGGGAGATCTCGATCCCCGGATTCACCAACCGCGTCAAGCTCAATGAGATCGCCGTCGTCACCCGCCAGTTGGCCACCATGATCGACTCCGGACTGTCCGTCGTCCGGTCGCTCGGCATCCTCGCCGGCCAGGTCGAGAACAAGGAGCTGGCGAGGGTCCTCGGCGAGGTGCGGATGGAGGTCGAGCGCGGCTCGTCGCTGTCGGGCGCCTGTGCCAAGCATCCCAAGGTGTTCAACACTTTGTTCGTGACCATGGTCCAAGCCGGAGAGGCCGGAGGGCACCTCGACGAAGTCCTGCTCGAGCTGGCCTCGACCATCGAGAAGCAGGCCGTCCTGCGGCGCAAGGTCCGCTCCGCCATGACCTATCCGATCATCGTGTTGAGCGTGATGGTCGTCATCTTCTTGGCTCTGCTCATCTTCATTGTCCCGGTGTTCCAGAAGCTCTTCGCCTCCCTGCACGCCAAACTGCCGTTGCCCACGCAGGTCGTGATCGGGATCTCCAAGATCGTGTTGAGTGTGTGGGCCGTCCTCCTCGTCGCCATGCTGGTGGTGGGAATTGTCCTGCTCCGGCGTTGGATCAAGACTCCCGAAGGACGACTGAAGTGGGACGGCTTCAAGCTCAAGCCGCCCATCTTTGGGCCTCTTGTCCACAAGGTGTCACTGGCCCGCTTGTCGCACACATTGGGGTCGCTGATCCAGGCCGGTGTTCCCATCCTGGAGTCGCTCGACATCGTGTCCGATACCGCCGGCAACCAGGTGATCGGGAACGTCCTGCTCGATTCCAAGGCAGGAGTGCGCGAAGGACGGGCACTGGCGGACACGCTGCGCGATCACGAGGAAGTGATCCCGTCGCTGCTCACCCAGATGGTGGAGGTCGGCGAGCAGACCGGTGCGCTCGACGGGATGTTGCACAAGGTCGGGGAGTTCTACGACGGCGAGGTGGAGATCACGGTCAACAACCTCACGTCGATGCTCGAGCCGATCATGACCGTGTTCATGGGTGCCGGGGTCGGCATCATGGTCATCAGCATGTACCTGCCCATGTTCAGCTACATCAAAGCTGTCCCGACGCACTGAGCCGCTCTCCTGCAAGAGCTTGAGTTCGATGCCCACTTCTATTGTCGACGACCCCATGGGTCACCGAATGGCGACAGGCTTGCGTCGTCACTCGTGGCCAATCGGTGTCACCGTAGTGTCGTTGGCAACGGGGATGGCGTTCTGCCTGCTGTGGGCACCCTTGGTCCGTCACACGCACGGCTGGCTCGTCCCCTGGGATATCTGGGGTGCGTATCGTTCCGCCCATTTTATCGGATGGGGCGATCTCGGAAACATCTATGGAGCGGGCACAGGGCTTGTGACCTTTCCCGGGATCCTTCTTCTGTTCGCCCCCGTCGCGATGCTGACGGGTACCTTCGGCATGTCCGAGAGCTTTCCGTACATCCTTCTCCATCCCACGGCGTGGCTCGTTCTCGGTCCCTACGAGATCCTGATGAGCTGCAGTGCCATCTTCGCCTGTGACGCGCTGGCCGAGCGGCTGGGCGTGGGTCGGGGGCGGCGAAGGCTGTTGTGTGTCGCCGAAGGTGTCGTGCTGTGGAACGTGTCGGTGATGTGGGGTCACCCCGAAGACGCCGTGGCGGTGGCACTGGCCATCTACGCGTTGGTGCTCGCCCTCGACGGCCGGTGGAACGGGGCGGGGTGGCTCTTCGGAGCGGCGGTGGCGACGCAGCCCGTCGTCGTCCTCATGCTGCCCGTGATCCTGGCCTTGGCCGGGAAGAGCCGGGCCCTCCCCTTGCTCGTCCGGGTGACGCTTCCGGCGATGCTGTTGCTCGCCACCCCTCTCGCGGCCGAGTTCCATGTCACTGCCCGTGCTCTTGTCGACCAGCCCAACTTCCCCAACATCGATCACCGGACTCCGTGGACGTCTCTGGCCCCCAGATTGGGGGGATCGGGCCATGCACTAAGCGTTGCCGCTGGCCCCGGGCGCGTCGTTGCCGTGGTCCTCGCTTGTGCCACTGGGTGGATCTCGCGACGGTGGCGGGACCGCCCCGAGATGATCGCGCTGGCGGTCGCATTCGCGTTGGCCCTGAGGTGCTTCACCGAATCGGTCATGGTCTCGTTCTATGTCTGGCCCGTACTCGCCGTCGGGCTGGTCTTGGTGATGCGAGGCTCCCCTTGGCACTGGGTGGTGGGCCTCGCCGCGGCTGTGGGCGTCACGGTCTGTAGCGAATCTCACCTCGGTGAGTGGGCGTGGTGGGGGATCGTGAACGCTGGCATCCTCCTGCTACTCGCCATGGGTATTCCGTCAAGGCGTCGGGGCTCCCTGCCGATAACTACACGCATGGCGGATGTAATGCCCGTTCGTGACCATCCCCCCGTACTCGTGGGGGCAAAACCGTGACCAGGAGATCGGCGACATGGCACAGGTAGTAGGACTTGACATCGGCACGAGCGCGGTGCGCGCCGCCGAGCTCGAGTTCGGATCCGGAGCCCCGGTGCTCGTTGCCTTCGGGCAAGTCGGCCTGCCCCCGGGTGCCATTGTCGACGGTGAGGTGCAGGATCTCTCCGCCGTATCGGACGCCATCGCCCGCCTGTGGCAGAACGGGAAATTCCAGTCCAAATCGGTCGTGGTCGGCATCGCCGGCTTGCGCGCCATCACGCGCGAGCTCGACCTGCCCTGGGTGCCCGACGAAGACGTTGACAGCGCCGTGCGCTTCCAGTCCGAAGAGGTCATCCCCTTCCCGCCCGACAAGACGATCCTCTCCGCGCAGGTCCTGTCCGACAACACCGCATCCGACGGCACCAAGACCCGACGGGTGTTGGTGGCCGCCGCCCATCGCGATCTGGTGGAAGGCGTGGTCAAGGCGGCCGAGCAGGCCGGCCTCATCGTCGAAGGCGTCGACCTCGTGTCGTCGGCCCTGGTGCGCGCCCTCGGCGACCCTTCGGTGGCCGCCGAGCGCCCCGAGGCCATCGTCTCCATCGGGGCCGGTCTGACGGTCGTGGTCGTCCATCAACACGGACGCCCCCAGTTCGTCCGGACCATCGGCACGGGGGGAAATGCCGCCACCGCGGCGGTGGCCTCCGCGCTCGACCTCCCGCTGATCGACGCCGAAGGCATCAAGCGTCGTCTCGGCGAAGTCTCCGCCCAAGTGACCTCAGCCGAGAGCGCCGTGCAGCCGGCCATCGCCGAGCTGGTGGGGGAGATCCGGAACTCGGTCCAGTACTTCGCCACCCTTCCCGGTCGTGCACCTATCGCCAGAGTGCTCCTTACTGGCGGAGGGGCCCGCCTGCGGGGTCTGGTCAAGGAACTGCGGGCCCAGGTCCGCATTCCCGTCGAGCACGTGTCACCCTTGGAGCGACTCGACCTGTCGAAGATCGACCTCGATCCCGAACAGGCGGCGAGCATCGAACCGGTGCTGGCCACTCCCATCGGTCTGGCGCTCCCTGAGCCGAACCCGTCGGTCAAGAAGTTCAATCTGGTGCCGCCCGAGGTTACCCAGCGCGCCTTCGAGCGCCAGGTGGCCCGCAAGGCGTTCGTGGCTGCCGGTGTGGTCGTGCTTCTGCTTGTGGCCGCCAGCGCCGGCCGATTCCTGCAGGTGCACAGTGCCCAGAACGGTGTGAGCAACCTCCACAGCGCGGTGGCCGGGCTCAACGCCCAGATCCCGAAGTACGACAAGGTCGTGGCCATCAACAACGAGCTTCGAGTGGCCAAGACCCAAGTCACCACGCTCGGGAGCACAGCCGTCGACTGGTCGGCTGTGGTCGCCCAGCTCGGTAGCCGCATTCCGACGGGGTTGAGCGTCAACACGTTCACGGGCTCCGGCCTGACGGCGGGAGCAGCCACCGCCAGCACGACGGCAACGGCGTCTTCCGCCAGTTCGACGCCGGTCGCCGGATCCATCGGGTCCCTGTCGATGGGATTGTCGGGGAACTTCCCGATTTCGGCACACTTCGACCCCGTGGCCTTGTGGATCGACAACCTCACGGCGTCCCCGATGTTCAGCCCGCCCGGTGTGAGCTCGGTTGCCAACACGCCGGTGGCCGGAGCGAATACCAGCGTCACGTTCTCCTCGACGCTGTGGCTGTTGCCCACGTCCAACCTGATCAAGAACGCAGGCTTCTAATGGACCAGATCAAGCGGTACCGAATCCCGATCCTCACCGGCGTCGGTGCTCTCGTCCTCGCCCTCATCGTCTTGGTGGCGTGGATCTCACCCGAGGGGAGCAAGCTCTCGAGTCTTCACGCCCAGCAGACGCAGCTCGAATCGCAGCAAATGCATCTCCAAACCGAGCTCACGACGCTCAAGGCGGCCAAGGCCCATCTGGTGTCCAATTGCCAGGCTCTGTCGAAGGATCTCGGCGAGATCCCCGGGACACCGAGTGTGGACAGCTTCTTCAACCAGGTGACCGCGCTCGCCGTCGCCAGCGGTGACCCCAACACGCCCAGCATCAGCGTCACCCAGGCTGCGACAGCGACAGCAAAGGGCGGGGCCAATCCGGTTGTCGTGACGTTCACTCTGACGGGAACCTATGGCCAGATGTCCGCCTTCTTGAAGGGCCTGGACACATTCCCGCGGCTGTTCACGGTCACCAGCATCACGATCAACGGGGGCGCCATCGCCACCGGGGGTGCAACGATCAACCCCGCCACGACCGGCTACACCCTGGATCTGACCGGCAACATCTACTACAGCTCCGGGCAGCAGAACGTCTGTGCCGCCGCCACCACGGCCGACTCCCACTGAGCACCGGGAAGTCCAATCCCATTGTTCGGTCATTGGGGAAATCTGCTCAACGCCCTAAAGGAGCTGTGCAGCACGGCCGATAGTTGTTCCGATAGCCATTGCACATTAAGGGAGGAAGTCCATGCTCAAGTCCATGCTCACGCGACTGCGTGAGACACGTATGCAGGAGATCGAGGGAGACGGGGCGGCTGAAGCCGGCTTCACCCTGATCGAGCTCATGGTGGTCCTGTTGATCATCGCCATCCTGCTCGCCATCGCCATCCCCACGTTCCTCGGGGTTGCCAACTCGGCCGGAGACCGCGCTGCGCAGTCGAACCTGACCAACGCGCTGACCGAGGTCAAGGCCCTGTATCAGAACTCGGCCAGCTACAACCAGACTGCCAACACCCCTATGACGGCTGTTAACGAGTTCCTGGGCTCCGCGCCGGAGTTCGCCTGGGTCGACAACACGGCGTGCAACACGAGTCCCGGCAACTGCGTCAGCGTCAAGGTCGTCGACTCGTCGGCCGGCAACGACTCCCAGGGCGTGGAGCTGGCGGTCTACAGCGCCAAGACCACGACGTGCTGGTACGCGGTGGATCTCGAGTCCACCCCGTCGACATTGGTCGGTGACTCGGGAGTTCCGTTCTCCATCGCCGGGCATGCGCCGCAATTTGCAACCACGGCCGGCGTGTTCTACGGCATGAAGACCGGTGCCGCCGCTCAGGCCGCATGCAACGCCGGGTACCCGTCGCAGACGTCTGTCGCCTTCAAGTGGGGAGTCAGCTACTCCGCTGCTCCTGCCGGGAACTGATCGGTACCACCATCTGAAGCGCTCAGCCTGGTGCTGAGTCGCTGAGGACAGTTAAGAAAGACGATGGCCCTCGCTTCGGCGGGGGCCATCGTCGCGTCTATGCCCCGGACGGGGCGATGGACAACCAACTCCGTATGCCGAGTCGGACTGTGTGACTCGTCAGCCCGGTAGCTCGCTCGGCATAGGCGCGGCCGACGCGATCACGTCCAGGATCTCTTTGCCGACGAGCTCGTCGCGCTCGAGCAGCGAGTCGCGCAGCGCCTCGATCACGTTGCGGTTGTCCTCGAGCATGGTGCGGACGCTTTCCTTGGCGTCGCGCAACAGTCGCTCGACTTCTTCGCGGCCGGAGTCGAAGGCGGTGACCTTGCTGACGATGTTGCCCGGCATGTCGAGCGCGGCGAAGGAGATAAGCGTGCTCCCCATCCCCAGGCTTCCCACCATTTGGCAGGCGGCCACCGTGGCGGCCTGGAGGTCCGATGACACACCCGAGCTCGTCTCGCCGAAGAACATCTCTTCGGCCACCATGCCCCCGAAGGCGATCTGGATGAGGGCCTCGATCTCGGTGCGGGTCTTGGTGAAGCGCTCCTCCTCCTCGGAATGCGACAGGAGCCCGAGGGCGTCCTTGCGCTTCACGATGGAGAGGACCTCCATCTTGCGACCCTTGCCGACGAGCCATGCCACCGTGGCGTGACCCGACTCGTGGGTGGCGATGGTCCGACGTTCGGCTTCGACGTACTCGACGGGCTGTGCCAGGCCGATCTCCTCGGTCATCTTGGCCTGCTGGATGTCGTCCCATCCGAGCCCCGTGGCGTTCCGACGCAGTGCCCACACGAGCGCTTCGTCGAGAAGGTGCTCGAGCATGACCGGTGAGTACCCGAAGGTCATGGCGGCCAGCGTGTCGCGCTTGGCCGGGTCGTCGAGCTCGGCGTCATGGGCCTTCTTGGCCAGGTAGTAGTCGAGGATCTCGCGCCGACCCGACTTCGACGGCAGGTCGAAGTAGATGGAGCGGTCGAAGCGGCCCGGGCGCACCAGGGCGGGGTCGAGGTCGGCGGCGCGGTTGGTGGCGCCGATCACGAGGATGTTGGCGGGCGGGTTGGCGGGCTTGTCGAAGTGGCGACCCGAGGGAAGCCAGTTGTTCACGAAGTCGACCAAGGCGCCGCGCAGCCGGATCGACTTCGGAGGCTGGTCGAAGGACTGGAGCTGGATCAGCAGCTCGTTGACGACCCCGGCCACACCGTCGTGGTGGCGACCGTTGCCCATGCCGCCCCGGGCGCCGCCGATGGCGTCGATCTCCTCGATGAAGCCGATCGCACCGCCCTCCCGCCGGGCGTACTTGCGAAGCTCCCGGAAGTACGAGCGGATCTTGCGGTTCGTCTGTCCGTAGAACATGGACTGGAACGCCGATGACGACACGAAGAGGAACGGCACGCCGGCTTCGGCGGCCATGGCCTTGGCCATGTAGGTCTTGCCCGTTCCCGGTGGGCCCTCGAACAGGATGGCCCGGCGGGCCGATCCCCCCATGTGGTCGGCGAAGGTCTTGTGGGCGAGAAAGAGGTTGAGGGTCTTCACGACCTCGTCGACGACCACGGGCGCGCCGCGCACGTCGTCGAAGTGGACGTCGATCTCATTGGGTCGGTACAGGATGTGCGGGGAGCGCCCCGCCCCGAGGAGCGGGAGAACCATCACCGAGCCCAGGATGACGATGAGAAGGAAACCCGGAAGATAGGGGGTGAGCCCCGACGGGATGTGGGGGAACCCGAAGGGCCCGCGGTGCAGCACCGTGGCGCGCACCACGAACCAGATGGCGAAGGGGGTCAGGATCAGTGCCAACCGGCGCAGCTTGCTCTGGCGGACCCGCTCGCGGTGTGTCCCGACATCGGCGGTGGTGACACCCATGACACCGGCCTGGCCGAGCGACTGCACGGCGGCGGCGTGGGCGTCGGCGGCGCGCGTGTCGGTGTCGTCCCCGGGAGCGAGGTCTGATGGCGCTGCGACCGCATCGGTCTGGGCGCCACCCTTCAGCAGCCGATGCCGGTCTTCCCGGTTCCCGTGATTCCCCATGCCCTCAGCCTCGCCCCCGGCGCCCAGCCTGGTCCCGTTCGAAGCGGGGGCTCTGGCGCAATCACACCACTCTCCGCGTCCGTTCTAACGCGCTCCCCAACAAGGGATCAACTCGTTCCCAATACCCATACCCGCCCTGCCTGGGCCGGGACCGTGCCCTCCCAGGCAGGGCCGTCCAGGCGGGGGTCACATGGGCCCGGCGTCGTGCTTTCGCTCGGGGAGGAACTCGCGCCGCGACGACAAGACGGCGAGGGCCCGGTGCAGGGCCGGGCGGGTCTCGGCGGGGTCGATCACCTCGTCGACGAAACCCCGCTCAGCGGCCACCCAGGGTGTGAGGAGCTCGGCGTCGTATTGCTCCTCGAGCACCCGGCGCTCGTGCTCGTCAGCGTTGCGGTTGAGGATCTGGACGGCGCCGGGCGCTCCCATCACGGCGATCTCGGCCGACGGCCAGGCCAGGCACAGGTCGTTGCCGATGCCCTTGGAGTCCATGACGATGTAGGCCCCTCCGTAGGCCTTGCGCAGCACGATGCACACCCGCGGCACGCTCGCCTCGGCATAGGCGAAGGCGAGCTCGGCCCCGTGACGGATCATCCCCCGCCACTCCAGGTCCTTGCCGGGGAGGAACCCCGGTGTGTCCACGAGCGTGACGATCGGCAGGTTGAAGGCGTCGCAGAAGTGGACGAAGCGCGCCCCTTTCTGCGACGCCGGGATGTCCAAGGTGCCCGCCAGGACGCGCGGTTGGTTGGCCACCACGCCGATGGGCATGCCGCCCACACTGGCCAGCGCCGTGACGAGATGCGACGCCCATCCGGCGCGGAGTTCCAGGAGGTCGCCGTCGTCGACCATGGCCCGGATCACGTCGCGTACGTCATACGAGGCGGATGCGGCGGCAGGGACCAATTCCCGCAGCGCGGGCGTGGCGCGACCGGTGGGATCGTCGGTGGGCAGCCGCGGCGGCTCCCCGTCGGCGTTGTCGGGAAGGTACTCGAGCACCGCCCCGAGCAGCCCGTCCACGGCGTCGACATCGGCGGCCAGCAGCGCGCACAGCCCACTCGTGCGCGCGTGCATGGCGGCGCCGCCGAGGTCATGGAGGCCCACCCGCATCCCGGTGAACCCCTCCACCGCGTCGGGGCCCGACACAAAGGCGAAGGCGTCGGGTGTCATCACCGTGACATCGGCGAGGCCGAGCAAAAGCGATGGTCCCGAGATGGCCGCACCGGTCACCGCGGCCAGGACGGGGACCGACCCCGAGCACGCCGCCATGGCCGCCGCGGCGCGCCCCCATCCGTGCAGGGCGTCGATTCCCTCGGAGACCTCTGATCCCGACGACGCCAGGACCACTACCAGGGGGAGTCGTTCGGCCAGCGCCACCCGCGCCGCCTCGGCGATGGTGTCGCCGTCGTCCTGGGTCAGCGCGCCGCGGTGGTGTCCCGAGACCGAGCGCGCCACCACCACCGTGCGGCCCTCCAGGGACTCGACGCTGGCGCGTACCGAGCCCGGGACGTGGGTGCGCAGGGGGACCTGCGTGCCCCAGCCCGACCCGGGACCCGCAGATGCCCGCGCCTGGGACCCGGGGGTCAGAGACACGGTCGCCACTGGCGCTCATGTTAGGAGGAAGGCTGGGGCGCCATGTGCGAGCCGCCCCGGCCCAGGTGCTGTGTCACGATCTGTCCCGACGGAAACGAAGGGTGGCGGCGATGCGTGCGTGTGTGATGCGACAGGGTCGGCTCGTGGTCGACGACACCGACGACCCTCGTCCCGAGACCGGCCAGATGCTGGTGCGCATCCTGGCCTGTGGGATCTGCGGGTCCGACCTCCACTTCTTGCGCCACGGCGAGAGCATGGTGTCGATGACCGACGCCATGCTCCCGTCGATGGGCTCGCAGGGCATGGGGATGGCGCCCATCGACTTGAAGCGCGACATCGTGATGGGCCACGAGTTCTGTGCCCAAGTCGTCGAGCTCGGCCCCGACACCCAGGGCCCCGCGCCCGGGGCGCGGGTGGTGTCGATCCCGGTGCTGCTCTCTTCCACCGGACTGCACCAGCTGGCGTACAACAACGCCTACCCCGGTGGCTATGCCCAGTACATGGTCCTGTCCGCCGGGCTCGCCCTCGAGGTCCCCAACGGGCTTGACTCCCGCCACGCCGCGCTCACCGAGCCCCTGGCCGTGGGGATCCACGGGGTGGCCCGCTCGGGGGCCGCGGCGGGCGACAGCGCCGTCGTGGTGGGATGCGGTCCCGTCGGGCTGGCGGTCATCGCCGGGTTGCGGGCCATCGGCGTCGAGTCGATCGTGGCCGCCGACCTGTCCCCGAAACGTCGGGACATGGCGCGCACCATGGGGGCGACCGAAGTCGTGGACCCGGCCGAGGAAGGTGTCGTGGACGCCTGGCGGCGCGTGGACGGGCGTCGTCCTCTCGTCGCCTTCGAGGCGGTGGGGGTGCCCGGCATGCTCCAGCAGTTGCTGAGCTCCCTGCCCCCCGGCACACGGGTGGCCGTGGTGGGGGTGTGCATGGAGCCGGACCAGATCCTCCCGTTCTTCGCCATCGCCAAGGAATTGTCGCTGCACTTCGCCCTGGCCTACGGCATCGACGAGTTCGCCGGCGCCCTGCGCGCCCTGGCCGAGGGCGACATCGATGCGTCGCCCATGATCACCGGCACGGTGGACCTCGACGGTGTGCCCGGGGCCTTCGAAGCGCTCGCCCACCCCGACGAGCACGTCAAGATCCTCGTGGAGCCCGCGGCGACGTGATGGAGCGGACGTCGAGGCTGTCGTGGCTTCGGCGCGCCTGGCCGTGGTTGAAGTACGTGGTCGGGTTGGCGCTGGCCGGCCTCGCCCTGTGGGCCCTCACCGGTCGCACCGGCGAGCTCTCGGGGGCGTCGAAATATCTCGAGCACCTCCGTTGGTGGTGGTTGGCCCTGGCGGTGGTGGTCGAGCTCGGGTCGTTGGTGGCGTTCGCCCAGATCCAGAAGCGCCTGCTCGCCGCGGGCCATGTGGAGGTGTCCACGCTTCGGCTCACGGGGGTGACGGTGGCGTCCACGGCCATCGCCAATTCCATGCCGGCGGGCCCCGTGGTCTCCGCCGTGTTCGCCTTCGGCCAGTACCGACGCCGCGGCGCCGACGAGGCGCTGGCGGGCTGGACCCTGGCCGCGGTGTTCGTGGCCGCTTCGGTCACCCTGGCCGTGGTGGCGGCGGCGGGGGTGACGGTGGCCGGCGCCGAGGGGGCCGGCCTCGACCTGGTCGGGGTCACCGTGGCCGTGCTGGTGGGGGCCATCGCCCTGGGTGCGGTCTTTCTCCAGAGACGTGCACTGGTGTGGCTGGTCTCGGCGCTGGTCCGGGCCTCGTGGCGGGTGGTGGGTTGGCCCCACGGTGAGCTGGCCGACCACATCGACCGCATCATCGGCCGGCTCACCGTGGTCTCGCTGGATGTCCGACAGGTTGTCTCGGTGGTGGTCTGGGGGGTGGCCAACTGGGTTCTGGACTGCGGGTGTCTGGCGCTCTCGTTCCTGGCCATCGGGGCCGGCATCCCGTGGCGGGGGCTTCTCCTCGCCTACGGGGCCGGTCAACTCGCCGCCAACCTCCCCATCACCCCCGGAGGCCTGGGCGTGGTCGAAGGGAGCCTCACCATCGCCCTGGTCCAGTTCGGCGGGGCCGAGTCCTCGACCGTGGCGGCCGTGCTCCTCTACCGGATCTTGAGCTTCTGGGCCGAGCTGCCCATCGGCTGGGCGACGTGGGGGTACCTGGTGTGGTCGGGTCGGTCGGTCACCACCTCCGAACCGCGTCCCGAAGGGGTCTTGAATGAGCCAGTGTCGTGAGGGGGCCAGTGTCGTGAACGAGCAAGTGTCGTGAGGGAGCCAGCGTCGTGAGGAGGCCGGTGATGAAGCGACCGGGTGGGGTGAGGTTCGGACGCGGGGGCCGCAGAGCACGGCGGCTGAGCGTCGTCGCCGTGGTGGTGGTGGGCTCGTCGTGGCTGTCGGGCTGCACCGCGGCACGCGACACCCTCGGGACGAACTCGAGCCCGTGCTTCCATGCCCTGGCCCTGGCGGCCGACGCCGTGCACGACCGGGGTGAGTTCGCCGGGGTGCGGCTCGTCGCGGACTCCACCTTGGCCCACGTCCATCAGGTGGAAGCGGTGCTCGAGCAACGCTCGTCCACCCCTTTGCACAACGTCTGCCTCGTCGCCTACCGGGGAGACTTCCGCCTGTCGCAGGTCAGGCGCCCGGCGGGCAAGATTCCGGCCTCGGGGGTGGGCCACTTCGCCATGGTCGTCGTCTCGACGCCGCAGAACACGCTGCTGGCCACGTTCGTGCTCGAGAAGGAGCCGGTTCGGTTCCGCCATCTCGCCCTGGGCCGGCTCGATCGACCCCGACCCCGCGGTCCGCTCTTAGCCGCCCGGTGACCCCGGTCCGCTCGCACCGGGGGGATCGGCGGGGTCGGCCCCGTCCTCAGGCTCGGGGGGATCGGCCCACGGCAGGGCGATGGGGCGCGGGCCGGCCCAGGCGTGGCGCCGCCGCCCCTCTCGGACGTGGCCTTTTCGTTGCGCCCGGGCCGCCCGCTCCAACTGCCGCTCGACCTCGGCCCAGGTGAGGGGCTCCCCGTCGTCGCCTTCGGCGCCGTCCTCGGCCCGCTGGGCGCGCAGCAACGAGACCCACGCCGCGCTCCACAACACCGGGAGCGTCGCCACCTTGGCGATCACCCCGGCCAACTGCTGGTCGACGAGGCGAGAGAACCCGAATGCGACGCGCACATTGATGAACGCCTCATACAGCGGGTGGCGGGCGAAGACATAGATGATGGCCGGGAAGGTGGGGATCACCGACTGGATGAACAAGTACGCCGTGGCGGCCACGGGGGTGGTGCGGTGCGTTCCGGGGATGTGGCGCAGGACCGGGCCCCACAACACCGCCCCCCCGAACAGCAGGGCCACATCGGTGAGGGCGCGCCACCACGGGGACGATGCCTGGGCGGCGACGGCGGGGGTGAGGAGCGTGCCGACGGCGACGACGCTGAAGGTCACCACCGCCACCACGGGACGGGTGAGGACCTCCAGACACGCGTCGAGCGGTGCGGGGCGCGTGAGGAACGCCAGGAGGGGGGCGGGCATGGCCAGCAACAACAGCGGTGCGGCGGCGAGGGTCAGCAGCAGGCGCTGCACCACGAGCGCGGTGAGCGACCAGTGCGCGGCGAGGTCGGCGAGGGGCCAGGTGAGGGCGAGGACGAGGGCGGCGAGTGCGCCCGCCATGCACCGGAGCTGGTGCCGGGTGGGAAGAGTGCCGGGCCCCGGTTGCCCTCCGAGGTGGCGGAGGCCGAGGCCGTAGGCGAGCGCCACAGCGGCGATGGCGAGCCATGCCACCAGGTGGAGGTGGAAGGCCAACGGATCGCCGGCGACCACCGACCGCAGGGCGTGGGGTGCGGCGGCGAGGACCATCGCCCTCATGGCCGCGCCCCGGCGCATGGTCGTCGAGGCCGTCGGGACGGCGCGTGGCGCCGCCTACGCTCTCGCCCATGGTGGACAGGCTCGAGCGGCTCACCGACCTGGTGCTCGTGCTGCTGCGCGATCAGCGGCCGAAGTCGCTGCGCGAGATCGCGTCCGAGGTGCCCGGGTACCCGGTCCAGGAGGGCGAGGCGCGTCGTCAGGCCTTCGAGCGCGACAAGCGCACCTTGCGAGACGGTGGGATCGAGGTCACGGCCATGCCCATCGACGGCCCCGAGCAGGTGGGGTACCTCATTCGTCCCGAGGACTACTACCTGCCCGACCTCGATCTGGCGCCGGACGAGCAGGCGGCCCTGAACCTCGCCGTCGCCGGGGTCCACCTCGGCGATCCTAGTGGTCGGGATGCGCTGTGGCGCCTGGGACTCCCGGCGTCGACCGGGGCGCGACCGGTGGCCGAGCTCCCCGCGCTTCCGGCCCTGCCCGTCCTGCACGCCGCGCTCCGGGCGCGAGCCACGGTCAGCTTCGACTACCGCCGCGAACGACGCCGGGTCGATCCCGCCCAACTGCGGTTCCACGGCGGGTGGTGGTACCTCGTCGGCCACGACCTCGACCGCGCCGCGCCGCGCACGTTCCGGGTGGACCGCATGAACGGGGAGCTGTCCGCGGCGGCACCGGGCTCGGTGCTCCTTCCCGACGGCTTCGACCCCGACGCCGCGCTCCCCGATGTCCCGTGGCAGATCGGCGACGGTGCGGTGGTCACCGTGGTGGTGCACGTGGACGCCGCCCTCGCCGGGTTGGTGCTCGACGAGGTGGGGGAGTCGGCGTTGGAGCGCCGCCACGACGATGGGTCGGTGGTGCTGCACCTCGAGGTGACCAACACCGCCGCGCTGCGGTCGTGGCTCTTCGAGTTGGGCGACCACGCCGAGGTCATCGGGCCCGACGAGGTTCGAGCCGGCGTGGTGTCGTGGCTCGAGGCCGTGGCCGGCGCGTCATGACCGCCCGCGTCGACGCCGGGTCGCGCCTGCTGCGCCTCTTGGCCGTGCTCACGTGGTTGGCTCGCCAGGGGCGGGCCACGGTGTCGGAGCTGTCCGAGCGTTTCGGGCTCGACGCCGACGAGCTCATCGCCGACCTCGAGCTGGCCGCCTGCTGCGGACTGCCGCCGTACTCGCCGGACCAGCTCATGGAGATCATCGTCGACGACCAGGAAGTCATCGCCGATCTGGGGACCGAGCTGGCGCGGCCCCGACGCCTCACTGCCGCCGAGGGATTCGCCCTGGCGGCGTCGGCGCGCGCCATCTTGGCCGTGCCCGGTGCTGATCCCGACGGCGCGCTGCGGCGCGCCCTGGCGAAACTCGAGGCCGTCCTCGGCGGTCGCGGCCTCCTGCGCGTCGACCTGCGCGAGCCCGCGCACCTGGCGGTGATCCGCGAGGCGTCCGACGCCGGGCAGCAACTCGAGCTGGTGTACTACTCGGCCTCGAGCGACCGGGAGTCGACGCGTGTGGTCGACCCGGTGTCGGTGCGGTTGATCGAGGGCCAGTGGTACCTCGACGGGTACTGCCACAACGTGACCGGTATGCGGCGCTTCCGCGTCGACCGGGTCTCCGCCGCCCGGCTCACGGGGGAGCCCGCGTGCCACGGGGCCGGGGACAGCGACACCGACGGTGACGATGCGGGACCTCAGAGCTCGGAGGCGTTCGTCCCCGGGCCCGAGGCCACGGTCACGCGCCTGGCAGTGGACGACGACGCCGTGTGGATCACCGAGGCGCTGCTCAATTCCACATCCGAGCCTCTGCCCGACGGGCGCACCGGTGTCACCCTGGCCGTGGCGAGCACGGTGTGGTTCGGCCGCCTCTTGCTGCGGCTGGGCCCGCACGCCGAGGTCCTCGACCCTCCGGAGCTGGCCGAGACCGGGCGCCAGGCGGCGCGTCAGCTGCTGGCCCGGTATCGGAGCACGCCCACGCCCTGAGTGCGGTGCCATCGACCCGTGTCCGGGGGCAAGGTCGCCGGCGAGGTTGCCGTCGAGGTGTCCGCGTCACGGTGCTCGGGTGCTGCGGGTGGCCAAGGTGCGCAAGGGCGGGCACGCCTACTACCTCGAGGTGGCGGGCCACGGGCCCGGCACGGGGATCGAGGCTCCCGGTCGTTGGCTCGGCACCGGAGCGGCCGCCCTGGGACTGCGCGGTGAGGTGGACGGCGACGCGCTGGGAGCGGTGCTCGAAGGCGACCACCCCCTGACGCGGCGGCGTCTGGGCCGGGCCCATGACCGGGTCACGGTGGCGGCCTTCGACCTCAGTTTCTGCGCCCCGAAGTCGGTGAGCGTGCTCCACGCCCTGAGCCCACCCGAGGTGGCGGACGAGGTGCGCGCCGCCCACGTGCAGGCCGTCGACGCCGCCCTCGGCTACGTCGAGCGCCACGCCGTGGCGGTCCGCCGAAGCAGCGCCGGGGTCGCCGTCCCGGTGGAGGCCGACGCCGTGGCGTCGGCCGGATTCGTGCACCGGGTGAGTCGTGCCCTCGACCCCCATCTGCACAGCCATGTCGTGATGGCCAACCTCGGGCGCGGTCCCGAGGGCAACTTCACCGCGCTCGACGGCCGCGGCCTCTACGCCCACGCGCCGGCCGCGGGCGCGCTGTACCACGTCCAGCTCCGTCACGAGCTCACCACGCGACTGGGCGTGGCGTGGGAGCCGCTTCGCCACGGCCGTGCCGATGTGGCGGGAATCGGCCCCGAGACCCGGCTCGTCTTCTCGCAGCGGGCCGTGGCCATCGCCGAGCACCTCTCGGCTCGCGGCCTGGGGGGGAGCAGGGCCCGAGCCATCGCCGGGCATGCCACCCGCCCGGCGCGCGACACCCACCGCTCGGTCGACGACCTCCGCCCCTCGTGGGAACGGCGCGCCCGAGCCGTGGGTCTCGGGCCCGACGAGCTCGGCGCCGTGCTCGACCGGGTGCCACGTCATTCGGCGCCCGGCCCCGCCCTGGCGGCCCAGGAGCGGGTGGCCGGGGAACTGGGACGTCGGGGAGCGACCGTGACCCGTCGAGACGTCGTCCAGGCGTGGTGCGGCTCGCAGGCCGAGGGCGCCCCCGCCGCCGCGGTGGAGGCGGCGTCGGACCGCCTGTTGTGGTCGCTGCCCACCACGGCCGAGCACACCGATCGGATCGAGCGCCGTGGGGTGGGGGAACGGCGTCACCTCGTGGCTGGGCGCGACTTCACCCCGCAGCGCGGGGATCTCGAGCGGATGCTGGAGGCCCGGGGCATGGCGTTGGCGCCGGGCCCCGACCGAGGGGCGGGCCGGGGGCGGGAAGCGGACTTCGGCCTGGGACTGGGGTGATCAGGTGTGCGGCGCGGTGATGGGCCCGGCGTCGCCGTAGCCCTGGCGCACACCCTGGCCGGCGCGTCGCATCAACTGGTCGGGCTCGTACAGCATCCAGTACGCGTTGCGGGCGTGCTTGCGGGCCCGGTCCACGCACACCGCGGCGAGGCGAGCCGGGTCCTCTTCCTCGTTCTCGTGGACGAACACCTCGAGCACGTGGGTACTCGTCAGCAGTTGGGCGAGCATGATCCCCTGCGACGCCTCGTGGGCGCACACCTGGTCGATGGCGGCCTTGCCGGGCATGCCGAGGGCGACCACGATGGCGCAACCCTCCTGCTCGATGATCTTCTTGCACGCCACGCCCAGGTCCTTGAAGCCCGGCACCGTCCGCCTGATCACCTCGAAGCGCTCGCCGAAGCCCGGGCACTGCTTGAGCTCGTCGACGGCCTCGGCCCCCATGTCGTAGCGGGCGAACATGGTGTCGACGACGCCGATGCGGTCCATAACCCCGATTCTCCCACGGTCCGGGGCGATGCTCAGCCCGCACCCTCCACCCCGTGGTCGCGACAGCGCGCCAGGTACCCCGTCGGCGTGACCATGACGGCCATGCGGCGCCCGCAGGCCCCACAGAACCGGGGCGGGTCGAGCTCGCGCCCGCACCCCGCACACTCCCCGCCGGGCCGCCCGCAGGCCGCACAGAACCCGGGGTCGGCGGCGCGGCCGTGGGACCCGGCCGGGGCCGGTGCTCGAGTCACACCGTATTCATACCCTCCGGGGTGGACCGGCACCGGCTCGGGCAGCTAGACGGGAGTCCTCACGCGAGGAGCCCCGTATGGCGAACGAGGAGATCGGCACGGCGAACGAGGAGGTCGGCGAGCCGCCTACGGCCTCCGACGTCGACCTCGACGGCTCCGCCGGCCCCGGTCCATCCGACGTCGACCTCGACGGCTCCGCCGGCCCCGGTCCATCCGACGTCCCTGACGGCGAGGACGCCATCCCCCCGGCGCCGCTGTGGGCCATGGGCATCCGCATGCACTCCCACCGGCATCTGGAGCCGGGGGAGGAAGGCCGTATCCGGCGCCGATGGGGCGACGACGACGACGCCGTCTACGTGGTCGACGACGGCCCCGACCACTGCATGGTGGGTCGCCGCGTGGGCCGGGCCCCCGACGGCTGTGTCTACTGCCTCGTGGCCCGCATCTCGCTGGAGCAGTACTCCGATGTCGTGGCCGGCGACCTCGAGCCGACCGAGGTCTTCTCCGACGCCCGCGACATCTCGCTGTGTGGGGTCATCGGAGAGGACGAGGCCACCGCCAACGTGTTCCTGGTCCAGCACTACCGGCGCCCCCGCGACGTTCCCGCCGACTACCTCCCCTCGAGTCCCTTCCTCGAGTTCATCGACGACGCGAACGAGGAGCCCTGAGGGCAGGGCCGGGGGTGGGCCTCAGCCGGCACCTCGCCGCTGGATGTCCCAGCCGGCGACGACGGGATCGCCTTCGGGGGCCCGCAGGGCCGTGTCGTACCCCGCGGCCTGGAGTCGTCGTTCGACGTGGGCGACCACGGCGTCGGCGTCGGTGGGGTCCACCTCATCGGCCCGAAGCCTGTCCGAGCGGATCTGGCGGAACTCGAGTCGGCCCTCGATGTCCCCCACCAACGACCGGTAGTAGACGCCCCAGCGTTGATTGCGGGTCAGAAGCCGCGCCGTATCGGCCGCAGGTGGAACAGTGAGGTGGACATGAGCGTCCATGGCGTTCCCCCCGGGCGTGGTCGGACTCTCGGACCTTCGCCTAGATGTCGGCATCGAGGCGCCCCGACTGAAGTCCCCTCCAGGCACCAGGGTGCTCCTCCTCTGTGCCTGAGGGGCACTGTTTTTGTGACGCAGGGCCCGATCGCCGGTCAGGGTCCGGCTCCCGTGGGGGTCAGAGGATGGCCACGCTGTTGGCGTTGTCGAAGGTGACCGAGGACACCGTCTGGGCGCCGGCGCACGAGGTGCGCAAGATGGCCGAGTCCGCCTTGTCGATGAACACCGTGATCTGGTTGAGCGTCTTCTCGGCGTAGGAGCCGAAGACCTCCTTGCCGGCCAGCGCAAAGCCCACCTCGGAGTCCGAGTTGGTGGCCGGCGTGGCCTTCGTCACGATGAATTTCGACGAGCCCTCCGTCGCCGGGCTCCACGTCACGGGGAGCGTCAGGCCCTTGAAGGCCTTGAGGGTTTTGGTGGAGGTCCCGTCGAAGGCCGGGCAGTACCCCGTGGCGTAGGACCTCGCCCCCAGCTTGGTGGCGGGGAACTTGATCACCGTGGTGGGGAGGTCACCGTGGCCCGGTGCTTCGATCGGGGCGGCGGAGAGACAGCCGGCCAGATGTCCCAATGAGATGGTGACTGTGGTCACCGCGGCGGCGCTGGTCGTATGCGTACCGCCGGCGGTGAGGGCGGGGGAGAAGGTCACGGTGGCGGTGATCTTGCACGCCACGGGGAAGGCCGGGGCCGACGCACCGGCGAAGATACTCGGTGTCCCCAAGACCGCGAACCCGGTGACCGGCAAGGCCAGGGCGAGTACCCCGAACAGGATCCGTCGACGTGTCTTCATGATTCCCCCTCGATCTCCTGCCCCGGTCGGCTCCGGGCGCGACGCCGTAACCGTAGCCATCCCACCTCCGCACTTCTCGGGGATCGGCCGGACACGCCGGCTGACCCGCACGCCCGGGGTGCGATCCTCGGGCCTAGCCTGGCCCGGTGCCCGTGCTCGCCAACCGTCAGCTCGCCAACCAGCACATCGGACCCTCCTAAGGTGAGGAGACCGTCCCCGAGGTCCACGGCTCGGGCGCCAGGAGGCCGACATGGGTGAAGCGGACGACGCCTTCGACCTCGACATGGCCGCGGCGATGCTCCAGTCCAACGCCACCGACGTCCACATCATGCTCAAGGTCCTGGCCGGCCAGCTCGCCGAGGTCCTCGGGCCCAGAGTCGTGGTCGACCGGGCCGGCGGGCGCTTTCGCAAGTCCGACGAGGTGAAGGCGCTCGAGGTGACCCTGGGCGACGACGTCATGCGCGCCCAGGTGGACGGGGGCACGGTGCGATGCTCGGTGGCCCATTCGTCGGGAGGCATCCGGATCCGCAGCGAGTCGGTCGACCTCGACAGCTGGTTGAAACGACTGTTGACCGCCCTGCAGCAAGAAGCAACCCACAGCGAAGGTGCCCGTCAGGCTCTCGAGAGAATCGTCATCGGAGGTTCGCCATGACCCAACCCCAGGATCTCCCCAAAGAGGCCGGGCACCGCCTCGAGGAGCTCGAGCACGGCCTGTTCACCTCGGACCTTTCGGTCAACGAGTTCCTCCTCATCAAAGAGGCGGGCTTTCACCCCTTGGGCTTCGTGATGGGCTCGTCGATCTACCACACCGGGATCCAGGCCCGTCGCTGGAGCAAGAGCCAGGAGCTGACCAAGCTGACCGAGGCCATGTACAACGCCCGCGAGCTGGCCATGACCCGGATGGAGGAAGAAGCCGACCAGTTGGGCGCCGACGGCGTCGTGGGCGTGCGCCTGGACGTCAACTACTACGAGTGGGGTCGTGACGCGGCGGAGTTCATCGCCGTGGGCACAGCGGTGAAAGCCGAAGACGGCACGTCGCATCGCAACAAGCTGGGCAAGCCCTTCACCTCGGACCTGTCGGGCCAGGATTTCTGGACCATCATGCAGACCGGGTACGTGCCCCAGGGTCTGGTCATGGGGACGTGTGTGTTCCACATCGCCCACCGCGGCATCGGCCAGACCCTCGGCACCGTGGGCCAGAACGTCGAGCTGCCCAACTTCACCCAGGCGCTCTACGAGGCCCGCGAGCTGGCGATGACCAGGATGCAGGACGAGGCCAACACCCTGGGGGCCACCGGGATCGTCGGGGTCCGGCTCGAGGAGAAGTCCCATCAATGGGGCTCGCACACCATCGAGTTCCTGTCGCTGGGCACGGCCGTGACGAAGTCGGCGGGGGACGTGACGCTGCCCAAGCCGATCACCGTGATCTCCCTCGACAACTGATGGTCGCGTCCGGACCCACCGAGCCCGACGACGACGGCCCGCCCGCACAGGGCGGGGGCGGCGCCGACGGCGATCTCCCCGAAGCCGCCGGCCGGCGCCTCGGGGGCTCGTCGTTCTCCTCGGGGCTGACCGTCCCGGACTTCGCGGCCTGTCTGCAGATGGGCTTGGAGCCCGTGGGACTGGTCCAGGGGTTCTGCGTCATGCAGTGGGGCTGGTACGGATCGGGATCGCCCTACATGCGCGGCATGACGCCCTACGCCTTCGGGGGCAATGCGCCCCGGGGCGCGTACTCCGAGACCTACAGCTGTCCCCACGGGGGCTACGTCTATTCCAACGAGCACCGCATCTGGGGCCAGAACTACCAGCAGCCCTGGGTCGAGTCCGCCTGGGCCCAGGGCTTCGGCTCCGCCTATGCGCGCATGGTCGAAGAGGCCGCCGAAGTCGGCGCCCACGGCATCATCGGGGTCGTCGACACCACCCGGCACCTGGCGGACATGAACGTCACGGAGTTCCACATCCTGGGGACGGCCGTGGTGGTGCAAGGCGGTGCCGCCCCACCCGGTGGCACACCGTGGACGACGTATCTGGCGGGCCAGCGCCTGGCCAAGCTGGTCGAGGCCGGCTACATGCCGGTGTCGGTGGTCGCGGCGTTGTCGTCGGTGCGGGTGTGGGCGTACTGCGTCACCGAGATGCTGATGGAGGGCACGCTGTCGAGATTCGGTGGCGGCTATCTCCCGGTGTCGGAGGTCGAGCAGCTGTCGAGGGCGCACATCGCAGCCCGGTCGCTCGCACGCGAGCATGTCCGGAGCCAGCTCGGCAACGACACCCTGCAGGGTGCGTCGATCGTGGCCAACACCCAGAGCCTGGCCCAGGGCGACGAGGTCATCGAGTGCGCGCTGCGCGGGACCCGGGTGCGTCGGTTCAAGGACTTCGACCCCCTCCCCGCGCCCCGACCCACGGTGCGGCTGACATGAGCGAACCGACCCGGGCCGGCGCCGCGCCGGCGGACACCGACCTCCGGGCCGAGATGCGACAGGCGGCAGCCTCGTTGGGCTCGCCCTCGCACGACCCCCCGGGCCGGGCGGTGACCTCGGACCTCTCGGTCGACGAGGGGCTCCTCCTCCACAGCATCGGGTGGGAGGCGGTAGACGTCGTCTTCGGCTCGTCGGTGGTCTCGATCCCCCCCATGGTGTGGACATGGGGATCCGGGGAGATCACCGCCGCGTCCGAGGCCCACAACCAAGCCGTCCGGTCTGCGGCCCGGCACCTCGAAGAGCAGTGCGCCAACGTCCGCGGCCACGGGGTGGTGGGTGTGCGCGTCGAGGTCGAGGTGCAGCGCCACCATGTCGACGTCGAGCTGACCGGGACGGCGGTGCGACCCGTGCGGGGCAAGGACCGGAGCTCGCCCTTCGTCTCGGACCTCTCGGCGCGCGACTTCACGCTCCTGCACAATGCGGGCTGGGGCCCCATCGGGCTCGCCTTCGGGGCGAGCTTCGTCTACGCCCCCCGGCGCTCGATGGGCACCACCATGCGCCAGTCCTCGCAGAATGTCGAGCTCACCAACTTCACCGAGGCCATGTACGCGGCGCGCGAGGCCGGCATGGAGCACATGCAGCGCTCCGCGCTGGACATGGGTGCCCAGGGCATCGTGGCCGTGCGCGTCTCGGAGGGGCCCATGTGGTTCGCCAACCACGCCATCGGGTTCACGGCCTGGGGCACCGCCGTTCGTCTCGAGGCCGAGTCCCATCAGTACCTCCGGCCCGAGGTGGTGCTGCCCCTCGACGATGCCGTGGTCGAGTTCGAGGCCCAGTCCCTCCGCTGAGCCGGTGGAGCGCTGCGGGCCATGCGGATTCGAGTACGACCTCGACCAGGCGCCCGGCGCCGGCCCGGCCATCGTGGCCGGTGTGGCGACGTTCGTCGCCGTCCTGGGCGCCGCCTCCTCCGACCCGGCCCGCCGGCCGCAGCCCGCGGTGTGGTCCCCGCTCGAGTACGGGTGCCACACCCGCGACGTCTTGCTCGTCCAACGCGAACGGGTGTTGGCGGCGCGGCGGCGGGACCGCGCCAGCTTCGAGCCCATGGGCCGCGACGAGCGGGTGGAGCACGACGGCTACGGCGGGCAGGACCCGACCTCGGTGGCCCGGCAGATGACCGACGCGGCGGCGATGTTCGCCCGCGTCCTGGCCCGGCTGGACGACTCGGACTGGGAACGCCGGGTCATCTACACCTACCCCGCCCGCACCGAGCGGTCGCTGCGGTGGGTGGCGGTCCACACCGTGCACGAGGTGCGCCACCACCTCGTCGATGTCCGCCACCAATTGACCCCCTCATGACGGCCATGGCCGAGAGGGCCGGTTCCGGGGCCCGGCGGGCCCGCACCCTGTCGGCGGCGGCCCGGCAGCTGGCCCAGCGCGACCGGGTCATGGCAGGACTCGTCGACACCTTCGGCCTGCCCCGGCTGTCGCCGCCCGACGGCACCCATTTCGCCGCACTGGTGGAGTCGATCGTCTTCCAACAGCTCGCCGGGGCGGCGGCCTCCACCATCCACCGACGTCTCGTCACCGCCCTGGGAGGAGAGGTGACCCCCGCCGCGATGCTCGCCCTCGCGCCCGAGGACCTGCGCGCCGCGGGCCTGTCGGGCAACAAGGCGGCGTCGGTGTGCGACCTGGCGGCCAAGGTCCTGGACGGGACGGTGGTCCTCGACCCCCGCGGCCTGGCACGCGAAGGCGACGAAGAGGTGATCGAGCGCCTGACCGCGGTGCGGGGCATCGGGCGCTGGACGGCGGAGATGTTCTTGATGTTCCAGCTGCGCCGGCTCGACGTCTGGCCCACCGGCGACCTGGGGGTGCGCAAGGGCTTCGGTGTGGCGTGGGCCATCCCCATGCCCAGTGCGCGCGAGCTGGCCCCCCTCGGTGACGCTTTCCGGCCCTATCGTTCGGCGGTGGCCTGGTACTGCTGGCGGGCGGCCGAGCAGCCCGGCCAGGCCGCCAGCCCGCTGACCGGCTGACGTGACCGGCGACCCACCGACGCCCTGAACGGGAGGACCCGTGCCCGCATCCCCGCTCGACGACACCGCCTGGTGGCGCTCGGCCGTGCTCTACCAGGTCTACGTCCGCTCGTTCGCCGACAGCAACGGCGACGGGATCGGCGACCTGCGGGGCCTGCTGGGACGGCTGGACCACCTGGCCTGGTTGGGCGTTGACGCGCTCTGGCTCAGCCCCGTGATGCCCTCGCCCAACGCCGATTGGGGATACGACGTCGCCGACTTCTGCGCCGTGCTCCCCGAGTACGGGACCCTCGCCGATCTCGACGAGGTGATCGCGGCGGCAGGCCGGCTCGGGATCCGTGTACTGCTCGACCTCGTCCCCAACCACACCAGTGACCGACACCCGTGGTTCGTCGAGTCGCGGTCCTCGGTCGACTCCGAGCGCCGCCACTGGTACGTGTGGGCCGACCCCAAGCCCGACGGCTCACCCCCTAACAACTGGGTAGGCAGTTTCGGCGGCCCGGCGTGGAGCCTCGACGAGGCATCGGGGCAGTACTACCTGCACAACTTCCTGCCCGAGCAACCCGACCTCAACTGGTGGCACGACGGTGTGCGTCACGCCTTCGACGGCATCGTCGCCTTCTGGTGGGACCGCGGCGTGGCCGGTTTCCGCATCGACGTGTGCAACATGATGATCAAGGACGCCGAGTTGCGCGACAACCCGCCCGCCACCGAAGACGACCCCTTCATCATGCAGATGTTCGGCCAGCGCCCCCTCTACAACGGCAACCGGCCCGAGGCCCACGACATCCTGCGCCGGTGGCGCACCATCTCCGAGACCTATGCGCCGCCCCGGGTCCTGTTGGGAGAGACCAACGTCGACACCCTGGAGAACCTCGCCGCCTACTACGGGTCGGGGGACGACGAGCTGCACATGGGATTCAATTTCCCCTTCATCGAGGCGGAGTTCGACGCCGCGGTGCTGTCCGACATCGTGGCCCGCACCGAGGCCCTGCTCCCGCCCTCCGCCTGGCCGGTGTGGACGGGCTCGAACCACGACGTGTCGCGCCTGGCCACCCGGTGGTGCCAGGGCGACGCCGCCAAGGTGCGCCTGGCGTTGCTCATGCTCCTCACCCTGCGGGGCACACCCGTGCTCTACCAGGGCGACGAGATCGGGCTCACCGACCGCGAGTTCGAGAAGGACGAGTTGCTCGACCCGGTGGGGCTGCGGTTCTGGCCCTACTACCCGGGCCGCGACCCCGAGCGCACGCCCATGCACTGGGACGGTGGGCCCAACGCCGGGTTCACCCCGGCGGGGGTGACGCCGTGGATCCCGATGGCCGACGCCCCCGTGCACGTGGCGGAGCAAGGGGCCGATCCCGGGTCGGTGCTGCACTTCGTGCGCGACGCCATCGCCGTGCGCCGCGCCTCGCCCGAGCTGCTCGGTGGCGACTACCAGGCGGGGCCGGTGCGCGACGGCCTGTGGGTGTGGCGCCGCGGCGCCACCTTGGTGGCGCTGAATTTCTCGGCGCAGCCACGCCACCTCGATGTGGGAGCGACCCCCACGAAGACCGTGGCGCTGTCCACGCACCGGGCCCATGAAGGGCCGGTGGTGCGAGACACGCTGGTGCTCGATGCCTTAGAAGGCATCGTCGTCACCAGTCGAGCTTGAGCACCTCGCGCATGGCCGCCTCGAAGGCGGCGTCGTCGAGCGCGGCCCGGGCCCCGATCACCATCTCGGCGTCGGTGCCCACCGGGACGCGCCACGGCGCCGCGGGCGACTCGATGGCGTCGGCGATGGCGGTGGCCACGACCTCGGGCCCCGGCGCCGCGCCCCGGCCCAGCTCGGCCTCGAGCTTGCCCATGATCTCCCCGAGCTCGTCATAGGGAGGCGCGTCCACCCCGAAGTCGTGATGGGACTCCGAGATGTTGGTCTTGAAGAATCCCGGCTCGATGACGACGGTGCGGATGCCGAAATGCCCACCCTCGATGTGCAGGGACTCCGACAGGGCTTCGAGCGCGTACTTCGACGCCGCGTAGATGCCCGACAGGGGAGCCGCCACGCGGCCCGACACCGACGACACGTTCACGATGGTGCCCGATCCCCGGGCCCGCATCTGGGGGAGCACGGCCTGCATCATGCGCAAGGGCCCGAAGGTGTTGGTCTCGAACACGCGACGCACCTCGTCCATGGGCACCAGCTCGATGGGCCCGCCCGTCCCGACCCCGGCGTTGTTGACCAGCACGTCCACGGTCCCCGCGGCGGCGACCGCCTTCGCCACCGAGGCGTCGTCGGTGACGTCGAGCGCGAGGTGCGCGTCGGCGTCGAGGTCGGAGATGCTCTCGGGGCGACGGGCGGTGGCCACCACCTCGTAGCCGCGCTTCTTGAGCTCCACGACGGTCGCCCGCCCGAAGCCGGTGGAGCATCCCGTGATCAGCGCCCGAGCCATGTCTCGCCTCCTGCTGTCCCGACAGAGCCCGTCTCCGCCGCCGGGCCGAGGATAGGGGTCTGGGCCAAGATGGTCACATGCAGCACGACGACCATCTCGACGCCGGCCATCTCGACGCTGCGCTCGACGCCGTGCTGGTGGGGGGCCGCGAGGAGCGGCCCGTGGAGGTGGTCGACCCCGACCCCACGTGGCCGCCCACCTTCCGGCGTCACCGCGTCGTCCTGGCGCGGGCCCTCGGGGACCGGGCCCGCCGGATCGACCACGTGGGCTCGACGTCGGTCCCCGGTCTCGCCGCCAAGCCCATTGTGGACATCCTGGTCACGGTGGACGATCCCGACGACGAGGCTGCGTTCGCCCCCGCCCTGGTGGGGGCCGGATACGAGTTGCGCGTGCGCGAGCCGGGCCACCGCATGTTCCGCACCCCGGCGCGAGACGTCCACGTCCATGTGTGGGCGACGCGGTCCGACGACGAACGGCGTCACCTGCTGTTGCGGGACTGGCTGCGCGTCGACACCGCCGATCGCACGCGCTACGAGGACACCAAGCGAGCCCTGGCCGCCCGGCCCTGGCGCGACGTCAACTACTACGCCGATGCCAAGTCGCCCGTGATCACCCAGATCATGGCGCGGGCCGAGACCTGGGCGGCTCGAGAGGCCTGGCGGCCGGGCTGATCTGTGCTCCGGACTGATCGGTGCTACAGCGCGGCGGTGAGCGCCCCCAAGGGCATGCGCAGGTCCTCGAGCATGCGCAGGTCCTCGTGGGGGGAACGCCCCAACGTCGTCAGGTAGTTGCCCACGATGAGGGCGTTGATCCCCGCCGTCATGCCCATGGCTTGGAGGTCCCGCAACGTCACCTCGCGGCCCCCGGCGTAGCGCAGGATGACGCCGGGCAGTGCCAGGCGGAACAGGGCGATCCACCGGATGGCGTCCCAGGCGCCCACCACGGGCCGCTCTCCCAGGGGCGTGCCGGGGCGCGGGTTCAGGAAATTGACCGGCACCTCGGTGGGACCGAGGTCGCGCAACTGCAGGAGCAGCTCCACGCGCTGGGCATCGGTCTCGCCCATACCCACCAGGGCCCCGCAGCACAGGTCCATGCCGTGCGCCTTGACCAGGCGACAGGTGTCGGCCCGCTCGTCCCAGCTGTGGCTCGTCACCACGCTCGGGAAGTACGAGCGTGCCGTTTCGACATTGTGGTTGTAGCGGTGCACCCCGCCCGCCGCCAGGCGGCCGGCCTGGTCGTCGGTGAGGATGCCGGCCGACACCGCCACGTTGAGCCCGGTGCGCTCGCGCACCAGGGGGACGAGGTCGGCCAGGCGGGCCATGATGCGCTCGTCGGGGCCGCGCACGGCCAGGACGATGCAGAACTCGGAGGCGCCCATCTCGGCCGTCTCGGTCGCCGCCCGCAGGACCTCGTCGGTGTCGAGGAAGGGCGTGGCCTTCACCGGTGTGTCGAAGCGCGACGACTGCGAGCAGAAGTGGCAGTCCTCGGGACATCCCCCGGTCTTGGCCGACAGGATGCCCTCCACCTCCACGGTGGGCCCGCACCAGCTGAGCCTCACCTCGTGTGCCAATGACGCCAACCCCATCACCGACTCGTCGGGCACCACGGCGAGGATCCCCAGCTCCTCGCCGTCCAGCATGCGCTTCTCGTCGAGCAGGGCCACCCCGGCGGCGGCGATGTGCGCCCTCGCCCGGGCCGCGCTCGGTGCGGCCGGGAGCTGCACCGGGCAGGGCTCGACGGGCGCTCGCAGGGAGACGGTGCTACGCGTGGGGGCGACGGTGGCGTCGGCTGGCACCGGCACACGGTAGCGGTCGGCCCCTGCGACTCGACAACAGGGGCCCGAAACGAGGAGGCGGTCGGTGGCGTGGGACTTCGAGACTGAACCCGAGTACGAGGCCAAGCTGGCCTGGGCGCGCGCCTTCGTCGACGAGGAGGTCCTGCCCCTCGAGACCCTCGAGCTGGACTACGACGACCTCCTCCGGGCCATCCGACCCCTCCAGGACGAGGTCAAGGGCGAGGGCCTGTGGGCCGCCCATCTGCCTCCCGAGCTGGGGGGGATGGGCTTCGGCCAGGTACGGCTGGGGCTGCTGCACGAGATCCTGGGCCGCTGTGCAGTGGCGCCGGTGGTCTTCGGCAACAACGCGCCCGACTCGGGCAACGCCGAGCTGCTGGCGGTGGGGATCGAGGCCAACGGCCGCGTCGAGCAGCGCACCCAGTGGCTCGAGCCCCTCTTGGAGGGCAAGCTCCGCAGCGCCTTCTCGATGACCGAGCCCGGGGCGGGCGCTGACCCGACCCTGATCGCCACCACGGCGGTGCGCGACGGTGAGCAGTGGGTGATCAACGGACACAAGTGGTTCACCTCCAACGGGTCGGTGGCCGACTTCCTCATCGTGATGTGTGTCACCAACCCCGACGTGCATCCCTACGCGGGATGCTCCATGCTCCTCGTCCCCGCCGACACCCCCGGCGTCGACATCGTGCGCGACGTGCCCACCATGGAGCACCCCTTCCCGCACTACGGGAAGTTCGGGGGCCACTCCGAGATCATCTACCGCGACGTGCGCGTGCCGGCCGAGAACCTGGTGGGCAACGAAGGCGACGGCTTCCGCCTGGCCCAGATGCGGCTGGGGCCGGGCCGCATCCACCACTGCATGCGCTGGCTGGGCCAGTCCCAGCGCGCCTTCGACATGCTGTGCGAGCGCGCCGTGTCGCGCCATCTCCACGGCTCGCTGCTGGCCGACAAGCAGATGGTCCAGAGCTGGGTGGCCGATTCCATGGCCGAGATGACCGCGGCCAGGCTCATGACGCTCCAAGCAGCCTGGAAGATGGACCGCGACGGCGCTTCCGCGGCGCGCGTGGAGATCGCCATGATCAAGTACTACGGCGCCGGGGTCCTCTACAACGTGATCGACCGCGCCATCCAGGCCCATGGGTCGCTGGGCTTCTCCACCGACATGCCCCTCGAGCACATGTACCGCGCCGCGCGGGCGGCGCGCATCTACGACGGCCCCGACGAGGTCCACAAGGTCACCGTGGCCCGCCAGGTCCTCAAGCGCTACACGCCCGCCGAGGTGCCCTCCGAGCACGTGCCCACCCGACGCGAGGCGGCCCAGAAGAAATTCGCCGACCTCCTGGCCGAGGTCAGCGCCAACGACTGAACCGGGCCGACTGCACCGGGCCGACTGCACCGGGCCGACTGCACCGGGCCGACTGCACCGGGCCGACTGCACCGGGCCAACCACTGCACCGCGGGCGTCCCGGGCCCGGCGCCGGTGCGGCCTGCATCCCACCCAGACCCCGGCAGCCACACTTGACCGGCTTCGGCCCGCCGTGGCCAAATCTCCGATGACGTGTGCAGGGCCACCGAGGCGCGTCTCGATCGCAGGGGAGCCGGGATGCGCGTGACGATCTGTGGGGCCCGGGGATCCACGCCCGCCTCGGGGCCCCAGACCGTGCGCTACGGGGGCCACACCTCGTGCGTGGCCCTGTCCCACGACGGGGAACGGCCCAGCCTCGTGCTCGATGCCGGCACGGGCATCCGCACCGTGACGGCCCTGCTCGAGGGCCACCCCTTCACCGGCGCCATCGTGCTCGGCCACCTGCACTGGGACCACACCCAGGGCCTGCCTTTCTTCGCCGGGGCGGACCGACCCGAGGCCCGCACCGACCTCTACATGCCGGCCCAGGGCGACGCCGAGGAGGTCCTGCGGCGGGTGATGTCTCCTCCCCATTTCCCCATCACCCCGGCCGAGCTCCGGGGCACCTGGCGCTTCCTCGGGCTCGAGCCGGGCACCCCCACCGACATCGCCGGCTTCACGGTGCTCGCCCTCGAGATCCCGCACAAGGGGGGACGGACCTTCGGCTTTCGCGTCTCGGACGCCACCGCCACGGTGGCGTACTTCTCGGACCACTGTCCCACCGCCCTCGGGCCCGGTCCCGAGGGGCTGGGCGAGTACCACCCGGCCGCCCTGGCGCTGGCCGACCACTGCGACCTGCTGATCCACGACGCCCAGTACCTCGACGAGGAACTGCCCACCCGGGCCAGCTTCGGGCACTCGTCCAGCGGCTACGCGACGCGCCTGGGCCAGCGCGCCTGGGCCAGGCGCGTGCTCCTCTACCACCACGACCCCCCCCGCACCGACGACGCCATCGACGCCATCGTGGCCTCGCACGCCCGGGACCCGCTCCCGGTCGACGGCGCCGTCGAGGGCATGGTCATCGACCTCCCGTCGTCGCCGGCGCCCTGAGGCCGCGGGCCTCGACCGTCGACCGGCCTGGCCTACAGTGCGGGGCCATGGCGGTGCGGGTCGTGCTGGCGGAGGACAACTACCTCGTGCGCGAGGGGGTCAAGACCCTGGTCGAGACCGAGCCCGACCTCGAGGTGGTCGGGGTGTGCGAGGACTACGACGCCCTCATCGCCGCCGTCGAGGCCGAGCTCCCCGACGTGGTGGTGACCGACATCCGGATGCCGCCCACGGGCACCGACGAGGGCATCCGGGCCGCCGAGGTCCTGCGCACCAGCCATCCCGACATTGGTGTGGTGGTCCTCAGCCAGTACTCCGAGCCCGCCTACGCCCTGGCCTTCCTCGACGGCGGCTCCAAGGGCCGGGCCTATCTCCTCAAAGAGCGCGTCTCGGACATCGGCCAGCTCGCCGCGGCCATCCGCGAGGTCGCCTCGGGAGGTTCGGTGATCGACCCCGAGGTGGTCGACGCCCTGGTGGCGGCCAGGGCCAAGCCGGCGGACTCTCCTCTGCACCGTCTCACCTCGCGTGAGAGCGAGATCCTGTCGGAGATGGCCCAGGGCAAGAACAACGCGGCCGTGGCCGCTTCGCTCGTGCTGTCGGAACGGGCCGTGGAGAAGCACATCAACTCGATCTTCTCCAAGCTGGCGCTGTCGCAGGAGCCCGACGTCCACCGCCGCGTGAAGGCGGTCCTGCTCTTCTTGTCGGTCCAAGACGCCTGACCCGACCCGACCCGGCCTGCCGACGACGGTGGGGGTGCTGCCACCACCGTCGCGTTCGTGCTGTCAGCCTGTGCCGTGCACCCGCGGGCTGCCAGGATATGGACGTGGCTGACCAGGCGACCACGGTGCTCATCGTCGATGATCAGATGCCGTTCCGCATGGCGGCGCGCACCGTGGTCGGGGTCACGCCCGGGTTCGAGGTCGTCGGGGAGGCCAAGTCGGGCGAGGAAGCCGTCGAGCAGGTCGCCACCCTGCACCCCGAGCTCGTCCTCATGGACATCAACATGGACGGGATCTCGGGGATCGAAGCCACCCGTCGCATCACCGCCGAGCATCCCGGGACCAAGGTCATCCTGCTGTCGACCTACGACGAGGAGGACCTTCCCGGTGACGCCCGCACCTGCGGGGCGCTCGGCTACGTCCACAAGGAGCAGTTCGGCCCCGACGTGCTCATCGACATGTGGTCGGGAGACCAGAAGGGCCGCTTCAGCGGTTGAGGGGGATGCGGCCGGCGATGGTGGTGCCCTCGCCCGGTGCGCTGCGCACCTCGACGGTGCCGCCGATCGCCCCCACCCGGTCGCTCATGTTCACGAACCCGGCGCCACTGGCGAGGGTGCTCTTGGCGTCGAACCCCGCCCCGGTGTCGCGCACCTCGAAGTTGAGGCTGGTGTCGTCCTGCCACACCCGCACGAAGGCGGCGGCACCCTCGCCGGCGTGCTTCCCCGCATTCTGCAACGCCTCGAGGCAGCAGAAGTAGACGGCGGACTCCCGCTCGGGTGAGTACCGCTCGAGGCCCTCGGCCTCCACCTCGGTGGGAAGTGCGGCGCGGCCGGCGGCGGAACGCAACGCCTCGGCGATGCCGCGGTCGATGAGCAGGGGCGGGTAGATGCCGTGCGCCAAGGCCCGCAATTCCTGGACGGCCTCCTGGATGCCCACGCCCAGCTGGTCGAGGATCTTGCCCGAGGCTTCGGGGTCGCGCTCGGCCAGCTGGCGGGCCAGGCGGACGTTCACCGCCAACGCCACCAGGTGCTGCTGAGCGCCGTCGTGGAGGTTGCGCTCGATCTGGCGTCGGGCCGCGTCCGAGGCCGCCACGATGCGCGCCCGCGACGCCCGGAGCTCGTCGGCCTGGCGCCGGACCTCGTCGAGCGACTCCTGGAGCGCGGAGTCGAGCTCCACGTTGTGCAGGGCCAGTCCCACCTGGCGCGCCAGCTCGGTGAGCATGGTGTCGTCGTCGGTGGTGAACTGGTCGCTGTTGGGCGGCCGCACGGCGACGATGAGGCCGAGGACCTGGCCCGAATGGGTGGTGGGTGCCACCCGCACGATCGAGGCCTCGCGCCCCCGCAGCAGGTTCGGCAACCAGATCTCGACCCAGGCTGTGCCGGTCACGCCGGCCCGGGCCACCACCGCCGCCTCCTCGTCGTTGAGCGTCAGGCGCTCCACCGGGACGTCGGGCACCGACACCGTGCGCTCGAGATGGCCTCCCGAGCCCGTCCACACCTCCGCCGAGGCCAGGCCCAGGGTCTTGCGCAGCGACTCCGCCACCTGCAGCAGGAGCTCGTCCATGGGGATGGCGCGCGACAGGCGGCTCCCGAACGTGCGCAGCACCGTGTCGGGGGCTTCGCGCTCGCCGTAGACGATGCGGTTGGCGTACTGGGTGAGGCGCTCGCGCGCCGGGCCGTAGAGCAAGGCGGCAACCGCCGCGGCCGCCATCGACAGCGCCAGGAGCGAGCGTTGGTCATGGGTCGGGGTGTGGCCCAGGCCGACCACGATGACGAGGTACACGAGGACCACGATGCCGGTGAGACCGGCCAGGGACACGGTGTGGGCCAGGATGCGGTCGATGCGCCCCGCCAGGCGCCGCGAGCTGCCCATGGCCAGGGCGACGGCCAAGGGCAGGCTCGAGACCATCACCACCAACCACGTGCGCGTGGGCCATCCCCACAGCACGCGCAGGGCCAGAGCGACCACGAGCATCTCGGCCCCCACCGCCAAGGCCCACCCGAACCACTGCATGCGCTGGCGCTCCACGCCCCGGGACCGCATGTAGCGCCGCTGCGAGCCCACCAGGCCGATGGACCCGAACACGACGGCCTCGATGGCGACGGGCCACAACGGCAGGGCCGGACGACGCGTCCACATGACCACGCCCACCGCCGCTCCCACGACGTATCCCCCGATGACGGCGACCCGGCTCAACCGGCAACTGCCGTCGGGGAGGCCGAGCAACAGGTGCATGACCGCCACCGGCAGGAGCGCCACGGTGACGGGCTCGGCGAAGCGCGCCACGGTCACCGCCGCCGAGCCCACGCCGCCGCCGTGCACATGGGCCTGGAGGACCGCCGCACTCAGCGCCGCGAACGCCCCAAGGGCGGTCCCGCACAGCGCCAGCAGGCCCTGGCGCTCGAACGGCCGCCGCGCCACCGCGAACGCGCCGGCCAGGGCGAAGGCCCCCACCAGTCCGGCGCGGACTGACTCGGTGGCCAGGTTGCCGTGGCGCCCGAGCACCGGGGCATAGGCCGCGGCGCCGAGGACACACAACGCCACCACGGCGGCGGTGGCCGACGTGGCCGGGCGGTGCGGTGGTGGTGGTTCGGACGCGGAGCGCTCCGCGCCGGTGCCGTCGCCGGTTGCCGTGCCGGTTCCCGTGCTCGGGTGAACCCGAACGGTCATCCTGTGGTCGTCGGCGTGCCGGCCGCGGCGGTGCTCCGCCCGCCCGTCCCGTCGTCCTCGATGCGCCCGTCGCGCATGCGCACGATCCGGGTGGCCGCCGCGGCCACGTCGTCGTCGTGGGTCACGAGGAGGATGGCCTGGCCCCCGGTGTGGAGGCGGCGGAACAGCTCGAGCACCTCGAGGCCGCCATCGGAGTCGAGCGCGCCGGTGGGCTCGTCGGCGAGCAGGAGCGTGGGCTTGTTGGCCAGGGCCCGGGCGATGGCCAGGCGCTGGCGTTGGCCACCCGACAGCACCCCCGGCGCGGCGGCCTGCTTGTCGGCCAGGCCCAGCATGTCGAGGAGGTCGCGGGCGCGGCTCTCGGCCTGGCGCCGCCGCGCCCCGGCGATCACCGCCGGCAAGGTCACGTTCTCGAGCACGCTCATGCCTTCGAGGAGATTGAAGAACTGGAAGACGATCCCGATGTGGGAGCGCCGCATGCGGGCCAGCGCGTTCTCGTCCTTGTCGGCCAGGGACTCGCCCGCCACGGTGATCTCGCCCTCGGTGGGGGTGTCGAGACCTGCCACCAGGTTCAGCAGCGTCGACTTCCCGCACCCCGACGGGCCCATCACGGCCACGAACTCGGTGTCGTCCATGGTGACGTCGATTCCCCGCAGGGCGCGCACCGGCGCACCGTCGGCCTCGTAGGTCTTGCGGACGCCTCGTGCCTCCATGACGTGCATGGCTCTACTCCCTGTCTCGGTTGTCGGTATCGGATTGCTTGGCCACGGTCCCCGCCGCCACCTTCCACGCCGCGACCGGCGCCTCTCTGCCCTTGACCAGCGCCGGGGGCAGCTCGGTCGCCGGCGGGGGATCGGAAAGGGACTGGTAGGTCGTTTCGCTGAGGACGGTCTCCCCGGGGTCGGCCCACTGCTGGAGCCGCTGGGAAAGGTTGACCGTGTCGCCCACCAACGTGTACTCCAGGCGCTCCTCGGAGCCGAGCAGGGCAGCCGCGGCGGGGCCGGTGGTGACCCCGATGCCGAGCTCGAACGGCGCCAGGCCGGTCTCGACCCACATCGTGTTGACCCGCGCCTGGGCAGCGTGCATCTCGAGCGCGGCCTCCACAGCGCGCTCGGCATGGTCGGGAACCGGCACCGGCGCGCCGAACACCGCCATCACCGCATCACCCACGAACTGCATGACCGTGCCGCTGGCGTCGATGATGGCCCGGTTCATCTCGGCCCGGTGCACGTTCAACTGGCCGGCCAGCGCGCTGGGGTCGGCCAGTTCGGCGATGCTCGAGTACCCCCGGATGTCGGACATGAGCACGCTCACCACGACCGCCTCGGTCTCTCCCAGGCCCCGGCCCTGGCGCACCAGGAGATCGGCGACACCTCCGGGGAGGAGCCGGCTCAACGTCTCGCCCTGTTCCTCGCGGTTGACGATGGCCTCGTGCAGCAGACGCAGCCGCCGCAGCGAGTTCTGCCCGCCCGCGCTGGCCTGTTGGGCGATGCGCAGGAAGAGCTTCTCGACGGCGTCCCCGGCCGCGGCGGCGGTGATGCCCTGGGCCACGGCGATGGCCTTGATGGGCCGGCCCTCGGCCACGAGGTGCAGCAGCTCCTCCTCGGCGTCGCTCAGGTCCCCGGCGTCGGTGACGGGGTGCACCATCGACTCCACGATCGTCGGGTCGAGCACCGACCCTCCCGTGGCCACGGCCCGCACCGCCCGGGCCAGCTGGTCGCCCTCGGCGATGTGGTCCTTCAAGAGGTACGCGCACCCCGCCGCGCCTTCGTCGAGCAGCGAGATGGCGTATTCGGCGTCGTCGAATTGCGACAGGATCACGATGCCGGTGCCGGGGTGGCGCTTGCGGATCTCGTGCGCGGCCTCGATGCCCTCGTTCTGGAAGCTGGGGGGCATCCGGATGTCGGTCACCACCACCTGGGGGGCGAGCTTGCTCGCCCCCGTGACGAGCTCGTCGTAGTCCGCCGCGGTGCCCACGACCTCCACGTCGGACTCCAGTGCGAGCAGGGCCCGCACGCCTTCTCGCACGATGAGGTTGTCGTCGGCGAGAAACACACTGATGGTGCCCCCTGGCATGCCCCTATTTGGCCCGTTCACAGGGCCGGGGTCAAGGGTGCGCGCCCCCGGCCACGAGGGGGTGCCAGCCGGTGTGTCGGGCCCTCAGACGCGGCGCCGGCGCCGGTCCGCCAGCACGCGCCGGGCGCAGTTGTGCCCGGCCATGCCGTGGACGCCGCCCCCGGGGTGGGTCGAGGCCGAGCACAAGTAGAGGCCCTTCACCGGCGTGCGATAGCGGAACCACCCCGGCACGGGCCGGAACACCAGCTGCTGGTCCAGTGCCGACGACCCCGCTCCGAGGTCGCCCCCCACCAGGTTGGGGTTTTCGCGCTCGAGGTCCTCGGGGGTGCGCACGGCGCTGCCCACGACCCGGGCCCCGAGCCCCGGGGCATGGGCCTCGAGGCGCGCCATGACCACGTCGAAGAACGCCTCGCGTACCGAGTTCCAGGACCCCGCCGGGCGCGGTACGGGGGGGACGTGGGTCTCGACCCATAAGGTGTGGCCGCCGGCGGGAGCCCGACTGGGGTCGGCCACGGTTTGCTGGCCCACGATGAGCATGGGCGTGGCGGGGACGATGCCGCGCCGCGCCTCGTGGGCGGCGCTCGCCATGGAGTCGAGGTCGCCGGTGAGGTGCACCACGCCGACATCGGCGAGCTCGGGCGCCGCCCACGGGGCCGGCCCGTCGAGGGCCAGGTCCACCTTGAACACCCCCGTCCCGTAGCGGAACCGAGCCAGACCCTCCAGATACCGCGCCGGCAGCAGGTCGCTTCCCACCAGACCGTGGAACAGCGCCCCCGGCCCGGTGTCGGCGAGCACGGCCCGACGGGCGCGCAGGCGCGACCCGTCGGCGGTCTCGACGCCGGTGGCCCGGTTGCGCTCCACCACCACCCGCGTCACGGCGGTGGAGGTCCTGATGGTTCCGCCCGCGTCGGTGACGGTGTCGGCCAACGCGGCGGCGAGCCGTCCCGCCCCGCCCACGGGGACGGGCATCCCCAGGTGTTGTGCGGCCAGGGCCAGGATGAGCGCGGCAGGGGTGCTGCCGGGATGGTCCACGGGCACATCGGCGTGCGACGCGCCCGCGGCCAGCAGCGCCCGGGCGGCGGGATCGGAGAGGCGCTCCACGCACAGCGCCTCCAACGGGCCCACCAGAAGTTGGGTGGTGTCGAGCAGGCCGTGGCGCCGAGCCCGTCGGGCGAAGGCCATCCCGGGCCCCGGCGCGCCCACCGGCCCCAGCATCTGGGCCAGGAAATAGGTGCCGGTGTCGCGCCACCACCGGTACAGCGCCGTCCACGCCGCCCCGTCACCGGCGGCCCGCCGAGCCAGGCCGGCGGCGGTGCGCTCGGGGTCTCGGTGGCACACCGCCACGGACTCCGGTGCCACTGCGGCGGCGACGGGGGAGGAGAAGTGCGCCCACTGCACGGCGGTGTCGAGCCCGAGTTCGGTCAGCACCGGGGAGCAGTGCAGCAACCCGTAGAAGGCGGAGTAGGTGTCGTGCACGTAGCCGGGCACGGTGAGCGGGCCGCTGTGGACGGCACCCCCGGCCACCTCCGAGCGCTCCAGCACCGTCACGCTCCACCCGGCGCGCGCCAGGAGGGCGGCGGCGACGAGGCCGTTGGGCCCCGACCCGATCACCACTGCATCGACATCGTCCATCGCCCGCCTGCCTAGGCGAGACAGCGACGGGCGGGCAACTTCACGAGGCTCCCTGGTCCTCCCGACGGTGCCCGCTGCTCAGCTCCCGCAGGGCCTCGCGGTCGACGCTGTCGGACGAAGCCACGGCCAGTTTGCACGCCGTGACGGCCCGGATGGTGGAGGTCCGGTGTCCCCCTTCGAGCACCGCCCGCTCCCCGTGCATCGACCCGGGCCCGTACTCCGCCAGGCGCTCCCCGTCGACTTCGATGCGCACCACGCCGTCGAGGACGAGGAAGATGTCGTCTTCGGCCGCGCCCTGTTCGGTGATGACCGTGCCGGCCTTGTACGTCTTCACCTTGGGCTTGGCGCCGCCCGACATGAGCGTCAGCGACATCTGGCGCTCGAGGGCGGACTCCACCTCGGTGGTGAAGGCCTGGGAATCCCGGTCGCCCCACGGACTGTGCTTGCCGAAGGCGCGGCGGTACCAGTTGGAGAAGTCGATCATGCCGGACTTGAGCGCCAACTTGTTGTCCCCCCCGTAGACCCAGTGCCGAGGGAAGGTGCTGGCGCCCAGCAGGGCGAACGACGAGGTCCCGTCGGCCCGCAGGGTGAGGGCCAGGGTCGTCCACGCCAGGGGCGCCGCGAACTGCACGAAGGGCGCCCGTCGCACCCGGCGGGGCGCGGGCACCCCGGTGCGGCCGCCTGCGGTCTGGACGAAGGTCACCTCGGTGGCGCTCACCACGGGGTCGGGGTGCAGGTCGGGGAGGGCGATGGCCTCGAAGGCGACCTGCTTCTTGCCCAGGTTGATCAGCGTCGAACAGATGAGGCCGCCGCCGGACTGCCCGTGGCCCACGATGGCGCCGTCTTGCACCTCGATCCAGGCCTCGAGCCGGCTGGCGAAGCGGAAGCGGCCGTCGCGCTGCAGGGCCTCGAGGTCCTCGATCACGTCGGGCGGGGGCTGGTCGTAGTGGGCCATGCCCGTCTCGAACGGCATCTTGGTCATGCCGCCGACGGCTTCGGACGGAATCCAGGAGATGGACGTAGCTGAGGACTCGATGCGCATGACGCCTCCCCGATGTCGACCCGCGTGTCGAACCGCGTGTCGAACCCTACCGAGGTGCCCCGCCGATCCCAAGGGTGAGGGCTGGTGTCGCGTGGTGGGGGTGGCATCCCCATCCCCCGATGCCCCGACGGGGCGGCTCCGGACGGCGGCCGGGCCCTGGGGTCGGGGCGTGGGCCGGGGTCGGGTCAGGGATCGACGAAGCGCAGCGGGGCCCGCCGGACGCCGTTGATCACCGACGAGGGGCTGCGTTCGACGTCGCCGGCGCGCTCGACCTCGGCGAAGCGGTCGAGGAGCGCGTCGAGCACCACCCGCCCTTCGAGACGGGCCAGCGCCGCCCCCAGACAGAAATGGTTCCCCTGGCCGAAGGCCAGATGGGGGTTGGGGTGCCGGCCGACGTCGAAGACCGACGCGCTCTCCCCGAAGGCGTCACCGTCGCGGTTGGCCGACGCGAACACCATGAGCACGGGCTCACCAGCCTCGATGGCCACGCCCCTGACCTCGGTGGCACGCGTGGCGGTGCGCATGAACGACACCACCGGCGACGACCACCGCAGCATCTCTTCCACGGCGCTGGGGACGAGGGAACGGTCGGCGCGTAGCCGGGCCCATTGGCCGGCGTGGTCGGCGAAGGCGAGCAACCCCGAGCTGATCAGGTCGCGCGTGGTCTCGTTCCCGGCCACGAGGAGCTGGACCAAGAACATGGCCAGTTCGTCGTCGCTGAGACGCTCCCCGTCCACCTCCACCTGGGCGAGCCGGGTGAGCACGTCGTCTCTGGGGTGCGCCCGGCGGTCCTTGGCCGTCCCCACGAGGTACTCGATCATCTCGGTCATCAACTGCGACCGCCGCTCCTCGGGCCAGTCCGTGGCGCCGGGGATGACGGCCTCGGACCACTCGTAGCACCGCTCCCATTCGTCCTCGGGCACGCCCAGGATCTCGCTGATCACCTGCAGCGGGAGCGGCACGCTCAGCACCGAGACCACATCGGTGGGGGCACCGCCCTCGATCCGCCTCACCAGGGCGGCGGCGCGGGCCCGGACGACCGGTTCGAGAGCGCGCACGGTCGAAGGCTTGAAGGCGGGCTGGACCAGCCGCCGGTACCGGGTGTGCACGGGTGGGTCGGCATGCATCATGGTGGGAGGCGTCGCGTACGTCGTCCCGATCTCCTCGACGAGGATGCCGCGCCCGGCACAGAACGTGACGTGATCGGTCTCGATCGCCGCCACATCGGCGTGCTTGGTGACGGCCCAGAAGCCCCGTTCCTCGTTCCACGCCACGGGTGCCTCGGCGCGCAGCCGGGCGTAGAGGGGGTACGGGTCGGAGCGGTAGAGCTCGGGGTCGGTCAGTGGCGCCGCCAACGCCGTCCCCGGTCGACTCGCTGCCGGCACGGCCGACACCCTACCGAGCCTCGTCCCGGGGACCGAAGGGTGGGGCGGGATCGGCGAATCGCGCCGGACGGCGAGCAGTGAGGGCGGCCACCCCTTCGGCGAAGTCGGGGCCGGTCATCATGGTCCGGAGCCGCTCGTCGGCGTCATGCGCCGAGGTCGCCGCGTCGCGGTGCAGGTCGGTGTAGAGCTGGAGCTTGGTGGCGGCCAGCGAGGCCGGAGACACCTCGGTCGCCAACATGCGGGCGTACTCGGCCACCGTGTCCATGAGGGTGCCCGCGGCTGTCACCTTGTTGACGAGCCCCATCTCGGCCGCCTCTTCGGCCAGCACCACCCGGCTCGACAACAAGACGTCGGCGGCCCGGGTCACCCCGACCAGCCGTGGCAGCAACCACGACAACCCGAACTCGGCGGGAAGGCCCAACCGGCCGTGGGCCGTGGTGAGCTTGGCCCCCGCCGCGGCGAAACGCAGATCGCAGTAGCACGCCAAGGCGAACCCCACGCCCGCCGCGGGCCCGTTCACCGCAGCGATGATGGGCTTGGGGATGCCGAAGTGGTAGGCGAACTCGGCGTCGAACTCCCGACGCACTCCGAAGCCGGGGCTCTCGAGGCCCGGTCCGGTACCGGGGTCATAGGCGCCGCGCTCCACATGGCCCTCGAGCGCCCGGGTGTCGGCACCGGCGCAGAAGCCGCGTCCGGCCCCGGTCACGACGATCACCCGGACCGACGGGTCAGCCGCGGCCCGGGCCAAGAGGGACCGGTACTCGGTGTTCATGCGACCCGTCCAGGCGTTGAGCCGGTCGGGGCGGTCCAGGGTGATGGTGGCCACGGCGCCCAGCGCCTGGTAGCGGGTGACCTTCAGCTCGCCCAGCTCCACGGGGCCCTCCGATCACCGTTGTGCCCATGTTGGTCGTCCACGCGCTCAAGTTCTGGCCGCCGGCGCCGATCATTCTCCACGGACACCTTCAGTTCCAACCCCACACTCCAGCATCCCCAATGTCGAGAACCCCCACCAACCCCGGTGGGGGTTCTCGCGTCCGGGCCCGGTCGTACGATCGCACCATGACCGCTGCGCCACCGGTCCTGGGTGCGCTCGACCCCCAGGCCCCGCTCCCGTTCGGGCGCCACAGCGTGGTCCGGGCCGTGGTGGCCGAGCCCGTCACCGCCCTGCTCGTCCAGCGCGCCCTGATAATGGACGTCGCCCACCCCAGTGTCGCCGCCGCCGTCGCCCACCACAGCCATTTCCGGAGCCGCCCGCTGACCCGGGCCTGGGTCACCGTCGACGCCGCCCTGCGGCTCGTCTTCGGCGACGAGCACACCGCCCGGGGCGCGGCCCGACAGATCTACGGCTTCCACGATCACGTCTCCGGGACCATCCACGGGCACCTCGACGGTGCCGGTGCGTATACGCCGGACGGCGCCGATGCGTATACGGCGCACGATGCGTCGCTGCTGGCGTGGGTGTGGGCCACGCTGGTGGACACCACCGAGACGGCGTTCACGCGCTGGGTGCGTCCCTTCGAGGTGACGGAGGCCACGGCCTTCTACGCCGAGATGCGCTCTTTCGCCCGCTTTCTCGGCATCCCCGACGACCTTCTTCCCCCCGACCGGGTCGCCTTCTCGCGCTACCTCGAGGACATGGTGTCGGGCGGACTGCCGGCGGCGACCGAGGTGAGCCGCTCGGTCGCCCGCCAGGTCCTGTGGTTCGACCACCGGATCGTCCCCTCACCGCTCGTCCGGGTGGAGCGCGTGCTCGCCCTGTCCACCCTCGACCCCCGCTTCCTCGATCGACTCGACATCGCTCCCGATGCCGGCGACGCCGCGCTCGGGCACAGGATCGACTCCTGGCTGCGCTCGTACTACCGACGTCTGCCTCGAGCTCCCCGGATCACACCGGAGCTCTACGTCCTCTTGCGCCGGCCCAGCGTCGGGCTGGCGGGCCGAGCCCGAGCCCTGGTGGGGAGCGTGCGGCGGTGAACTGAGCCTGACCAGGGAATTACCACGTTCCACGTTTGTAACACCGCTACAAGCGGTGAAAGAAGCCGAATCTCTTGTATTGTTGTCTGCATGTGGTCCAGTATTCTCACTAATGCCACATGAACGGGCACTGAGAGTGAAGCCTGGTCAGGCAGCGTCCGGGGACGAGGGAGCCGCTGACGGGTGGGGGCAGCCCGGGCTGCGGCGGGTGGACCCCTGGGTGTGGTTCCTCACGGGCGGGCTCGCCCTCGTCGGCCTCGCCGTCTCGGGGTTGCTAGGTGGCCTCGAGCCCACGGCGGTGTTCGTCATCGGCATCACGACGCTGGTGGCTCTGGTGCTGGCGGTGCGCCGCCATCGACCGGCGCTCACCTGGCCGTGGTGGGCGATCTCGGCGGCGATGGGCTTCTTCCTCGTGGGCGGGGCGCTCCGATTCGACTTCCATACCCTGGGCAACATCACCGCCAGCCGATCTCTGGTGCCGGACGTACTGTCGCTCCCCGGCTACGGCCTGGGGGCGGCGGGCCTGTTGGGTTTCTCCCGGGCGCGCGACCGCGGCCGCCAACGGCATTTTGGGGTGATCCTCGACGCCGTCATCGCCGCCTTGGCCATCTTGGCCGTCGCCTGGGTCTATGTCATCGACCCCGTCCTGTTCCACTACCACACGCCGTTGGCGATCCGACTCGTCCTGACGTGCTACCCGGCCATGTCGATCTTCCTCGTGGTGGTGACGGTGCGCATCGCCTTCAGCTCCGAGCAGAACCGTGTCCCGTCGTACTGGTTCTTGCTGGTCGCCATGACGTGCATGTTCGTGGGGGACACGCTGTACATGTTCGCTGACATCGATCTCATCGGCGTGGCGGGCCGCCTCCTCGATCTCCCCTACGCACTGGCGTTCGTGGCGACGGGCACCATGGCACTGCACCCGTCGATGCGGGCGCTCACCGAACCTGCCGGCAATCGCCCCCAGGCGTCGTCGCCGGGTCGGATCGTGCTCGTGGCCGTCGCCCTCCTCGTGCCCGCCATCATCACCCTGCAACACCCGTCGAGCTCGCTCCAGGACCGGGTGGCACTGTTCATCATCATCATCATGCTGACCGTCGCCGCCGTCTTGCGGATCGTCCAGGCCCTCCACATCGCCGAGCGCTCCGAGGCCAACCTCGCCTACCAGGCCATGCACGACAGCCTGACGGGGTTGCCCAACCGGAGGATGATGCACCAGCACCTGACGAGCGTGCTGCACCAAGCGGCGGTGGACGACACCCACGTCGCCCTGCTGTTCCTCGACCTCGACCGCTTCAAGCTCGTGAACGACACGCTCGGCCACACCCACGGCGACGAGCTGCTCATCGCCGTGGCCAAACGCCTGACCATGCACATGCGGCCATCGGATCTCGTGACGCGCATCGGTGGTGACGAGTTCATGGTCGTCCTGGGCCAGGTGGTGAGCGTGTCCCAAGCCCTCGACCTCGCCAACCGGCTGCGCTTCAGCCTGCGGGCCCCCTTCGTCGTGAACGAGATGGAGTTCTACGTGTCGGCCAGCATCGGGCTGGCTTTCGCCTCGGGAGACGATCCCGACACCACGGCCGAGGTCCTCGTCCGCGACGCCGACACCGCCATGTACCAGGCCAAGGAGGCGGGCCGCGACGCGGTGGCGGTGTTCGACGAGTCGATGCGGACCAAGGTGTCGGAACGTGTCGAGCTCGAGCACGATCTGCGCCGGGCGGTCGAGCTGCGCCAGCTGCACCTCGTGTACCAGCCCATCATCCGCATTCCCCACGGGCCCATCGAAGGGGTCGAGGCCCTCGTGCGCTGGGCCCATCCCACCCTGGGTGTCATCCCCCCCGTGAAATTCATCCCGCTGGCCGAGGAGAGCGGGCTCATCATGGGGATCGGGGAGTGGGTGCTCGAAGAGGCCCTGCGCCAACTCGCGGCGTGGCGACACCAGACGACGGGGTTCGAGGACCTGTACGTGTCCGTCAACCTGTCGGGGGCCCAGCTCCACGACGAGGGGATCATCGAGCGCGTGCGGGAGGCGTTGTCGCGCCACGGGATCGAGGGCAACGCCCTGTGCCTCGAGCTCACCGAATCGGTCGTGATGGACAAGCCCCTGGCGGCAGCGGCGGTGCTCACGGCCCTACGGAGCCTCGACGTGCGGCTGGCGATCGACGACTTCGGGACCGAGTACTCGTCGCTCGCCTACCTCAAGCGCTTCCCCGTCACGAGCCTCAAGATCGACAAGTCCTTCGTGGACACCCTCGAGGACGAGGACAGCTCCGACGCCACCTTGATCGCCGCCGTCGTGGCCATGGCCCATGCCCTGGGGATCACCACCATCGCCGAAGGCGTGGAGACCAGGGCCCAGGCGCACCGCTTGATGGACCTCGGGTGCGACGCCCTGCAGGGGTACCTCTACTCGCGACCGGTGCGAGCCGAGGGTCTCCCCTACATGGTCAACTCGCTCTGGAAGCAGGCCGAGGACGTCCTGGAAGGATCGGTGTCCTAGGCACCGGGTCTTCGGTGCCCAGCCCGACGGTGCTGCGCAGGTCCAGGGGCCGCAGTGCCGGTTCCATGCCCACGCCCTCGAAGTACAGCGCGTGCAGATCGGGGTCGGTCTCCGCCAGGCGCCGGTCGGTGTCGCCCACGTTGCACCACACCGGCATGCTGGCCGGCGACCCCAGGTACGGCCGGGCACCCACGCCGATGAAGCCGGCCATGGGCATGCGCAGCCGCCACCGGATCATCCGGAACACGGGCACGTCGAGGATGGCGAGCAGCCACGCCACCCCACACCGGGTGCTGGCCATGGCGAGGGCCTGATAGAGGCCCATGCTCACCAGGCCCATGGTGGCCTTGCCCCGGTACTCGGGGGCGACGGCCAAGGTGGCGATGTCCCAGGTCCGCGTGAGATCGATCTCGATGCCGGTGCGCGCTGCCATGGCAGGGACGGGCTCACCCCACACCGGCGCGGCGTCATCGAGGGTCTTGAACCCGGCGACCGAGGGCACCACGATCCGCATGGTGCCGGCGGGGACACGGCGCAGGTGGTCCACGACGCACAGGAAGATGCTGGACTCCTCGTAGGGCGCGTACTCCTTGGCCAGGAGCTCGGGCGTGTTGCCGAACGTCTCCATGAACACCACGCGCTCGACGTGCCGGGCGAGCTCCGATGCCGAATCGGTGGCGCGGAACAGGTAGACGCCCAACGGCGCCGTCGTCCCCGGTGCGGTCACGGCGCCGGCCAGCCGACACAAGGCGGCGTCGCCCATGACCGTGGCCGTGGCCGTGGCCGTGGCCGTGGCCATGGTCAGAACGCCTTGGCGACGATGGCGTCTGCGAAGACCACGGCCGGGAGTGCCACAGCGCAAAGCGTAGGAACCTGATCGGCATCAGAACAAGAGGCGTTCGCTCTCTCACATACAGTGGCGGTTCAGCGCCCGGTGTGGTTGGTGTGATCAATGATCACATGCTGGACAGAAAGTGCTCGACTTCCTGGCCCACCGTCACCCGGGTGGCGACGGGGTCGTCGGCGTTGGCGACGAGCATGGCCGCCTCGTTCAGCGCAGCCAGGAGGATGTGTGCGAGCGGCTGGACGGAGCGACGTGCCACGAGCCCGGCCTCCATGCAGTGCTCGAGGGCGGCGGAGACAAGGCCGAGCCCGTAGGTGGTGTCGATCTCCCGCCATGCCTGCCAGCCCAGGACCGCCGGCGCGTCGAGCAGCACGATGCGGCGCACGGCCGGGTCCAACGCCGCGTCGAGGAAGGCCAGACACCCCAGGCGGAGATGGGCCATGGGATCGTCCCCGCGCATGGCGGCGGTGGCGATGTGCTCGGCCAGCTCCGTTTCGAGCGATTCGACCACGGCGCGGAACAGCCCCTTCTTGGTGGCGAAGTGATGGGCCAGTGCGCCGCGCGTCACCCCGGCGCGTTCGACGATGTCCTCTTGCCCGGCGCCGGCGAACCCGCGCGCCGCGAACAGTTCACGCCCCGCCTCGAGCAGGGCGGCGCGGGTCGCGGATCTCCGCTCCGCCTGCGTGCGGCGCCCGGGCGCGGAGTCTTCGTTGACACCCATTGTGTCCCCAAGTATAAAAGGCGTGTAACCCGCATGTAAGTGTTTTCCCCGAGGAGGACGAGATGACCCTGCCCCGTACCGTCGTGGTCCCTGGCCTGATGGCTGAGCTCGAAGCGTTCGGGGCGCTGATCGCCCCTCTGGACGCGGCCCAATGGGCATGCGCCACCCGCTGCGAGGGATGGGCGGTGGGCGACGTGGCCGCCCATGTCGTGGGCTCGATCGCCGACGTGGTGTCGGGACAGCTCGAGGGCCTGGGCTCGCCCGAGGTCACCGCACGCGAGGTGGCCGAGCGCAGCGGTCGCAGTCCGGCGGAGCTGGCCGAGGAGCTGACGGCGGTGACGAAGCTGGCTGCCGATCTCGCCGCCGTCTTCGACGACGAGGCGTGGGGGGCACCCGGGCCCGGCGGCTACGACGGCACGCTCGGCCAGGGGGTCGAGGCGCTGTGGTACGACACCTATCTCCACGCCGATGACGTCCGGGCCGCGCTGGGCCAGACCTCGTCGCGGGGACCGGGCCTGCGCGCCAGCGTCCACCACGTCGCTTTCGAGCTCGACAAGCGGGGTTGGGGCCCGGCCACGCTGGCGTTCGAAGGGATCGAAGAGGTGCCCGTCGGCGCCGGGGGATCCACGCGCACCGGCGACGCCCTCGAATTCGTGTTGGTCGCCACCGGTCGTCGCGACCCGGCTGGGCTCGGGGCCGGCGCCCCACTCAACATCTACGCATAGCCGGCTTCTGCGGTCAGCTTTCTGCGGTCAGGCTTCTGTGGTCAGCGCCGTCGTCGGGCGCGTCGCTGGCCGCGTGCGAAGGCGAAGCCGGCCATCCAGAACACGAAGAAGACGAGCGCCGCGATCCACAGCAGGTGGACGGCGAAGCCCACGCCGGCGAAGACCAGGGCCAGCAGCAAGAAGACGACGACGAGGCATCCCATGGAGCGACCGGCGGCGGGGCCGGCTCAGCCTCCTCCGGTGCGAGGGGCGACCTGGTTGAAATTCGCCCGCACGTCGCGCAGGTGCGACCTGATGCGGGTGATCGAGGGGGCAGCCTCGCCGTCGAGCGTGTTGGCCAGCTCGTCCACGGCTTCGGTGAGATGCGCCACTGCCAGCTCCAAGGCGGCCAGGCGTTTGGAGAGCTCTCCGTCTTCCATGACGCGCAGCTTACGGTGCGCCAGGCCCGCCTTCCCCGAAGGGCGCCGGCACGGTCGTGTCGGGAGCGGGTTGGAACCCTCGTCGGCTCAAGTCGGCCTCCGGATGTGCCGATCGCAATATGGGCCCGTGGCGGAGTTCGAGCCCCGTCCCGGTGGCCCTCGAACCGTAGGTGCAGGCACAGGCGTGACGTGGCCTTTGGGCTAATGGGAGCCAGGGTCCGTGCCGATGGTGTTGATTATGGGGAGACGTCGCGCGATCAGCGCCCCTGAGGCGGAAACAAGCGCCCCCGAGGCCGAAGAGTCCGAGCCCAACACCCAGCCGGTGGTGACGGCGCGGCCCCGCCGCGCCGTGGCCCGGGTGTTGCTGGCGCTGTTCTTGGTGGCCGGGTTGGCTGCTGCCGCGGGGGCGACGTGGCAGTGGAAGAACGTCCAGGCTCGCCAGACCCGACAGGCCTTCGACCAACGCGCGTCGGGTGTGGCCGCCAAGGTCACCAAGGCGCTGCAGCGCGACGCGGATCTCACGACGTCGAGTCGGGCCCTCATCAAGCAGAACCCCGACATGACTAACGCGCAGTTCGGCACGTGGTTCTCGACCCTGGGGGCCTCGGCCCCGCCCAACACCACCGGGGTCGCCTACATCGAGAAGGTGTCAGCCGCCCAGCTCTATTACTACCGGGTGGCCATCGGCGCCGACCCCACGAGCGCACTGTCGGCGGGCGAGCCCTTCGCCATCACACCCAGCACGGCCCAGGCTCCCTACTGCTTGACCCGGCTCCTGGCGCTGCGCAGTTCCCAGACGAGCGTCGGCGACGTGGCGCTGCCCCCCGGCCTCGACTGGTGCTCCACCTCCGCCAACGGCGCCCTCAGCGCGTCGCGTGACTCGGGCGGGCTCGAGGTCACGAAGCTCCTCAGCTCCGACGAGGGTCGTCTCCTCGGATTCCAGGCCGCGGCCGGCACCGCCCCCGGCAATGCGGATATCGAGACCCTCAAGTCGCTCGACCTGGCCTTCAGCTCGACCGTCGTGGTCCTGGCGCCCGTCTACGAGGGGTCCACCTCCACCACAGTGGCGGGACGCAGTGCGGCGCTCGAGGGATGGGTCGGAGGCGTCTTCGACACCGGCTCGGTCCTGGCCCAGGCAGTGGGCGCCCACAGCAACATGGCGGTGACCCTGTCGCGGGTCAACGCCGGATCCAAGCCCGTGGTCATCGCCACCAACGACGGCACCAACGCCACCGGGGGGCTGGTCGACGCCATCCCGACCACCGCCGACGGGCGCTGGATCGTGACCGTCCGCCAACCGCTGCCGGCCGGCTCGGCGACGGGAGGGACCAAGGGCCTCGCCATCGGGGGCGCCGTCGCCCTGGCCACGCTGATCCTGTTCCTGGTGCTGCGTTCGCTGGTGGTCACCCGCCGACGCGCCCTCGACCAGGCGGCCGAGCAGACCGGTGAGCTCCACCACATGACCCTGCACGACGCCCTCACCGGCCTCCCCAACCGGACGCTGGTGGTGGACCGGGCCGAGCAGATGCTCATCCGGAGCCGCCGGAGCCAGATGCCCACCGCGGCGTTGACCCTCGGCCTCGACCGGTTCAAGGAATTCAACGACACCCACGGCTACGCCACCGGGGACGAGCTGCTCAGGGCCGTGGCAGACCGTCTGCGCACGGTGCTGCGCGAGGCCGACACCATCGGCCGGGTCGTGGGCGACGAATTCATCGTGTTGACCGACGGGGCGTCGCTGGCAGCCGGTCCCGAGCTGGTGGCGGAACGGATCCTCGATGTCATGCACGAGCCGTTCTATCTCGGCGACACCCATCCCGAGCCCTTCAGTGTGTCGGCTTCGGTCGGGGTCGCGCTCGGGCCACGGATCGACGCCGAGCAGTTGCTGCACGACGCCGACACGGCACTGGCCGAGGCCAAAGAGGCGGGCCGGGGCCGTTTCGCCCTGTTCGGACAGGACATGCCCCAGGCCATCGAAAGCCGTCTGGCCTTCGAGAACGAGCTGCGCAGCGCGGTGGCGACCGACCAGTTCTTCCTTCGCTACCAGCCCATCTTCGACATCGAGACGCGCACGACCACCGGGGTGGAAGCTCTGTTGCGCTGGCAGCACCCCACCGGGCGCGTCATCCCGCCCGACCATTTTCTGCCCCTGCTCGAAGAAAGCGGGTTGATCGTCCCGTTGGGCCGGTGGGTCATCCAAGAGGCGTGTCGCCAGGGCGCCGCCTTGCACAACAGCGGCTACCTCATCGCGATGTCGGTGAACCTCTCGGCGCGCCAACTCGAGTCCGAGAACCTGGTCAACGATGTGGGCGATGCCCTGCGGGAGTCGGGCTTCGAGCCCCACGCGCTGGTGCTCGAGATCACCGAGACCACCATCATGCGCGACACCGCGCTCATGGTCGACCGTCTCATCGCCCTCAAGGGGCTCGGGGTCCGGATCGCCATCGACGACTTCGGCACGGGGTACTCGTCGTTGGCCTACCTGCGCCAATTCCCGGTCGACATCCTCAAGATCGACCGGTCGTTCATCAGCTCTCTGTCCACGACGCGCGACTCGTCGATGTTGATCCACACCCTCGTCCAGTTCGGCAAGACCCTCGGGCTCGAGACCATCGCCGAGGGGATCGAGGAAGAAGACCAGATGGACCCGCTCCTGGCCGAGCAGTGCGACACGGGTCAGGGGTTCCTCTACGGGCGCCCGCTGTCACCCACCCAACTCGACATCTTCCTGCGCACCCACCTCACCCAGGAGCCTCCTTTGTGGGTGGTCTCCCCCAAACAAGCGGCCCGGTAAGTCTGGCGCCGTCCGAGCCGGGAGCCCCCGGCCGGGCGTGGATGCCATGATGGACCTCGGGCCGCCGAGGTGACGCGGCGATGCCCGGGGGCCATGCCCGGGGAGGGAAGCCGTGAGAACGACAGCACCGGTCCACGAGTGGGGGAGTGACTTCGACGTCCTCGACGCGCAGTACGTCGCCGACCCGTTCGGGATCTGGGACCAGCTCCGCACGACGTGTCCCATCGCCCACACCGACCGTCGGGGCAGCACGTGGTTGCCGACCCGGTACGAGGACGTCACCGCCATCGCCCACGACATCGAGCACTTCAGCTCGCTCGAGGTCGCCGTCATCCCCTTCGAAGGAGAAGAGCCCGAGGAGCCCGTCCTCCCCTACGGGCTTCCGCCCATCTCGGCCGACCCACCGCTGCATACCTGGACGCGGCGCCTCCTGCTGCCCTGGTTCTCGCACAACCGGGTGGAGGGCTATGAGTCGATGACCCGGGGACTGTGCGACGGGCTCATCGACGGCTTCATCGCCGAGGGCCGCGCCGATGCCGCCACCGACTACGCCCAGCAGATCCCCGTGCGCGTCATCGCCCACATCCTGGGCGTCAGCCCCGACCTGTCCGACACCTTCACGGGATGGGTGCGCGACGTGCTGGAGTTCGCCGACGACCACGATCGACGGGTCAATGGGGTCCAGGGTCTCCTGCAGTACTTCATCGGGGAGGTGGCCAAGCGGCGCGCCCAACCCGGTGACGATCTGTTGAGCGAGCTGCTGCACACCGAGGTGGACGGCAAACCCATGGAAGACAGCCTGGTGCTGGGCGCCGCCGCCCTCGTGCTCATCGCCGGGGTCGACACCACCTGGAGCGCCATCGGCTCGTCGCTGTGGCACCTGGCGACCCATGCCGAGGATCGCCGGCGCATGGTCCAGGACCCCGAGGTCATGTCGCTCGCCGTCGAGGAATTGCTGCGCGCCTACTCCCCGGTGACCATGGCGCGCATCGTCACCAGCGATGTCGAGTTCGCCGGCTGCCCCATGAAGGCGGGGGACAAGATCCTCATGAATTTCCCCGCCGCCAACCGCGACCCGGAGGTGTTCGCGGATGCCGACGAGGTCGTCCTCGACCGCGCCCACAACCGCCATGTGGCGTTCGGCTCGGGCATCCACCGCTGTGCCGGCTCCAACCTGGCCCGCATGGAATTGCGGATCGCCCTCGAGGAATGGCTGCGCCGCATCCCCGAGTTCCACCTCGCCGACGGCGAGGACGTCACCTGGGCCGGTGGTCAGGTGCGCGGGCCGCGCCTGCTTCCCGTGGTCTTCCCGTGAAGATCCGGGTCGACCCGGACAAGTGCCAGGGCCACGCCCGTTGCTACGGGCTCGCCCCCGAGCTGTTCGAGATCGACGACTACGGCACGTCGACGGTGGTCGGTGACGGTTCGGTCCCGCCCGATCTCGAGGACCGGGCCCGGTTGGCCATCGCCAACTGCCCCGAATTCGCCATCGACGAGGTCTGAGGCCCGAGCGCTCAGGCCTGGTTGCCCAGCGTGGCGTAGGACCGGCACGGCTCGCCCCGCAGCGCCCCGCAGGCGGGCATGGCGGCAGTGGGGTTCACGCCCGTGACCACGTTGAGGGCCAGCGACGACGGCATGGCACCGCCGAGCGAGAGTGTGTCTGTGACCGAGCCGTGGGTGGGCGGCGTGGCAAAGGCCCAGGCGGGGCGGTCCCCGCCCGGGGCCGAGATCACGATGCGCAACCGGGTGCCGGTCCGGAAGGCATGGGCGATGGGGTCGATGGGGATCCGCACCAGCGTGTAACCCCCCGACGTGAGGTCGTGGCGGTCCGACTTGCGATAGGTGGGGATCGGCGCCAGGGCGGTCGACGTCGGCGCCAGGGTGTGGTTGGTGCTGCGCAGGAAGCCTGAGGTGACGTATTCCTCCTGGGTCTCCCCGGGTCGCACCTCGGTCACCGTGACCTGGAGGTCGGTGGACGGCGCCGAGGACCGCAGCCACAGGTCCAGGCTGGCGGGGCCCACGACGGTGGTGGCCGAGGCGAAGGCGGGAGTCTCGAACCCCAGGCCGTTGGCGGCGGGAACCGTCGTCCAGTCATAGGGCGGCTGGGCGGCCCAGGCGTTGCCCGAGGGGAGGTCGATGGCGGGGCGGACCGTGGGGTCGGGCCGGAACGACACACGCGTCGCCGCCCCCTTGGCCGCGCTCAGGCTGCCCTGGGTGCCGAGGTAGTACCGGGTCACGGTCCCCCTCGGCGGCCATTGCGAGTAGCCGGCTTCGAACGTGGGTTGGAGTGCTCCGGGCCCGAGATCGCCGCCCCCGTTGTCGAAGAGCACCCTGAGGCGCGGGTCCTGGGCGGCGTAGTCGGACTGCGCCTGGGACAGCGAGTCGTCGCTCGTGAAGCGCACCGGAGGCGGGGTCATGGACTTGGCCCCCCCGGTGGCCTGCGAGTAGACCACCGGCGCCAGCAACGTCAGGAACGGGTTCTGCGTGGGGACGCGCCCGGCCACGTAGATGTCGAGGAACTCCAGCCATCGCGACAATGTGTCGGGACCGAGCGAGTCGATGTGGGTGCCGTTGAGCATGGTGGCGTAGACGTTGTGGTCGTGGCTCAGGGCGGTGATCAGCGCCGGCCACTGCGGGCCCGTCTGCTCGTCCTCGAGGGCGCCGACGAGGAACACCGGAACCTTGACGTGCGTGGCCCATACCGCCGGTGACCGTTGGTCGAACAACGAGGGGACGCGGCTCAGGCCGGGTCCCACCAAGGACTCGAGCTGCTGGGCCTCGGGGTGCAGGACCTGGTTGGCGAGACACGTCGTGTCCCCGGTGGCGATCTCGGCCGTCGCCCACGGTTGGCCGCCTTTGGGTGCAGCTTCGGCGTCGACCTTGCGCTGCGCGATCCAGCTCGCCGCGAATCCACTGTTGTAGATCCCACCCGGGTAGCCGGTGGAGAACAGGTCGTCGGTGGAGCTGAGCGGCGTGATGGCGGCCAGGTCGGGCGGGTCGGTGCCGGCCACCTCGAATTGGGAGATGCCCGAGTAGGAGATGCCGACCATGCCCACCTTGTGGTGCAGGGCCCAGGGCTGGGCCCCGACCGTCTGGATCATGTCGTAGCCGTCGTAGTCCGACGGCAGCCCGAAGAGGTCGAACGCACCTCCCGAGCACCCCGTACCTCGCATCTGGACGCTCACGGTCACGAAGCCCAGGAGCGGAGCGATGACGCTGCCCACGATGGTGGCGCTGTCGGGGAGGAGCGGGTCGCTCGACGGAGCCTTGCCCTCGAGGGCGTCGATCAGGTTGTGGGGGGCGGCCGTCGCGTACCCGGAGTACTCGATCACGGTGGGGAAGGGGCCGTCGGCCAGGGTTTTGCCCGGGGGGAGGCGCACGGTGGCGGCGATGGAGATCCCGTCGCGCATCGTGACGTAGTTGAGCCCGGCGTGAAGATGCTGTCGGGAATACAGCGACGACGGGGGAGTCGAGGCCGCCGCCAGCACGGCGAAGGGTGCGGTCTGGCGGTGGCGGCCGCCCGTCTCCTTGAAGCGGTAGCCGCGCCCCGGGCCGATGTTGCGGATGATGATGCCGCCCAGGCTGTCGACCACCCCCGAGCCGACTGTCGAACCCGAAGCACTGAGCAGGGTGAGGTGCTCGCCGGGCTTGGCCCCGAGGGCGTACGCCTGTCCGATCGACCCATGGCCCTGGAACGACGTGGCGGCGAAGCTCGGGGACGAGGCCGTGGCGACGACCATGGCGGCGGCGGCGATGCCCGCCAGCACGGCGGCGGTCCGCCGCCTCGTCAGGATTCCCCCCACACCCCACTCCCGTCGCGCCCGCCGCCCACCAGGGCGCCCGTGGCGCCTGGCCAGGGTAGTCGGCGCCGGGTGGACCGTGATGTCTAGGCGGCCTCGACGATCAACCGCACGAGCCGCCCGTTGACCCGACGCAGGACCGAGGCGGGGCGATCGGACACGGCCACGGCCGCCAGGGCCAGCACGTCCTGGCCGAGATCCTCGGCCAGACAGGCCTGCTCGTACCCGTTGGACCCGGTCTCAGTGCTCGCCATCGTGCGCGCCCCCCGACCCGATGGTGGGACGCGGGGATCAACGTGGCTCCAAGCGACGGTCAACTTCTCGGCAACGGTGGCGGCGATCCCGTGCCGAACGGCCCGACGTCGAAGCCGGCGATCCCGTAGGTGAAGCGGAACGGCTCGGGCACGAGCAGAGGGCTCGACGTCTGGGGTGGGGTGACCTGCAGCCACTTGCCCTCGTAGCAGGCGTTGGGCGAGCCCGTGGGCCCCGAGCCCGGCGTCAGGACGGTGTCGCACACGTCGGGGTAGGAGATCTCGAACCAGGCGCGCCCCTCGGGTGCGATGACGACGGGCTTCGGTGCCGGGGTGGCGGCGCCCGTGCTCACACCCATGGTCGCCACGTCCTGGGTGGCGGCGGGAAGCGCGGTCCCGTTGGCACTGTTCACGGCCAGGCCCGGGTACCCGAGCAGCGTGCACGAGGAGAGGGAGATGTTGGTGAGCGACACCGTCTCGTAGGTCGTCCCGCTGATGCCCTGCCAATTGGTCACGGTGCCGCTGAGCTGGCCGCTCACGCAGCGGGGGGGTCCCGACACCGAGGTGGTCGTGGGCGAGGTCGAGGTGGGGTCGTTGCCGGACTTCGTCGAGTGGGCCGGCGAGGCGTAGTACTTGCGCAGCGCCACCACCATCCGATCGATCCCGAAGGCGGCACCGCCGACGGCGACGACGACCGTGACCACCAGCGCGGCGACGCGGGCGCGGTGCAGCAGCCGGCGCCGACGGACCCGACGCTTCACCCTCTCTTGGACCGTCTCGGGATTCGTCATGGTGGTGATGGGCTCATTCTCGACCAGATGGCGGCCTCCGGTGCCGCAGGGGGGCGGGGCCGGACGCCATCGTGACCGGTATCTTCGATCACAACGGGCCCCGGCGCGCAGTCGGACACCAGCGGAGCCCCCGCCGCCTGCCCCCGGGTCCTGCGACCGGTGCCCCGGCCGGGCCGGGGAGGGTCCGTCCGGGATTGCGGCCCTGGGCCGGTGCGAGCGATCCTGGACCGGGCTCGTCGGCTGCGACCGCCCCACCGACAGGGAGAGAGCCGTGGAGGAGCGTCGGGCACGGGATGACGAAGTCGCCCGCTGGCGTGAGCACGGGTGGGTCCTCCTCGAAGGTCTTGTCCCCCCCCATGAGATCGACGCCGCCGTGGACGACCTTTACGTTCGGTTCCCGCGACCCGAGGAGTACCACGCCGATCCCGAAGGCGAGACCGAGCGCCGCCTCGGCCGGCCGGCCCCCGTCGACGAGTTCCCGTGGCCCCCCGACGGACCGGGTTTCCGACACGACCAGCACCGTTGGCAGGGGGAGTTCCCCTTCCCGGGCAGCGGGGCCCTCAACCGCCTGGTCGTCCACCGCGCCATCGTGGACTTCGCGGCCCGGGCCCTGGGAAGCACCGACCTCCGGGTGTACCAGGCGCAGGTGTCGGCCAAGTACCAGGGCATCACCAACTACGAACAGCCCATGCACACCGACCGCAACCACTCCTGGCTTCCGGCGCTGGACCAAGCGCCGTGGTGGCACATCGAGGGGTTCCTCTATCTCTCCGACGTGGGCCTGACCACCGCGCCCACCCATCTGGTGTCGGTGACCCACTCCGGGCACAGGCGCACGACGACGCCCCTGGTGATGCCCGAGCGCGACCCGGAGATCTACGCCGCCGAGCGCGGTGCGACCGGTGTGCGCGGCTCGTACCTGGCGTACCGGCCCGACGTGTTCCACCGAGCCGTCGACCTCACCGAGCCCGGCGGATCGCGCTTTCTGCTCAACGCCAGCTACAAGATCGCGGGCCAGGACTGGGTGGGCTATCACACCATGCAGTCGCGCTCGACCTCGCCCGACTGGGTGGCCTTCGTCGAAGGATCGACGCCCGCCGAGTTGTCCCTCTTCGGTTTTCCCCCGCCCGGGCATCCCATCTGGAACGCGGCCGTCCTCGACGCCACGCATCGCCTCTACCCGCGCCTCGACACCGCTCCGTGGCGGTCGATGCTCGCCGATTGAGGCGGGTTCAGATGAACCTGATCAACTCGACGGCGACCACCGTCCACCCCCCGGCCACGAGGATCGCCGGCACCCTCAGGCGCTGCGTCGACGACAACAAGACGATGCAGCTGAACACGTAGAGGTCGTCGAGGCTCCGAAAGCCCACATCACCCAGCCAGATCCCCGGAGCCAGGCAGAGGGCCAGGACCCCGTAGGCGACCCAGGAGGCCCGTTCGTAGAGCCGGGACGTCGTCGTCCGCAACGCCAGTGCCGCCACCACTACCACGACGACGAGGATGCACAGCTCACCGAACCACAGCAGGGCCGCTCTCGAAGGGAGCAGGCCGAGGTAGTAGTGGAACCCCTGTGCCGGGCCGGTGAAGGGAACGGCGAGGTTGCGCTGACCGGAGGTAAGCAACGGCCACGAGCCCGTGGCCGCTCGCACCACCAGCTGCCACGCCACGAACACTGCTACGGGCACGGTCCAGGCCACGACCGGCACGGGGGCGGGGGCGTCGGTGGCGGCGCCCTCCGGAGCATCAGCGGTGCGTCGGGCCCCGAGCCGGCCGAGGACCGACGAGGCGGGACGTTCCAGGGCCACGAGGGCAACCACCAGCAAGGCCGTCTCCCGGCTCAATACGGCCACGCCGAATGCCACTCCGGCCAGGAGGGCGCGCTGGCGACGCAAGGCCACGACACCGGCCACCACGAAGGTCGCGGTGGTGATCTCGGCCAGATCGCGAGAGAGCACCCAGACGAACCCGGCGTAGCCCGGGAGGAGGAGCCCCCACCACGAGTGTCGCCCCGCCTCCCGGGCGATGAGGGCGCCGAGGCCGCCCAGGCACGCCAACCCCACGACGTTCACGACCACGAGCGACCAGGGCACCAGCCACTCCCGGCCCCCGGCCACCAGCCACGAGAACGCCGGATAGGCGATGCGTTCGAATCGACTGAGGGAGTCCATCCGGATCCCGTACGCGCTGTGGTTGAAGTTCAGCGGGCCGAGTGCCATCCGGTAATAGAACTGGCCGTCGTATCCCTGGCCCGAGGTGACGGGCACACCGGCGGGGACCCCGGCATGCGCGTGAGCGGACCCGACCACGACGAACGACGCCACCTTGTCGTGCCCGGCCACCACGATCCTCGCCGCGGCGACGAGGCCGCTGGCGCTACCGGCGAGACCGGCGACCCACCGGGGCCGGTCGGCTCGGCTGGCCACCGACGACAGGCGCTCAACACCCATGCCTGTGGATCTCCTTGGACCTGTGGGGAACGAGGTGGTCGTGCGCAGTATGCCCGCCGGGTCGCTTCGACACCGGCATGGGCGCCGACCTGCCGAGCACGGCACCCGCCTGGCACACTGCCGTGAATGTCGGGTCGAGGACTCTCCGAAATGGGTTTGGCGCGACTCCACGACGTCCTGGCGTCGCAGGTGGCGAGCGGTGCGATTCCCGGGATCATCGCCCTGGTGGCCCGCGACGGCGTGGCGCACGTCGAGGTGCTCGGAACCAAGGCGCTCGGGGACACCGAGCCGCTGCGGCGCGACGACATCTTCCGCATCGCCTCGTTGAGCAAGCCGATCGTGGCGGCGGCGGCGTTGGTCTTGGTGGACGAGGGCACCGTGCGGCTCGACGATCCCGTGCAGCACCTGTTGCCCGAGTTGGCCGACCGACGGGTCCTCAGGAGTCTCGATGCCGAGCTCGACGACACCGTGGCCGCGGTGCGCCCGATCACGATCCTCGACCTGTTGACGTTCCGACTGGGCTTCGGGAGCATCATGGCGCCAGCGCTGACGTACCCGATCCAGAGGGCCGAAGAGGAGCTGGCGCTGGCGACGTTGCGAGCGCCGTGGCCGCCGCCACACTCCCCCGACGAATGGATGCGGCGATTCGGGTCACTGCCGTTGATGGCGCAACCCGGAGAGCAGTGGATGTACAACACCGGGGCCCAGGTTCTGGGGGTCCTCGTGGAACGAGCGGCCGGCAAGCCCCTCGAGGCCTTCCTGCGAGAGCGGATCTTCGAACCCCTCGGGATGCACGACACCGGCTTCAGCGTGCCGCCCTCGAAGCTCGACCGGTTCACCACCGCCTATGAACCCGATCCCGAGTCGGGCGCACTCACGGTCTGGGACGCAGTGACCGACAGCTACTGGCGCAGCCCACCGGTATTGCCCAACGCCGCCGGTTGGTTGGTGTCGACCATCGACGACTACTGGGCGTTCGCCCAGATGTTCCTCCCCAAGGACACGCATCACGGCGCGCGCATCATCTCCGACACCAGCGTGGAGCTCATGCTCACCGATCACCTCTCGTCGCATCAGCGATCGGCGGCCCGCTTGTTCCTGGGGGAGCACGGCGGCTGGGGCCTGGGGATGCTGGTTCCCGCCGCCGCTGTCGATGCCCCGAGCATCCCGGGCGGCTTCGGTTGGGACGGCGGGACCGGAACCACGTGGCGCTCGGACCTTGACCGAGGCATCACGGGCATCCTCTTCACCCAACGCGCCATGACCTCGCCCGAGCCCCCGGCGGTGTTCGTCGATTTCTGGGATTGCGCCTACTGAGCGGTGACGGACTGAGCCGCGGCGGGCCGCCATCGGCACCATATGGTCACGATCGACGCCTGAGCGCGGGCGCCGCCATTGTCCAAAGGGACGGCCCACCGCTAGATTTCGTAGGCAAGTTGGGTCGCAGCCAGCCGATGCGGTCCTGCGATGTGGCAGGGGGGCGATGGACGTCGACGGTTGGCATCCCGATCCGTACGGGATCCATGAGGAACGACTGTTCGCGCACGGCGAGCCCACCCCACTTGTCCGCGACGGGGGAATCGGATCGTTCGACGCCTCTCCGTTCGACGCGCATCCCGTCTTCGCCACGCCCGTGGGGGGCCGCTCCGTGCACAACCCCCACAGGCCGACCAAGCCCATGTATGCGCTGGCGGCCTTGCTCATCGGCGCCGGAGTCGTCGTCGGCGTCCTCGGAATCCGCCACGTGGGCGGGAGTGGCGGGGCGGACACCACGACGACGGTGAACCCCCTTGTCCATGCGTTCCGGCACAACCTCCCTCCGTTGACCACGGTCATCCCATCGCAGCGCGGGCCCGCCCCGGCCACCTCCACCACCCTCAGTCCGCTCGAGCTCGCCCTGGCGGCGTTACCGCGCACCACGACACCGCCGCCGACAACGCCGCCGGCGCCCGCCACCACATCCAAATCCGTCGCCTCGCGCGTGACGCAACCTGCCAAGCGGCCTGCACCGGCGGTGGCGCCGTCGATCGTCCCCTCGACCACACTTCCCCTGACGACGCTGGCCACGACAGTGGGGCAGGCGGATCTGGGGTGGTACATGGCCTACGGCTCGGTTTTCAACACGCTGCAGACCGACATCGAGAAGCTGGACCGGTCCCTCGCTTCGACGAGCAAGGATCTCTACGTCGACGTCCATCCCTACTGGCAAGCGCTGTACCTCGACGCCAATTACGCCAGCTCCCTTCCTCCCATTCCCGACGCGGGGACCCAGTCGGGCTGGGCCAGCGCCTTGAGCGCACTGAAAGAAGGGGCGACGGAGTCGATCCTCGGCTCCACCGGGGACCCGGGCAGCGCCGGGTTCACCCCACCCATCTTCAATCAGGGCGCCGCCTTGGTGACGGCCGGCACCACCCAGCTGGACGGGGTGCTCACCTCCATCGAGAGTCACGTAGCCGCCACGTCCACCGCGTCACGCAGCCAGGTCCGAGCCTGGCAGCAGGCTCACGGAGCGGCGGTCGCCACGCTGCAGACCGACATCGCCAGGCTGAATTCGGCGTTCACCTCGAACACCTCGTCCGACTTCTCGTCGGTCGACCCCGATTGGCAGCAGCTCTCGACCGATGCCCAGAGTGCGATGAAGCTGGCTCCGATCCCCGACCCCCTGATCCAGAGCTATTGGACCACCGCCCTGGACGACCTGGTCCAGGGATCGAGCGACTGCCTCGGCTCGGTGGAGGCGCTCCCGCCCAACCTCTTCGACCAGGGGGTGGCGTCGATCGACTCCGGCACCACGTACCTGAGCACGGCCACCGCCGCCATCCAGACCCTGGTGGGCTGAGAGACAGTGGGCTGAGAGACAGTGGGCTGAGAGACAGTGGGCTGAGAGACAGTGGGCTGAGAGACAGTGGGCTGAGAGACAGTGGGCTGAGAGACAGTGGGCTCAGCCGGTGCAGCTCAAATCCGGTGCCGCTCACGGCGGGCGAGCGGGAGTGGCGTCAGCCGACCCGGTGACTGTGTTGCCCGCGCCGGAGTGGAAGCCGGCTCGCGACGGCGCTCTTGGCCGTCGTCCATCGGGATCCCTCGCGCCCTGATCCAGCGGTCGAGCGTTTCGGGGAGGGGTCGGGGGTGGCGACCCACGGCGGGTCGTTGAACAGGTCGACCCGTTGGGTGTCGGCGAAGACCTGCGAAGGGTCGAACCACGACACGGACCCGCTCGAGGACATGCGTTGCCTGTTCATGCGAGAAAATGTAACGCCACCGGGATTCGGGTTTGGGGATGGGCGCCACGGCACCGGCAACGGCTCGAGCGATCGGTCCCAGGAGGTCTCCGCCCGCCGCGTCGGCGGCCTTCGGCAGGTGGATCAGCTCGAGGGTGGGGCGGGGACGGTACTGCCATCGCCCACCTTGAACCCGTCGTTCAGACTGTCGGCGTTGGACGGTGTCGCCACGGTGCTGCCGTTGCTTCCGACCATCACGAGGTCGTACAGGGTGGCTCTGCTCGCCGGCGTCAGGAGGGGCCGGTATGTCGTAGAAAGGCTCGGGGGGGATGTCGAGTAGTAGGAGGGATCGAAGCTCTCGTTGGTGGTCGTGGCCAGTGTGGCGAGATGCGTGGAACATGGCGAGCCGATGCAAGGCCTCTCGTGGATCGCCTCCACGCTCGCGCCGGTCGAGTTGTACCGCACGGTTCGGCCGGCGCTGTGCCCTGTCGTGACATCGGCGACGATCATTAACCACCGCTTGTTCTTCCCGTGCTTGTTGGCGGTCTCTTTGACGGTGACGACGATCTTGTCACCGGCGGAGATGGCAAGAGACAGTGGGTCTTCGCTGCGCGGAAGGATCTCGGTCCAGGCCTGATAGAACGCCCTGCCGTTGAGATTGTCCTCCTCTATCCCGGCTTGGACGAGCTTGGGATCGCTGAATCCACCGATACCTACCCAGTCAGACGAATACTGGGTCCCGGGGACGCTTGTGTTGACGGTCGTGACGACGATGTCGGTGGCCACCGCCGTAAAGGTGTTCCTCGGCGCGCTCTGGGCGTAGCCCGACCAATTGTACGATGAAGAGCCGACACCGGTGTTCCGTCGATCGATGCCCGGTCGGGTGGGTGCCACGAGGTCCTGTCCTCCATGGGGCAGAGGACCCAGCAGTGCTGCGTTCGGCACCGGGGTGGCACTTCCTCCCAGGGACACCGTGGCGATGCACAGCGTCGCCGCCCCGAGTGCACAAGACAAGAATCGACCCACCGTTTCCCCCGACCCGTCGGCATCGCCACCCCGAAGACGCCCTTGTCCGAGCCAGCCTAACCGGGGCCGGATTCCTCTGCCGATCGGTCGACGGGGCTGGAAGTTGGCACGTCGCCACACCCTCTGCGACCTCATGACCGTGGCCGGCGTGCATTGCCCGCCCGTTTCCGACCGCTGACCACCACGGCGTGGTGCGTCACCGGATCTCTGCGATGACGCCTTCCCACGCCCGGACAGACAGGTCGTCGTCGAAGGGCTCACCGTCACGGCTTCGATCGGTGGCGACGGAGATCCGGCCCGATGTCCCTCCGAGCGTGGCATCGTCGTCGCTCAGGTTCAGCACCACGATCACGCCATCACCTCGGCGCCAGGCCCACACCCCCGCCGAGGCCGCCATCGTTTCGTAGCGACCGGCGTGGAGTTCGGGGCTGCGATTGCGCAGAGCGATCAGGTCGCGTGCCAGGGTGAGCATGGACCCGGGATCGGATCGCTGCTGTTCCACGTTGCATTCCCCCGTCGGGCCCAGAGGTAGCCACGGCCGTGTATCGGGAGCGGTGAATCCACCGCCGGGGGCGTCGCGCCACGGCATGGGTGTGCGCATGGCGTCGCGTCCCGCGTAGGCGGGCCAGTACCGGACCCCGAGAGGGTCCTGCATGTCCTGGTGGGCCACCGGATGATCCTCCAGACCGATCTCGTCGCCCTGGTACAACACCGGCGTGCCGCGCAGGCTCAGCAGCATGAGGAGGGCGACCCGCGCTTTGCGGGGGTCGCCGCCCGCCCACCGCGAGGCGAACCGGGACATGTCGTGATTCGAGCCCGTCCATGCCGGCCATGCACCGGGGGGTAGGTGCGACTCGGTGTCCTCGACGATCTGGCGCATCACTGCCGCCTCGAAGGGCGCGGTGATGAACGGGAAATTGAAAGCGAGATGGAGCTCGTCGCTTCCGTCTCCGTAGTAGGTGGCCAGCTCCCCGACCGTGACCGGGGTCTCGCCGATCAGTGCCCGGGGTGGGTCGTAGGAGTCGGCCAGCGTCCGCCACCGTCGGATGACGTCGTGGACCTCGGGCCGGTTGCCGTTGTACACGGGTCGCTGCCCGAAGAGCTGTGCCTCGAAGTCGTCGTCCGCCGTGGCGGGTGGGTTGTCCCGGAGCTCGGCGTCCTTGACGATGATGTTGCACACGTCGATGCGGAACCCGGCCACCCCTCGGTCGAACCAGAATCGGAAGATGGCGTCGAATTCGTCCCGGACCTCGTCATTCCACCAGTTGAGGTCGGGTTGCTCGACCAGGTGGTTGTGCAGGTACCACTGGCCCGTGGTGTCGTCGAGCGTCCACGCCGGGCCCCCGAAGCTGCTCACCCAATTGTTGGGGGCGCCATTGTCGGGGCCGGGATCGGCCCAGACGTACCAGTCTCGGTGCGCCGAGGTCCGGGCCGAACGAGACTCCTCGAACCACGGATGCTGCTCGCTGGTGTGGTTGGGGACGATGTCGAGGAGCACGCGTAGGTCCCGCCGGCGTGCCTCGGTGACCAGCCGGTCGAACGTCTCCATCGTCCCCAGATCGGGCTGGATGGCGCTGTAGTCAGCCACGTCGTAGCCCCAGTCGGCATTGGGCGACACCGTGACGGGGCTCAGCCAGATGCCGTCGACCCCCAACCATGCGAGGTAGTCGAGGCGGTCGATGATCCCTTGGAGGTCACCGTGTCCATCGGCGTCGGAGTCGGAGAACGATCTCGGATAGATCTGGTACAGGACCGCCGATCTCCACCACGGATGGTCGGGAGTCCCTGCCGGGTCGGTGACCTCGGTCACGGCGCGCCCGGCAGCGGCTGCCAGTCGTTCACCACCACCCAGCACACCCCCTGGGGTATGTGGTTCATGGGGAACTTGCACTGGCTCGACGGGGGCGAATTCGTGTGCAACCGCACCACCCGGTATTCGGTCGGGCCGTAGAACTTGTCCTGTCCGTAACTCAGGATCGGGGAATAGCCTCCGGGGAAGTCGGCGATCTTGGCCATCGCCGCGTCGAAGGTCCGTCGATCCAGATGCGGCCCCGCCGCCGTGGCGGCGTCGGCGAAGAGCCGGATCTCTTGGCACCACCCCTGCACCGGTCCCTGTTCCTCGAGGTAGTACGTCTGGTTTCCCTTGGGAATCTGGGGATAGGCCTTGTGCCAGGCGGTGAAGCAGCTGCGGACGCCGGGGTCGTAGCCCCCTTCGGCCTCGGGCCTGGTGTCGTCGATCCCGCCCAGAGTCTCGGTCGTCAGGCCCTCCTGGCCGTCGAGGGCCTTCTCATAGGGGAAGGGGAGGAGTCCGAGTGCCGACTCGATGGACTCCTCGTAGTCCGACAGCAGGAGTTTGGGGAAGTACTGCTGTTGTGTCTCGGCCGCCAGCACGGGAAAGAAGACGTTGAACGGCATGAGCGGGATCACCGAGGTGACCCCGGCGGCGCGCAACTGCTGTACCACCAGGGGGGCCTGGGCGTCGGTGGAGGCCGTGTCGGAGGGATCCGCCGCGATCGTCTTTACGATGGGCGTGATGCCGGCGCGCCTGAGATCGGGTAGCAGGTATTGGTTGAGCGCCAGTTGGTCGCTGGCCCGGTTGCCGGCGACCACCCCTACCGTGCTGCCGCTGCCGAGAAGGCCGGCGCTGGTTCCCCAGTTCACCGTGGCCTGCAGGATGGCGGCGTCGTCGGGGCCTGTCCACCACAGATAGGGAGAGCCTTCCTGGGTCCAGTTGGTCACCGTCGTCCACTGGCTGAGCAGTGGCGTATGGCCCTCCTGGGTGATGCACAGTTCGTTGTCGCCGGTCCAGGTCCCGACCCCGTCGAGCACGGCGAAGGCCGGAGCGCTGCCGTCGGTCCAGTCTTTGCACAGCGACCGCATCTCGGCCTCGTTGGTGGGATCAAAATTGACGATGCTGGCGTCGATCTGGCGTCCGTGGATTCCACCGGCAATGTTGATGAGCTTGACGAACAGCTTGATGGCCTTGCTCTGCTCGCTGTACTCGATGTCCCCGGCGAATCCGAACGTCGACGCCAGGCCCGACAGGTTGGAGACGGGGAAGACCACCCGGATGGCGGTGGCGGTGACGCCGGCGGTACTGGCACTGGCATGGACCGGCGACGCCGTGGTGTCGCCGGTCGTCGAACCCGGGTGTTTGGCCGAAGAGCCGGTTCCGAGTGCGAACACCAGCCCAGCCACTAGGACGACCACGACCAACACCGACGCCATCTGGACACCCCCGGGTCGCCGGCGGAACCGTCGCCACGATCGCCCCACACGCCCGCCGCCCGGACCGGCCATCGCCCCTCCTCATATCGCCACCATCCGAGCGGCCCTGAAGGGCTGCCCGCGCTGGGCGCAAACTTAGGCGCACCCGCTAGGACGAACGAGTCGAGCACTGCGGCTCGACCTCGGGGAGTCCGGGTCGTCCGGAGAAAGTGCCGAGCGGGCGCGAGGGTGCGACGACGCGCTGGTCAGGGGGTGGCGACGCGGCCAATCGTGTCGTTGATGTAGTTCACAAACCACACTGCGCCGCCGGGGCCGGACGTGATCGCAAAGGGGGCATAGATGCCCGGACTCGCGTATACGCTCACTTGGCCTGATGTGGTGATCCGGCCGATGGAACCTGAATGAGAGGAGAAGTCGGGCGAGGGCGAGTAGCTGTAGTCGGTAAACCACAAGGCCCCATCGGGACCTGCGGTGATGCTCACAGGGTCGGTCCCCAGCGGGTAGGTCGTCACGGTGCCATCAGTTGCGATCCGGCCGATTCCCAGTGCAGCGACGAACCACACGGCTCCGTCGGGACCGGCCGTGATGCTCGGATCGCCGCCGGCAACGTCGCCGTAGGTGGTGACAACACCGGAGGTCGACATCCGCCCGATGTATCCGTCCACGAAGGTGTTGTTGACCCAGGTGCCGGACGTGACGAACCATAGGGCCCCGTCAGGACCTGCGGTAATGGCCACTGGCTCCCCGGAGCTGAGCGGGAAGAGGGAAAAGGCGCCCGACGTCGTGACCCGCCCGATATAGCCGGGACTCTCGGTGGCCGTTCTTCCGCTATTGATCCAGTGGCCGTAGGTTGTGAACCACACGGCTCCGTCAGGACCCGTGGTGAGCGCCGAGGGCACCAGGTAGTTCCCTGCGCCGTCGGTGTACGGACCGTAGGTGGTCACGTGACCTGAGGTTGTCATCTGCACGATGTCGAGGGAACCTGTGAACCACAGCGCGCCATCGGGACCAGCGATGATGTCCATAGGGTCATCGGCTGGTGTGGCGAACATCGACACCGCACCAGAGGTCGTCATTCTTCCGATGTACGACCCACCTTCAGCGTCACGCACTCGTGTGGTGAACCACAGAGCGCCGTCGGAGCCAGCGGCAATGCTCGTCGGCAGATACCTGCTTCCGCAGGTCGTGCCACTTCCGATGGGATAGATCGTGACCGGCGGTTGGCCCGGACCGCAGCTGGGACCCAAGGTGATGCTCCCACCGACATGCATCATGGTGATGCCTTGTGAGCACCGGAGAGAGAACCGTGACGGGACGGCATACGTCGTGGTCACCGCTCCTTGGAATGAACCACCGGTCGAGCCCCCGCTATTGAGCATGCTCGGCCGATATTGGCCTCGCCACCTGACCTCCCCGGACAGCAGGGCTGCGCCATTGGAAAGCTTGGGACAATGGAGGGGGCTCGTGGCATACGCGCCGGTGAGGGTTCCGCCTGCGACTCCCTCCCCGCGGGAGTTGTCGGCGCAACGCGACAACGTGGCGCGCACCGTTGCGGCAGGTGCATTGCCAGTGGTGAGCGGCGTGCCGAAGGTCAACGAACCCGAGAGGTGGCATCGCACGGGCCCATCGCCCCAGGCATTTTGGACATGCGCGTGGCGCGTCAGTGCCGAAGCTGGCGACGACGACAATGTCAACAGCGAGCAGAACACAGCCAACGACGCGGCGGCACTCGCCAGCAACGGGGTCCGGGGTCTTCCCGACCTCGACCCCGCGACCGGACTCCACGACCTGGCCATCACGACCCCCTCACCCCGCAGCACGAGGAAGGTTAGTCAGGGCCACGCCAGGCGTGCTGCGTGGCGGTGTTGTGTCAGCGGATCGGGCTTGCCCGGCCGACCCGCTCCGGCACACACTGGACGAGGCGCGTCGTCGTCATGGCACCCGGGTGTACATGAGGTCGAAGTCGTGCAACCAGCTGGAGCCGTCGCTTGAGGTCTCCCAACGTCCGGCGATCGTATCGTCGTCCTCGCTGAAGCGGCCGGTGAAGCGCTGCGAGAAGTCGGGGTCTGCGGCAAACCGGTGAAGAGTCCACACCTTGTCGGCGAAGGCCATGTCGTAGACGCGCGCCACCCCTCGAGAGTCGAAGTAGTGCTGGAGGAAGATTGCCCTGGCGGGGTCGAGGCCGATGATGGCGATGCCATCCGGGGCATCGGGATGCTCGACCTCCCATCGCTGGACAAGGAACCGCCTTCCCGAAAGCCACTCGAAGGTGGTGAGTGCACGCGGAGCATCGGCTGGGCTCGGGGTCGATCCCATGGTCATGCGCCACTGGCCAATGAACGGCTGCAAAGCACCGAGTGCCTCTGGACCCGTCGTCTCGGTCACGGTGCTCCCTTCGGTCTCGGGTCGTGGCGTCAGAGGCTACGGGTGCCGAGGCGCGCCACCCACGGGGGGAGACGTCCTTCTGCGCTCAAGGTCGCGAGGGCGAATCTCGGGATGTCGGAAAGTGAGCGGTAGGCGAGGTAGCGGGAGACCCACTGGGGGCGGAACTTATTGGTAAAGGCGAAGAGTCGTGGCGCGCCCGCAGGATTGAAGTGTCTGATAGCGCGAGCCACGGTCCCGTTTCCCGAAGCCACATCCAGGCTCTGGAGAAGCTTCCGAAACGCGACGAAGTTGAGGGAAAGTTCGATGATCCCGTTGTCCCGGGCCCATTGGATGACCTCAAAGATCATACGTTCCCCGGTACCATTCGGCGCACTCGGAACGCGACGCATGGCGTCGACCGACAGCTTCGTGTCCCCGCTGCACGATGAATATCGTTGGAATCCGATAGGTGTGCCCATGCGATCGCGACAGACGGCCACCAGACAAGTCGGCTGGGGGACACTGAACGGCTCCTCAAGGGCGGCGGAGAAGCCCTCCTCGCGCTTCCCGTGCCGGGCGCGGACGGTGATCTCGCGCAACGAGTCGATAAGCGAGGGAGGGATATCGACCTCGTGCATGATCTCCGTGGTGACACCGAAGTTGGCGGAGCGTTTGACCGCCTGACGAACATTCCGCATCCGCGGGCTGTCCAAAGTGAAGCTGGCGACATCGAGGATGGCTTCGTCGCCCAAATACAGTGTTTTGAACCCGAGACGCTGGTAGAGCGCTAATCGGTCTTCGCGGACGAGCATGATGACCGGCCGCAGCCCCAGCCCATCGGACTGGGACACGAACTGCCGCAGGCAATCCTGGAATTGGTCTCTCGCTCCGATGGGATCCCCCGATCCCAGTGCCACGCCAAAGAGCGACCGGTATGCAAGCGCCGCGCCCCGGTCCGGAGCGAAGACATATTCCTTGTCGGCGCGGGCCGCGAACGGGTCGAGGGTGTCGCCGTCGCTCAGAGGGCTGCGGATGAACTCGCCCACGCGAGCCCGGTCAGCCCGCAGCGCCTCGGTGCCAGCAGAGCCGGAAAGGTCGGCTGCCAGAAATCGCGGGACGCCCGACGCCCTCCGGCGACTGATGAAAGACACACCCAATCCTAACCTCCGAGACTCGTCGTACTTCCGAGACGACACGGAGTCGGTCATTGCCCACGTCGACAATCACATGGTGGCGCAGCAAATGCCCGGCGTGGTCGGTCAAGCATTCAGCTCTGAGTTGGCCACGCCGGTCGGCGGACTCGTCGAGGAGGCTGCTCGGGGAGGGCTCACCGCCGTAGGGCTCTCTGGCCTTCGAGAAGACACGCAATGCACCAGACGGTGGCACGACCGCGGCGACGCGTGCGTCTACGCGAGGCTGGCAGGGTGTCGGACGCGCCCCAGAACCTTCCTGTCGTCATTCCGGGCCCGCTCGTCGGGGTAGAGGACCCCGGCGACCAGCGACTCGACCTCTACCGGGCCCTCAACGACCCGGCCCGACGCGTCCGGCTGGACGCCGAGCAGTCAGTGTTCGTGGTCGAGGGCAGACTCGCCGTCGAGCGGCTCCTCACGTCGCAGTACACGGTGCGTTCGCTGCTCGTCGACGATCACCAGGTGACGGCGGCCAGTGACCTGGTTGCGGCCACACGGGCCCGGGGCGCGCCGGTGTTGGTGGGGTCTCGCGCCTTGGTGGCGAGCACGGTCGGCTTCGCCCTGCACCGGGGTGTGGTGGCGGTCGCCAACCGCCCGTCACCCGCCGAGACACGACGGCTCCTTGCCGAGGCCGCTCGACCATCCCCTTCCGAGGGAGCCCCTCCGCTCGTCGCCGTCCTCGAGGGCCTCAACGACCACGAGAACATCGGTGCCCTGTTCCGCAACGCCGCCGCCTTCGGGGTGGCCGCGGTCCTCCTCGACCCGACGTGCGCCGACCCGCTCTACCGGCGGTCGATCCGGGTGTCTGTCGGCCATGTCCTGCACATGCCGTTCGCCCGACTGGTGCCGTGGCCGACCAAGCTCCACCAGGTGCGGGCCGCCGGCTTCGTCGTCGCCGCGTTGGTGCCGCGTCCGGCTGCCGACAGCGGGGTCCGTGCCATCAGTCTGGCCGAGCTGAAGGCCTGGATGTCCGGCTCCGATCCCCCCATCGGTGTAGCCCTGCTCCTCGGTGCGGAGGGGCCGGGCCTGACAGATGCCGCCGTGGCAGCGTCCGACGTGGTGGTCCAGATCCCGATGATGGACGGGGTTGACTCGTTGAACGTAGCAACGGCCGCCGCTGTGGTCTTTCACGCGCTCGCCGGCCTCTGACGTCTGAGTCCGGTCGGGGGGAGGGGACTCTGGGTGTCACCGCACGCCGGTCACTCAGAAGCCGGCCCGCCTCGTTCAATTGCACCGTGAGCGAACTCGCAAAGAACGCTGGCCGCCACCTTGATCGACGTGTCCGTGGCGGGGACATCGAGAGGGCCCGGGCAAATCTGCCCCGCCGGCGTGTGTCCACCACGAGCCAGACGACGAATTCCCAGGTCTCGCCTATTCTTTCGCACAGGCGGGAAAGAGGAGGGCCGTGGGCTTCGACTGAGAACCTCACGGTGCTCTTCACCGACCTCGTCGGTTCCACTGAATTAGCCGCTGCGCTCACTCTCGAGGCCGGGGGCGAACTGCGCCGGAAGCACTTTTCGATGCTTCGTCAGGCCATCGCCGCGTCAGGGGGGACCGAGGTGAAGAGCTTGGGTGACGGGGTCATGGTCGTGTTCCCCGTTGCCTCCGCTGCCCTGTCATGCGCTGTGGCCATGCAGCAGGCCGTAGACCGGGACAACGCCAGCGCTGAGCGACCGTTGGGACTGCGTATCGGGCTGAGCACCGGGGAGGTGATCGGAGAGACAGACGACTACTTCGGCGATCCAGTGATCGAGGCGCCCCGGCTGTGCGCGCAGGCCGACGGCGGCCAGATCCTGGTCACAGATCTTGTACGGGCGACGGACACGACCGGTCCACGTGCTCCCCGTCGGGGGCCACTGAGGTGAGGACGCTGTTCAACGCCCCGAGGTGCAGGTCGGACATGCACACCCACCGGATGGCAGCCATCACGCAACTCTGCGAGTCCATCGACGGTTGATGCGGGTCACGCGCCCGTGCCCTGCGGGGGCATGTCTAGCGCGATCAGCCGGCATTCGACGGGGCCACGGCGGGCCCGAGGAGCCATCGACGTAGCGGGATGCTGCATCGCACCCCCAGGCCCGGAGACGGTGCTGGCGCCGAAGCCCACTGGGGGTCGAGGGCGGCCCAGCGCATCACTGCACTGAGGGGGGAGCGGTCCGAGCAGAGCCACGATGGCGCACTAGTGCCGCGACCGCGAACCTTTGCCTTGTCCAGACAGTGGCTCGCGGTTCCTCGCTCAGGGGGCCGAAGCATCCTTGGCGAGCGACTCTCCGGGATCGTCATCGTGGACGTCCCCGGGGCGGGCCGCGGCCGGCCACTGACCCACGAGTTGGCCACGTTTCTGCCAAGCCACCCGTCTCGGGTCACGCCGGGTCCGACCGGGCAGATGCCGGCCGGCTCGACGGTGCATGATCGCCAACCTCGCCGGGTCGACGTTGATCCCGTCTCGAGGCGACTTCGAGGCGATGTTGATGGCGCCCACCATGTCGCGGTGGGCCTGAAGATGGCAATGGGGGCAGGAGAAGTTCCTCCCCTTCGGCTTCGGAACGCGGTGTTCACAACGGGGACACGTCGACGACGTCCCCCGTTCGTCGACGGCCGTGACCTCGATACCGGCCGCTGTGGCTTTGTCCTGCAGGACGCCGATCATCCGCCCCACCCGCCAATTTCTGGTGGCCAGGTTCTGGCGGGCCCCGACGTCTCGATCGAGGACCCCGCGCGGATCGCCCACCACCAGAGCGCCGATGCGCTTCTCCCGAGCGAAGTCGACGACGGATCTGGCCGCCTCGTGGCGGGCCTGGGCCAGGCGTCGGGAGTGCCGGCCTTCGAGGACTTTGGTCCTGGCCCGGTACTTCCGCCACCGACGAGATCCCCGTTGACCCTTTGACGGGGCCCGCCGGGCCACGGCCCGGTGCCGCGCTTTCGATTCGACCAGGTGAAGCCGGGATTCGGCCCGAAGGGCCCGGCCCGACACGAGCAGGGATCCCTCGTCGGCGACGACGGCGAAGAGATGGATCATGCCGAGGTCGACCCCGGCGATCCTGGTCGGGTCGGGAGCTTCCTCCGGTGTATAGCGCTCGACCTCGACCTCGGCGGTGACATCGACGCACAGCCGAGCGCCGTCGGCCAGCAGCGTGACAGAGCGGATGGCCGTGGCCGGGTAGGGGACCTCCCGGGTGAGGCGGACGACGAGGGGCGCCGACCCCCGGGTGACGGGGATCGTGAGCCGACGTTCGTCGAGACTGAAGGTGCCGGCGTAGTAGCGCGACGGCACGAGGGCCTTCTTGCGTCTCGGGTAGCGGGCCGACATCTCCCCGCCTCTGCGACGCCTGGCCGTCGTCATCCACGAATCGGAGTAGCGACGCAGGATGGAGCGGGCACCGGTCGTCGACAGCTCGCCGAAGATCCCCGGTCCGTCTGCCGAGAACTCACGGCACAACGCCTGGTAGGTGACGAGGGGCTCCCCCTTGCGCCGGCGACGGATGGCGTTCAGCTCGAGGACGCAGGCCCAGACGTCGCCCCCGGAGCGAAGCAGGCCGAAGCAGCGCTGGCGTTGTGCCGGGGTGGTGCGCAGGGCGATCCGCGCCGTTCGATGGACGACTTGCGGCGCATCCGTCGGACGCTGGCGGGGCATGACCGAATCGTGCCAACCGGTTGTAACAGTGCAAACGTTGCCTGATGGCGCACTAGCTTGTCGGCAATGCTTCCCGTTGTCGGCGTCGTCGTCCTCGGCCTGTTCACGTCACAGGTCGCCCTCCTGGTAACCACGGTGTACCTCCATCGATGCCTCTCGCATCGGGCGCTGGCCCTGTCACCGAGCGTCCGCGGGGCGGGCCGGGTGCTCATCTGGGTGATGACCGGGATGCGCCCTCGACAGTGGGTGGCGGTGCACCGCAAGCACCACGCCTTCACCGACACCCAGCGCGACCCCCATTCCCCCATAGTTCTGGGCTTCCCGCGCGTGCAGTTTGCCAACGCCCTGCTCTATCGCAAGGTGGCGCGCGACCCGGCTGCAGTCGCCCGCTACGCCCGGGACATCCCCGCCGACCGCTGGGACGCCTTGCTCTTCGACCACGCTCTCCTGGGCCTAGGCCTGGGCCTGGGTCTGTTGGTCCTCCTGGTCGGCTGGGAACTGGCACTCGTCGCCGCCACCGTCCACGCCGCCTACTACCTGCTCGGCGGGGGGGCGATCAACGCCGTCGGACACCGGTGGGGCCGGCGACCGTTCGACAACCTGGCCACCAACAACCAGTGGTTGGCGTGGCTGGTGGTCGGCGAGGGGCTGCACAACAACCATCACGCCGCCGCCACCTCCAGCCGGCTCAGCCTGGCCAAGGGGGAGGTCGATCCCGGATGGTGGTGCATCCGGCTCCTGGTCCTCATGCGTTGCGCCACCCTGCGGGAGCCAGGATCGGTCCCCCGGACGGTGGCGACGCGCTGACTTTCCCCGGGGGACGGCCCGCCAGTACGGATCCCGGGCCGGAGTTCGACCTCATGCGGGCAAGATCACTCAGGGCCGGTGACACCGGCCGATCGCCTGGTGGAGTGGAGTTCGGGCGATGGCTGGGAACCCATCTGCACGGCTCTCGGACTGAAGGTGTGCCTAACGTAGGGTTCCCGCAGGTGAACACCACGACTCAAGCAAGAGCCGAACTCTGACCTGACCAATCGCAGGAAGTCCATACCTGAAAAGAGGCGAGCCTTATGAAAACGATGACATGTAAGCAGTTGGGTGGACCATGTGACTTCGCGCTCCGTGGAACCGCTGCTGATGAGGTTATAAAGGCGCAAGACGGCCATTTGAAAGAAATGGTCGCAGCGGGTGATGAATCGCACAAAGGTGCTTTGAAGGAGATGAAGGGCAGGTGGAAAAAACCTATATCCGGCATGGGCTGGTATAGGAAAACCAAGCGTGATTTTGCTGCTCTTCCCGAAGACTGATCAGAGGTCGACGCCCTTCCTGCTGACCTCAATCAGGTCGACTACACGCTGGCCCTCAGCCGCCCGGTTGCAACCTCGCCTTCAGGTTCTGATGCAGTACCAGAGGTGAACCACTGCGGTGACGTGGTGTCATGACACCATGACGAAGAACCTCACCGTCCGCCTTCCCGACGACCTGGCTGCTGACGCCGAGGCGCTCGCACGGGTCGAGGGCAAGAGCCTGAACGAGACGGTCAAACAATCGTTGATCGAGGCCGTGGAGCGGCGGCGGAAGAACCCCAAATTCAAGGCACGCCTGGCGAAGATCATCAAGGAGGATCGCGAGCTGCTCGAACGCCTTGCCAAGTGAGCGTCGAGTACCCGGACTTGGCCGACTTTCTCGCCATCGCCGCAGCAGTAACAGGCGTCGATCTCAAGACACTCTTGAACGCAACCACGCTCGATCTGGCCGACTCCGCTCTGCACGCGCCTTCGGCGACGAGGAGTTCTACCCCGCCTTCTGTGACAAAGCCGCCGTAACTTCTGGTGCGATTGGTCAAGAACCACCCCTTACTCGACGGCAACAAGTGAGCTGCCTGGGTGACGCTCAGAGTGTTCATCGAGATGAACGCCTGGCAGTGGAATACAAATCCGTCGGTGGACGAGGCTGAACGGGTGGTTCTGGCCGCCGCTGCAGGCGAGTGGGACGAGGAGCGCACCGCATCATGGCTCCGGGAGCATCTCGAGCCTCAGCGTTCTGCTCCGACCTCGTAATCACTCAGCATCCTGGGACGCGAAGGCGCGTTGCAATGACAGAACGCACTGGACGTGCCCCTGCATGGATGACCTCCTGGCTCGTGTCCGTGTCGCGACGACCCCTTCACGAGTCCGGATTGCCAAGAGGGTGTGACGGTCCCTCGTCGATGAGAGGAAGACCGTCTCTACCAGGGATTTCGAGTGGAGGCGAAGGGACTCGAACCCTCGAACCTCTTGACTGCCAGTCAAGCGCTCTACCAACTGAGCTACGCCCCCGGGACGAGCCGCCACGTTATCAGCCCGGCATGGCCTGACAACGGGGTTCGCACCGGCGCGAGTGCTGATCTCGGTGCTGATTCGGGCCGCGGTCTTGGCCCCGGGCGACGGGGGAGCGGTGTCCGGGGTGCTGCGCCCGACTCCCTAGAATCGGGGCATGGCGCGGCCCTATGACGTGCAAAAGGTCGAGCGCAAGTGGCAGCAGCGCTGGGCGGACAGCCACCTCTACGAGATCGACGCCGACGACCCGCGTCCGGACCAGTACGTCCTGTGCATGTATCCGTATCCCAGCGGGGCCGCTCATCAAGGCCACGTTCGGAACTACACCTTCGGGGACCTGCTTGTCCGACACCGCACCATGCAGGGCTTCGCCGTCCTATCTCCCTTCGGTTTCGACTCCTTCGGCCTCCCGGCCGAGAACGCCGCCATCCGGACGGGCGAGCACCCCCGCGCCTTCACCGAGGCGCGCATCGCCGAGCTCAAGGCCAGCGTGCAGCGCCTGGGGGCGGTCTACGACTGGCGGCGGGAGGTCCGCAGCCACGACCCCTCCTATATCCGCTGGAACCAGGTGATCTTCCTGAGGCTGCTGGAGGCCGGCCTGGCCTACCGCGCCCTGGCGCCGGTCAACTGGTGCCCGGGCTGCCAGACGGTGTTGGCCAACGAGCAGGTCCTGGCGGACGGCACCTGTGAGCGATCGGGCGACCTCGTGGTCCAGCGTGAGCTCGAGCAATGGTTCTTCCGCACCACGGCCTATGTCGACGAGCTGCTCGACTCGCTCGACGCCCTCGAGTGGCCCGAGCGGGTCAAGACCATGCAGCGCAACTGGATCGGCCGGTCCGAGGGGGTCGAGTTCGACCTGCGGGTCCTGGCGCAGGGACACGAGGACCTCCTGCTGCGGGTGTTCACCACGCGGCCCGACACCAGCTTCGGGATGACCTATGCCGTGGTCGCGCCCGAGCATCCCCTCGTCGATGTGCTGACCACGCCGGCCCAGCGAGCCGAGGTCGAAAGCCTTCGCTCGTCGGCCGCGGACCGCAGCGAGCTCGACCGGACCTCCGAGCACGGCGCCGAGACCCTGGCCAAGCGGGGGGCTTTCACCGGGGGCCACGTCGTGAACCCCTTCACGGGTGAGGCGATCCCGGTGTACGTGGCCGACTACGTCCTCATGCGCTACGGCACAGGGGCGATCATGGCGGTCCCGGCCGAGGACGAGCGGGACTGGGACTTTGCCGCCGCCCACGGCCTGCGGGTGCTTCGCACCACCGAGCCGCCCGCGGATTTCGACGGTGGTGCGTGGACCGGTGAGGGTGTCAAGATCAACTCGGACTTCCTGAACGGCCTGGACATCGCCGCCGCCAAGGAACGCGCCGCGGCGTGGCTCGAGGAGCGCGGCATCGGGCAGCGCACCGTCAACTACCGCTTGCGCGACTGGTTGGTGTCACGTCAGCGCTATTGGGGATGCCCCATCCCCGTCGTCTTCTGCCCCGTGGACGGGATCGTCGGTGTGCCCGAGGACGAGCTGCCCGTCCTCGCTCCCGATGACGTCGAATTCCTCCCCACCGGCGAATCGCCCCTGAAGCGCCATCCCACCTTTCGCCACGTGACCTGCCCGAGATGTGGGGGACCGGCCGAGCGCGAGACCGACACCATGGACACGTTCGTGGACTCGTCGTGGTACTTCCTGCGCTTCTGCGACCCCTGGTCCGAGGACCAGCCATTCGATCCCGCCAAGGCCCGGCACTTCATGCCGGTGGACCAGTACATCGGGGGGATCGAGCACGCCATCTTGCACCTGCTCTATGCGCGTTTCTACACCCGGGCCCTCATCGACGTCGGACTGGCCCCCGGTCTGGAGCGGGAGCCGTTCCGACGGCTGTTCACCCAGGGCATGATCCGGATGGATGGCAAGAAGATGTCGAAATCCCGGGGGAACCTCGTCACGCCGTCCCGGTACTTCGACACGGTGGGTGCCGACGCGCTGCGGCTCTTCCACATCTTCGCGGGGCCCCCGGGCGACAACATGGACTGGACGGACCAGACCGAGAGTGTCATCGACGGGTGCGGCCGGTTCCTCGACCGCGTGTGGCGCCTCACCGTCGAGACACCGCCCGTCCAGCGCCAGGGTGATCCCGCGGCGCAGGACGTCGAGATCAGTCGGGCCACGCACCAGCTCATCGCCAAGGTCAGCGACGACCTCGAGCGGTGGTCCTTCAACACCTCGGTGTCGGCCTGCATGGAGTTCTCCCACGCCCTGCGGCGCTACCAACGCGACGCTCCCGATGGTCCGCACGGCGCCACCAACGACGCCGCCTCCGACGCGCTGCTCCTCCTGCTCGCTCCGTTGGTGCCGCACATCGCCGCCGAGGCGTGGGAGCGCCGACACGGGGAAGGGGCCATGGTGCACGCCGAGTCGTGGCCCTCGTTCGACCCGGACCTGGCACGTTCCGAGAGCGTCACCATGGTGGTCCAGGTCAACGGCAAGGTGCGCGACCGGATCGAGGTCCCGCCCGACATCACCGACGAGGACGCCGTGCGACGAGCCACCGCCTCCCCGCGGGTGGTCGACGCGCTGGGCGGCGCCGAGCCGTCCCGGGTGGTGGCCCGGCCGCCTCGGCTCGTCAACTTCGTGACGTGATGCGCCCCCGGCCTGCTCGGGGCGGCCGACCCGGGGTGTTCAGGCGGCCCTGAAACCCGCCAACAGCTCCTGGATGCTGGTGTGATCCATGCGGTACGGGGCATAGAAGCTCACTCGCGTGACCATGCCCCCGAAGCGCTCGACCACCTTGGCCGGGATCTCGGCGATCTCCCCGGAGACGGCGAAGGCATCGAGCATGTCCGCGGGGATGAGGTCCGCCATCTGGACCCACTCGCCCCGCTTGGACAAGGTGTTGAGCTCGCTGAAGAGGTCACCCCACCCGTGGAGGTCGAGCACCGGCTTGTAGGCGGGCGTCGACGCGTAGAAGGCCAACTGCGCTTTGACGGCCTGAGTGGCGGCCTGGATCTCGGCGTCGTTGGTCCCTGTCACCATCATGGCCGGGTACGAGATCTCGTAGTCCGCCCTGGTCCGTCCGGCGCGAGCCAGTCCCCGGTCCAGTGCCGGCAGGGTCACCTCGCGCATGTAGCGCGCCGTGGTGAAGCCGTGGGCCAGGAGGCCGTCGGCGACCTCGCCCGCCACCTCGGTCATGAGCTCGCCCACCGCGGCCAGGAAGACCTTGGGGACCCCGTAGGGATTGGGACCGGGATTGAAGAAGGGCGTCATCAACGTGTGCTTGTAGAAGTCCCCTCGGAAGGCGAGCTTGGTCCCGTCGTGCCACGCCGACCAGATGGCGCGCATGGCAGTGATGAACTCGCGCATGCGGGGCGCCGGGTGCGACCACGGCATCGAGTACCGCTTTTCGATGTGCGGTTTGATCTGCGAGCCCAGTCCCAGCAGGAATCGACCTTGGGAGAACGACTGCAGGTCGTTGGCCAGGACGGCGGTGCTCATGGGGTTGCGGGCGAAGGCCACCGCGATCCCCGTGCCGAGCTCGATCCTTTCGGTGTGCTCCGCGGCCAGCAGGAGGGGGAGGAAGGGGTCGTGCCCCGTCTCCGCGCACCACAGGCCATCGAAGCCGTCTGCTTCGGCTCGTTGCGCGGTCTCCACTGCATCACTCGGATCGAACCCGATGCCCCCGTCGACTTGCATCGGCGCACCCTATCCGACGGTCATCGCGCCCACCCAGGCTGGCTGGCGGTCCCGGGTGGGCCGAAAATCGCGGAAAGCGTTGCAGTTCCCATCCGAGGTGGCCGACAATTACGAGGTGGGCCCAGACGGATCCTCCCTCCCAGACGAGCCCGACGGTCCGTCCTCCCCGGGCGACGACGACCAGGGCTTGGCTTTGCGCGAGCCCTTCCTGCGACGCGTGCTGGCCGAGTTCGAAGCGGGGCACCTCGAGGCCTATGAGTACACACAGCGGGTGTTCGCCATCAATGCCGCCACGTCGACGACCGCCATGCAGGCCATCGTCGACCAGCGGCCCGATGCCCGCCCAGGCGATGCCGGCCCGGCACGCCCCCGGGGCCTCGACGCCGTGGACCTGGCCCGGCTCAAGTCGACGCAGCTGTCTGAGTCGCGCAGCCCCACCACGCGCTATGTGACGTTGGCGGTCGTCTTCGTGCTCTTCGCCGTGCTCATCGGCATCGGGATGTGGCTGGCGGGCCATGTCCACGCCGCGGCTCCGTCGTCGGGAGTGACCGGTGGCGCTGGCCTCGCCGCCTTGACGCAGAGGTGGCGCTGACGCCACAGGCCGTCCTCGCCATTGCACGTTGGTGTTCAGAGCCTGGCAGGCATCTCCAGCCAGCTTCGGTCGAGGTGGGCGACGGACGGGCAGCCCATGAGGCTCATGGTGCGCACCATCTCTGTGCGGAGGATCTCGAGGACCCGCGTCACGCCAGCTTCGCCCCCCGCCGCCAGCCCGTACAGATAGGCGCGCCCGATCATGACGGCGTCGGCCCCGGCCGCCACCGCCTTCACCACGTCGCTGCCGCGTCGGATGCCGCTGTCGAGCACGACCGCGGCCGAGCCTCCGAGGGCGTCGACGATGGCCGGGAGCACCCGAAAGGTGGCCGGCGCACCGTCGAGTTGGCGACCACCGTGGTTCGACACGATGACCGCATCGCAGCCGACCTCGACCGCACGACGGGCATCGTGGGGCGAGAGCACACCTTTCACTGCCAGCGGACCCGACCACTGCTCGCGGATGGCACCGACGTCGTCCCACGAGAACGGCGAGGCGCCCATGGCGACGAGCCGTGCCGACGGCGTCGCCCCCGACGCGCCAGTGTTGTCTGGCGACCCGGCGCGGGCGCGCATCTCGGCTCGGGCCATGCCCGCCAACCACCGGGGTCGCATCGCCACCTGCGCCGCCAGCCGACCGGCGCTCGCCGCCGTGAACCGGAACGGCTGGGTCACCCCGTGGCGGACGTCGCGCTCGCGGTGTCCGAGCGCAGGGGTGTCGAGGGTGACGACCAGCCCCGCGTACCCCGCGTCCTGGGCCCGTCGCACGAGCTCCCCGGTCTGCTCGGGGCCGCCGGGCGCATAGAGCTGGAACCACTTGGGGCCGGGCGCCGACGTGGCGAATTCCTCGAGTGACGTTCCCGCCACGGTGCTGAGCACCGACACCGTGCCCGCCACCGCTGCCGCCCGGGCCACGGCGGACGCCCCTTCCGGGTGCATGAAGCGCACCAACCCGCACGGTGCCAGGAGGACGGGGATCGACAAAGGAGTGCCCAGCAGCGAGATGGACAGGCGCGGCTCCCCGGCCTCCACCGCCATACGGGGACGAAAGGTCGTCTCCCGAAAGGCCTGCTCGTTCTGGTGCAGTGTGACCTCGTCCTCCGCCCCGCCGTCGATGTAGTCGAACAGCGCCCGGGGGACCGACCGAGCCGCCCGTCGCCGGGCCTCTCCCACGCTGTAGATCCGTGACGTGTCCACCGCCTACCTCCCATACGCATCCGGGGTGCCCCTCGGTGCATCCGTTGCCCGCTGCCCGGTGGGTAGTCTGCCCGCCGTGCGCCGATTACTCGTTCCCCTGGTGGTGGTGGCCGGTCTCGTGTTGACGGCATGTGGCTCGAGCACCCCCGCAGCGTCGCCCCCGGCATCGGCCCCGGCCCATGCCGCCAATCCCCCCGTCGTGTCGGGTGCCACCGACCTGAAGGCCGAACCGCACATCGGTCCCGGGACGACACCCCCGCCCAGCAGTCTCGAGACGAAGGACCTCGTGGTGGGCACCGGGGCCACGGCCACGGCGTCGGACACCGTCCAGGTGCAGTACGTGGGCACCAACTACACCGACGGTAAGCCCTTCGATTCGAGCTGGTCGCGCGGGCAACCGTCGTCGTTCCCGCTCAATCAGGTGGTGCCCGGCTTCGCTCAGGGCATCACGGGCATGAAGATCGGTGGTCGCCGCGAGATCGTGATCCCTCCGGCCCTGGGCTACGGCACCGGCCGGGGCCCCAGTGGCACGTCCGACGAGACCCTCGTGTTCGTCGTTGACCTCCTGGCCATCCAGTAGCCGTGATCTACAGGTCGTCGGGAGGGCTGTCGTCGCTGCGTTCGTCGCGTAGGTAGCGTTCCAGCTCGGCGGCGAGCTCGTCACCGGTCGGGAGCGTGCCCACGTCGAGGGGATTGCCCTCCGCCGCGTCCACACTGCGTTCGAGTTGCCGCACCATCGCCGTGTGCTCGGCGCTCTTGGCGATGAGGTCATCGACCTGCTGGAGCGAGGCGTCGGCCGCGGTGTGGAGGTCCGTCGAATCGACCGACAGGTCGCCCACCACCGCCAACCCATCCAGCAACGCCGCGCTGGCCGAGGGAAAGGCCATGCCCGACACGTAGTGCGGGACGCGCGCCCACAACCCGACGGTCGGGACGCCGGCCTCGCCGAAGGCGAGCTCGAGCGCACCCCAGACCCCCGACGGGACGTCGATCTCGCCCTGGACGATGCCGACGCGCGCCACCAGGTCGGCCGACTCCCGGGGAGCGGTCGCCGCCAGCCGCACGGGCCTGG
>Ga0208849_1000101_pt1 | contig 84190 bp, 72 predicted proteins | sample NGESurdeep072012_10_FD_184470 | JGI IMG/M metagenome (GOLD analysis project Ga0208849, IMG submission 184470) | Arctic peat soil microbial communities from Barrow, Alaska - NGEE Surface sample 53-3 deep-072012 (SPAdes) | ecosystem: Environmental > Terrestrial > Soil > Wetlands > Peat ...
GCCGCCCGGGAGCGGGTTACAAATCCGCCCGCAGGCACCGCACTCGCCCCGTCCCAAGGAGTGTCCTCGCGAAGAACGTCCCTTCGAAAGGCGAGATGGCGGCGCTTCTACTCGGCGCGCGCAAGTTGTCAAGGAATTTATTCCAGAACACCCAAGTACGTTGATCGTGCGGCATTTTTTAATCTACGACTCGCATCGGCGCGACCATTGTTAAAGCGATTTGGTGCGAATCAAGAAATCACTGCTGCCGCAGGCTATGGAGCGCATGAGTGCAGCGACGTGCGCGGTCGGGCAATTTCTAGATCAACGACGATCCTCGGCAGCGCATAGCTCGTTCGAGCAAGCTGGCTGCTAGTATTCCGATACAACGTACTTGCCCTCGCGCTATGGTCGCGCAACTATCGTCTCCGGATAGGGAAACTGCCATGGCTAAGAGGACAAAGAAACGTCGAGCTTGGACGTCAGGTGAGGTTCGCGAGCTAAAGAGCATGGCGAAGCGCAAAACTCCGGCCAGCCGAATCGCGAAAACACTAAAGCGAACAGAAGGAGCTACACGCCAAAAGGCATTTAGTATTGGCCTATCCATTGACACTACGAGCGGCACCGGCCCGCGCATTCGAACGCGATCGTAGGAAAATATGAAACTACAAGATTACCGCGATACTTTCTACACGTTCACAGGCAAAGCCAGTGACATCAGTCGGCAATTGGCGTTTGCAGCGATCGCGGTTATCTGGCTGTTCAAAAGCGATGCGAAAAGCCAACTTTCCATACCAAAAGAGTTAGTTCTTCCCGGTATACTCGTTGTATCAGCGCTTACACTCGACTTGCTACAATATTGCCTGAGTGCAGGCATTTGGTATAGCTTCTACCGTTCTCAAGAAAAGCAGCACGCGGCAGAGGATGGGGAAATAACTCATAGTGTCTGGCTGGAACGCCCCCTGTCCGCAATATTCTGGATCAAGGTTGCCCTCGTGGTTGTGGCCTACTGCTTGATACTCGTTTATTTGGTCCGCGTACTCGCGCTCAAATAGCAAACGTAGCTCGCACTTGCAGTTCCATGCTCCTTCGTTCAAACAATCGAGCCACCTCGCGTCGACAGAGGTATGGCAACTTGTCCAGGCAGCGCGCACCAGGCGTCTCGTATTTCACTCAACTCTTTGTTCCGGAATATTCCATACTGGCTGAAAATCTGACTTACTACTCTTGCGTGGGACCCCTCGATTTGTCGTTGCAATTCGATAGTCCATTCCTTGACAACGTTTAGGCCAAGTTCTCTGTCACCATTTCCTGCGTCAACAAACATTGATTCCACAATTATTCGATCCGCGAAATCAAAAGCGGTCTGGCCACGATGTTTCCCGACGATAAAAATGAGTTCTTGATCAGGAGGCGTCTGCTTTAATATCTCGGCGGCATATTGATCGTCGAAATGGAAAGCTACCTTATTTCGCACAACCTGAGCCCACTTGGCGGCACCTATCCGACGTGAAATTAACTTAGTTTCTTCTCGCACGCTTTCGGCAAGCGAAGGAAATGTTTTGCGAATTGCGCTCACGTAATCATTACACAACTCACGATATTCGAAGATCTTTGCTATTTGATGGCGCACAATTGTAAAGAACCGTATGTTAATCAAAGCTCTTTCGACTTCGTTAGCCTCTTCGATATCTTGCTCGAAGATTATATACGGCATCACGCAAATAAGCTCGTTGCAACAATGACTCGACGCGATAATAAATCCCAAATGGTCAGCGTGTATCGTTTGCAGCTGCCGCGCAGAAAATCGGAATAATGAGACTTCCATTATTTGTTCCTCCGCCGACTGATCGGAATTGATTGATTTAGGCGGTGAAGCCCTCGGCGGTCGACCCCGGGTTTCGCTACACTCAACCCGGGCTGTGCGGTTCACACCCTTTCCATCGCCAGCGAGACACCCTGGCCGACGCCGACGCACATGGTGGCGAGCGCGCGTTTGCCGTTGCGCTTCTCCAGACCGTGCGCCGCGGTGAGCGCCAGGCGGGCGCCCGACATGCCGAGCGGATGGCCGAGCGCGATAGCGCCGCCGTGCGGATTGACGTGCTCGGCATCCTCCGGCACGCCGAGCTGGCGCAGCACCGCGATGCCCTGCGAGGCGAACGCCTCGTTCAGCTCGATCAGATCGAAATCGGAAATTTTCAGACCGAGCCGTTCCATCAGCTTTCTGGTCGAGGGCACCGGGCCGATGCCCATGATGCGCGGCGGCACGCCCGCCGAGGCCATACCGAGAATTCTGGCGCGCGGCGTCAGCCCATGCGCCTTCACAGCCTCCTCGCTGGCGAGGATCAGCGCGGCGGCGCCGTCATTGATGCCCGAGGCGTTGCCCGCCGTGATGGTGCCGGGATTACGCACGATCGGCTTGAGCTTCGCCAGATTCTCAAGCGTCGTGTCAGGCCGCAGATGCTCGTCCTTGTCGACCGCGATCGGCCCCGCCTTGCCGCCAGGCGTCTGCACCGGCACGATTTCTTCGGCGAAAAAGCCGGACGCCTGCGCCTTGGCGGCGCGCTGCTGCGAGCGCAGCGCGAACGCGTCCTGCTCCTTGCGGGCGACCTGAAATTCTTCCGCGACGTTCTCGCCGGTCTCCGCCATCGAGTCGACGCCGTACTGCGCCTTGAGCAGCGGGTTGATGAAGCGCCAGCCGAGCGTCGTGTCGTAAACTTCAGTTTGGCGTGAAAACGCAGCGTCCGCCTTGCCCATGACGAACGGCGCCCGCGTCATCGACTCCACCCCGCCCGCGATGGCGAATTCCATCTCGCCGGCGCGGATCGCGCGCGCGGCATCGCCCACGGCGTTGAGCCCCGATGCGCACAGCCGGTTGATCGTGACGCCGGGAATAGCCGGCGGCAGGCCGGCCAGCAGCAGCGCCATGCGGGCGACGTTGCGATTGTCTTCGCCCGACTGGTTGGCGCAGCCGAAGAACACCTCGTCGAGCCGCGACCAGTCGGCCGTGGGGTTGCGCGCCACCAGCACCTTGATCGGAACCGCGGCGAGATCGTCGGTGCGCACCTTGGCGAGCGCGCCGCCGTAGCGGCCGATCGGGGTGCGCGCCGCATCGCAAATGAATACTTCGCGCATCGGGCTCTCCTCCGGCTTTTCCGTTGGTTGAGGCTATTTACGGGGCGCGCCCGACAGGGTCAAATGGCGCTCCCAACGTGCCGGGTCCGCATGAACAAGGCGAATTCCAACAAAGGGTTTCCAAAGCTGCCTGCCACGCTGCGGGCCGAGCGCCGCGGCAAGGTGGCGGTGCTGACGCTGATGCGTGCTGCAAAGCGCAACGCGCTCGACGATCCGACCGTGGCGGGGATCGAGGCGTTTTTCTCGGCGCTGCCCGAGGACATCGGCGCGGTCGTGCTCAACGGCGACGGCGAGCATTTTTCCGCCGGCCTCGATCTGTCCGAACTGTCGGAACGCGACGTGCGCGCCGGCATCGAACATTCGCGCTCCTGGCATCGCGCCTTCCAGCACATCGAGTTCGGCAAGGCGCCGGTCGTCGCCGTGCTGCACGGCGCGGTGATCGGCGGCGGGCTCGAGCTTGCCGCCGCCGCGCACGTGCGCGTGGCGGAGCGCTCGACGTTCTATGCGCTGCCCGAGGGCAGCCGCGGCATCTATGTGGGCGGCGGCGCCTCGGTGCGGCTGCCGGCGCTGATCGGCACCTCGCGCGTGATGGAGATGATGCTGACCGGGCGCACGCATAACGCCGAGGAAGGCCACGCGATCGGGCTGTCGCATCATCTGGTCGAGAACGGCAAGGGTTTTGCCACCGCACTCGAACTTGCGGAGCGCATCGCCGGCAATGCGCCGTTCACCAATTTCGCGGCGACGCATCTGTTGCCGCGCATCGCGCAGAGCGATCCGGCGGCGGGCTACGCCACCGAGGCGCTCGCCGCCGCCATCGCGCAGGGTGAGCCTGAGGCCAAGGCGCGGCTTAAGGCGTTTCTGGAAAAGCGCGGGCCGAAGGTGGCGCGGCGATGAGAGCGGTGATGCAAGATTTGCCGCCGCTGCGGCCGGTGAAGCTCGGGCCGGCCGATGTGGTGATCGAACGCCGGGATGACGGCGCCATCCTGATGCGCTCGCCGCACCCGTTGCCGCCCTATCCGCGCAATCTCACAAATCGTCTGGTGCACTGGGCGCAGTCCGCTCCGAACCGCGTGTTTCTCGCCCAGCGCAATGCGTCGGGAGAATGGCGTACGCTGAGCTACGCACAAACCTACGCTCAGGTACGCGCCATCGCGGCAGCGCTGCTGAATCGCGATCTGTCGCCCGAGCGGCCGATCGCGATTCTATCCGGTAATGACATCGAGCATGCGCTGCTCGGCCTTGCCGCCATGCATGTCGGCATTCCGTATGCGCCGATCTCGGTGCCGTACTCGCTGCTCTCGCAGGATTTCAAGAAACTCAAAACCATCATCGACATTCTCACGCCGGGTCTTGTCTTCGCCGCCAACGGCGCAGCGTTTTCCCGCGCGATCGCCGCGACGGTGGCTGAGAATGTCGAGATCGCGGTCACGGCCAATGCGCCGGCCAACCGCAGGGTGACGCTGTTCGCCGAACTCATGGCGGCAGAACCGAGCGCCGCAGTCGAGGCGGCCCACGCCAAAGTCGGCCCCGAAACCATCGCCAAGATACTGTTCACATCGGGCTCGACCGGCCAGCCGAAGGGCGTGGTCAACACGCAGCTGATGCTGTGCGCCAACCAGTCGATGATCCGCTGCGGCATGCCGTTTATGGCCGACGAGCCGCCGGTGCTGGTCGACTGGCCGCCGTGGAACCACACTTTCGGCGGCAACCACGATTTCGGCATGGTGCTCGACAACGGCGGCTCGTTCTACATCGACGAGGGCAAGCCGCTGCCTGGCGCCATCGAGGCGACGGTGCGCAACCTGCGCGACATCGGGCCGACCATTCATCTCAATGTACCCAAGGGCTTTGAGATGCTGCTGCCGTATCTGCGCGCCGACGCGGCATTGCGGCGGACCTTCTTCAGTAGACTCAAGGTGCTGTTCTATGCCGGCGCGCTGCTGGCGCAGCACGTGCGCGACGAATTGCAGGAGCTGGCGATCGCCGCCACCGGCGAGCGCATCATCTTTCTTTCAAGCCTCGGCTCGACCGAGACCGCGCCAGCGGCGCTCGCCTGTAGCTGGGAGTCCGAACGCACCGGCAATATCGGGCTGCCGCTGCCCGGCGTGGAGCTGAAACTCGTGCCGCGCGACGGCAAGTTCGATGCGCGGCTCAAGGGCCCCAATATCACGCCAGGCTACTGGCGCTCGCCGGAGTTGACTGCTGCGGCGTTCGACGACGAGGGCTTTTACATGATCGGCGATGCGTTGAAATTCGCCGACCCGGACGATCCGGCGAAAGGACTGTTGTTCGACGGCCGGCTGGCGGAAGACTTCAAGCTCGCGACCGGCACATGGGTCAGCGTCGGGCCGCTGCGCACCGCGGTGATCGCGCATTGCGCGCCGCTGATCCGCGACGTGGTGCTGGCCGGCGCCGAGCGCGACGAGGTTACCGCACTGGTGTTTCCCGATCTCGATGCCTGCCGCCCGCTCGCACCTGACCTGCCGTCGGATGCGACCGCCGCCGCCGTACTCGCAGCGCCGCGCGTCGCCGCCGAATTCGCCCGCCTGTTCGGCGAACTGGCCGCGCCGGGGCGCGGGACATCGGCGCGCATCGTGCGCGCGCTGCTGCTTGCAGAACCGCCGTCACTCGATCGCGGCGAAATGACCGACAAGGGCTCGATCAACCAGCGCGCGGTGCTTGCGCATCGCGCTGCTTTGGTCGAAGAACTTTACGCCGATCCGCCGCCGCCGCACGTCATCCTGGCGCGTCCGGCTCAACCGAAAAGCAAAGCGAGCTAGCCACATGGATATTGCAGGACAGGGACGTTAAAGGACAGGGACGTTAAAGGACAGGGACGTTAAAGGACATGGACATTAAAGGACATGGACATTAAAGGACATGGACATTAAAGGACATGGACATTAAAGGACATGCCGCCGTCGTCACCGGCGGCGCTTCTGGTCTCGGCGCCGCCACCGCGCGGATGCTGGCCGAGGCCGGCGCCAAGGTCGCGATCTTCGACGTCAACCAGAAGGCCGCCGCCGAGGTCGCGATCGACCTCAACGGCATCGCGATCACCTGCGACGTGACGAGCAGCGAACAGACCGAAAAGGCCTTCGCCAAGGCGGCGGCCGATCACGGCACGGCGCGTATCCTGATCAACTGCGCCGGCGTCGGCCCGGCCAAGCGCATCGTCGGCCGCGACGGACCCATGCCGCTCGCCGAGTTCGAACGCGTTATCGCGATCAATCTGATCGGCACGTTCAACGCCTTGCGGCTTGCCGCCACCGCCATGCAATCCGTGTCGCCGCTGGCCGAAGGCGAGCGCGGCGTCATCATCTGCACCGCGTCGGTCGCCGCCTATGAGGGCCAGATCGGGCAGGCCGCCTACGCGGCGTCGAAGGGCGGCGTGGTCGGGCTGATCATGCCGGCGGCGCGCGAGTTCGCGCAGTTCGGCATTCGCGTCAACGGCATCGCGCCCGGCATTTTCTCCACCCCGATGCTGCACGCGTTGCCGGAAGCCGCGCAGCAAAGCCTGGCGGCGTCGGTGCCGTTTCCAAAACTGCTCGGTCAGCCGCCGCAATACGCGGCGCTGGTACGCCACATCATCGAGAACCGCTACCTCAACGGCGAAACGATTCGCATCGACGGCGCGTTGCGGATGGCGCCGCGGTAGCGCAAACGCACATCCTCATGCTCTCCAACACCCGCACCACCCGCATCGAATGGGGCGATTGCGATCCCGCCGGGATCATTTTCTATGGGCGCTATTTCGACATTTTCGACGTGTCGACGACGATGCTGCTGGAACACGCGCTCGGCATGAAGAAGCGCGACTATCTCAAGACCTACGATTTCTTCGGCCATCCTCTGGTGGAAACGCGCGGCCGCTTTCTGCGCCCGACGCGGTTCGGCGACGAGGTCGCGGTCGAAACCGCGGTCGTCTCCTGCGGGCGATCGAGCTTCAAGCTCGAGCACCGGCTGTCGCTAGACGGCACGGTGTCGGCCGAGGGGTTCGAGACCCGCGTCTGGGTGGGCCGAGACCCAACCGATCCGACGCGCATGAAATCGCGGCCGATCCCGGCGGACGTCATTGCGAAATTGACTGCTTCGGGTCCGTCATCCTGACCGTCCTATTCGTCATTGCGAGGAGCGAAGCGACGAAGCAATCCAGCCTTTCCGCCGTCTGGATTGCTTCGCTTCGCTCGCAATGACGGTGGGGTGACGGGCCGCAAGTCGGGTGCTAGAAGCCTCCCCACCACAAGGAGAAACCGCCCATGCGCATCGACGCGTACACCCACTTTTTCCCGAAAAAATTCTTCGACAAGCTCAACGAAGTCGCCGGCGACTACAAGGACATGGGCAAGCGCATCCGCTCGCTGCCGGCTTTGTTCGATATCGACGTGCGCAAAAAGATCGTCGACGGTCACAAGGACTATCAGCAGATTTTGTCCTATCCGCAGCCGCCGATCGAAAAATTCGCCAAATCGCCGGCCGACATCGACGAGTTCTGCAAGATCATCAATGACGGCTTTGTCGAGCTGTGCGCCAAGGAGAAGGATCACTTCCCCGGCTGGGTCGCCCAGGTTTCGCTCGCCGCGCGCGACGCCGGCGTGGCCGAGGCCGAACGCGCGCTCAAGAACGGCGCGCTCGGCGTGCAGATCTACACCAACGTCGCCGGCAAGCCGCTCGACCGCCCCGAATACGCGCCGTTCTGGAAGAAAATGAACGAACTTGGCGCGCCGATCTGGCTGCATCCCGCGCGCGGCGCCGAGACGCCGGATTATCCCGAAGTCGAAGACAAATCGCTCTATGAAATCTGGTGGACGCTCGGCTGGTCATACGAGACCAGCTGCGCACAACTGCGCCTCGTCTATTCCAAGATCATGGACAACCATCCCAACCTGAAAATCATCACGCACCATTTCGGCGGCATATCGCCGATGCTGGAAGGCCGCCTCGGTCCCGGCAACGACGTGATGGGCAATCGCACGACCGATCAGGATTATGTGTCGCTGCGCAAGGGCCTGAAGAAGCGGCCGCTCGACTATTTCAAGAACGACTTCTGGGCCGACACCGCGGCGTTCACCGCGATACCGGCCACCAAGGCCGGCATGGAATTCTATCCCATCGACAAGATCGTGTTCGCTTCCGACTGCCCGTTCGATCCGGAAGGCGGCACCATGTTCCCGCGCGAGACGCTGAAGATCATGGAATCGCTGAACATGGACAAGGCGACGAGCGACAAGGTTTTCTACAAGAACCTCGAAGCAGTCACCGGCAAAAAGCTGGTGAAGTAAAATCACCCTTCCCCGCGCCCTCACTGGATGCCCCGCAGAGGCAAGGCATCCAGTAAACGCGTCACTATCGGTGATTACTGGATCATCCGCTTTCGCGGATGATGACAGTCACCCAGCCCCTGCAATTTTCGCCGCGTCGAGGTGATCCTGCAGGATACGCGGCATCTCGCCGGGTGGTGTGCGGCCGAAGCCGCAATAGGCGGCGAGCCCGAAATCGGGAAGAAATTTTCGCGCCGCGGCGACGCGCTGCGGCAGCGTCGCCATGGTGTGGACCGCGCCCAGATAGACGCGCGCCCCTTTCGGCTCGAGCTTCGCCAGCGGCGCGTAGAACGCATCGTCGGTGCGGTCGAGCGTTGGAATGTGAATCCAATCGATACGGCGGTTGATGGCGGCATTAGCGGCGTTGATCAGTTCGACCGGCTTGCCGAGATCGTCGGGTGCAAACGCCGGCCAGCCGCCGAAAGTGCCGAAGCAGTAGTGGAAACCCAGCGCCACATCGTCGGGAATGATGTTCGACAGCCGCGCGATCGGCGGCGCATGCGTCGCGACTTCAAGTTCGGACGGCACCACCTTGCCTGCCCCGCACACCGCCTGCAGCTCCCAGGCACAGTCCCACTGGATGGCGAGGTCGCCGTGCGGAATTTTTTCGACGATGACGGCAACCTCGGCCGCGAGCGCCGCCTCGAAGCCCGGACGCACGCGGGCGAGATCGGTCGAATCGGGAAAATACAATGGTCGAATGACGCTGTGGACCATCGGAATGGAAATCTGGAACCGCATGCCGTCCGGCAAGATCCCTTTCTCACGCAAGGTGCGGAACACGAAATACGAATTGACCGCGTCGCGCGCATAGCCCAACCGCGAGCCCGGATTGCCGAACCGCACCCGCTCGATGCCGGGCTTGACCCGGAACTGCCAGGAATCGTCGCGACCGCGCGGCAACAGCTGCTCGACGCCGTCGATCGGCTTCGGCCGCCGGATGGTGTCGAGGTCGAGATGGCCGTTGAAAATCTGATAGCCGAGCCGGTTCACCCAGGAGCGGCGTTCGCCGACTTCGCCATCCGGCACGGCCGGCAGGTATCGCGCCAACGTTCCGCCAAACGCCCGCATGACCTCTTCGACGCTGTCGAGCGGCACGCTGCCCACAAGCAGAAGGCTATTTCCCATTTCTCCGGTCCTTTCAGTCGCGTTTTTTGCTAGCGTCCGCCGCCATGGACGCCGTTCGCCCCATCATGCCCGACGAAGCCCGCACCGCAAGCGAGATGGCGGCGCGCGTCACGCCGATGATGGAGCAGTACATCGAGATCAAGGCCGCCAATCCGGATTGTCTGCTGTTCTACCGGATGGGCGATTTCTACGAACTATTCTTCGGCGATGCCGAGATTGCCTCGCGCGCGCTCGGCATCGTGCTGACCAAGCGCGGCAAACATCAGGGCCGCGACATTCCGATGTGCGGCGTGCCGATCGAGCGCGCCGACGAGTATCTGCACCGGCTGATCGCGCTCGGCCATCGCGTCGCGGTGTGCGAGCAGCTTGAGGACCCGGCCGAGGCGCGCAAGCGCGGCAACAAAAGCGTGGTGCGCCGCGATGTGGTGCGGCTGGTCACGCCGGGCACGCTCACCGAAGATTCACTGCTCGACGCACGGCGCAACAATTATCTCGTGGCTCTGGCGCGCAGCCGCGCGTCGAGCGAAGATCGCTTCGCGCTGTCCTGGATCGACATCTCGACCGGCGAATTCCGCGTCGCCGAATGCGAGCGTGGCGGCCTCGCGGCCGAGATCGCGCGCATCGAGCCGGGCGAGATCATCGTCTCCGACGCGCTTTATGCCGACGCCGAACTCGCGCCGTATTTGCGCTCGCTGCCGGCGCTGACGCCGCTGCCTCGCGACGTATTCGACGGCGCCACGGCGGAGCGAAGGCTCGCAGCTTATTTCGCCGTGGCGACGACCGAGGCTTTCGGCACGTTCTCGCGCATCGAGCTGACTGCGGCGGCGGCGGTCGTCACCTATGTGGAGCGCACGCAGATCGGCAAGCGCCCGCCGCTGTCGCCGCCGGTGCGCGAGCGGGCCGGCGCCACGCTTTCAATCGATCCGGCCACCCGCGCCAATCTTGAACTCTCTCGCACGCTCACGGGCGAACGGCGCGGCTCGCTGCTTGCCGCCATCGACCGGACCGTCACCGCCGCAGGCTCGCGCGCACTGGCGCAGCGGCTGTCCGCACCGCTCACCGATCCGGCCGAAATTGCGCACCGGCTCGATGCCGTGGCGGCATTCGTCGCCGATGGCGCGGCGTGCGCCGCGCTGCGCAAGAATCTGAGGGCCGTGCCCGATCTGCAGCGCGCGCTGTCGCGCATCGTCATCGGCCGCGGCGGCCCGCGCGATCTCGCCGCCATCCGCGACGGCATTTTTGCCGCGAAGGAGATTTCCGCCGAGGTTTCGGTACTTGCCCGCCATGGCGCGGACCTGCCGCGCGATCTGGCACAGGCGACCGAAGGCTTGCGCCGTCCCGATCCATCGCTCGCCGCCGAATTGCAACGCGCGCTCGCCGACGAGCTGCCGGCCTATCGCCGCGATGGCGGCTTTGTGCGCGCGAGCTATGAACCGGCGCTCGACGAAGCGCGAGCACTGCGCGATGAATCGCGCCGCGTCATCGCGGCGCTGCAGGTGCGCTACGCCGACACCACCGGCATCCGCTCGCTGAAGATCAAGCACAACAACGTGCTCGGCTATTTCGTCGACGTCACCGCGCAGAACGGCGACAAGCTGATGAGCCCGCCGCTTAATGCAACCTTCATCCACCGCCAGACCACCGCCGGCCAGGTGCGCTTCACCACCACCGAACTCGGCGAGCTGGAGGCCAAGATCGCCAGCGCCGCCGACCGCGCGCTGGCGCTGGAGTTCGAGATTTTTGACCGGCTCGCCGGCGCCATCACGGCGGCGAGCGCTGCCGTCAAGGACGCAGCCGACGCTCTCGCCGCCATCGATGTGGCCACGGCGCTCGCCAACCTCGCAGTCGAGCGCGACTATGTGCGGCCCGAAGTCGACGGCAGCCGTGCCTTCGCCATCACGGGCGGGCGTCACCCCGTGGTCGAGCAGGCGCTCAGCCATGACGGGGGCCCGTTCGTCGCCAACGATTGCGATTTGTCACCGCCTCCCTGCCCTCCCCTGCGTGCAGGGGAGGCAGGGGTGGTGGCCGGACGCATCTGGCTCGTCACCGGCCCCAACATGGCGGGCAAATCGACGTTCCTGCGCCAGAATGCGCTGATCGCGGTGCTTGCCCAGATGGGCAGCTACGTGCCGGCGCGCGCGGCGCATATCGGCGTGGTCGACCGGCTGTTCTCGCGGGTCGGCGCCGCCGACGATCTTGCGCGCGGCCGCTCGACCTTCATGGTCGAGATGGTCGAGACTGCCGCGATCCTCAATCAGGCAGGCGAACGCGCGCTGGTGATCCTCGATGAAATCGGCCGCGGCACCGCGACGTTCGACGGCCTCTCCATCGCCTGGGCGGCGATCGAGCATCTGCACGAGCAGAACCGCTGCCGGGCGCTATTCGCCACGCATTTTCACGAGATGACCGCACTGGCAGCCAAACTCCCGCGACTGCACAACGCCACGATGCGGGTGAAGGAATGGCAGAGCGAGGTCGTGTTCCTGCACGAGGTTGTCGCCGGCGCCGCCGACCGCTCCTACGGCATCCAGGTGGCGAAGCTCGCGGGCCTGCCGCCCGCCGTGATCGAGCGCGCCAAGCTGGTGCTGGCGCAACTCGAAGCGCAGGACCGCACCTCACCGGCGCACCGGCTGATCGACGACCTGCCGCTATTCGCCGCGGCAAAGCCGGCGGCTCCGCCGTCCGAGCGCGACGCCGCCCTGACCGCCGTAATCGAGGCGCTCGCCGCGCTCCATCCCGACGAGATGACGCCGCGCGAGGCGCTGGAAGCGCTCTATGCGCTCAGGGGGCAGCTGGCGAAGGCGAAGCCATAGCCTCAGGCGCTCGCTTCCGAAGTTCTCTGAGCATTTTGATCGCCAATTCCTCTACAGTGAGAAAATCGACCAAAATCTGTAGATGGAAGCGAATTGTGCCGGTCGCCTCGTTGAGAGAATGGGTGGTAAGCGGCTGGAATACATAGAGTCGCATTTGTTCTTCCAGCAAATCGTCATATCCGATCGAATCGAACCTTGTGACTGCTTCATTCATTCGCCGTTGCAAATCGTTGTAGACATCGACATCCTTTGGGCGGACGCTCCCCGGTGGGATGTACGGTGGTATTCTGTGTCCTAAGGCGTGTATGAATTCTGCTAGGTAATTGAGCCACCCGTCACGTGTTTGAAGAAAATTTTGTAATTCAGGCGAGAAAGACTCCCTGACCTTGGCATTTTGCTTTTGGAGTCCAACTTCGTTCCGCCTTAACTTCTTTTCTAGTCCGCGCTCGTGGACCCAAATCCACGCGAGATTGTCAACGCATCCATAGGCGTTTGCATAAAACGCCTGCAAGTTGATCGTAGCATCGTGCAATCTATCTTTTCTAGGCACTCTTACTGTTCCGGCCGGAACGACCCTAAATAGGTTTTGTATGCACCGGTTCAGTGTCTGCATACGGCGAGAAAATCCGTGCCGCGCATATTCGGTTGCCTTTGCGTTAGAGAATTTAAAGCCAACAAATTGCATGAGCAGATCGTCAGTCCTCCCCTGTATTTCGTGCCGTCTCTCTCGAATCTTCTCCAGGTCCCTCTTGCTGTAATAGCGTGGCAAAGCCATTTGCAGCCTCCGTAGGACCGTTCGGATCACGGCTCATACTAGGAAGTGCACCCGGCTTTCGCTTCGCTCAAGCAGGGCTACGGCGCTTCCGTCGAATAATACACAACAACCCGCTCCAACTGACGCACATCAAGGGGCTCAGCCCGTAGTCCGGCCAGACGCCGACCGGCGCGACCAGAAAGTGCACGGCGACGAAGCCGAGCCACAGGTCGTTGAGCGCGATCTAGGTGTGGGCGAACCTGCTGGCCGAGACGGCACCGGCGACGTAAATTGATGACGGCCGTGCACGCCATCACGGTCTGAAACATCGCCAAAGGGCCGAAGCGAGCGCGCCGATGACGCCGGAATGTCAACGAGCGTTGACTTTTGCCATTGTCAACGATCGCTGACATATTCTTTTCCGCGTAACGGCATGTTGCCCTTCGAGACGCGGCGCTTCAGAGGAAATGAATCAGCAACACGTGGAGTTTCCGGATATCAAGCCGGGCCACGGCGTTTACGTCGAATAACCCACAGCACGCCACTCCAGGCGATGCAGACACACAAACCAAGCCCGTAGGCCGGCCACACGCCGACCGGCGCGACCAGATAGTGCATGGCGAGAAAGCCGAGCCACAGTCCGTTGAGGGCGATCTGGGCGTGGGCGAACATACTGGCCGAGGCAACGCCGCCGACCCGCAGCTGCAGGATGACCGCCGTGCAAGCCATCACGATCGGAAACACCGCGAACATGCCTGACGCGAACGAGCCGATGCTGGTGCTGATCGTGGTGACGATCACGACCACAACGGCGGCGGACAGCGCGCGCACCGGAATGTCCCACGGCGAGCGCATGAATTTCGCCGGCGGCCCCGAGGTGCGGTAGCGCCAGCTCAGCGGCACGGCGACGCCGAACACCGCGACGTCGAGCACGAATGCGGTGAGCGGCGTCCAGGCAACCGCGCGCAACGCTGCTGCGGCCGCGAAGAACACCATGATCGCGACACTGACGCTTAACGCCACGCCATGCCGTTGCGCCAGCACCGTATAGGCGAGCGCAAAGACCGACACCGCCGCGGCCGCCGCGGCGCTGCCGACGGCGCTCGCGGCGATGAAAGCCGGCGGATGCTCGAATGCCAGAATGATGTAGGCGGCGCCGGCGGCGGTCGGCAGCGCGGCGATCAGCGCGCCGATGAAAGGGCCGGAACGTTCGACGGTGATCGAGATGACGACAACGATAAAGGCCGTCAGCGCCATTTTCAGCGCGAGATCGACCAGAAAGAGCATTTCAGAAGACATGACGGTTCTTCGGCAGATAGACGAATGGGCGATGGAAGAAAATAAGGTCGGGGTAACGCGTCACTTCGAACGCGTTACAGGCTCCATCAGCTCAAGCCGATTGCCGAATGGATCGGCGACGTAAAAGCGGTCGTAGCCGGCGAGCGGCTCGTCCTCGTAAGGCTTGAAGCCATCCCGTTCGAGGCGCGCGCGCAAGCCGCCGAGATCGCGCACCAGGAATGCCGGGTGCGCCTTCTTGGCGGGACGAAAATCGCCTTCGACGCCGAGATGCAATTGCTGGGTTCCTAGCGCGAACCAAACACCGCCGCGCACCGCCAGATTGGCGGGTTTGCCGATCTCTGGCAAGCCGAGAATGCCGCCGTAGAAGGCGCGCGCCTCGGCCTCGCGGCCTGCCGGCATCGCGAGTTGCAGATGATCGAGCGCGACGACACCGCTCATGCAGGCGGCCGCCTCATGCTATCGATCGCGGCCGCGACCGCCTTGAGCGTGATGTGAGCGGCGTTCGGCTCGCTGTTGTAGCGCTGCTTGATTGGCGCTAGCAGCGCGCCCAGGGCGGCGGAGTCCATAGTCTTTCACTCCTTCGCCGTCATGGCCGGGCATAGCCGGGCTTGGCCCGTGTATAAAGACGCGGATGCCCGGCACAAGCCTGCACTTGGGCCGACCAACAGGCCGCAGCCCGAGCCGCCGAGCGTGTGCGCGCCGTTCGGATAAGTCTTGCTGACGCGGTCGAGGCTCGATGCTCCGCGTCGAGCAGCGCGCCCCGCCCCGCTTCATCACGCAATAAATATTCTTTGGAAAAGCCCGTTTGGTCCATCAATTGAAATTAAATACCGCAATAGGATATATCATAGAATAATCGTTCATACGCGGCGCAGATGCGTGCAACAGCCTTCGCTGCGCCGCTTCGGCACGAACGATGACAGCGCCCCGCGGCTCCGCTAGCGTGACGATCATGCTGGATGTTGACCGTTCCGCCCGCGCCGGCGCCGCGCTTATCGACAGCGCCGCGCTCGCCGCCGAGCTTGAAACGCTTGCCGAGACGTATGCGGGACGCGAGCGCGAATTGCGCACCGCGGTGGCGCAGCGTCTGAAGGCCGCGCTGACGGCCGCGCAGGCGCATGCCGAACAACTCCTGCTCAAGGACCGGCACGGCCGGCGCTGCGCCGAGCGGCTGTGCGAGATGCACGACGCGATCATCCGCATCCTGTTCGAGTTCGTCACCGGCAAGCTCTATCCCAGGCAAGCGCCGTCCGAGACCGAACAGATGACGGTGGTGGCGACCGGCGGGTACGGCCGCGGACTGATGGCGCCGGGCTCCGACATCGATCTGCTCTTTCTGCTGCCGTACAAACAGACTGCCTGGGGCGAGTCGGTTGCCGAAGCGCTGCTTTATTGCCTCTGGGACATGGGCCTAAAGGTCGGCCACGCCACACGTTCGGTCGCCGAATGCATCCGCCAGGCCAAGGCCGACATGACGATACGCACGGCGCTGCTTGAAGCACGCTATCTGTTCGGCGAGCCAAAGTTGTTCGACGAACTGACGGCGCGCTTCGACAAGGAAGTGGTGCAGGGCACCGCGCCCGAATTCGTCGCCGCCAAACTCGCCGAGCGCGAGGAGCGCCACCGCCGCGCCGGCCAGTCGCGCTATCTGGTGGAGCCCAATGTCAAGGACAGCAAGGGCGGCTTGCGCGACCTGCACACGCTGTTCTGGATCGCCAAATACGTCTACCGCGTGCGGCAGCCCGACGAATTCGTCGATCGCGGCGTGTTCACGCGCGAGGAATTCAAGCTGTTCCGCCGCTGCGAAGACTTCCTGTGGTCAGTCCGCTGCAACATGCATTTCGTCGCCGGCCGCGCCGAGGAGCGGCTGTCATTCGACATCCAGCGCGAGATCGCGGTCCGGCTCGGCTACACCGAGCATCCCGGCCTGCAGGACGTCGAGCGCTTCATGAAGCACTATTTCCTCACCGCCAAGGATGTCGGCGATCTGACTGCGATCCTGTGCGCCGGCCTGGAAGAGCGTCAGGCCAAGCCAGCGCCCGTGCTCAGCCGCTTCATCGCCCGGCTGCGTCCGGCGAAGAGCCGGCGAACGCTGTCGGAATCCGACGGTTTCGTCGTCGACAACAACCGCATCAACATTGCCCGCCCCGACGTGTTCAGCCGCGATCCGGTCAACCTGATCCGGCTGTTTCACCTGGCGCAGAAGCACAATCTCGCGCTTCATCCCGAGGCCATGCGGGTCGCCACGCGGTCGCTCAAGCTGATCGACAAACGCGTGCGTTACGATCCCGAGGCCAACCGCCTGTTCCTGGAAATCCTGACCTCGAAGAACGACGCCGAAACCGTGCTGCGGCGCATGAACGAAGCCGGCGTGCTCGGCGAGTTCGTGCATGCGTTCGGCCGCATCGTGGCGATGATGCAGTTCAACATGTACCACCACTATACGGTGGACGAGCATCTGATCCGCTGCATCGGCGAACTCGCAGGCATCGAGCGCGGCGAAAATCCGGCGCTGGCGTTTGCCAGCGAGCTGATGCGCACGATCCAGCCGCAGCACCGCGCCGTGCTCTATGTCACGATGTTCCTGCACGACGTCGCCAAGGGGCGAATCGAGGATCATTCGATCGCCGGCGCACGCATCGCGCGGCGGGTCTGCCCGCGGCTCGGGTTCAGCCCGGCCGACACCGATCTGATCGCCTGGCTGATCGAAGTCCACCTCGTCATGTCGACGGTGGCGCAGTCGCGCGACCTGTCCGACCGCAAGACGATCGAGAACTTCGCCGCCGTGGTGCAATCGCTGGAGCGGATGAAGCTTCTGACCATCCTCACCACCTCCGACATTCGCGCGGTGGGTCCGGGCGTGTGGAACGGCTGGAAGGCGCAGCTTCTGCGCACGCTCTATTACGAGACCGAGCCGGTGCTCACGGGCGGCTTCTCCGAGGTCAATCGCGCCCAGCGCGTCGCGGCCGGCCAGGCGGAGTTGCGCCGCGAACTCGCCGACTGGCCGGAGGCGCTGCGTGAGGCCTATATCGCGCGCCACTACCCGGCTTACTGGCTCAAGGTCGATCTTCCGCACCAGGCCGCCCATGCGCGTTTCGTCCGCGGCGCCGAAGCGGCCAATCAGCGGCTTGCCACCAGCGTCGGTTTCGATGCGACCCGCGGCGTCACCGAACTGACGATCTTCACGCCGGATCATCCGTGGCTTTTGTCGGTCATCGCCGGCGCCTGCGCGCTCACCGGCGCGAACATCGTCGACGCGCAGATCTACACGACAACCGACGGGCTCGCCCTCGACACGATCTCGATTACGCGCGAATTCGACCGCGACGAAGACGAAGCGCGCCGCGCCGCGCGTATCGGCGAACTGATCGAGAAGGCGCTGCGCGGCGAGATCAAGCTGCCGGACGCGGTGCCCAAGCGCGCGCCGCCGAAGGGGCGGCTCAAGGCCTTCGCCATCGAGCCGGAAATCTCCATCAACAATCAATGGTCCGCCCGCTACACGGTGGTCGAAGTCACCGGCCTCGACCGGCCCGGCCTTCTCTACGAACTGACCACCGCACTGTCCAAGCTCAACCTCAACATCGCCTCGGCCCATGTGGCGACGTTCGGCGAGCGCGTCGTCGACGTGTTCTACGTCACCGACCTGACAGGCGCGCAGATCACAGCGCCGACCCGGCAGGCAGCGATCAAGCGGCCGCTACTGGCGCTGTTCGCGCCGCAGTCGAGCGAGGCGAAGGCGGCGGCGGGGTAGTCGGGCGGGGTGATGCCAACCGCGGCCTGAGGACCGTCGCGGTACACGTGGCACGACGTTACGCGCCTTTGCTTACCTTACCTTGCTCAGCGTGAGAAATCGCTCGGTTTGGCAAGATTACCCTGGATCAAAATTGTCAGCACGTAAACAGGCGTCTCGCTTGATTGGTGGATGAAGATGCTGATCCCGTCCTCGACAGGAAGTGGCGGCTTCGATTTCGGCGATCCATCAAGCACACAGAGTAAAGCAAGGCACTTTCCACTTCCCACCGCATAGGTCGCTGCTTGCGGTACGAACCGCTCGCAATCGGCTAGAGCCAAGTTGGTGTCCTTTTCCGCCTTCAGTTCGAGACGAATGCCCCGAAACGACAGATCGGTTATACCGCGCGACGCGTGAGGATGCTCTTCCAGAGCGGGACCGATCATCGGATGCGACCGGAGGAACGATCGTACTCGCTTTTGGAATTCCTCCTCGCTGATAGGCGAATTAAAAACGTTGTCCTGCACCGACTGTGCGGCGAGATTTGCTAGAGGAAACGCAAGCATGAGCGCGTCCGCTAATTCCGGCTGTATCATGCGCGGACTCACACGCAGTGTGTTGCGCATCTCGATAAGCTTCCGATCGATGTGCTGGTAGCCCGTCAGAGGCTGGCGGGCCAAATCCATACCCTCAAGCATGAGAGTCCGTTGCCCGATGGTTTCGACGGGCTGTTCCGAACCACGCGGTTCGAACCGAGCGACGTATTTGAACTCATAAGGCCGCGCGTTGAAATGATTGGGAATGGTGATTGCCGCCCGGCCACTTTGCTTCAGTCCAAAAGGACCTGTTCCCGACGGGGCAGCTATAGAGAAGACCGGCATTTTGTACGCGTCAGCGTGTTCGATCGTCACCGGTTCAAAGATTAACGCAGTTGCGCCAACAGGCCATCGTGAGACCCGGACCTCGATATCAAGGTTGTGCATCTCTCCGGGAGAGATGTAATGCGTCTCGGCGAGCGGCTTTCCATCGATTGTGAATTTGATGAACGCGACCGACAGCTCGACGGACTTTGCTGGCAAATCGGCGCCCTCGTCCGGAATTCGCGGTGAGCTACGACCAGAGCCTTCAGCGCGGTAGAGGCCGACCGGAAGGGGTATAGCTGCGAGCGCGGCCGCAACTTTTGCCACCTCACTCACGGATTTGAGGCTCGCAATTTGCTTGCCCACAGCTGCCAAAGCACCAAAGCTTGCCTCGGCACCAAACGAGTTGGTCCACGTCGCTGCGCGTTCTTGTGCGGCGATGAGAAATCGCTGGGCATCCGCGCCTGCACTTAAGACTGCGTCGCGCCATTCCGCTAGAAAAACGACGCAGGTCGCGAGTTCGGCCAGCGCCACATAAGTACGCGCAGTCGGGGCGCCATCGTATAGACTGGAGGTAGCTTCGAGGTTTTTGGTGACGGCGCGCAGAGGCGCGAAAGCACTGCCGAGGGCAACTCCCCGTAGCGCTTCGACGACTTCAATCCTGGCGGCGTATGCCGCGGAGAGGATCTCTTCTGTCCTCGTTAGCCGCATTGTCTCTCTCTATTTCTGCCAGGGTGAATCGAAACTCTTTGCTCAATTTCCCGATGGCAGGCAGGTCATCCGATTCCACGGCAGCTTCGAAAGAGCATGCGATCATTCGAAGCGCGAGGTGAAGTCGAAGCTGCGTATTCCGTGTGTTGTCCTCGACCCCGTCGTGTTGGCTTTTGGCGAATGTTGCCGCGTCCGACCAGGCCCCGCTTGATGTTAGCAACTCGATGACAACTCCAGAAATCAAACGGTATTGCAAAAACCACTTCGCCCCCAAGGCCATTAACTCTGCGCGCTTTTCGAGCACGACTTGCGGGGGCAATTCCGCCAAGCGTTCGATTAGGTCCTCGTGGTAGATGTCCATGGCGTCGCGATCGTTCATCACGTGACATAACAGATCAGCGTAGCCGGTTGCAGAAAAGTAAACGTTGTTCGCATACTGGATTTCTTTGGCGGAGAGGTAAGGTTTTGCCTTCTTAAGCATCGCGACGAGGCGCGCCCCTATATTTCGGGCCATCCTCTCCTTGCCCACATAGCTTCGCGCGTACAGGTCGATGGCGCCCACTAAGAAGTCATCCGTAGGCCGTTCGTTAGCATAGTGGACGATACATGAACTGAGCGCGGTTCTTGCCCTTGCATCGTATTCTTCAGGCAGGTCAAAACGGTCGAGCGCTCGTATCGCGGCCTTATGAACGATCAGGTAAGGGTCGCTCAATTGCGCGCAGAAAGCCTCATAAGCGAGGGAGGGAAGGTTGTCGTGCGTGGTGCCGCGCATCTCGCCCATCGCGGTGGCAGCGTAAGACCGCACAAGCGGTGAGGCGCCAACCTGCGCGCTGTAGAAATCCGGCAAACATGCAATAAGCCCCTCCGTGGTGCGCATCATCGCCGGAAAATTTCCAATGATTGCTGCGATTAGCCGCTCGCTGCCATCCGGCAGGGATCGCAATATTTTTAGAACAGCTTCAAGAGAGGTTTGGCCGGCCTTTGCGGCCGAGATGCAGGCCCAACGAACGAAGGACTCCAAAAGGCTCAAAAGATGCTGCCGGCGCGCTTGCCGTTCCCAAACGCTTTCGTCCTTGCTCGTTACTTTCTCGCCGTTAAGCGCGGTGAGCTTGCCATCAAGAACCGCGGCGCTGCCCAGCAGGAGGTCGATCTCCTCGGCCGCGACCGGTGCCAAATCGTATGGCTCGCCATGAAAGGCATGCGACGTGGCGTCGCGAACCTCGTCTGTGGTGGCCTCCGCGGCCGCTACGACCAATCGACGAAATGCGACACGGTGCGCTTCCGTGATAGGAATCTGCTTCTTTTCGCCAAAGCGCCTCGCGTGCAACACCTTATCGTATATTTTATAGAGTTCAGCCGCGCCTCCATCGCTGGCGCCGATAAGAAAGTCCTGAATAAGCTGATCTACCTTGGACGGGTCAGCCTTAAAGGACTGCACAAGTACGGCGCGAATATCGTTGAGCGTCTCCTCGATCTCATCCGGACGCCCCTCAAGCAAACGATTGGCGCGCACGAGCTTTGCGACCAATTCCGGGACAAGAAATGCCGAAAGTGTCTTGTCGCTGGGCAGTAACGTCGCCAACCCGCGCGCCGCGAGTCGCACAGTGTAAGGATGTCGGTCCTCTGTCATTTCCTTCAAAGCGGTCTGGAGAGCGTTCTTATGATGGGAGTAGAGAGCCTGAAGCGGACCGACGACGCGAAGGCGCGAGCCATCAGATGAAAAAGGTGATGGCGGAGGATTTGCAAGGCTTATTAGCGCTGGAAGCGCGCCAGCCATAAGTGTTTCATCTGCTTCCGCGCAATGTTTTTCGACAATCGCACCCGCCGTCTCGCGAAGCGCATAAGAACGCAAGGCCAGCAGCGCTACATTGCATAGTCTCGTTTGATCGACCTGAAGATGAGTCAATGTTTCGAGGGAGGGACCGACAAGGTGATGCTCGCTGCTTTCCACGAGCTGGAAAAGATGATCGACGATTTCAGGCGTGAAAGTCTCAGGTGCCAACGTAGCGGTTTGAACCAACCGCTGACCGGCGCCATCTTCTTCGCGGTCAAGTTCCGCAATGCTCTCTAGCGTCGTAATTTCAACGGCATCGAGGGCCACTCTGATTCTTTGGCGCGCCGCTTCTCGGGCGGCCAGCCGATCCGCACGGCCTTTCGCCTGGCGGTCTTGCTCTGAGCGCTGTTTAGACCTTTGTTGTTCTCGCTCCGCGAGCAGAACGGAGAGGGTGGGGAATCCCATTGCCTTTCTGAATTTGCAGTCCATGCAGTTGCGATCATGAAAATCGAGAGCGGTCTCCGCCAAATCCCATGCGGCCATACCGCCGGGCGGGGCGTGTTGGCATTCAAGAAAATGATGACCAATGGGAAGGCCGGTCATCTGTTCAACCATGCCGACCCCACCATGCTTTCTCACCCGAACATGTCCACACCAGTTATGGAGGAGTTCAAGCGTGCGCTGGTTTTTCTCACCAATAGCAACGGCTTCTTGAAAGCGATCACGCATTACGGTGTTCCCCTCAATGGAGGCACATAAAGTAATAGCTTGGGCCGCTAAGAATATAGGAAGTTGCTGATTCGGAGCCAGGGCGCACCTGCCGGTGTGGCTCCTCGTGAAGCAAACCGTTGCGCGTCGTGGCCAGCCGCCTTCGATCCTCGCGGGTTTTGGCGTTCCTCGCCGGAGGCAGGACAGAAGCTTGCTCCGTGCCGGATGAGCTAAATCGCAAGACACCGCGAATCAAGAAAGCGTTGTCGAGTCCGTAAGTTAACTGGCAAAACACGAATCATGGCGACAATGCCACAATTTCCGCGCCTGCGAATCAAACAAGCAGCGAAAAAAGACTCTCGTCAGATCAAAGAGATGGCTCCGTCCGCCGGAATTTCTTGAATTCGCACCGCGCGACGAACTAAAAGAGTCCATCTCGCTCGGCCAAGGGACGTCAACCGGTGACGGTCGATTGATGGAGCGGGAGCGGTGCCCGGGATGGGGCTCGTGACCTCATTCCGAGGCGGTTCGGAAACTCGCCCGGCCTGCCACGACGCAGGTCTGCCAGGAGCTGGCTGCCCGGGGCGCGGATCGTTATCCGCGACCATGAAGCGCGGGACCGGACTGAGCCAAGCCTGAAAACTTGGCGAGAGCCGCGGTAGAGCGCCGGAAGGCGAGCGCGCCCCCTCCTAACCGTCCTCCGCAAGGAGGAGGGAAAAGAGGAAGGCGCGCGCCGCGAACCCGCCCGGGCGGCAACGCTCGGATTGCGCGGAGCGGTCTCTGGTATGCGCCTTTCGGCGCTCCGCCTCCCCTTTTGGGAGCATGATCTGATCCGAAAACCGTGAACAGTTTTCGGGATCATGCTCTTGGGAGGCCCGTTCGTGAAAACTTTTGGCAAAGCTCGGGGCGCGAACAAAAAGCGCAGCGCGAGAACGGGAGCGCTCGTCATTGCGAGCGCGAGCGAAGCAATCCAGGGCGGCTGACGAGAGCCGGGAGGCCGCTGGATTGCTTCGTCGCTTCGCTCCTCGCAATGACGAGGGCACCGCACGGCCGGAGAAGGAAGGGCGAGTGGGAGCCGACAACGATGGAGTTCGTCATTGCGAGCGCAAGCGAAGCAATCCAGGGGGCTGGCGATGGTCGTGAGGCCCGCTGGATTGCTTCGTCGCGGAGCCTGTCATCGGGCCGGCCACTTCGGGCCGGACCCGTTGGCTCCTCGCAATGACGAAAATCACTCCAACCGCAGGGAGGACGAGCCACGACCAGTAACCGCCCCTTAAACCGCCCTCTCTACCGTAATCCCGGCGCGGGGGAGCGCGCCGGGGGACGCGGCATGGCATGGCGACAAGGCAGCCGTAAGCGCCCCGGCGATGCCGGCAGCTTCGACTTGCGGCTGCGTCCGCAGGACCGGGTCGGCGGCCCGCCCAAAGCGCGCGGCGGCGGTGGCGGGCGGCGCGCGCGTAGCTTCAGGCTTTTCCCGAAACGCAAACGCGGCGCCGGCAAGGGCACCGCCAAGGGCTCGGGCAAGTCGCGCTTGCGTATCGGCCGCGTCATCTACTGGGGCGCCGTGCTGGCGCTGTGGGGCGTGATCGCGGGTGCGGGCGTCGTCGTGTGGGTCGGTATTCACTTGCCGCCGATCCAGTCGCTGGAAATTCCCAAACGGCCGCCGTCGGTCCTGATCCTCGGCGACAACGGCGCGACCTTGGCGACGCGCGGCGGCATCGGCGGCAGTTCGGGCGGCGCCGCGGTGCCGCTGCGCGAATTGCCGGCCTATGTGCCGAACGCTTTTATCGCCATCGAGGATCGCCGCTTCTATTCGCACTACGCGGTCGATCCGCTGGGCATCGCGCGCGCCGCTTTCTCCGATGTCCTGCATCACAGCGCCGCCCAGGGCGGCTCGACGCTGACGCAGCAGCTTGCCAAGAATCTGTTCCTGACGCAGGAGCGCACCATCTCGCGCAAGCTGCAGGAAGTGGCGCTGGCGTTCTGGCTCGAGCACAAATTCTCAAAGCAGCAGATTCTCGACCTCTATCTCAACCGCGTTTATTTCGGCGCCGGCGCCTATGGGGTGGAAGCCGCGGCGCAACGCTATTTCGGCAAATCGGCGCGGCAATTGACGCTTGCCGAGGCCGCCATGCTGGCGGGCCTGGTGAAATCGCCGTCGCGGCTTGCGCCGACGCGCAACCCGGACGGCGCCGTGCGCCGCGCCAAGCTGGTCATCGACGACATGCGCGAGCAGGAGATGATCAGCGCCGACGCCGCGCGCAATGCGCTCGCCCATCCGGCGCAGGCCAAGCAGCCGAGCGGCGCCGGCTCCGCCAATTATGTCGCCGACTGGGTGATGGATGCGGTCAACGATCTGGTCGGCCACGTCGGGCAAGACATCGTCATCGACACCACGATCGATCCTAACCTGCAGAATGCCGCCGAGCAGGCGCTGGTCGATACCTTGGCGCAGCACGGCGCGAAGTTCGGCGTCGGCGAGGGCGCGCTGGTTGCCATGACGCCGGACGGCACCGTGCGCGCGCTGGTCGGCGGCAAGAACTACGGCGAGAGCCAGTTCGACCGCGCCATCGCGGCAAAGCGCCAGCCCGGCTCCGCATTCAAGCCATTCGTTTATCTGACCGCACTGGAACATGGGCTTACGCCCGACACGGTGCGGGAGGATGCGCCGATTTCGGTGCACGGCTGGAAACCGGGCGACTTCGAGCACCATTATCTCGGTCCGGTGACGCTGACGAAGGCGCTCGCCGATTCGATCAACACCGTCGCGGTGCGGCTGACGCTGGAATTGACTCCGGCCGCCGTGATCCGCACCGCCTACCGGATGGGCATCATTTCGCAACTGCAGCCCAACGCCTCGATCGCACTCGGCACCTCCGAGGTATCGCTCTACGAACTGGTTTCCGCCTACACGCCGTTCGCCAACGGCGGCTATGCGGATTCCCCGCACGTCATCGCGCGCATCCGCACCGCCGACGGCAAAATGCTCTATACGCGCGCCCCGCAGGCGCTCGGCCGTATCGTCGATGCCCATTACGTGGCGATGATGAATACGATGATGCGCGAAACGCTCACGTCCGGCACCGCACGCGCCGCCAGTTTGCCGGGCTGGCAAGCGGCCGGGAAAACCGGCACCAGCCAGGATTTCCGCGACGCCTGGTTCATTGGCTACACATCACGCTTTGTCACCGGCATCTGGCTTGGCAACGACGATTCCTCGCCGACCCGCAAGGCCACCGGCGGCGGCCTTCCGGTCGAAATCTGGAGCCGGTTCATGAAAGTTGCGCTGCATGGCGTGACACCGGCGCCGCTGCCCGGCCTGGCTGGCGGCATGGGCGGCGGCATGGGCGGATGGATGCCACCGCAGCCCATGCAGGAGCCGCCCGCGCCGGGCCCGGTCGCGGCCAACCGCGGGCGTCAGCCGAACAATGGCGGCGGGTTGGATTTCTGGCTGCTCGATAAACTGTTCGGACAGCGGTGAAGCGCGCCGGCGCGGCGGGCGCGAATTGTCCGAACAAGCCGGGATCGTTATTTGACCGACAGCCCCAGCGTCTTGACCATCTTGCCCCACTTGTCGATTTCGGCGTTGAACAGGGCTTCGGCTTCCGGCTGCGACGACACGATCGGATCGAAGCCGAGATCGATCAGCTTCTTTTGCACCGCCGGCGTCTTGATGGTGTCGTTGATCGCGGAATTCAGTGCGGCGAGAATCTTGGGATCGGTCTTGGCCGGCGCAAAAAAGCCCGACCAGGACGCGGCCGTGAATTTCGGAAAGCCCTGTTCCTCGTAAGTCGGCACGTTCGGTACAACGCTGGAGCGCTTGTCCGCGGCAAGGCCGAGACCCTTGAGCTTGCCGCTCGCCATCTGGGCGGCAGCAGGGCCGCCGAGCGTCGCGGCCAGAAGGTCGATCTGGTTGCCCAGCACCGCGCTGATCGCCGGGGCGCCACCCTGAAACGGAATGTGCTGCGCCGGCACCTTGGCGAGAAAATTGAAAAAATATGCCGCCTCGATGTGGGATCCGGTGCCGACGCCGGCAGAACCGAAATTAATGGTGCGGCCGTGCATCCCTTTGATGAAGTCGACGAGATTGTTAGCCGGATTGCTGGGGCTCGTGGCCAGAGCTTCCGGGCTGGAGGCCGGGATCGCGATTGCCGCGAGATCGGTGCGCGAAAACGGATTGTTCTGGTGCAGCGTTTCGTTGATGGCGAGCGCCGTCGTGGTGGCGAGCAGCGTATAGCCGTCCGGCGCGGCGCGGGCGACCAACCCGGCCGCGATGTTGCCGCCGGCGCCCCCACGGTTCTCGACCACCACAGTCTGGTGCAGGCGATCGGTAAGGCCCTGACCGACCAGACGCGCCAACGTATCGGCGAGGCCACCCGGTGCGAAACCGACGATCAAAGTAATCTTGTTCGCCGGATAGGTTTGGGCCTGAGCTTGTGCCGCGCAGGAAACCAGCACGGCTGCCGCGGTGGCGGCAAGCAGCCGGGCTGCGGTTCGAACTTGCGGCATTGTTTGTGCCTCGGTTGCGTTGGATTGCAGGGCCTCATGCGGCGTGCGCCGACTATTTCAGCACGCCGATGCGGTGACAAGGTTCGCGCCGCGGCCGCAATGCCGCAGGCGTTATTCATTCAGCTTGAACGCGGCTTTCAGGAATTTCCGCACCCGCATTCGCCGCCGCGCCAGGATGGTCTTTATCAGATCGCGTCACGCCAAACTGTGATTCTGCAGCGGCAACGAGCGGATGCGCTTGCCGGTAGCGGCGAAGATCGCATTGCACACGGCCGGAGCCAGCGGCGGCACCGACGGCTCGCCGACCCCGCCCCAGAAATCGCCGCTGGGAACCATAACGGTTTCCACTTTCGGCATGCTGCCGATACGCAACATCGGATAGTCGTGAAAATTCGATTGCGCGGCGCCACCATCCTTGACGGTAATCTCGCCGTACAGCGCCGCCGTCAGCGCGTAGACCACGGCGCCCTCGGTCTGCATTTCGATCGAAAGCGGATTGACCACATGCCCGCAGTCGATTGCCGCCACCACCCGATGGACGTGCGCCGCGCCGCCGTCGATCGAGACTTCGGCCACCTGGGCGCAATAGCTGCCGCAGGCCTCGTTCAACGCGATGCCGCGGAATACGCCGGGCGGCGCCGGCGTACCCCACCCCGCACGGGTTGCCGCAGCGTCCAACACTGCGAGATTTTTTGGACTATTGCGCACCAGACGCCGCCGATACCGATAAGGGTCGATGCCCGCCGCGTGCGCCATCTCATCGATGAAGCACTCCTTGTAATACGCGTTTTGTGTGTAGTTGATCGCGCGCCACACACCGAGCGGAACCGGCGTCGGCCGGATCACATAGTCGATCAAATAATTCGGAACCGCGTAGGCCATTTCGTCGGTGAGGCCGCTGACATAACTGTGGTCGAGGAAATCGCCGGTCAGATTTGGCACAATCGACGCGACGAATGACGGACCGGCAAGCCTGATCGACCAGGCGACCGGCATGCCGCCGGCGTCGAGACCGGCGACCATGCGAGCCATGCCGTACGGCCGATAGAGATCGTGCTGGACATCCTCTTCTCGCGACCACACCAGCTTGACCGGCGGCTCGACCTCCTTGGCGATCAACACCGCCTGGCGGACGAATTCCTGGATCGTGCCGCGCCGGCCGAAGCCGCCGCCGAGCAGCATGCCGTGGACTATGACCTTGCTGTCGGGCACGCCGGCCGCTTGCGCCGCCGTCGCCAACGCGGTTCCCACGTCCTGGCTCGGCGCCCAGACCTCAACGCAGTCCGGCCGTACATGCGCGGTGCAGGTTTGCGGCTCCATGGTGGCGTGGGCGAGAAACGGCACCTCGTAATCCGCCTCGACACGGCGCACGGCGCGCGCAAGGCCCGCCGCGAAATCGCCGTCCGAGCGGGCGACCTGGCCCTCCCTTGCATCGAGTCCGGTCTGAACGAAATTGCGGATCTCCGCACTCGACAGACCGGCGTTGCCGCGGTCGTCCCAGGTCACGCGCAGTGCCTTTACCGCCTGGTTGGCGCGCCACCAGGAATCCGCCACCACCGCAACGGCATTTGTCAGGTGCACGACGCGGCAGACACCCCGCATTTCCTTGATGGGCGAGTCGTCGACCGACCGCAGCATGCCGCCAAACACCGGGCATTGCCGGATGGCGGCGTAAAGCATGCCTGGCAGACGCACATCGATGGCGTAGACCGGATGCCCGCTGACTTTGTCGAGCACGTCGAGGCGCCGGCGCGGCGTACCGGCGAGCGTCCAGTCAGACGGCGGCTTCAACTGCACGGCCGGCGGCTTGAGCTTTGCGGCGTCACTGGCAACCTGGCCATAACGGACGCTCCGGCCGGTTGCCGCATGGGTGATTATCGAGTTCCGCGCGCCGCATTGCGATGCCGGGACGTTCCAGCGCCGCGCCGCGGCGGCAATCAGCATTTCCCGCGCCGTGGCACCGGCCCGCCGCAGATAGTCCTGGGAGGCGGCAATAGAGCGGCTGGCGCCGGTTGACTGGTCGCCCCAAATACGGTCGCGGCGGACGTTGTCTTGCGGCGAGACGAACTCGGTCCGCACCTTGGCCCAATCGCACTGCAGTTCCTCAGCCACGAGCATGGCGAGACCGGTCATGGCGCCCTGTCCCATCTCGGCGCGGGCAACCCTGATGGTCACCGCATCGTCGGGGGCGATCACCACCCAACAGCCGATTTCGGTGGCGCCCTCGGCGGCGCGCGCCGATCTCGAGCCGGCGGGAACCCGCAAGCCAAGCGCAAGGCCGCCGCCTACGCCGGCAGCGCCAACAAGAAATGCTCGGCGGTTGAATTTGCCGCCGGAACTCATGGCATTCCCCTCGCGTGCCCCGTCTGCCCCGCCACGATGCCAAATTCCGGCGCCGACCGCACCGCAAAATTGATCCCGTGCGGTTTGTAACGTGGACAACGCAGTTCGCAACCCACTTGCCGCCGCAATGTCCGGACCGCACCCTCATTCCGGTCCATGGTACAGTAGTGTCGCGCCGGCAAAACATCACAAATGGGGGAGTCGCAATGACAGAAGAAACGGCCAAGGAAAACCGCCCGCTCGAAAGCCGCTTCCGCGCCATCGAGGATCGGCTGGAAATCTACAACCTGATCGCCGGGCATCCGCCAAGCGCCGACACCGGCGCCGACTATTACGCCGAGGCGGTCTATGCCGAAGACGGCGAGTTCGATCGCGGCGCCGGTCTGACCGGCGGGGTTGGCAACAAGGCGATCGCGGCCGGGCTGAGGAGCCCCGCCCACAAGGCGGCCATCGACGGCGGCCTCGCCCATTTCACCGGACTGCCGCACGTCACGATCAACGGCGACGACGCGGTCGTCATCTCCTATTTGCAGATTCTCACGCCGAACAAGTCCGGCGAGGCGATCGAAGTGCCGAACCATGGCGCATCGCGCGGCTATCACATCCATCGCGTGGTGACGAACCGCTGGGAGCTGCGCCGTACCGCCTCGGGCTGGAAGATCAAACGGCGCAGCATCCGCCTGGTCGACGGCTCCGAGCCATCGCGCGAAATCCTGCGCGGCGCCCTCGCGAGCTACGCAGCGCGGGCCTGAACATGACGGCAGCGGCGGCGCAAGCGACGCTTGCCATGGGCGCGGGCTCGCGGCGTGCCGACTGGAGCTGGCTTGCCAGCGCGGCCGCTATCGTGGTGGTCGCATGGCTCGTTCTGGTGCCGCTCATCTTCATGGTGTGGCAGAGCGTGCTGTCGCCGCAGACAGCGGCGACCGCGGCGCGCTTTACGCTCGACAATTACCGCCGCGCCTATGCGAGCGCGGACACCGTGCGGCTGTTCGTCAATTCGCTGCAATTCGCGCTCGGCAGCGCGGCCTTGGCGTTCTGTTTTGGAACATTGCTCGCCTGGATCAACGAGCGCACCGATACGCCGTTCAAGTCGCTGTTCTTCGCGCTGGCGCTGGTGCCGCTGATCATTCCCGGAATCCTGTTCACCGTGTCGTGGATTTTCCTCGGTAGCCCCAAGATCGGCATCATCAATCTCGTGGTGCGCTACGCCTTCCACACCAATGCGGCGTTTATCAACATCTATTCGATCCCCGGCATGATCTGGGTCGACGGCCTGCACTATTCGCCGGTCGCTTTTTTGCTGATGAGCGCCGCCTTTCGCTCGATGGATCCCTCGCTCGAGGAATCCGCGATGATGAGCGGCGCTAGTCTTCTCCAGATCACCTGGCGCGTCACCATCCGTTTGGCGTGGCCCGCCACAGCCGCGTCGCTGATCGTTCTGTTCGTGCGCGCGCTCGAATCCTTCGAGGTCCCGACACTGCTTGGACTGCCGGTCGGCATCGAGGTTTACACGTCGGCAATCTACAACGCGATCCATTCCTACCCGAGCCGGATCGGACTCGCATCCGCCTATGGGCTGACGCTGCTCGTCATCACCTCGCTCTGCATCTATTTCAACGCGCGCATCGCCACCCGCGGCAGCCGCTTTTCCACGGTGACCGGCAAGGGCTTTCGCCCGCGCGTCATCGGCATCGGACGCTGGCGATATGCCACCACGGCGATCTTTTTCACCTACGTGGCGCTGGTGATCGTGCTGCCGTTTCTGGTGTTGCTATGGTCGTCGCTGCAGCGTTTCTACACTGTGCCGTCGCTCGCCGCGCTCAAAAATCTCACGCTTGCGCCGTACCGCAATGTGCTCGCCTATCCGGAAATCGGCACCGCGATCTGGAACAGCGTCCTGCTTTCGCTTGTCAGCGCAACTTTGATCATGCTCGCCAGCTCGGCGTTGTGCTTCATCGTCGTGCGAACGCGCCTGCCGGGACGCTGGCTGATCGACAATCTCGCATCGCTGCCGCTGGTGTATCCGGGCCTCGTGCTCGGCCTCGCCATCATGGTTTGCTACCTGATGCTGCCGATCGGCGTGTACGGCACGCTGTGGATCATGCTGATCGCCTACGTCACGCGCTTTCTGCCCTACGGTATGCGCTTCAATACGGCATCCCTGCTGCAGGTGCATAAGGAACTCGAGGAATCGGCCGCGATGAGCGGCGCATCGCTCGCCGCCGTGTTTCGCCGCATCGTACTGCCGCTGCTCAAGCCCGGGCTGATCGCCGGCTGGATTTACATTGTTATCGTTTCGATCCGAGAACTGGCCAGCTCGATTCTGCTTTACAGTCCGGGAACCGAAGTGGTTTCGGTCGCGATCTGGGAGATGTGGCAGAACGGACAATACGTTGAATTATCGGCGCTGGGCGTCATGATGATCCTGGTTCTGCTCGGCTTCGTCGCGCTCGCGCAGATCCTCAGCCGCCGGTTTGGTATTGCGCAGGCGTGAAATAGAGCGATGATCAGAAGAGATAGAAACAAAGCTTCAGGGCGGACACGCGTGAACAAGGGCAAAACCAAGCGGATAATGTTCAGTCAAGTTGGCAAGCTCCTTTGCGCCGCGATCCTCGCGGTCGTCAGCGGCGCGGCGGCGGCGCAGGCGCAGGACTACCCGACGCGGCCGATTTCGATCGTCGTGCCGTATCCGGCCGGCGGCGTCACCGACACCGTCGTCCGGCTGCTCACGGAGCGGATGCGGACCGTTCTCGGGCAGCCGATCGTGACGGAGAATATGGGCGGCGCCTCGGGCACGGTCGGCGCCGCGCACGTCGCCCGCGCAACGCCGGACGGCTACACGCTGCTGCTCGGCAATTCCGAGGCGTTTGTGCTCACACCCGCGACCATGAAGCTCCCCTATGATCCGGCCACTGCGTTTGCGCCCATCGCGCTCCTGCCGAGCTATCCATTCATCCTGGTCAGCACCAACGATGTTCCGGCCAAGACGCTCAAGGAGCTGATCGCCTGGATTAAAGCCAACCCGCAGAAGGTGCTGCAAGGCACCGTCGGCTCGGGCACGGCACAGCAGCTCTGCGGTGTGTCGATGCAGCGGATGATCGGGACCAAGTGGCAGCTTATTCCGTATCGCGGCGGCCCGCCCGCCATGCAGGACATGCTGGCCGGGCAGATCAATTTCATGTGCACCGCGACCGGAAGCTTCTTGCCCCTGGTGCGCGCCGGAAAGATCAGGGCCTATGCGCTCACCGCAAAAGCGCGGTCGGAAGCCGCACCCGATATCCCGACGGTCGACGAGGCCGGACTGCCGGGCCTTTATGTGTCGGTGTGGAACGCGCTCTGGGCGCCGGCCGGAACGCCGCCCGAAATCGTCGCCAAACTCAACGTCGCCGCCGATGCTGCCATGGCGGATTCGACATTTCACAAGCGGATCGTCGAGATGGGTCTCGACATGCCGCCCGCCGATCAGCGCACGCCTGAGGCCCTGGAAGCGTTGCGCAAGGCCGACGTCGCCAAATGGTGGCCGGTGATCAAGGCTGCCGGCCTGAAGGTGGAGTAGCCCGTGCTGAGCGTACGCGCGCTGTCTACCGAATACGCCAACGAACGCGGCGCGGCCGTCAAGGCGGCGCAGGATGTGTCGTTCGAAGTGCCGGACGGTGAGCTATTCACGCTGCTCGGTCCGAGCGGCTGCGGCAAGACCACGACGCTGCGTTCGATCGCCGGGCTGGAGCGGCCGCGGCAAGGCGAGATCGAAGTCGGCGGGCGCGTGGTGTTTTCCTCCGATAAGGGCGTGTTCGTTGCTCCCAACCGGCGCAATTTCGGCATGGTGTTTCAGTCTTACGCCATCTGGCCGCATATGAACGTGTTCAAGAATGTCGCCTTCCCTCTCGAAGTCCGCAAATCGCGGCCGAGCCGCAAGGAGATCGAACAAAAAGTCATGCGCGTGCTTTCGGCGGTGCAACTCGCCGAGCTCGCCGACCGCGACGCCACGAAACTGTCCGGCGGCCAGCAGCAGCGGCTGGCGCTGGCCCGCGCGCTGGTGATGGAGCCGCAGCTGCTGCTACTCGACGAGCCGCTGTCGAATCTGGACGCCAAGCTGCGCGAAAAGATGCGGTTCGAACTCAAGCGCATGCAACGCGAATTCGGCCTCACCACCATCTACGTGACCCACGACCAGAGCGAAGCGCTGGCCCTGTCGCACGAGATCGGCGTGATGAATGAAGGCCGCATCGTGCAGATCGGCTCGCCGCGTGATATCTACGAGCGGCCGCGCAACAAATTCGTCGCCGATTTCGTCGGTAATACCAACTTCATCGACGGCACCATGCTGTCGGCCGCGACCGACAATGCCCGCTGCCGGGTCGCGACCCCGCTTGGCGAACTCAACGTGCAGTGTGTGGAACCGCTCGCCAAAGGCACGCCGGTTGTGGTGTCGGTGCGTCCGGAGGACGTTGAACTGTCCGAAGCCGCCCCGACGCGGGACGAGGATGACAATCTTTATCGCGGTATCGTCGACGCCAAGGTGTTTCTCGGCGACTATCTGGATTTCCAGGTCAAGGTGGGTGAAGCTGTCCTTCTCGCCCGGGTCCACCCCTCCTTGCGCACGCCGACCGGCGATTCTATTCACGTGCGCATGCGGGCTGAGAAATGCGTGGCGATCGCCGAAACCGCGTCGTCCCGCGCAGCGGCCTAAAGAGTCAATAGGAGAGCCAAATGGCCAAAAACGCCGTCGTTTCCGAGGATCTTGCCAACAAATTCAAGACCGAGAAGGAAACGCCCTATACGCGTTGGGTCAAGGACGAAGGCCTCGATATCCTGCCCTCGATTTACGTGCAAAACCTGCGCACCATCGAGCTGAAGCCGTGGGCAAGGCGCGGCGGCAATGCGGTATTCCTTAACCATGACGCGTCCCGTACCTCGAACGACTGCCACGTCATGGAGATTCCGCCCGGCAAGAGCCTCAATCCGCACCGCCAGCTCTACGAAGAGATGATCATGGTGCTGTCCGGCCGCGGCTCGACCACGGTGTGGAACGATGCCGGTGCCCGTATCACCTTCGAGTGGAAGGAAGGCGCCCTGTTCGCCGTTCCGCTCAACTGCCATCACCAGCATTTCAACGGCTCGGGCCGCGACCCGGTACGCTATGTGTCGGTGACCAACGCGCCGCCGGTCATCAATCTCTACGAAGACGCGGATTTCGTCTTCAACACCAAATACGACTTCAAGGACCGCTTCTCGGGCGAGCCCGACTATTTCAGCTCCAAAGGCGAGCAGAAGGGCTTCCTGCTGACAACGAATTTCGTGCCCGATGCGGTCAACATTCCGCTGATTACCGCGGCGGAGCGCGGCGCCGGCGGCGGCCACATCCGCTTCAACCTCGCCAAGGGCTCGATGAACAGCCACATCTCGCAGTTCCCGATCGGCACCTACAAGAAGGCGCACGCGCACGGTCCGGGCGCCCACGTCATCGTGCTGTCGGGAGAGGGGTTTTCGCTGATGTGGCCGGAAGGCGAGGAACCGCAGCGCTTCGACTGGGAAGTCGGTACCCTGATCGTGCCGCCCAACATGTGGTTCCATCAGCACTTCAATTCCGGCGCCACGCCGGCGCGCTACCTCGCCTTCAAGCACGAGGGCGTCGCCATCCGAAACGCGCAGGGTGTACCCAAGGCCTGGATCAGCCGCCGCATCGGCGGCGACCAGGTCGATTACATCGACGAAAAGCCGGAGGTCCGCCGGCTGTTCGCGACCGAGCTCACCAAGCACGGTCAGACCTCGCGCATGGACGCGGCCTACGCCAAGGAGATGGAGCAGCTCGGCATCAAGACGGCGTAACGCGGTCGCACTATAGCCCTCATCGATCCTCATTGCCGGGCTTGACCCGGCAATCTATGCTGAGTTTGAGCAACAAAAACACCTCATGCCGGGCGTTTTTGCCCGCCGACAATGCCGCAATTCAGCATGGACCGCCGGGTCGCGCCCGGCGGCTGACGATACCGGGACGATGAAACCAGCGCCCTTCGATTATCACGCGCCGCGACAGCTCAAGGAAGCCGCCGAGCTGCTGGCCAAATTGCCCAACGCCAAAGTGCTGGCCGGCGGGCAATCGCTCGTGCCGATGATGAATTTTCGCTACGTGATCGTCGATCATCTGGTCGATCTCAACGGGCTCGACGAATTGCGCGGCATCGTGGTCGGCGACGAGCGGCTGCGCATCGGCGCCATGACTCGCCAGCGCGATATCGAAACCTCGCCCGAGATCGCGAAACATTGCCCGCTGATGGTCGAGGCGCTGCACCACGTCGGCCATCGCCAGACGCGCAACCGCGGCACCATCGGCGGCAGCCTGGCGCACGCCGACCCGGCCGCCGAGCTGCCCGCGGTGTGCGCCGCCCACGATGCGGTCGTCCACGTGGCGAGCGTGCGCGGCATCCGCCAGATCGCGTTCCACGAACTCGGCTCAGGCTTCATGGCGACGACGCTTGCGCCGGACGAAATGATCGCCGCCATCGACCTGCAAGTCTGGCGGCAAGGCCACGGTTACGGCTTCCACGAATTCGCCCGCCGCCAAGGCGATTTCGCGCTCGCCGGTGCGACGGCGCTGCTCGATATCGGCGCCGACAATGTCGTGCGCCGTGCGGCGCTGACGCTGTTCGGCGTCGCCACGTCGCCGGTGCGCGTCGAGGCCGCCGAAACGCGTCTGACCGGACAGCCGCTCACGTCCGGGGCGATCCGCGCGGCGTCTGCGGCGGCACGGCAGATCGAGCCGATTAGCGATATTCACGCCAGCGGCGAGTACCGCCGCCACCTCGCGCAGGTCTTGAGTTCGCGCGCGCTCAACGACGCGGCGCAGCGCGCCGGCGTGCAAGCCTAGGATCCGTCATGGGCAGGCAAGCGGCGCGCATGAATGTCAACGGCAAATCCTACGCCCGCGTCGTCGACGCGCGGCTGACGCTTGCCGATTTTCTGCGTCACGAAATCAATCTCACCGGCACGCATGTCGGCTGCGAGCACGGTGTGTGCGGCGCCTGCACCGTCCTGGTCAACGGCCGTACGGCCCGCTCTTGTTTGATGTTCGCCGTGCAAGCCAATGGCTGCGAGGTAACCACGGTCGAAGGGCTCACGCCGGAGGGCAAGCTCTCGGTGCTGCAGCAGGCCTTCATCGATAACCACGGACTGCAGTGCGGCTTCTGCACGCCCGGCATGCTGGTCACGCTGACCGAGTTGCTGCGGGACACGCCGGACCCGAGCGAGCAGGAGGTGCGTGAAGCGCTGACCGGTAATCTGTGCCGCTGCACCGGCTATGCGGGCATCGTGGCGGCGGCGCTTGACGCCGCGCGCCGGCTGCGCGACGCCGACAAACCGGAGACCGCGTGATGGGCGCGAAACAGTTCGGCGCGCGCGTGACGCGGCTCGAAGATCCGACACTGCTCGCCGGGCGCGGACGCTTTGTCGATGACGTGAAACTGCCCGGCCTGCTGCACGCCTGCTTCGTGCGCTCGCCGCATGGGCACGCCAAGGTCGTCTCCATCGACAGCAAGATCGCACTCATCATGCCGGGCGTGCACGCGGTGATCACCGCCATCGATCTGCCCGATCCGATGCGGACACAGCGGCTGCCGTTGCTTTTGCCTAATCCCGCGCTGGCGGCGACGAAAACGCAGCACGCGCTGGCGCGCGACGAGGTCTGTTACGTGGGACAGGCCATCGCCGTCGTGATCGCCGACACGCGCTACATCGCCGAGGACGCCGCGGCGGCGATGATCGTGCAATACGACGTGCTGCCGGCAGTCTCCGATTACCGCGGCGCCGCCGAGGACACCGCGCCGCACGTCCATGGCGACCTGTCCTCCAATGTCGCTTCCTCATTCCGGCTGGCCTACGGCGACACCGACGCGGCCTTTGCGGACGCCGCGCACGTCTTCGCCGAAGCGCTTTGGCAGCATCGCGGCGGCGGCATGGCGATGGAAACGCGCGCGGTGCTCGCCAGTCACGATCCGGCGTCCGACCTGCTCACGGTCTGGTCCGGAACGCAGACGCCGCATCTCGGCCGCCAGGCGTTGGCCGATCTGCTCGACCGCGATCTGCAATCGATCCGCATGATCGCGCCCGATGTCGGCGGCGGCTTTGGACCCAAGGCGATCTTTTATCCCGAAGAGGCGGTGATCGCCGCGGCGGCGCTGAAGATGGCCCGGCCGGTGAAATGGGTCGAAGACCGGCGCGAGCATTTTCTGTGCGCCACACAAGAACGCGACCAGTACTGGGAAATGTCCATCGCGGTCGACGAGGATGCAAGGATCCTCGGGGTACGCGGCCGCATGCTGCACGACACCGGCGCCTTTGTGCCGTGGGGCATTGTCATGCCCTACATTGCCTCGACGACGGTGCCGGGCCCCTATGTGGTGCCGGCCTATCAGCTCGATACCTCGGTCGTGTTCACCAACAAGGTACCGACAACACCGGTGCGCGGCGCCGGCCGACCACAGGCGGTGTTCGCCATGGAGCGGCTGCTTGACCGCGTCGCGCGCGAATTGAACATCGACCGCGCTGAAATCCGCCGCCGTAATCTGATCCAACCAGAGCAGATGCCTTACGAAGTCGGGCTGTTGTTTCGCGACGGCAAGCCGCTTGTCTATGACAGCGGCGATTATCCACGCGTGCAGGAACAGGCGCTCACGCTCGCCGACTACGACAGCTTCCGTGAGCGGCAGCGTGTGGCACTCGACGAGGGCCGCTTCATCGGCATCGGAGTCGCAAATTACGTCGAGGGCACCGGGCTCGGTCCGTTCGAAGGCGTTACTGTGCGCGTGCTGGCGAGCGGCAAAGTCGCGGTCGCGACCGGCGCCACCAATCAGGGCCAGGGCACGCGCACAACGCTGTCGCAGATCGTCGCCGAACAGATCGGCTGCCGCCTCGACGATATCGTCATGACCATCGGCGACACTGGGGCCATTGCGCAGGGCGTCGGCGCCTTTGCGAGCCGTCAGGCCGTCAACGCCGGATCGTCGGCGCTGCTGGCGGGGCAATCGGTGCGCAAGCAACTCATCGCTCTTGCGGCACGCACGCTCGGCATTCCCGAAGACGATGTCGAACTGGACGATGGCCAGGCGGTCTCCAGCCGCGGCAACAAACCGTCGATCGGCTTCGGCGATCTGGCGCGGCTGGCGCAGGGCATCCCCGGCGTTTCGCTGCCGGCCGGGCAGGCCGCCGGCCTCGAGCACACGGCCTATTACACGCCATCGCAGGCCGCCTATTGCTCCGGAACGCACGTTGTCGAAGTGCAGGTTGACGCCATGACCGGCGGCGTGAAAATTCTCCGCTACACCGTCGCTCACGATGCGGGACGGGTGATCAATCCGCTGATCGTCGACGGTCAGGTGCAAGGCGGCGTCGCTCACGGCATCGGCAATGCGCTGCTTGAATGGATGCAGTACGACGCCAACGCGCAGCCGCTCACTACGTCGTTTGCCGATTACATGCTGCCGATGGCGACCGACGTGCCGACCTGCGCGATCGCCCATGTCGAGATCGTCAATCCGCTCAATCCGCTCGGGGTCAAGGGCGCCGGCGAAGGCGGCACCATTCCGGCGCCGGCTGCAATCATTTCCGCCATCGAAGACGCGCTATCGCCATTCAGCGTGCATTTCGCCGAAACGCCGCTGACACCGGAGCGCATCGTCGCCGCCATGCGCGCTGCTGGCGCCTACGAGAGGCTGTTTGCCGCATGAACGATACACAGCCCCAAACCGAGACCACGCCGTTCTGGCGCTTCTCCCTGCAATTCTACCGGCTCTCGGGCGTAGCCAACGCCTGCATCGCCTTGCAGGACGAGTATGGGGTCGACGTCAATCTCTTATTGTTTCTGTTGTGGCGCGCCGACGAGGGGCGCCTGCTCTCGGCCGACGAGGTCAAAAAGCTCGACGACAAGGTGCGCGACTGGCGCAACCTCACGGTCATTCCGATCCGCAACATCAGACGCAAGCTCAAAGGCGGGCGGACGGTGATCGAACCCGGGCAACAGGAAGCGTTTCGCACCAGGATCAAGGCGATCGAACTCGAGGCTGAACGCTTGCAGCAGCAGGCCCTGTTCGCGCTCAGTCAATCGGGGCCGCTTGGGAAGGAAGCCGCTCCGCGCGCGGCCGCGCACGGCAATGTCTGCGCGTACGAACACATTATGGGCGCGACGTTTCCGCGAGACACGGTGGATATCCTTCTCAACGCATTCAATTCAATCGCGCATGGCGAGATCTCGAATGCTTCCGCCGACGCGGAGCGGGGGTAAAGGGCAGGCATGGCCAAGCATCCACAGCGGTTGATCGTCGGCATTTCGGGCGCCTCCGGCACCGTTTACGGCATCCGGCTTCTGGAAATACTGCGCGACGCCGGCATCGAAACTCATCTGGTGATGAGCAAGTCGGCGGAAATGACGATGGCCTATGAGACCGATCTCAAGCCGAAAGACGTGCGTGCGCTCGCGGCAGTTCACTATCCGAACGCCGACATCGGCGCGGCGATTTCGTCCGGCTCGTTTCAAACATTGGGCATGGTGATCGCGCCGTGCTCGATCCGCACCATGAGCGAGATCGCCTGCGGCGTGACCGCCTCGCTGCTGTCGCGCGCCGCCGACGTGGTGCTGAAGGAACGGCGCCGGCTGGTTCTGGCCGTGCGCGAGACGCCGCTGCACGTCGGCCACCTGCGCAGCATGTTGACGCTCGCCGAAATCGGCGCCGTCGTCTCGCCTATCGTCCCGGCGTTTTACAACCGGCCCAAGACCGTCGACGACATCATCAATCATACGTGCGGGCGGCTGCTCGATCTGTTCGGCATCGACGCCGGCATCGTCAAACGCTGGAAGGGCGGCCCGGCGGAAGATTGACGTCATCCCGGAGTTCGGGCCTTGGCCCGCGAGCCCGCTTCGCGGCTTTCGGAATGACGGCTACACTGTTGCCATCACTCTCAGGGAGACCGCCATGGACCAGAAACGCTACGATGTCGGCCTCGCCAAGCGCAAACAGGTGCTCGGCGACGCTTACGTGGAACGCGCGCTGGCGAACGTCGACGATTTCAACCGCGATTTTCAACGCCTGCTGACCGAATATTGCTGGGGCGAGACTTGGGGCGACGAAACATTGAAGCCCCGCGAGCGTTCCATCCTCAATCTCGGCATGATCGGAGCGCTGGGCAAGATGGAAGAGTTCGCCACCCATGTGCGCGGCGCTCTCAACAACGGACTGACGCCGAATGAAATCCGCGCCGCGCTGACGCAGGTTACGATCTACTGCGGCGCGCCGACTGGGGTCGACTGTTTCCGCGTGGCACGGCCGATCATCGCCGAGCATCTGAAAAACAAGAAATAACAACGAACGCCGCGGCCGGCTCGCGCTGGTCGTGGCCACAAAAAAGAGGCCGCCTCATGCTCGACAAAAGCGCAACCGGAACTGCAAAAGGCCAAAGCTCCAATCCGCCGCTCGATTTTCAGGAGCACCTCGCCCGGCTTGAGGCCGCCGGTCTGCTGATACGCGTCGATCGGCCGATCAACAAAGAAACCGAATTGCATCCGCTGGTGCGCTGGCAGTTTCAGGGCGGCTTCGCCGAGGACGAGCGGCGCGCGTTTTTGTTCACCAACGTGATCGATTCCGAAGGACGCCGTTACGATACGCCGGTCGCCATCGGTGCGCTGGCGGCCTCCGCGCAGATTTATGCGATCGGCATGGGACGGCCGGTGGAACAGATCGGCGACGCCTGGATGGCGGCCATCGCCAACCCGATCGCGCCGGTCGAGGTGCAATCGGCACGTTGCCAGGAAGTCGTCATCAAGGGCGATGAATTGCGAAAACCGAATGGCGGGCTGAAAACGCTGCCGGTGCCGGTGTCGACGCCCGGTTACGACGCCGCGCCCTATCTCACCGCCACCGTGTGCATCACCGAGGACCCGGAAACCGGCGTGCGCAACATGGGCACCTACCGCGCCGGACTGAAAGCGACCGACCGGCTCGGCGTGCGCATGGCGGCGCGGCCCGGCGGGGCCGGCGGCTATCTGCACTGGCAGAAATACCGCAAACTGAAAAAGCCGATGCCGATCGCCATCGTAATCGGCTGTGCGCCGGTCGTGATGTTCACCGGACCCCAGAAGCTGCCGATCGACTGCGACGAGATGGCGGTGGCGGGCGGGCTTGCCGGCGCGCCGATTCGCATCGTCAAGGCTGTGACCGTCGACCTGTACGTGCCGGCCGATGCCGAGGTCGTGGTTGAAGGTCTGATCGATCCGGAATTGCTGGAGCCCGAGGGCCCGTTCGGCGAAAGCCACGGTCATGTCGCGCTCGAAGGCTACAACATGTCGATGCAGGTGACCGCGATCACACACAAGCGCGCGCCGATCTGGGCCTCGGTCCTGAGCGAGGTGACGCCAAGCGAGTCGAGCGTGATGAAACGCGTCGCCTACGAGCCGCGCTATCTCGCTTATCTCCGCAACTCGCTCGCCATCAAAGGCGTGCGCCGTGTTGTCATGCACGAGGCCCTGACCAATTTGCGCAAGGTCATGTTCCTGCAGATGGCGCCGGGCACGCCCCGCACCGAAACCTGGCGCGCGCTGCACGGCGCTGCGAGCCTGCAAGCCGACATCGGCAAATATGTCATCGCGGTCAGCGAAGACATCGATCCGCACAATCCCGACGCGGTGTTCTGGTCGCTCGCCTACCGTGCCGATCCGATCAAGGACGTACAGATCTCGCCGTACCGCTCCGAGGGGCATGGGCCGAAGTCCGAAGGCGGCGGCCGCGAAGAATCGACCATGCTGGTCGACGCGACCCTCAAAGACACCAATCCCCCGATCTCGTTGCCCAAGCGCGAATTCATGGAACACGCGCGAACGATCTGGGACGAACTCGGTCTGCCCAAGCTCAAGCCGCAGTCGCCCTGGCACGGCTACTCACTCGGTGACTGGGACGCCGTGTGGGACACGTATGCGGAACGTGCGGTCGCCGGCCGATGGGAAGAAACCGGCAGGGAGACATTCGCGCACCGCCGCGCCGGGCTCACGCCGGAGACGCCGGTGAAGAGCTTCAAAAATTAGGGCATAGTTCGCTGGCCAACGCAGGGGGGGCCATGAGCGTCGCCATCTTTCGCAACTACGATCAGGCGGCGCTTGATCGCCAATACGACAACGGGCTCAAGGTCGGTGAAGAATGGCTGAAGGGCCAGCGTGCCCGCTGGGTCGAACAGAGCGCGCGGGCGCGCGACACCCTGCCCTGCACATTCGACGTGCCCTATGACGCCGGCTCTGGCGAGCGGCTTGATATTTTCCAGCCCAAAGAGGCGAACGGCCTGGCGCCCGTGCAGGTCTACATCCATGGCGGCTACTGGATCAGCAACGACAAGAAAGATTGCTCCTACGTCGCGCTCGGGTTCACCGGCGCAGGGTTCATCAGCGTCGTCATCAACTACACGCTGATGCCCAGTGTGCGCATGCACGACCAAGTCCGCCAATGCCGCGCCGCGATTGCCTGGGTGCACGCGCACATTCGCGACCATGGCGGCGATCCGGAGCAGATTTACGTCACCGGGCATTCGGCCGGCGGCCACCTTGCGGTCAGCCTGCTGACCGATCCGGACATCGTGCCGGGACGCATCAAGGGCGTCACCAGTCTCAGCGGCCTCTATGATCTCGAACCGGTGCGCTTGTGTTTCGTCAACGAAAAACTCGGATTGACCGAACGCGACGTCGAGGAACTCAGCCCGGTGCGGCTCAAACCGCACGATACTTCCCCGCGACTGCTGCTGACGATGGGCGCGCGCGAAGGCGACGAATACCTCCGCCAGCACAACGATCTTGCGGCCGCCTGGCGGCCCGCCATGCCGCACCTCGTCGCGCCGATCATTCCGGACACCGACCATTTTACCATGCGCGCCGCGCTCGACGATCCGAACTCGGATATCTGCCGCCTGATCTGGAAGACCATGGGGCAAGGGCAAGCCCGCCTAGCACAGCGCCTGACACAGGAGCCGTCATCATGCCGGTCAGCGACGATCAGAAACTCGCCATGTGGCGCGAAGTCCTGAAGCTGTGCCGCGTCAGGCGCGGCGAGAACGTCGCGGTACTCACCGGCGAAACCAGCTTGCCGGCGAACATCGACATGGCGATGCGGGCGGTGGTGGCGACGGGCGCAAAAGTGTGCCGGATCGATGTGCCGCCGGGCGACGCCGGCGGCTCATTCGGCCAGCGCGCCGACGTCGGCGCCACGCCGCTGACCGGTCATCGCATCGTGGTCGACACGCTCAAGCGGGTCGACATGGTGCTCGACCTGATGGGGCTTCTGCATTCGCCCGAGCAGCTCGAAATCCTCAACGCCGGGACCCGCATGCTGCTGGTGGTCGAGCCGCCCGACATGCTCGCCCGCATGATCCCGAGCGCCGACGACAAGCGCCGCGTGCAGGCAGCGCAGAAGCGTCTCAAAGCGGCCAAGACCATGACCGTGACCTCGAAGGCCGGCACTGACCTGACAATGCCAATCGGTCAGTTTCCGACCTTGGCGCAATGGGGCTATTCGGACGAGCCGGGCCATTGGGATCATTGGCCGAGCAGCTTCGTCGCCACTTGGCCGAACGAAGGCGCGGCGGCGGGCCGCCTTGTCATCGATGCCGGCGACATTCTGCTGCCGTTCAAATTTTATGTGCAATCAAAGATCGAGCTCGATATCCGCGACGGCGTGATTACCCGCATCGACGGCGGTTTCGACGCCAAATACCTGCGCAAGCATCTTGAATCCTACAGCGACCCCGCCGCTTTCGGCATCGCCCATGTGGGCTGGGGGCTGCATCCGAAGGCTACCTGGGGTGCGCTCGGCCTGCGCGACAAGGTGCAATCCTACGGCATGGATGCGCGCTCGTTCGCCGGCAATTTCTTGTTCTCGACCGGCCCGAACGCCGAAGCCGGCGGCTCGAACCATTCGCCGTGTCACGTGGATATCCCGATGGCCGATTGCTCGGTCGCGCTCGACAGCGAACCGATGACAGTCGATGGTGTACTGGTCGCGCCCGATCAGCGGGTGTTGGCCTAACCCGTCATTCCGGGGCGCGCGAAGCGCGAGCCCGGAATCCATAATCCCGGTGCCCGGTGTAATATCTGCTTCGCAGGGGTTATGGATTCCAGGCTCGGCCCTGCGGGCCGCCCCGGAATGACGAAGAGGAAATCCGCCATGCTCGCAACTTTGCTCGCCCTCCACCTGCTCTCCGCCGTGTTCTGGGTCGGCGGCATGGCGTTCGCCTATTGGGTGCTGCGCCCGGCCGCAGGCCCGCTCGATCCCCCACTGCGGCTTGCGCTGTGGCGGCGCGTGTTCGAAAAATTCCTGCCCTGGGTCGGCCTCGCCATCGTGGTGCTGCTCGGCTCGGGCTACGCGATGCTCGGAAAATATTTCGGCGGCTTCGCCGGCGCGCCGACCTACATCAACGTGATGCAGGGGCTGGGCATCCTGATGGTGCTGCTTTATCTGCACTTGTTCTTCGCGCCGTGGAAACGCTTCCGCCGCGCGCTCGATCAGGGCGCGCTGCCCGACGCCGGCAAGGCGCTCAATCAGATTCGCATCATCGTCGCGATCAATCTCGCACTCGGCATCATCGTCGTTATCGTCGGCGGCACGGGACGGTAGGTAGGTAGCTCCGTCATTCCGGAGCGGCGCGAAGCGCCGAGTCCGGAATCCATAACCGCAGGTCAGCGAATATGGATTCCGGGCTCGCGGCTTTCAGCCGCGCCCCGGAATGACATTACCGCGGCCTGACCACCGTATCGACCAGCGCGGGCTTGCCGGCTTTCACCTGCGCGATGGCGCGGCGCAGCGCGCCGGCGATATCGGCGGGCTTTTCGACGGGGCCTTCGGCGTACCAGCCCATGCCCTTGGCGATGGTGGCGAAGTCGGGCTCGGGGCCGGCGATGTCTTGGGCGATATAGGCGCGCTCGACCGGCGTGCCGCGGAAATTCGCCACGCGGATCTGGTGCTCCCAGTCGTTATAATAAGCACGGTTGTTGTACATGACGATCAGCATCGGAATGTTGTTCTTGGCCGCGCTCCACAGCGCGCCGGCGTCGAACATCAGGTCACCGTCGGGCTGGATGTCGACCACGAGCCGCTTCTTGTCGCGATGCGCCAGCGCGACGCCGAGCGAGGTGCCGATCTGCGTGCCGGTGCCGAGCGCCTGGCCGCAATGGCGGTAGGACTTGTCGAAGTTCCACAGCTTGTAGCACCAGTCCTGCAGATTGGCGCCGGTCAGCACCCAGTCTTCGTCCTTGATGGCGTCCCAGATTTCCAGCGCCAGCCGCGGCAGCGTGGTCGGCAGCCCGTCCCAGTCCTTCTTCGCCTCCTCGGCCCACTTGGCAAACATCGCGTCATGCTTTGCGGCCACGAGCTTGGCGCGCTCAACGATTTTTTTCGCCAGCGCCGGATCCTTGGCGATGCGCTCGCGGCAGATGCGCGTCAGTTCGGGAATGGCGGTGAGCGTATCGCCAAGTACGCGCAGCGCGCAGGTCGGCATCCGCGCATAGTCCATCGACCATTTGCTTAAATTGATTTCGCCGAACCCGATCTCGATCATCTCGCAGTTCGCAGGATAATGCGGCATCACCTGGCGCTTGGTGCGGTCGTTGAAATGCGTCGACTTCTCCCAGTCGCGGGTGTCGAGCGACAGGATCAGGTCGGCGTCGCGGAAGATTTCCTTCTCGCATGACAGATTGAGCTTGTGGCGATTCGGAAAATTGAGCCGCGCATGCACGTCGAACACCGCGGCGCCGACCGTGTCGGCGAGCGCCACAAGATTGTCGAAGCCGCCTTCGCTGCGCGCCACATACTCGGCCATCAGCACCGGATATTTCGCCGCAAGCAGCCGGTCGGCAACCTCGCCGAGCGCCTTGGCATCGGCCGCCATCGGCACCGGCACCTTGTTATCTGACGCCTTCGGCAGCGCTACGTCGCGCGTCAGCGGCTGCTCCTGCAGCCACGCGTCGTAGCACATGTAGATCGGACCCTGCGGCTCGGTCATCATCGCCGCGTAGGCGCGCGCAAACGAATCCGGCACGCCCTCGATGCTGGCAGGCTGGTAGTCCCATTTCACGTAGTGGCGCAGCTGCTCGCCGTTGACGTTGGCGGTATGAATCCAGTCGATGAACGGCCGCCGCCGGCTTTCATCCATCGGGCCGGTCGCGCCGATCACGAACACCGGGCAGCGGTCGATATAGGCGTAGTAAATGCCCATCGTGGCGTGCAGCATGCCGACCACGTCGTGCACGATCGCCACCATCGGCTTGCCGGTCGCCTTGGCGTAGCCGTGCGCGATCTGCACCGCGATCTTCTCATGCTGACAGAGCAGAATTGGCGGCTGATTGCCGCCGTAGTTGACGAGCGAATCGTGCAGCCCGCGATAACTCGCCCCGGGATTGAGCGCGATGAAGGGAAAATTGTAGTGCTTGATGAGGTCGACGATGACATCGGATTGCCAGGCTTTTTTGGCGTAGCTTGCTTGTGCCTCGGTCGGGGCGGTCACGTCGTTCATCGGTCCATTTCCTGATTGTCATTACGGCGGCTTGTTATCGCGGCCGCACACTAGGCCGCAGACGGCGCGGCGGCAACGCGCCGCCGTTCAGACGGACGTGGCCGCCTGATGGATCGCCGCGCGAATGCGCTGATAGGTGCCGCAGCGGCAGATATTGCTGATCGCTGCGTCGATCTCGGCGTCGGTGGGCTTCGGCTTGTCGTTCAACAGCGCCACCACCGCCATGATCATGCCGCTCTGGCAATAGCCGCATTGCGGCACGTCGAGATCGAGCCAGGCCTGCTGCACCGGATGCAGCCTGCCGGACTGGGTCAGCGCCTCGATGGTCGTGATTGCCCGGCCGGCCACGGCCCCAACCGGCACTTGGCAGGATCGGGTCGCCACGCCGTCGAGATGCACGGTGCAGCAGCCGCACTGGGCGATGCCGCAGCCGTATTTCGTGCCCGTGAGTCCGATCGTATCGCGCAGCACCCACAGCAAGGGCGTGTCGGGCTCGACATCGACCTCGTAGGGTTTGCCGTTGACGGAAAGCGCGATCATGCCCGTCCTCACGCGGCCGGACGATGGCCGCGGCACTTCTAAGAATGAGCGCCGCCCAAGGTCAAGATACCTCGTTGCAATCAATCCGCGAACCCCGAAATCGGCCCTAGCGGGATTGGCGAAGATCGCCCGTTCTGAAATAATTTTGCCGGTTGGCCCGCCTGCGCGACACGACCCACGCACGGCGGCTGTCGCCCGCCGGCAGGGCGCGCGCCTCGGATCGAACAGGAGAATAAGAAGATGAGCGGCGATTTCGAAGACCATTGCTGGCGGGATATCGTTTCCGCCGACGATCTGGAGATCTACTCGCACTATCGGCGCCAGACCTTCGTCGGACCCGCACCGGCGCTGCTTGCCATCGACCTGTACGAGCTTGCCTACCGGGGCGGCCCCAAGCCGCCGATCGAACTGGTCAAGACCAATCCCAGCGGCTGCGGCCGCTACGCCTACGAGGCGATCGAGCCGACCAAGCGCCTGTTCGCCGCCGCCCGGGCCGCGGGCCTGCCGATCTTCTATTCGACCGGCGACATGCGCGGCGAAAGCAAGCCCGACTTCGTTGGCGCCACCAAGCGCGTCAAAGCGTCGGTCGACGCCGCCGACTACACGATCCGGCCGGACTTCCAGCCGCAGAAGGGCGACGTCGTCATCACCAAGCAGCGCGCCAGCGCCTTCTACGGCACGCCGCTCGCCGCGCATCTGACGCAACTCGGCGTCCAAACCGTGATCGTGTGCGGCGAGAGCACCTCAGGTTGCGTGCGCGCCAGCGCGGTCGATGCCTATTCGCATGGCTATCATGTCGTGCTGGCCGAGGAATGCTGCTTCGACCGCAGCCTGATGTCCCACAAGGTCAACCTGTTCGACATGCATCACAAATACGCCGACGTGATGCACGTCGATGAGATCATCGCACACCTTTCACAATCCCCGGCCATCAAGAGGGCAAGCTGATATGAAGCCTGCGCGCTACGGTCCGTTTCCCTATTCGCCGATCACTCGCCGGCTGCCGCTGAAATGGCCGAACGGCGCGCACGTGGCGCTATGGGTCATTCCCAACATCGAGTTCTTTGCACTGGACGAGAAAGTGCCGCCCGGCTCCGGCGGCACCGGGGCACCGGTCCCCGACGTGCCGACGTGGTCGTCACGTGACTACGGCAACCGTGTCGGCGTGTTCAGGCTGATGGAGGTGCTCGAACGGCACGGCGTCCGCGCCACCGTCGCACTCAACAGCGAATTGTGCGCCGAGCATCCGGAGATCATCGAGGACGGCAACAAGCTGCACTGGGAATGGATGGGCCATTGCGAGAGCAACACCCGACGCCTCAACGCGGCAGCGCCAGGCGAGGAACCGCGCATCATCAAAGGCGCCCTGTCGACGATCGAACAAGCCACCGGCAAGCGGCCGCTTGGCTGGCTCGGCTCTGGCCTGCAGGAAACCTGGGACACGCTCGATCTGCTCGCCGCCGAGGGCTGCGACTATGTGTGCGACTGGACGAACGACGACCAGCCGTACATCATGTCGCTCGAAGGCGGCCGCACGCTGGTCAGCGTGCCGTACAGCCATGAAATCAACGACAAACCGGCGTTCGAGCGCTTCAACCGTACGGCGGAACAATTCCGCGACATGATCTGCCGGCAGTTTGACGTGCTGTATCGCGAGGGCGCCGAGTCAGGCCGCGTGATGGCGATTGCGATCCATCCCTATCTCACCGGCGTCCCGCACCGCATCGATGCCTTCGACGCGGCATTGCGCTACATCGGCCAGCACGATCGCGTATGGAAGACTACCGGCACGGAGATTGCAGCGCACTTTCGCGCACATGCTGGGAAAGCACTCACGGGGAAATAGTGATTGCCGGCAAACAATGATCGGAGAGGCTCATGCGCCGTAAAGCCATTCTACGTTCCGCGGCTGCGCTGCTGATAATCCTGCTCGTTGGTGCGGCTACCGCGCCCGCGCGCGCTCAGGAGGACACGATCACGCTCGGCACCGTCGGCCAGCCGTCGGCCAACATGTGGCCGACCCTGATCGCGATGCAAAAGGGCCTCTACACCGCGGAAAAGATCAAGCCCGACATCATCTACGTTCCGTCAAGCGCCGCACTGGTGCAGCAGGTCGCCGCCGGGTCGCTTGGCGTCAGCATCTCGACCGGCTTGGTCGATCCGCTGCGCGCCGTCGGCATGGGCGCGCCGGTCGCCGTCGTGCGTATCGAGGTGCAGGCGCCGCCCTATGATCTGGTCGCCAAGCCGAGCATTAAAAGCCTCGCCGACTTGAAGGGTAAGGTCATCTCGCTCGGCGGACCTAAGGATATCACCCGCATCTATGTCGAGCGCATGCTGGCGCCGCACGGCGTCAAGCGCGGCGATTTCGACATGGTGTTCGCCGGCGCCACCGTGGCGCGCGCCTCGGCATTAGCCGCCGGCGCGGTCGATGCCGCAATTCTCCTGCCGGCTTTCAATTTCCAGACGATCGCCAAGGGCTTCCATAGCCTCGGCCTGACCGCCGATTACGCCAAAGACCTGCCGTTCTCCGGCACGGCGGTCAATATCGCCTGGGCCAACGCGCACAAGGACGCGCTGAACAGATTGCTCCGCGCACAGGACGACGCAACGGCCTGGTTCCAGGACCCCGCCAATCGCGAGGAGGCGGTCAACATTCTGCAAACCGCGAGCCATCTGAGCAAAGACGACACCGAGAAGGCCTACACCTTTTTCCACGACGGCCATTTGTTTGATCTGACCGGGAAGGTGTCCAAGGCAAAGCTCACCGCGCTCGCCAAGGCGATGGAAAGCCTGGGCGACATGCCGGGCGCACTCGATATCGACAAAGTCGTGCTGCCCGGCGTGACCCAGGTGGCGGACTGATCACATGCCGCGGCTGCATTTGTTTCGCGTGCTTGTTATGGCGATGGCAGCAGCTCTGCTTGCCGCACCGGGGGCGCGCGCCGCCGACACGGTGCAGGTGGGCTCGGTCGACGCGACATCGGCCAATCTCTGGCCGCTGCATATCGCGATCACCAACGGCTATTTCGCCGCCCAAAATATCAAGATCGATCTCGTATTCGCACAGTCGAACGCCTCGGTGATCCAGCAACTCGCCGTCGGCTCCTACAACATCGCGCCCAGCGCCGGCATGGTCGATCCGATCCGTGCAGTCAGCAAGGGCGCGCCGGTGGCGCTCATTCGTATCGTCATCAAGGCGCCGCCCTATGCGCTCCTGGCCAAGCCCACAATCGGCAAGATCGAGGATCTCAAGGGCAAGACCATCATCATCGGCGGCCCGAAGGACATCACCCGCATCTTTACCGAGCGGATGCTTGCCCCCCATGGGCTGAAATCCGGCGACTATGACTACGTGTATGCAGGCGCCACCAGCGCGCGTTTCTCGGCGCTGAAATCCGGCGCCGTCGACGCCGCGCTGCTCACCTTGCCGTTCAATTTCTTCGCTGAAGGCCAGGGCTATCATAACCTCGGCTTTACCTTCGAGTATCTGCCCAAGATGCCATTCGCCGGTATGGCCGTGAACCGCGGTTGGGCGTTGGCGCACCCCGATCTGGTCAAGCGCTTCCTTGATGCCTACAACAAGGGCGTTGCTTGGTTCGACGATCCGGCCAACCGCGAGGCCGCCATCAAGATGCAGATGGCGACAAGCCGGATCAAACAGGACGATGTCGAAAAGGCCTATACCTTCCTGCACGACAAGGAATTGTTCGAGCCGACCGGGAAGGTTTCTAAGGAGAGCGTAAATTCCGTCATTGACGCACTGCGCGGCCTCGGCGACATCGGCGCCGATTTCAAGATCGACCGCGTCATCTTGCCAGGCGTGACTCAGGTTTCCGACTGACGGGCAACGGGCGATATGAGCGCAACCAGCGAAGCACTGAAGGCGGCGAGCGCGCCGGCGGGCCGGCCGGCGGAAGCGGGCGCAGGACTGCGGTTCCTGACCGCAGTGCGGAGCCATTATCTCGCCAGCACATTGTCAGTCGTTGGCGGTCTTGCATTGTGGGAAATCGTCAGCCGTTTCGTCATCGCCAATGCGCTGTTTCTCGCCGCGCCGTCGCAGATCGCGGTGGCCATTTTCAATCTCGCACGAAGCGGAGAGCTCTGGCGGCACATCAGCGTCAGTAGCGCCGAGTTCGCGGTGGGCTACGTGATCGCCTGCGCGCTCGGCATCGCGCTCGGGCTCGCCATGGCATCGAGCGCCACCTTCAAGCAAGCGGCGCAGCCCTGGGTGTCCGGTCTTTACGCGACGCCGACGATCGCGCTGGCGCCTTTATTCATTCTCTGGTTCGGCATCGGCATCTGGTCGAAGGTGATCGTCGTCATCACGCTGGTGCTGTTTCCGGTGGCCATCAATACCGAGGCCGGACTGCGCACCACGAGCGAACGCCTGATCGAAATGCTGCGCTCGTTCGGCGCTACGCGGCGGCAGATCTTCCTCAAAGTCTCGCTGCCCTCGGCGGTGCCGTTTATTCTCGCCGGACTGAAGCTCGGCATCGGCCGCGGCCTGATCGGCGTCGTGGTGGCGGAACTGTTCGGCTCGCGTGCCGGCCTCGGCAACCTGATCAGCCAATCCGCCGACGCCTTCAACATGCCGGAGCTGTTTGCCGGCGTGGTTATCCTGGCCTTCGCCGGCATCGTCATGACCGCCGGTTTTAGCAAGCTCGAACAGCGCCTCGTGCCGTGGACCCGGGACTGAGTATGCCGTCGAAACTCGCGATCTCGCGTCTCAACAAGTCGTTCGGCGACCTCGAAGCGCTGCGCAGCATCGATCTCGCCATCGAGCGCGGTGAATTCCTTTCGGTCGTCGGACCGAGTGGCTGCGGCAAGACTACGTTCCTGCGTATCATCGCCGGTCTCGAGGAGGCCAGCTCAGGCGAGGTGCGGCTCGACGGCCATATGGTGCGCAAACCGGGCGGCGACCGCGGTTTCGTGTTTCAGAACGATAACCTGTTGCCATGGCGTGACGTGTTCGCCAACGCCATGATCGGCCGCGAAATCTCCGGCCGCATCGGTCCAGCGCAACGCAAGCACACGATGGACCTCCTCAGGCTCGTTGGGCTTGAGGGCTTCGAGCATTATTATCCGCGCCAGCTGTCCGGCGGCATGCGCCAGCGCGTCAACCTCGCGCGCGCGCTCGCGATCGATCCGGAAATCCTGCTGATGGACGAGCCGTTTTCGGCGCTCGACGCGCAGACCCGCGAGATCATGCAGACCGAGCTGCTGCGCATCTGGGAGGAAGGCCGCAAGACTGTGCTGTTCGTCACCCACCAGATCGACGAAGCGGTCTTTTTGTCCGACCGCGTACTGGTGTTCGCGCGCCGGCCAGGCCGGCTGCAGGAAGAGGTCAAGATCGGATTGCCGCGGCCGCGCGATCTGGCCATGAAGCGCACGCCGGAATTCGTAACGTTGGTCGATCGCATTTGGCGGCTGATCGAAGACGACGTGCGGGCAGCCGCACTTTTCGAGAACGCCTAGCCGCAAGCGGTTGCTCGCTCAGCCGGCCGGCAGTTCGTCCCATTAACCTCGCGGCTAGCCCAGGCCCGGCGGCCCGGGCAGATTGCCACGTGCCCCCTCCCGCTCCCTTTTCATGGGCGCGAAAGCAAGGCATCTTAGGGGCGAAACCTCCGCATCATGATCGTGACCGGCCCTCAACCCGGCCGGAATGACGACGGAGGATGCACAAAACAACTTTCTGGAGGAAACGATGACCAGCCGTATCACCCGCCGCGGCGTCAACGCCGGTATCGGCGCCGCCCTGATCTCACCCGCCTGGACCGCAGCCCCGGCGCTCGCGGCTGGCGCACCGATCAAGATCGGCTTTTCCATGGCGCTGACTGGACCGCTCGCGCCCAACGGCAAACAGGCTCTGCTCGGCGCCGAAATCTGGGCGGAAGACGTCAATGCCAAGGGCGGCTTGCTGGGCCGCCCGGTTGAGCTCGTCCATTATGACGATCAGTCCAACCCGTCGACCGTGCCCGGCATCTATACGAAGCTGCTCGACGTCGACAAATGCGATCTCGTTGTCGGCCCGTACGCCACCAACATGGTGGCACCGGCCATCCCGGTTGTGATGCAGAAGGGCAAGACGTTCATCGGACTGTTCGCGCTCGATGCCAACGGCCAATTTCATTACGACAAATACTTTTCGATGCTGCCGTCCGGCCCAACGCCGAAGGAATCCTTCAGCGAAGGCTTTTTCCAGATCGCCGCGGCGCAGAATCCAAAGCCGCAGACCGTCGCCATTGCGGCCGAGGACGCCGACTTCTCGCACAATGCGGCAGATGGCGCGCGCAGCAACATCAAAAAGTACGGCCTCAAAACCGTCTATGACAGAACCTATCCGCCGAACACGACGGACTTCTCACCGATTGTCCGCGCCATCCAGGCGACCAATCCCGATCTCGTGGTGATCTGCTCTTATCCGCTGAGCTCAGTCGGCATGCTGCTCTCGGCCAACGAGCTCGGCCTCAAGCCGAAGATGATGGGCGCCTGCATGGTCGGCTTGCAGGCAACCGCCTTGAAGGCAAAGCTCAAGACGCACCTCAACGGCATCGTCAATTACGAGACCTGGGTGCCGGCGCCGAAGCTGATGGCGAAGGCCGCCGACTTCTTTAAGAAATACCAGGCTCGGGCCGCGTCCGCCGGCGCCGATCCGCTCGGATACTATCTCGGCGGCTGGGCCTATGCCTATCTGGAAGTGCTGGCCGACGGCGTCGTCGGATCAAAGAGCATCAAGGACAACGACGTCGCAGGCTATCTGCGCAGCCATTCGTTCGACACCATCATGGAGTCGGGCATTAAGTTCGGCAAAGACGGCGAGTGGACCAAATCCGGAATGCTGCAGGTGCAATATCACGGCATCACCGATGCGGCGAATCTGGAAACCTGGCGTGGCATGAGTTACCAGACCGTGCTGACGCCGGCGGATGAAGAAACCGGCAAAGTCATCTATCCTTACGCCAAAGCGTTGAGCTAACAGCTGAAAACGTCCGATTCAAACAACTCTGTGGAGGATTACATGCGAGGACAAATCACGCGGCGCCGGGTCAATGCGGGCATCGGTGCCGCGCTGGTTTCGCCGGTACTGGGCGGAGCTTCGGCGTTTGCGCAAGGCGCGCCGATCAAAATCGGTTTCGGCATGGCATTGACCGGGCCGCTCGCGGTCAACGGCCAGCAGGCGCTGCTTGGCGCCACGATCTGGGCCGAAGAAGTCAACGCCAAGGGCGGCCTGCTCGGTCGGCAGGTCCAGCTCATCCACTATGACGATCAGTCGAACCCGTCGAACGTACCGGGCCTCTACACCAAGCTGCTCGAAGTCGACAAAGCAGACTTGGTCGTCAGCGGTTACGCGACCAACATGGTGGCGCCCGCGATTCCCATCGTGATGCAGAAGAAAAAGACTTTCATCAGTCTGTTCGCGCTCGATGCCAACAGCGAGTTCCGCTATCCGAGATATTTCTCGTATATTCCGACCGGGGGCCCGAACCCGAAACAGACGATCAGCGAAGGTTTCTTCCAGGTGGCGGCGGCGCAAAATCCGAAGCCGCAGACCGTGGCCATCGCGGCCGAAGATGCCGAATTCTCGCGCAATGCCGCGGAAGGCGCGCGCGCCAACGCGAAGCAATATGGCTTCAAGGTTATCTACGACAAATCCTACCCGCCAAACACGACTGACTACTCCCCGGTCATCCGCGCGATCCAGGCGAACAATCCGGATCTCCTTTGCATCTGCTCATATCCGCTCAGCTCGGTCGGAATGTTGTTGTCCGCCAACGAGCTTGGCTTCAAGCCGAAGATGATCGGCGGCGCCATGGTCGGGCTGCAGGCGACGGCCATCAAGAGCAAGCTCAAGGCGCATCTCAACGGCGTCGTCAATTACGACAACTGGGTCCCGTCGGCGAAAATGATGGCTCCGGCGGCAGACTTCTTCAAGAAATACCAGGCGCGCGCGCCGAAGCTCGGTATCGATCCGCTCGGCTATTATCTCGGAGGCTGGGGCTACGCCTATCTCCAGGTTCTGCAGCAGGCCATCGAAGGCGCCAAGAGCATCGAGGACGAAAAAGTCGCCAATTATCTGCGCGGCAACGCCGTCAACAGCATCATGGCGGATGGCGTCAGGTTCGGCAAAAACGGCGAGTGGACCGTCGCAAGACAGCTCCAGGTGCAGTATCACGACATTACCGACGCCGCGAACCTGGAAACTTGGCGTGGCATGAGCTATCAGACGGTGCTCAAGCCGGATGAAATGAAGACCGGCGACGTGATCTACCCCTACGGCAAAGCCGTCAAGGCGTAAGAAAAATTCGGCCCCGCGCGGTGCAGAAAAGGACGTGGTATTGAACTCGATCACTGTGTTGCACGTTTCTTCCGCCGGGCGCCGCATGGTTCTGCTCCCCCGCCACCGCGGGGGAGCATGACGCGATGCTGTTACCCACCTCGCTTGTCGGCTCCTATCCGCAGCCTGAATGGCTGATCGACCGCGCCAAGCTGTCAAAGCAGGTGCCGCGCGTGCGCGCCGACGATCTCTGGCTGGTGCCGCCCGACAAGCTGGAAGCGGCGCAGGACGACGCCACCATCGTCGCCATCCATGACCAGGAACGCGCCGGCCTCGACATCATCACCGACGGCGAGCAGCGGCGCGAAAGTTATTCCAACCGCTTCGCCACCGCGCTCGATGGTGTCGATGTGAAAAATCCGGGCAGCACCATCAACCGCAGCGGCAAACCTATCCCGGTGCCGCGCGTGGTCGGACCGATCCGGCGGCGGCATCCCGTCGCGTTGCGCGACCTGCAGGTGCTGCGCGCCAACACCAAGCGCGCCATCAAGGCAACCGTGCCTGGCGCGTTCACCATGAGCAAGCAGGCTCAGGACGACTATTACAAAGACGAGGAGGCGCTGGCTCTGGGCTATGCGGACGCGCTCAACGCCGAGATCAAGGATCTGTTCGCTGCCGGCGCCGACGTCGTGCAGATCGATGAGCCCTGGATGCAGCAGCACCCGGACAAGGCGCGCCAGTACGGCCTCAAGGCGCTCGACCGAGCGCTCGACGGCGTGAACGGCACGGTCGCGGTGCACCTGTGCTTCGGCTACGCGGCTGTCGTGCACGACAAGCCGTCGGGCTACTCGTTCCTGCCCGAGCTGGAAGGCTCGAAAGCGCAGCAGATTTCCATCGAGGCGGCGCAGCCCAAGCTCGACCTTGCGGTGTTGCGCGACCTGCCGACGAAAACCATCATTCTAGGCGTTATCGATCTGGCGGAGACGCAGGTGGAGACGCCGGCGCTCGTCGCCGAGCGCATCCGGCGTGCCCTTGCGTATGTGCCGGCAGATCGGGTCGTGGTGGCGCCGGATTGCGGTATGAAATATCTGCCGCGGGCGGTCGCCTTTGCTAAGATGAAAGCCATGGCCGAAGGCGCCGCGCTGGTGCGGCGCGAGATCGCCGGCGAGTGATTTTTTCGAGCCTCTAAGGAGACGCCCATGCCCTATGTGACTGAAAAGACCCTGACCGATGTGGTGCGCCAGCGCTGGAGCGACATTCCCGACGCGCGGCTCAAACAGGTAATGCAGGCCGTCGTGAAGCACCTTCATGCCTTCGTGCGCGAGATTGAGCCGACCGATGCCGAATGGGCCGTAGCAATCGATTTCCTCACCCGCACCGGACAGATGTGCGACGCGAAGCGCCAGGAATTCATTTTGATGTCGGACGTTCTCGGCGTCAGCATGCTGGTCGACGCCATCAATCATCGGCGCCCGAGCGGCGCGACGCCGAGCACGGTCGAAGGCCCGTTCCACGTTCCCGACGCACCGGCCTTCAACAACGGAGCCAGTATGGCGGGCGATGCGCCCGGTATTCCATGCTTCGTCACCGGCAAGGTGAGCGGGCTTGCGGGCGACCCCGTCGCCGGCGCCACGCTCGACCTGTGGCAGACCGACGGCGACGGCCTCTACGAAGCGCAACGACCGGAAATAGAAGGCGCCTGGATGCGCGGTCTTTACCGCGCGCAGCCGGACGGTTCCTATCTGATCCGCACCGTGGCGCCGATCGCCTATACGATCCCGATGGACGGCACGATAGGCGAACTGATGAACCGTACCAATCTGAGCCATATGCGGCCGGCGCATATTCACTTCGCGCTCAAGGCGCCCGGCTATCACGGCCTGGTGACGCATCTGTTCCAGTCTGGCGACAAGTGGATCGAGCACGACGCGGTCTACGGCGTGAAGGAGCCGCTGATCGTGGACTTCAAGAAATTGCCGTCCGGCGGCAAGGCGCCATCCGGCGAGATCATGAACGAGCCGTTCTGCGTCGTAAACTACGACTTCGTGCTGGAGCGACAAGCACAAGCCGCCGCCGCGTAAGCATTCGGCAAGACCCCGGCTCTTTCGGCGTATCGCGCGCGCCCGCAGGCGGCCAACTCGTTTCCCTTCTCCGCGGAGAGCGACCCACAAGGCTCTCCGCCGCTACCCCATCACGCTTATGAAGATTGCAATTCCCGACGACTACCAGAACATGGCGGATCAGCTCGAATGCTTCGCCTTGATCCGCCACCACGACGTTGTCCGTTACCGTGAACCGGCACGCGACCTCGATCAGCTTGTGGAGCGGCTGCGCGATGCCGACATCATCGTCTCCATCCGCGAACGCGTTCACTTCTCACGCGCGTTGCTCGAACGCCTGCCGAAATGCCGGCTGCTGGCGCTGGTGGGCCGCAACTCGCAGCGAATCGATTTTGCCGCAGCCACCGAACTCGGCATTTTAGTCTCGACCGGCGTGAGCAACTCTCCTGATGCACCCGCCGAACTGACGCTGGCGCTTATCGTCACTTCACGCCGCAACGTTGCGCTTGAAGCTGAGCGCATGAAACGCGGTGACTGGCCGTGTACGCTGTCGCACCGGTTGAGCGGATCGACGCTCGGCGTCTACGGCTTGGGTGCTATCGGCTCACTGGTCGCGCGAGGCGGCAAGGGCCTCGGCATGAATGTGCTGGTCTTCGGCCAGGACAAATCGCGGGACAAGGCCGCCGCTGCGGGCTACGAATTTGCCCGCTCGAAAACCGAGTTGTTCGAACGCGCGGACGTACTCTCGATCAGTGTCCGCCTGCAGCGCGACACCAGGGGCCTCGTCGGGTCGGAAGATTTTGCCCGCATGAAGCCGACCGCGTTGTTCGTCAATGTCGCGCGCGCCGAACTGGTGCAACCGGGCGCCTTGCTAGAGGCGTTGCACAAGGGCCGCCCCGGCTATGCGGCGGTCGATGTTTACGAGGAAGAGCCGATCATGAACGGCGGGCATCCGTTCCTGAAAATGGCGAACGTGCTGTGCACGCCGCATCTCGGCTGGGCCGAATGGGACAATTTCGAGCTTTATTTCCGGGAATGCTTCGAGCAAATCCAGAAATTTGAAAACGACGAGCCGCTCCGCCTCGCCAATCCGGCGGTCAAGCCGCGCTTTACTGCGGGGCCCACCGCGTAAGCGTCGGGCGACTGGCGGAACGCGAGCAACCGTCCATGGTGCCGGCTACCTGACCGCCCGCGTGTCGCGCCGCCGAAAATGTCCAGATTCGGCAAATAGCGCGCCATTCGTGGCATATCGCCCGGACCCAAAAGGCTTGACTGAACAAGCGATCAACCACGCCGGCGGCGCGAACGGTATGGCGTGGCCGAAAATTGGCGGTAACATGAGTGACACACGATATCGGCAACATATTCGTCTATGCTTTCGCCGCACGGTTTCCCGAGTGCGTGAGTCGCCGGCTCGTAATCGATGCGCCGCTACCTAGCCAATTGACCGCGAGGAGGTTGTCATGACTTGGGGTATTCCGACTCATCTGTTTCTACAAATCCACGTTGCTCTCAGCCTGATCGGCATCGTGGCCGGCCTGATCGTGCTTTACGGCCTGTTGGCCGGGCGCGCGCTTGGCGGCTGGACCGCCCTGTTTCTCGCCACCACCATCCTGACCAGCATAACGGGCTTTCCCTTGCCGCCGTTCGGCCTCGACCCGCCCCGCATGGTCGGCATTCTCTCGCTGGTCCTGCTCGCCGTGGCCGTCGGCGCCTATTACGTCTTTCACCTCGATGGCGCGTGGCGATGGGTCTACGTGGTCACCGCGATGGTGGCGCTCTACCTGAACTGCTTCGTCGCCGTCATTCAGTCGTTTTCAAAGATTCCATCCCTGCATGCGCTGGCGCCGACGCAATCGGAACCGCCGTTCCTCATTGCGCAAATCGTCGTGCTTGCCTTGTTTGTAGTCCTGGGCTTCCTCTCAGTGCGCGGGTTTCATCCGCAAACCGCGTAACGACAGGCCCACTCCGGAACAACGCGTCTCTTAGGGGCGGCGCTCCAGCGCGGCGCGATCCCATTTGGCCAAGTCGGCTGCGGCCGCATAGGTCTCCTGCAGAAAGCCGAGCAGCAGGCTGTCGGGATCGCGCGCTTCCCGTACCGCGTCGTAGGGCAGGATGAACTGCCCAACGTCCTTGTTATAGGCGCCCTCGGCCATGCTCAGCCGCGTGTCGCCGTAATCCTTTGGCTCCGGATAGGCATAGACATAGTACGCGGCGCGGCCGAAGCCGCCGTTGCCGGGCCAGAAGCCGCCGCTTGAGCATTCGTGCGAATACGCCTCCGCCATCACCCAGTCGGCGACGTTTGGCGTGTGGCCTTTCGGCGGCGGCGCCGTGCGGCCCGAGAACCGCGTCACCGCGAGATCGAAACTGCCCCAGAAAAAATGCACGGGGCTGACCTTGCCGATGAAGCGCGCGCGAAACGCGTTCATCACGCGGGCGGATTGCAGCAGCGCCTGGTGGAAGCGCGCGACGTATTCGGGATTGTACTGCGTATGTGTCCGGTCTTTATCGAAGACGATGCAGTTTTCGATCTCACACGGCGTGGTCCGGATGTGGACGCCGATATCGAGTCGCCGCAAGCACTCCATGAACGCGGCATAGAAATCGGTCACAGCCATCGGCTTGAGCGCCAAGCTCTCGCGGCGGCCGTCGTCGGTTTCGATAGCGAGCCGATGATCGATAAAATCGAACACGATGTCGAACGCGCGCCCACGATAGGGGATTGCCCGCTTCGCCATGCCACGCGCGGTGACGTGAAACGTCACGTTCCACCAATGATTGACGAGAGGCGTCTGCGCCAGGACGACCTTGCCGGCAATCTGCGCCCATAATTGCAGCGTCTCGCAGGTTTCGCTCCACGCCGCGTAAGGCAGGTCAGGCCATTGCGAGTTGACGGTCATTTCATATCGCTGCACGCCGGTTCATGACACGTGAGATGCGGCGCTGTTCGCCATTTGCATCATTTCATCAAATGCCCGAATCTCTGCATCGCCTCGCGTCGCTCGTCCGCGCTGGGCATGTTCACCGCCGGAAATTTGTCACGCCAATGCCATGGACGGCAGGCGTCGATCACGGCGCGGCTATTGGTGTAGTCGCCGATCGCCTTGCGTTCCGGTTCGATGCGCGGATCGAGCGGCGTCGACCAGGCGCCGCGGATGATGTCGATCGATGTCGCCGGATCGGAACGCGTAATCAGCGCCCAGACCACCTCGTCAAGGTTCGACACGTCGATGTCGTCATCGACGACGATGACGTAGCGCCCGCAATAGGCCCCGACGTGACACTGCGCGGCGATATGGCCGGCCTGCTTGGCATGGCCGGGGTAGCGCTGTTTGAGCGCGACGACCAGAAACAGCCGCGCGTTGCCGACCTCGTGCGCCCAAGCCGCGGTGATGCCCGGGACACCGGCCTTCTCGACGTTCTCGCGCAGCAGCGCCGAACGCACGATGGCGCGGTAGCGGCAGATCTCGTCGGGCGGCCGCTGCGGCACGCAGCCCAGCAGGATCGGCGCGTTGCGATAGTAAACTGCCTTCACGTCAATCACCGGCTCGGGCCGCTCGTCACTCGCGTAGTAGCCGGTCCACTCGCCGAACGGCCCCTCTTCCCGCACATTGCCGGGCTCGACGAAACCTTCGATCACGATCTCGGCGTTGGCCGGAATCGGCAATCCGGTGATCGGTCCTCTGATGACCTCCACCGGCTGCCCACGCATGCCGCCCACAATGTCGAGTTCGCACACGCCCGGCGGCACTTCGCTCGAGCCCATCAGAAAGCTCATCGGGTCGCCGCCGCAGACGATGGCGACCGGCATGCGTTCGCCGCGCGCGGTGTATTTGTCGCGCATCACCCGGCCATGCTTGCCGGGAGAAATATAGAAGCCGAGCGTCTTTTGATCGTGGATCATCACCCGGTAGGTGCCGCAGTTGATCCAGCCATCGTCCGGATCGCGCATGATGTTGTAGCAGCCGGTGCCGATATAGCGGCCACCGTCCTGGGGATGCCATTGCGGTGCGGGAAATTTGGTCACGTCGATGGAGTCACCCTCCATGACGTTTTGCATCACGGGGCCAGTGTCGACGAATTTTGGCGGAATGCGTTTGACCATGCCGGCATGGTTGACGCGAAAGCTCTCGCTCAATTCCAGCTTGGACAGTTCACTGGAAAATCCGAGCGTCATGTTCTTGCGCTTGCCCGCAAAGAAATTGACCAGCAGCCGGCTGCCCGGCAGCGTGCCCGGCACGTCGTTAAACAGAAAACACGGCGCGTCGTCGGCGTGCGCCGACATTTCGGCGACCATGCCGATATCGCGCTGATAGGAGAGGCCACCGACCTCTTTCACCTCGCCGAGCTTTTGCGCTTCGTCGAGCCACTGGCGCAAATCGTGGTAGGCCAAAAATGGTGCCGTATTCGAGCCCGGCCCAAGTGAGGTCGTCATCTGATCGGGCATGACAGTCTGCTCAGCCATGTTAATGAATCTCTTTCCAGTTCTGGGCGACATAGCCCTGCCGGTCGACTTTCACGACCGCCTTTCCCGGGACCGCATGGCTGCCCTTGCACGACCATGCGTAGATCGTGTCGTGCCCTGTGGCGGCCATCGGGATATCGGCCGCGCCCGGATGGCTGCGGCACCACGCCGCCGCCCCAAATGACGACCGGCGCATATCGGCCTTGTCGCAATTGAGATTGGCGCCGACAAAGCAGCCCATCAGCTTGCCGCGCACGCAACGCACGACGCCGCCGTTGCGCACGGCGTCCTTGTCGACATTGAAGGCGGCGGCCAGTGCCGGGATCAAGTCGGCCGGAACCTTCTCGGGCCGCGCATGTGCCGGGTTTGGACAATAGCTCGCCGCATGGGCCGCACGAAGCGGCAAGGCATTCATAAGGATAAGCAGGCCGCAGAATGTCAGGACCGCCGTCATCGCTGCTCCGCGCATCGCTCACTCCATGCGGCCGCATTTCGGGTTGCGGCCGAATTGCTTATATTGCTAAGGAATTAGCCGGAGTATCCTACCATGTCGACCGACGCCGGCTCAAACCTGTTGCAGAACTGGATCGCGCGCGCCGCGCAGAGCACGCCCGATAAGCCGTACGTCGTCTCGGCAGAAGACGGTCGGCGCGTGTCCTACGGGCAATTGCACCACAGCGTGGCGCAGTTCGCCACTTTTCTGCAGCAGCGCGGCCTCGGGCCCAATGACCGGGTCGCGCTCCTCGCCAACAATTCGATCGAACATCTCGTCTGCTATCTGGGCGTGATGGCAGCCGGCGCAACCATCTGCACCGTCCATGTCGAGATGAACCGCAACCAGCTCGGTAATATTTTCGAACGGTTGAAGCCGCGCCTCATCCTTTATCAGGACGGCCTCGGGCTCGATGACCTTGTCGAAAATGCCGGGGTGCCGAGTCTACGGCTCAGCCGCTGGGACCGCCCGGACCTGGGATCGCTGTTTGACGAGTTGGCACGCTGCGCACCGGGAGAATCGCAAAATTCGGCGGGGCCCGACGATGACGCCGTTATCCTCTTCACCTCGGGAACCAGCGCCACCCCCAAGGGCGTCATTCTCAATTACCGCGAGTTTCTTCTCAATATCGGTGCGCTGGCGGAGGGGTTCGGCATCACCGCGGACGACCGGCTCTACGACTTCCGCCCCTTCAGCTGGAATTCGGCGCAGACCTTGGGCGCACTTGCGGTGCTTTACCGCGGCGCCACGTTGATCCTGGCAGAAAAATTTTCGGCAAGCCGGTTTTTCCAGCATTTGCGCCAGCACGACGTGACCGTCGCGACCGGCAATCCGACGACGATCAACATTCTGCTCAACAGCGAGCAGTCGGCGCGGCGGGACGACGTGCCGAAGCTGCGCTACATTACGTCAAGCTCTGCGCCGTTGCTGCTTGAAGACTGGAAGCGGTTCGAGCAGCGATTCGGCATACCGGTTGCTCAGGGCTGCGGCGCCAGCGAGGCAAGCTGGATCGCGGCCATTCCGGGCGAACAGCGGCGGCTGGGCAAAGTCGGCCGACCGTTTCGCTACCACGACCTCGCTATCGTCGACGCCGATGGACAGCGTCTGCCGGCGGGCGAGATCGGTTATGTCGAGCTCGGTGGTCTGGGCGATCACGCCTACCGCTATCTCGGCGACGACGGCGACATCAAAGTTCATAGCCGCGGCCGTTTCCGCACCGGCGATCTCGGTTCGCTCGACGCCGACGGTTTTCTGACGCTGTCCGGACGCGAGAAGGAACTTATCATCCGAGGCGGTGCAAAAATCTCGCCCCTTGAGATCGACTCGTTCTTGATGCAGCACGCCGACGTGATCGAAGCCGCGACTGTCGGTGTGCCCGACACAATCTACGGCGAGGAAGTCGTCAGCTACGTGGTGACGCGGCCCGGCGCAAGCGCGGACGCGGCTTCGCTGCTCCGCTATTGCGCAACACTGCCGGCCTTCAAGGCGCCGAAGCGAATCTTGCTCAGCGACTCGCTACCGAAAACCGAGCGCGGCAAACTCGATCGCAAGGCGCTGCAGAACAAGTGGCGTGAAGACTCACTTTCGTCGCTTGCCTCAAAATCATCCTGACCGCTTCAGTTCGGCAGGCAAGGCTTCGGTTCGGCAGCATGTCTTCAGTTCGGCAGCAAGGCGTGTGAAATTCCTTGAGAGTTTCTCCGCTATCGCCAGAACAGCGCGAGCAGAATAATAATCGGCAGTGGAATGCCGAGGAGCCACAACAATATGCCTCTTCCAAATCCCATAGTCGCCTCCATTCTCCAGAAAACATCGATTCAGTTCGAGCCTGCGTCCTAATGCGAGAGCAGCACGAGAAGGATGATGATCGGGATCGGAATTCCCAACAGCCACAATAAAATCGGCATCGCTTACCTCCAGAATTTCCGCGCACTATTCTTTGGCTTACCAGGGACGCGCAACGAGGCGCCGCTCATTCCAGGTGCCGTCGCGCAATTGTCCGCCTTCGATGGCAGCCAGGCTCGCCGCGAATGCGCCGAACAGCAGCGCGGCCGTCATCCAGAAGGCGAGCTTGGCCGCGCCGCGCCGCGCCTGATCGGCTGCGGCCTTGGCCTGCGCGATAACATCATCGACGCGCTTTTGCGCATCGGCTTGGCTCAATCCTGTCCGGGCTGTAACGAGCTGCGCGACGTACGTCTTGTCTCCGGCCGAGAGGCCAGCACTTTGCAAAGCGCTCGACGTCCAAAGGCGCAAAACCTCGGCGCGCTCGCCTCTGCCATTCGTTGGGCTGGCGGCGCCGCCGGGCGAAGCACCGGCGCTTGTACCTGTCGGTTGAGCCGTTGCCGAACCCGGCCGGAACAACCGATCGACATAAATTTGCGCCGGGTTGGCGCTGGTCGTTGTCTGACTTGCAGCTGCGCCTGCGCCCGCGGCAGCTCCACCCAAAAAATGTGTCGTCGCGGCCCCAAGCAGGCATGCACTGATCAGCGTCGCGAACGCCCAGGCAACAAATCCGTGCGCCGTATCGCGAAAAAAGACTTCGTTAGTGTGGACGCCAATCCACTTTGTGCGAAGCCGTGCCGCCAGATAGCCGCCGATGGCCGACGACATCACGGCAACGAGAACCAGATAAATTCCAGTGGCCACTTTGAACGTGGACGCTGAGACACCCGTATCAGTCCAGGGAGATATCGAGGACAGGCCCAAACCAGCACCCAGCGCGAGCAGCGGGAGCATTACGGCCGATGTGACGATTGCTCCGGCAGCGATGCTGCCCCATGAAACAGCCGACGGTGCATCAGTCAAAATTGCGCTATCTGCCCGCACGCCGCTATCCATTGGTCGCTCCTGCAAATTTTTTCAGCACAATGCTGTGTCGCCCCCTATCAAGAGCCGCTGTGACGAAAAGTTCCCGGGCAGGCGGGAGATACCGTGCTCGCCATGGTGAAGCGTGAGAATCGTCCTGCACTGCAGCAAATCTTGCGGTGCACTCCGCAGTAAAGTAACTGCCTGTTGTAGGCAGAAGCTTTGGCGCACCATCTATGACTGACCTCCCATGAGCCTGTCGCTCCATTCTCACCCTCGAATGAGCGTGCTGATTGCGCTCCTGGCGACGCTGTTCGGCACGTCCCGTGCCGGCGCCGACGACGCCAAGCCGCGGCTCGGGCCCAACGCTGTTCCAATCGAGCAGGCGACCCGTTATCTTCGCAGCCATCGGGCGCCTGACTACTGGGCCATCAGTCCGTTCTACATCGCGCAGGACACCGACAGCGCGTGCTCTGCGGCCAGCATCGCAATTCTGCTTAACGTGCTGCGCGGCGTGCCGCCGCGCGCCGATGTTGACCTCGTTACGCAAACCGGGCTCCGGGCGCGGTTGGGCGACGCACGCTGGACTGCTGAAACGGCACAAGACGGATCGGGCGTGACGTTTGCGGAATTCGTCAAGGTTGTTACTGAGAGCCTTCACGCATACGGATTTGCAAACGACGAAATTCAGGTGTTGAAGCCGGCTAACGTCTCGAATGAGAGCCTTGCCAGATTGCAGCACCTCCTGGGCGCCAACGAACATTCAGGCAAAGATATAGCGCTCCTTTATTTCAATCAGGGTGTGCTGACGGGCGACTGGGACGGTCCCCACGTTTCACCGATCGGTGCCTATGACGCCCACAGTGGCCGCGTACTCGTCATGGACGTCGACCGCCGTTTCTACGTGCCCTACTGGTCGCCGATACAAAAGGTGCTGGAGAGTATGCTCAAACCAGCCCCGGCGAGCTTTGGACCGCTCGCGGGCGAAACCGGCGGCATCGTTTGGGTCCGGCCGAAACAGCATTGAAATCGAGACGGAAGAAGCCGGTCATTTCGAGGGGGCATCCGCCTTCAGGAGCGGTGTCCATTTGGCGATTTCGGCCTGCAAAAACTCGCGGGCGCCCGCCGGCGTGGCGAGCGCCGGAGGCACGGTCTCCTGACCGACTGCCACGGCTCGGCGCTGGAAATCCGGATCGTCCAGCGCGCCGCGCAGCGCTTCATTCAGACGCTCGACAATCAGCGCCGGCACTCCCTTCGGTGCGTACAAGGCACTCCACACCTGCATCGCGACATTGGGCAAGCCCTGCTCGGCCAGGGTCGGCAGATCAGGCAGAAGTTTTGCGCGGGTATCGCCAACGATGCCGTAAGCCTTGACCCTACCGGCCTTGGCCTGCACTGACGCCGTGATCACGGCATCGCAGACAATATCCGCGCGTCCCGCCGCCACGTCGATCATGGCGGGCCCGGTGCCCTGATAAGGGATCATGTTGAAGCGCGTCTTGAGCTGTCGCATCAGCAGCGACTCGCAGAGAAAAGACGGCCCGCCCGGTCCGGTGTTGGCGGCATTGACCTTTGGACCGTTGTTCTTGAGGTAGCCGATGAAATCTTTGAACGGCAAATTAGCGAAGGAAGGCTTCGCTACCAGCATGGTCGGCGAAAACACCGCTATGCCGAGGCTGACGAAATCGCGCAGCGGATCGTAAGCGAGATCTGGATAGAGCGCCGGACTGATCGCCATCGAGATATTGGTGAAGAGCAGCGTGTAGCCGTCCGGCGGAGCATGTGCGGCGCGCTCGGCGCCGACATTGCCGCCGGCGCCGCCGAAATTCTCGACAACGACGGCACGCCCGAGTTTGCGCGACAGCACGTCCGCCAAAATGCGGGCGGTGACGTCGGTCGGCCCGCCCGCCGCAAACGGCACGATCAACTTGATCGGATGCGCCGGGTAGGTCTGCGCAACAGCGCCGCCGTGGGCCGCGACAACGCCGAGCAGAACCGCGGCTGCAAACAAAAGTGCACGTCCACCAAGCCGCATGGTGACGGCCTCGCTAGTGCGCGATGGCGATGTGCTCGCCCGCCAAGAATCCAAGGACAAACGACTTGGAGATCCCGCCCACATAACCGGCGCGCGGGCCGCCTTCGAGGCCAGCGACCGGCGTTCCAACCGCGTACAGGCCGGGAAAAACGCTATCGTCGGGCTTGAGCGCCTGCGCGTGCTCATTGATGACGACACCACCCATGGTGCCGGTAACGCCGGTGCACAGCGGCACCGCATGGAACGGAGCCGTGGCGATCGGCATCGGCTTGTGCTTGCGCGTCGAGCGCGGCACCGCAAGGCGACCGAACATGCCGCTCGCCACCGCTTGATTGTGCTCGCGAATGGTTTGCACAAGCACGGCAACCGGCAGGCCGACGCGCGCCGCGAGCGTTTCGACGGTGACTGCGCTCGTCAACTCGCCACCGGCATCCACCATCGCTCGATTGGCCGGCACGGTCGTGGTGATCCCCGGCTCCGCGCGCCAGATCGCGTCGTCGACGATCAGGATCGCGCCCAGCGGATCGGGCAGCTGTGCCACCGCATTGGCTATGCACACGCCACCGAGGCCCTCATCGGTGAAGCGCTTGCCGTCAGGACCGACCAGCACGCCCAGTTCGGCAGCCGCATCGAGATGCGGGTACGGCCAAAGCTGCGGATTGGTCATGGCGTTGCGATGGTGAATGTGGCCGTAGAATGCGCCGAACCCGCCGATCGCGGCGCCTGCCGCTTCCGCCATGCGGATGCCGTCGCCCTGGGCGCCCGGACCGACCCGGCACAGCACGCGATCCGCGCGTGGCGCGATGTATTGCGCAATCATATCTCGATTGGCCGCGAAACCGCCGTCGGCGATCACCACGGCCTTGGCGGCGATGCGCTGGCGCGCGCCGTCGCGCATGACATCGACGCCGACGCAAGCGCCGTGCTCGACAGCCAGCGCTTCGACCCTGACGCCACGCATCACTGCGCCGCCACGTTCCGTCAGATTCTTCTCCAGCCGCTGCATGAACAGGTCGGGGCCACGATCCTGCCAATCCAACCCTGCGATCGCCCGCCGCGGCGGCGCCAGCACCTTCTGTCCCGGCTGATCGTGCTGCAGCGCGCGCTGCACGAACGTCGCACCCTGCTGCGACAGCCAATCGATGGTGCGCTTGCCGTTAGCTGCGAGCGCGCGGGCGACCGCCGGATGCGCGTTGGCGCCGCTGCCATCCATGATGGCGCGGAAAATCCGATCAGGCTCCGCCATGATCGGGAGTCCCATGATATTGCCGACGCCGGTCGAAAACCGCGAGCTGCACGGATAACGCTCTTCGCTGCGCACTTCGAGAACAGCCGCCGATAATCCCGCTTCGGCGACGCGGCAGGCGGGGATCAGCCCGGAAAAACCGCCGCCGATCGTGACGACGTCGAACTGCATCGGCACCCCCGGAAATGAATTTCGAACGGCAACTATGCGCCAACGGACCGCTGGCCTTCAAGTTGCCCAATGCCTGCGGCAAGCGCGAGCGCAGCGTCTGACCGATCCCCATGCCGCCGGTCGCGGCCGCCGGCGGGCTTTGCTGCCATCTCCCGCCCACTAAGAGCGGGAGAGTGGCTTACCGCCCGCTCTTCGCCAGCGAGTGCACCCAGCCATGCATGCGCTTCTTGGCGTTGGCGATATCGTCTTTGGAGAACCAATCCTCGGGCTTGACCTTGTCGACCGGATAGACCGGCCGCAAGAAGTCGCTCTCGTAACCGAACGGCACGGTGGCATCGATGCCCATGCCGCCTTCGAAGCGCGTATTTGACGCGGTCCATTGCTGCGTGCCCGCCGTCATGCGTTCAGCCGGCATGAAGGTCTGGCCGCGCCCGCCGGGGATCGGATTAAGAATGTCGGTCTGCGGATTGACGCGCGTGGTCAGGCACCACATCACGTCATCCATCGAATACGGATCGACGTCCTCGCTGACCGCGATGGCGAGCCGCATGCCCTGCGAGCACGACAGCGCGGCCCCCATGAAATTGCGCTGCCAGCCTTCGTCAAGCTGGTGACGCTTCTTCACCTGGATGATGCAGCCGCCCCAGTCGGTCATGCAGTACGGGATCACCACGTTCTGCACGATGCCGGGCTGCAGCCGGTTGCACAGTTCGTAGATCGCGGCCTCGCGCACACTGGTGTCGATGTTGTGGTCGTCGAGCATGTGGACGCCGAGCGCGAAGATGATCGGCTTCGTCTCCGGCTTGCGCATGGTGATGGCGGTGACGTGAAAAGTCGGCGCCTTGTAGGACTTGCCCATGTAGCCGGCCCACTCCGGATGGAAGTGGTAGCGGCCCTGCACGTTGGCGTCCTCGGCCTCCTTGGTCTCGTAGCGGCGGTCGCGCGGATTGACGTAGCCTTCAAGCACCAGTTCGCAATCGGCGAGCGCCATGGCGTCGACCGTGCGCGCCTTGACCAGGCGGATCGGCGCACCCTGCACCGCAGAAGCAATGCCGATCTCGTCGCAGCCCATCGGCAGCACGGCATAATCGAAGCCGGCGCCGGCCAAGAGCGTGCAGGCTGGCGGCACGCCGAAGCACATGGTGATCGGCACCGGCTGGTCTTCCTTGTAGTATTTGTTGACCACCTGCCACATGTGAGAGCCGGGCGAAATCTGAAACGTGCCGACGTTACCCCAGCGGAAATTCATGCGGTTGTAGCCGAGGTCGGAGCCGCCATCGAACTGCGGACCGGTGACGCAGCGGATGCCGGAGCCGACGGTCAGTTCCGGCTCGTAGGTGGTGTGGCGGATCGGCACCAGCCACTTGTTGACGTCGTCCGGCTTCTCAACGACGAATTCCTGGCACGGCGCCTCGCTCTGCGCGATCTCCACCGGCTTGAGCGGGTGCGACAGCGCGTGCGCTAGTTTCCGCACGCGCTCGGCGTCGTCCTGCCAGCCGAACATCTTGTTGATGATCGCCATGTCGCCGAACAGGTTGGTGATGACGCGATGGTTCGGCTTGTCCTTGACGGTGTTGAACAACACCGGGCAGCCGCCGTCCATGTGCTTCTGCAGCCCGGTGACCTGGAGGTCGGGGTCGACTTCCTTGTCGGTCTCGATCAACTCGCCATTGGCGCGCAGCCACTGCAATGTGCTGCGCAGATCGAAGGCATGGTTCGGCGACGCCGCCGTTGTTTGGTCCTTGCGCACCGGCTGTTGCATTGTTCGTCTTCCCATTGCATAGATTTCTAAGTAATTATTTGCCCGGGATTACAGGGGCTGTCAACGCCGCGGCCGTCGCCCAAACCGAAACCAGTGCCGCGCCTCGCGGAGTTTCCGCCGCGGTTATCGTCGGGCTATCTGGTGCGCGATACGCATCGCGCATTCCAGCGGCTTTTGGAACGCCGCATCGCGCCTTACGGCGTCGCGCGCGGACAGTGGTATTTTCTGCGCGTGTTGTGGATCCATGACGGACTGTCGCAGCGCGAACTCTCCGCACGCGTCGGCATGATGGAACCGACCACCGTGATCGCATTGCGAAGCATGGAAAGGGCGGGACTGATCCAGCGCCAGCGCAGCGACAACGACCGGCGCAAAGTGCGCGTGCTGCTCACCGCCAAGGCGAAGCGGCTGCGCAACGAACTGCTCGGCGTGGCCCGCGGCATCACCGACGCGTCCGAGGAAGGCATTGCGGCGCGCGATCTCGCTGCGTTTCGCCGCGTCATTGCGCGGATGACGGAAAACCTCGACCGCGTTGAGCGATAGTCCGCCGCGCCAAGCGGTCAGAGGCCGAGAAGGCCGGCAAATTGTCGGACCGGCCGATCGAGCCGCAATGCGCGCAAGCCGCTCGCCACGGAGACGCGGATCGGAACCGGGATGAACGACAGCGGTGGCGCAAGACCAGCCCGACGCGTAGCCGTCAGCGGTGCGGAGAGATCGTAGCTGACCCGATGCGCGGCCACCGTCTGCTGCATCAGGTCGACGATCATATAGCTCGCACGCCGATCACGCTCGCGCAGCTGGCCGACGGCCCCGGGGTTGATCAGATAATACGCATCATCACGCAGCGAAATTTTTGTTTCCGAAAGCGCCACGGCGCGGCTTTTTCGGAATTCATAGATGCCAACGTGCTGCGTGTGGCCGAAGGCGCAAATGCGCGCACCGGATGGGTCGGCCATGAGGGTGTGAAAGCTCTGCAGCCGGCGCTCATCGCTGTCGAGCCGCACAGTGGCGCAATCGGTCTGCGGGTGCAGCGCACCATGCACCGCAATCAGCTTCCTGCCGATCGAGGCCTTGAGCGGCAAACCGGCAAGGAAATTCAAGTCGTCTCGAGCGAGGCAACGCTGCGTCCAGGCCACCGCACGGGCCGCGGCGCCGCTGAAAGTTTTGGTCGTAATCCGCCCGCTGACCGCAAGATCGTGATTGCCGGCGACGCACAGCACATCATGCCGCCGAACGGCGGCGACACACGCGGCCGGCTCGGTGTTGTAGCCGACAATGTCACCGAGACAGACGATGCGATCGACGCCGGCAAGCGCAATGTCATCAAGCACCGCCTGCAAGGCCGGTAGATTGGCGTGGATGTCGGAGATAAGCGCGAGTTTCACGACGCGCCCTTCACACGCTGCGAAATCGGCCCGATCCGCGCACGCAGCCGCGAAACCGCCCGCCACGCAACGGGCGTTTGTTTGACGAATCGCTTGATCCGGCGCTGGAGCATCGATCGGCCCAACGCCGGCAGGCCGCGCCACGTCGCCGCGGCCGCGTGGTCGCCGAGCTTGATGTGTGTGTCCGACCATTCGAGCTTATAAGGCTCGTCACCGACGGTGAAATCGAAGCGCCGCAGCCCGAGCCCGATGATACTGGCGATCAGTTCGCGGAGGTGGAGGGCGCCTGGCCCGTAGTGAGCGATCGGCCCATCGTCGTAGCTGGCAAGCACGTGATAATAGGCGTCGCGAAACACCACGCCGAAATGTGCAGCGCCACGGAGCGGGCCAATCTGCGTGTGCCCGATATGCATCTGAACCTTGTCGTCACGCGCAAGCGGCGACGCGTGCTCCGCAACATCCAGGAAAAATTCGCGCCAGCCCGGACGCTCAAACATGTCGGGAATGCCGCGGTGCGCGAAATGCCGGCGCTTTTGCGCCATCAGGGTTTCGAGCGTCTGTTTCGCCTCGGCCGTATCGGCGTCGACCGCAAAGGCGACATCGCCGAATTGGTCCAGCCGCTTGCGCTTAGATCGGTCGCGGCGCCGCGTCGCCGACGAGCGTTTGGACGCGTAGAACGTCTTCCAATCGGCTCCCAGCTCAGCGAAATGCGCACCGCTCGGATTGGTCGCGAGCGCCAGCGCGAAGAATGGATTGAGCTGGCCGCCCACCAATTGCGGCATCTTCTCGAGCTCGATCCAATCATGTCGGTACAGCGGCTCGTGCTGCATGCGCACACGCAACTCTTTCCAGACGGCGCGGAACCGTTCCGCCGGAATGCGTTGCGAGAAATCGCGGGCGACGAGCGGCGCATTGTAATCGTTCAAATCCTGGCCGAGCCAGCACAGCCGGCGCGCACCGCCGCTGCGGTCGACGGCAAGGGGCAGGATGATCGCAGTCTGCCCGCCGGCAAACGACCCGATGGCGATAACGGGTTGCACGCCTTCGCGCCTGCCGATATGGCGTTGCCACCTGAGCAGCCACTCGAATGTCTGGAACGGTGTGCAGTCCGCTTCGCGCTCGAAGCATCTCCATTCGGCCTCGACGGCTTCGAGCCGATCGTGGATCGAAAGGGTGAGCATGGCCGGAGCGTCGCTGACTTCGCCAACGCGACGCGGCGCCTCGCGGCCGACGTCAAATGCCAGCCCGGCGTTCGGCAGTGCGGCCAAAGGTCTGCTTGTCACGCAATCCGCTGACATGATGGATGCCCAGGAGAGCGTGATAGAGGAGAAAAGCTAAGGGAGCATCGCTTTCCCCCTCGCCACTCGTGTTAAGGTAAAGCGCCCCTCAACAGGATTGCTTGACTTTTACATGGCATCTACATGGCAACGTCGGCGCCATGAGAAGCCGATCCGAACAGGTCTAACGAAAGACCAACGAGAGGATAAAATGAACACAGTGCGTATCTGGTCTGCCGCCGCGGCTATCTGGCTGGGAATGGGCGCCATTTCGGGCGCCGCCTACGCGCAGGCCAGCGGCTATCCCTCCAAAGCCGTCACGATTATCGCCGATGCGGCGCCCGGTTCCACGCCGGATGTCGATACCCGCTTTGTCGCCGACGGCCTCGGCAAGATGTGGGGCCGCCAGGTGGTCGTCATCGAGCATCCGGGCGCGTTCGGCAGTATCGCGGCACGCGCAGCGGCCGAAGCCGCACCCGATGGCTATACGCTCTACATGCCGGCGCTGGCGACCTTTGTGGCCCCGAAGACGGCGGCGCCCAATGTGCCGCTGCACCTGCCGCACGATTTCATTCCGATCGGATTCACCGCCGAGAACCCGATGTTCGTCGCGGTCAATCCCTCGCTTGGCGTGAGCACGCTTCCTGAACTGATCGCGCTCGCCAAAAAGAAGCCGGGTTCGATTTCGATCGCAGTGTCAGGGGCCGGCCGTCTCACCGATCTGACCGGCCGCCTGCTGCAGCAGCGCGAAAACGTCAATTTCGTTCGCGTGCCCTACAATAGCGGCACGGCGGCCGCCGTTTCCGACGTGGCCGGCGGGCGCGTGTCGATGATCATCGAGGGCTATTCGGGCATCGCCGGCGCAGTGAAGGGCAAGCAGATCAAACTGATTGCGGTCGCTTCCTTGAAGCGTCTGCCGGAATTTCCCGACGTACAGCCTATCGCGGATACGATCCCGGGTTTTACGGCAACCGGATGGCAGGTTCTCGTTGCGCCGAACGGCACGCCGCAGCCGATCATCAGCAAGATCAGCGCCGATTTGAGCAAGCTGGTCAGCAGTCCTGATTTTCAGAAGCGGCTTGCCAGCATCGGCAGCTATTCGCACGCGATGACGCCCGATCAGGCTCTGGCCTTCGTCAAGCAGCAACAGGATACGTGGCTACCGTTACTGCAGAACGCCAAGGATCAGTGAACAAGGTACAGCTTTGCTTTTCCGAGTTGAAGCGGGAGATGGCGTCATGTCGCGCGGGAGCTGTTTGATGCGTACCCATTTTCGGATGAGTAGCTTTTTGGTTGTCCTGGGCGTTACTGGGCTTGCAGGTCCTGCGCTCGCCAAAGATCCGGGCGTGGCCGCCTATATGATCCGGATGATGAGTTGCACGGGTCCCGACGCCACCATGGAAGTCTACATTCCGGAGTCGATTGCTTCGGACGTCAAGGGCATGGTGCATAATCTGCAGAAACCGGTGATCGGCTATTACACGCTCGATCTGACGCCGATCAACTAAGGCAAGCCGCTGGAGCCGGTCAAGATTTCAATGACGACGGACGGCAAGACCGTTATCGTCAATCAGTATACGCGCGGCTTGCCGCCGACCCGCATTCCCATCGGCGGCGGCACCGTCGATTTCGATCAGCGTTTCGGCACGCGCGCAAAGTGCGGTCCGTTCCAGGCGCAAGATCCGAATTTCCATGGATGAAGGCTGGTACAGCTGGGGGGATTCGAACCACCGACCTCCTGATCCACAGTCAGGCGCTCTAACCAACTGAGCTACAGCTGCATGGCGCGCGGCCGATTGCGCCGCAGAACCTATGGGCAACGCCCAACTTTGGCAAGCCTGAGAGATGCCTAGACATGCCTGAGACAAGCCTGGCCCCCACACGCAAAAGCCCGGGCGAACCCGGGCTTTCGACAACACGGTAGACCTCCGCGAAGCGCGGAACGGCGATTTTTACGCGACCTTGGTGAAGGCCTTGTTCATGCCGTTCTTCATCGGCTCGGCAGTCTCGGTGGCTACCTTCTGCGCCAGGGCGCCGAGTTCCTTGCCCTGCTGCGTGAATGCCTCGAACTGCTTACGCGCATGGGAGCTCGACAGCTCGATCATTTCCGACAGCGTCTTCGCCGTGAGCAGTTCGCCGGCAAAATCGAACGCCGCATTGGTATTGACTCGCGCGGTCTCGATCACCTTGAGGCCGTAGTCGGACGCACCCTTGGTGGCGGTCGAATAGGTGGTCTCGAGCACGTCGGTCGCCTCTTCGGCCACCGCCTTCATCTTCTCGTACGTGTCCTTGCACTGGGCGACGCCGCGCTCGGCAAACTCGCGAAAAGCGGCCGGCATTTCGACCTTCGGAATCTCGAACTTGGGCATCTCGAATTTCGGCATCTCGAATGCGCTGGAGGCCGGCTTGCTGGTCCTGACCTTCGAAGTAGCATCTGTAGCGGTTTCCGCCATGACACGTTCCTTGGTTTTGGCTTTGCTCTTGGGCTGTTTCACGATGCTGAACTTGACTCGGCCTCACCGCCCGTCGCGCAAGGCTTTTATTGCAAAACCCGGCAGCCGAACGCGGCACACTTCAAGGCCCGGGCCTTTCCTGGCCATCTATATAGCATCGATTTTGGTGCATTGCAATAAAAATATTGCATTGCACAAAACTAGTAATACTATGAATTAGCTACGGTTTTCGCGGCCGCGCGAAATTCTCCGCCGCTTCACGTCTTCGGCTTGGCCGCATCGACCACGATCTTGGCCGCGCTCTGCCCGAGGTCGCGAACCTGCGTCGACATGGCTTGCATCTGACGGCCGAGAAATTCCGACTGTAGGCCCATGACCTCGGTGGCGTCCTTGGCTTGCATCAGCTTCTGCGCGAAGTCGAAGGTCGCCGCCACATTCTGCTCAGCATATTCCATCGATTTCTGCGCAATCTCGCTGGCGCTTGAGTGCGCCGCCTGAGCCTGGCCGTGGATTTGCCCGACGGCCTGGTTGGCGGCCTGAATAAAGCCCTCAAAGGCCTTGCGGGCCTGCGTCACGCTCTGTTCCGCGAACGAACGCAGCTCGTTCGGCACTGCAAACTGTTCGAATGGATCTTTAGCCATGGGGTCCTCCGTCGGGCCGGCTCAGTGATCCTAGCGCGAAATTGCCACCGCCATGCAACGCAAAAGCTCAGCCGGCCATGCCAGTTCACCCAGCCGCCTCACCCCCGGGCCGGGGTTAAGGTTATCGCATCATGCCGGAGGTCCGGGGAGGCGGCCAGCATGGACGCCGCTCGGCGCCCGCTCTATTAAGAATTCCTTAGGGAACGGGTTCCGCCGCATGCCGAGTGTCGAGTCCGAACTCGCGTTTTTGCAAATCGCGCGACTTGCGGCCGAAGCGACGAGCACGCGACCGGTTTGGCTTTGGAGCACCGACGGATCACGTCTGTTGTGGGCGAACGCCGTTGGCGCGGCTGTTCTTGGCGTCACCAGCGCCGCCGGATGCGATAACCCGCGGTTCGCACCAAATAATCCCTTGCCGGCTCAGATCGCCCGCCTTGCGGCGGCGCTTCCGTCCTCCGGCACTGAACGCCTTGAGCGGCTGCGTGGCGTTGGCGCGGGTATGGGACGCCCGGTCGTCTGCGCGTGCTCGCGCATTGCGCTGCCGGACGGCACAGCCGCCGTGTTGGTCGTCGCATGCGAACCGGCCGGCCCTTCGCTGCCGCTTGGCGAACGCGTTCGCCGTCTTTTTGCTGGTGTGACGGGCGCAGTCGCGGTCTTCGCGCCCGATGGCAAGCTGTTGCATGCGACCGACGCCGCTGCGCCTCGCCTCGGCGGCGCGACGACACTCTCAGCACTTGGCCTCGATGAACTTGCCGCCGAGACACTCCAATCCGGACGTGCGCGCGGCAGCGCGCGCGATGGCGACACCACCGCGCAGTTCACGGCGCTCCGGCTCGGCCGCGATGATTCATGCGCGCTCGTAATCACGCTGCCGCCGGGCGATGCGGCGCTCGCGCAGCACCCGCCGGAAGCGGATCAAGCCGCCGCGGCGCCGCCCACCGCCTCGGAAGAGGCCCAGTCTTCTGCACTGCCGTCACCGCCGACGTCCAGCGACGCGGCGCCCGTCACGGCCGCGGTGGAAGCCGCACCAGCCGAACAGTCAGCCTCAGGCGACCCAGTTGTTGCAGAACGCCTCCATCCGTTGCGCTTTGTCTGGCAGATGGACGCCGACAGCCGGTTCGCCATCGGCTCAGACGAATTTGCCGAACTTGTTGGCCCGCGCGCCATCGCGGCCTACGGCCGGCCATGGGGCGAAATCGCGGCCGAACTCAAACTCGATCCCGACAACAGGGTCGCCCACGCCATCGCGACGCGCGAGACCTGGAGCGGCATACCGGTGGAGTGGCCGGTGGACGATACGAACGAGCGTCTGCCGGTTGAGCTGTCCGGACTACCCGTATTCGACCGCGACCGCGTTTTTCGTGGTTATCGAGGCTTTGGGGTTTGCCGCGAGATCGATCGGATCAATCAATTGTCGCGCGAACGGCAAACGCGGCCGCTTGGCTTCACGTCCGAACCGGAGCTGCCGCCCGACACGCACGGTAGCGAAGAACCAACAATACACAGCGTCATACCCTCCGCCCCGGTCGCCGTCATCGGGCAACAGGCCGAGCGCCCCGACGCGGATGCCGACACTGCACCGCATTCGGAGCATCCCAGGCTTGGCATCGTCCCAGCCGCCGCCAATGTCGTGCCGTTTCGTTCCGCGCCGGCCCCGGAGCCAAAAGCGCCGAGCCTGAACGCGATCGAACGTAACGCCTTCCGCGAACTGGCGCAGGAATTGACCGCGCGGCTGAACGGTTCGGGGCCCGAAGCGGCGACCGCCGAACAGGCCACGATCGCATCGGACGAGGCGGCTCATTCCGACAATGCCATCGCCAACGAATCTTTGTTGCGCGCCGCGCGGCCGGCGGACGCCGATCATGCGTTGCTCGACCGTGTGCCAGCCGGTGTTCTGGTCTATCGCAATGACGCGCTGCTTTATGCCAATCGCCACTTTCTCGAACTGAGCGGCTACGACAGCGTCCAGACGCTTGCGACGGCGGGCGGACTGCATGCACTGTTTGCGGCGCCGGGGCCGGCTGCGCTGCGCGACAGCGGCGACACACAGACGTTGTCGATCACCTCGGGACGGGGCGAGCAGCGCCCGGTCGAGGGCCGGCTGTTCAGCCTGCCGTGGAACGGCGACTCCGCGTTAGCCCTCATCCTGACGAGCGGTCAGACGGCCGAGCGCCTGCGGGCGGCGCAGGGCGCGCTCGAGGCCGCGCTGAGCGAGAACCGCGACATCAAGGCGGCGCTCGATCGTACCGTGCGGCGCGAGACTGAAAAGACGGCGGCGGCCAAAGCCGACTTCCTCGCGAAAGTGAACCACGAAATTCGCACGCCGCTCAATTCCATGATCGGATTCGCCGAGGTGATCCTGGCCGAACGTTTCGGCTCCATAGGCAATGAACGCTATCGCGAATATCTCAAGGACATGCACGCGGCGGGAACGCAGCTTGTCTCGATGCTCAACGATCTTGTCGACCTCTCCAAAGTCGAGAGCGGTCAACTCGACCTGAACTTTGTCGAATTCGATCTGAACGAACTCACCCAGCAGTGCGTCGGCATCATGCAGCCGCATGCCAATCGCGCGCGTATCATCATTCGCAGCGCGCTGACTCCGGGGCTCGCGCGCGTCGTGGCCGATGAACGGTCCGTGCGCCAGATCGTGCTCAACCTTCTCGCTCACGCGATCAGGTTCACCGGACCCGGCGGCCAGGTCATCGTTTCGACCGCGGGCGGCAACGGCGAGGAGGGCGTGCTGCGCGTGCGCGATACCGGCGCCGGAACGCGCGAGACGGAGAACGCCGCCGTCACCGAGCCGCTCCGCCACAGCGCTCCGGCGGCAGCTTGGGGCACAAACGGCGGCAGCCTGGGCCTGGCTCTAACCAAGGCCCTTGCGGAGGCGAACAGCGCCGATGTCAGCATCAAGAGCGCTGCCAATACCGGGACGCTGATTGAGATCGCTTTTCCTCCCAACCGCACCGCCGCCCGCTAACGGCCGCTGGCCGCAGCACAAATCTGCGCCGAACGGCCACGAAACCGACACAGACGCCTCGCATGTCTTAGGCTTGCCAGCCACCCACCATCGTCGATTGGCCCCGCAACATCGGAAACGCCTGCTGTGACCGCGGCTACCGGCTTAAAGCGCCTCGCGATTGCCGTTACCGGCGTGGCCGCCGCGGCGTTTGCTACGCTGATCGGGCTGTCCTTCCTGATACCGGCCGCGTCGATCCGCGATGCGGTCAAAAAGGAAATCCACGAAGTCACCGGGCTCGATCCGACATTGCGAGGCGACATCTCGGTTTCGCTGTTTCCGCACGCATCGGTCACTTTCCGCAACGTGCTGTTCGCTGACAATCGCGGCGCCCAGCAGGCGCCGGCGCTGGACGCCGATGAGATGATTGCGCGGCTGAGCTATTTCCCGTTGCTCGCCGGACGGATCGAAATCTCCGATATCACGCTGGTCCGTCCCACCATCACCATCGCGTTCGCGCAGGACGGACAATCGAACTGGTCCGGACTCACCGCGTCGCTCGCCCACGCACTGACGCCAAATCCGAGCCATGGCGGATTCTCCGAAATCGGCATCCATGACGGCACAATCGTGGTGCGCGACGCTCGCGCACGGGCGCCGGAGCAGATCGACAACGTGAACTTTGAGGTCGCCTGGCCGTCGATCTCGCGCAGCTTTGCGGCGACTGGCCGCTTCGTCTGGCGCGACCAACTGGTCGAGGCGAGCTTGGCGCTGAGCGATTTCCTCGCGGCGCTGACCGGCAAGAATTCCGGCGTTAAATTGCGGCTGACCTCGCAACCGCTCGACTTCACCTTCGACGGCACCGCCAGCAATGAACCCACACTGAAGATGACGGGTACGCTTACCGTTGAATCGCCGTCGCTGCGCGATGCCCTGCGCTGGACCGGCAAACGCAGAGTGCCGTTCGGCGGCTTCCAGCGTTTCGCACTGCGGGCACAGAGCGACGTCGGCAACGGCACGGTATCGCTGACCAACGTCAACGTCGAACTCGACGGCAACCGGGCCGAAGGCGTTCTGACGCTCGGGACCGACGGTGATCGCGCCGTCCAGGGCACGCTTGCCGCCGACTCGCTCGATCTCACCCCGTATGTGAAGGGAGCTCGTTTGATGGCGACGAACGAGCGCACCTGGGACCGGCTGCCGATCGCGCTCGACGGACTTTCCGACTTTAATCTCGATCTGCGGCTCTCCGCCGCGAGCGTCAAAATCGCAAACGCGCAACTGGGCCGCACCGTCGCCGCCGCCAACATGAGCGGCGGAAAGCTGAAGGTGACCATCGCCGACTCGCAGGCTTTCGGCGGCTCCGCCACGGGCTCGTTCGGGATCGGCAACGGCAAGAACGGCATCGAGGTCAGTTCGCACGTCCGGTTCGACGAAGTCGATCTAGGCAACTGTCTGAGCCAGATATTCGGCCTGCGTAAGCTCGAGGGCCACGGCACGCTGGCGCTCGACGTCGACGGATCCGGCAACTCGGTATGGGCCGTGACTCGCACCCTCAATGGCACGGCGAGCCTGAACGCGCATGACGGCGCCCTGGTCGGCATCAATGTCGAGCAGTTGTTGCAGCGTCTGGAGAAGCGGCCGCTGTCAGGCAACGGCGACTTCCGCACCGGAAGCACCGCGTTCGATCGTCTCGCGCTCAACGTCAAGATCGACCAAGGCCTGATCTCGGTCCAAAGGCTGGAGTTCCACGGACCTGCCGTAAAGCTCCAGCTTGCCGGTGAGGCGTCCATTCCGAGCCGCGATCTCGACCTGCAGGGCACTGCGACGCTGGTTTCAGCCAACAGCACCGACGATTTTGCACTGCCTTTCACCGTCCAGGGCCCCTGGGACAGCCCGGTGCCGCTGCCCGATGCATCGAGCCTGATCCGCCACTCTAACGCAGCAGCACCGCTGCTTGAGGCCGTCAAGCGGCACTCCGCGGGCGACGCCGTGCGCTCGGTGATCGATCAGCTCTTTGCGGCGCCCCATGCGACGTCCTCCGCGCCGGTCCCCCCGACGCCCGCGACCGCGACCGGCCCTGCGGCGTCCGAATACAAGCCGGCGGCTGTGACCGCCCCGGCCAGCTCCCAATAGCGGCACCTGCCCGCTGCGCATGCCTGTCCACCCGGCACTGCCTGTTTGTTTGGCCTTGCGATTTCGCGAAACCAGTGAGATTGCAACGAAACCAGGCGGGCATTTTCTCCATCCATGCTCTATGATTCGCGGCGGACGAATCAGCAGGTTCTGCTCCCGGCAAAGCCACGATGTTCAGCCGCCTTACGCGCACTCTGATCAAGGTGCTGGTCGCGTCGCTGATCGTCGGAACGATCCTGGCCTCTTTCGGGCTCACCACCGATCAATTGATGCAGGCCGCCGGACTGTCGCCGGCGCGGCTCGCCGACTTGGCGCGCGAAGGATTGGCCTGGGCGCTGCCCAACGTACTGCTCGGCGCGCTGATCATCGTGCCGGTGTGGTTCCTGTTCTATTTGTTTCACCCGCCGGGCGAGAGCAGAGATTGACGAGACGGGTCACCGCGAGGGGCAATTGCCGCCACCCGGGCACACCGAATATCACCCGCCTTCTATAGAACGCTCTCGACGGCGGTCTTGGAGAAATCATCACCGACAAAAAGCAGGCGGCAAGAATGCTCTTTGGCAACCGCGTAGGCAAAACAATCGCCGAAGTTCAAATTGGCCGGTTCGGTGGGAAATACGAATTGCCGCGGTGTGGCGGCTACGGAAGAGGTTCCGGCGAATGTCAGCCGGCCGCCGCTTCGGCGACTGGTACGGCGAGAAGATCGTCGTCGACGCCGTCGGTCAGAAGCTTGCGCGGCTCGGGCCCGTAATAATCGCCTAACTGCACCACCGGCCGCGGCTGCGTCATGATCGACACCAACCGATCATAGATCGCCTTCGCCGAGACCGGCTTGGTCAGATATTCGTTGACGCCGAGTTTGACGGCCTCGACGACGCGCCAGCGTTCGCAGTGGCCGGTAAGCATGATGATCGGAATGTCCGGCATCGGAAATACACCCGGCGAGCGCACGATACGCACCAGTTCGGCGCCATTGAGAAGCGGCATTTCCCAGTCGAGGATCACCACGTCAGGCGCAACGGTGCGGATCGCATCGAGCGCCGCAATACCGTCGGCCGCTTCGTAGATATCCTTCACGCCGCAATTGACCAGAAGGTTTCTGATCATCTTGCGCATATACTGGTTGTCGTCGACCACGAGCACCCAGAGCGACTGTATGAGGTCTTCAATTTCTTTCTTCGATGGCTTCGTAATCATGACGCGACTGTGTGACGATGATGAAATGCGCGGAGTCTGAGCGGCGATGGGTCGCATCAGAGCATGGGGCGTCTTGCGGCTTGGTAAAATTCAAACCGGCAGTTCGCGCGAATACGCGCCACTGAACGTTCGTCGCGTTTGCGTGGTGAGCGTTCGGTTAACGCGAGCGCGGCTCGCACCAAACATCGCGCCTTAATTGACCAGAACGAGTTCGTTCAGTTCCAGATCGATGTCCGGGAGGTAGCTCGACATCTTGCGCGGTTCTGGAATGTAGCAGTTGCCTTTCTTCATCATCCGACGCGGCTTGGTGAGGATTGAGATGAGCCGGGCCTGCAGCGCTTTGGACGAGACGGGCTTGAGCAGGAATTCGTTGACGCCGAAATCGACCGCCTCCACCACGCGCGACCGCTCGCCGAACGCCGTCAGCATGATGATCGGAACATCCGGATAAGGGAACTCGTTAGGCGAGCGCACGTGGCGAACGAATTCCAAACCGCTCAGGTTCGGCATTTTCCAATCGAGCACGACGACGTCAGGCCCCCAGGAGCAGACCGCCTCTAGACCGGCGCGGCCGTCGCAGGCGTCGCGAATATTTTTGACGCCAATGGCCTGCAGCAGCGAGCGGGTGACCCGGCGCATGGTGTGCTCGTCGTCAACGATAAGCACTTTCAGCACATCGAGCTATTTGCTAATTTTCCCAGCAAAGTGGTCTATGAGCATCTTACCACCGCCTTGTCATCAAAAGTCCAATTTCACTCAATGATTAAATCATCAACGCATAAAATTGACATGAAGCTGATCGCTAAAATTTGAACGAATTGTCGAATTGCCAGCCACCGCCAGGAGTGGAACTTCTGCTCAAGAACTTCCACTCAGCGAGTCACGGCACCCATAAAGCCTTCGAGTTGGGCCCGTTGCGCCGCGCTAAACCGCAAGCCAAGTTTCGAGCGCCGCCACAGCACGTCGTCGGTGGTCTGCGCCCACTCGTGCCCGATCAAATAGCGGACTTCGGCAGCGGTCAGGTCCGCGCCGAAACGCTGGCCGAGATCATCGATGCCGCTTGCATCCTTCAGCACGTTCTCGACGCGCGTGCCGTAGGCGCGCGTCAGCCGACGCGCGTGGTCATCGCTGAGGAACGGCCAGCGCTGCAGGGTGTGCGCGACCAGTGCGTCGAGTCCATCATATGCGAAGTCGCCGCCGGGCAGCGGGCGCTGCGCGGTCCAGCGCTCCGACGGCGGAAAAAAATGTGCGAGCCGATCGAGCACGTCTTCGGCGAGCCGCCGGTAAGTCGTGATCTTGCCGCCGTACACGGTGAGCAACGGCCCTTCGCCAAAGTGCTCATCGAGGATGAGCGTGTATTCGCGGCCGATGTCTTGCGGCTTGCCGGCGCCGTCGTCATACAGCGACCGTACGCCCGCAAAGGCCCAAACCACGTCGGCGGGAGAAACCGCGGCGCGGAAATATTCACTCACGACGCCGCACAGATAGACAATCTCGTCCCCAGCCGGCGCGACGGCCGCGGGGTCGCCGGTGAAACCGGCATCCGTGGTACCGATGAGCGTGAAGTCGCGCTGGAAGGGAATTGCGAACACGACTCGCCGATCGGCGGCCTGCAGAATGTAAGCGCGATCGTGCTCGTAGAGGCGGCGGACGACGATATGGGTGCCCTTGTCGAGCCGCAGATGCGGCCGCGC
>Ga0208849_1000102_pt1 | contig 83687 bp, 94 predicted proteins | sample NGESurdeep072012_10_FD_184470 | JGI IMG/M metagenome (GOLD analysis project Ga0208849, IMG submission 184470) | Arctic peat soil microbial communities from Barrow, Alaska - NGEE Surface sample 53-3 deep-072012 (SPAdes) | ecosystem: Environmental > Terrestrial > Soil > Wetlands > Peat ...
GTGTAAGAGATCATGCCTAGCATGTTCTCCTACTCTCGCCGCCCGAAATGCGGACACTTCACGTGCTATCTCAACCGGACATATCATGTGCTAACGACAGCGCGGTTGCTTTCCGGCGACTGAGGGAAAAATGTCTGCTACAGGAAGCGTTCTAATCAAAGAGGACAAATGGTGCGCGCATTTTCCGGGGCCGACCGGCGCACTGTAGCTCTCCCGAGACGACAACTAAACTCCGGCGGGTCGCTTGAATACAAGCTCTATCACCCCTGATGAAAATGTGAGAGACGTGACGAGTTCCCATCCCTCCGTGCCAAAAAGAGGAAGCAGCTGCCACAGGGTGTTTCCCTGATAGGGGCCGACAGTCACGACACCATGGCCGTCAATGTTTACCCCGCTATACTCCCATTTAGTCATAATTTGAACTTTCTAAATCAAGTAAATCAGCGCCAGCCCATTTGTACTTTCGCAAAAATGATCGTGCACATACTATCATTTTTTTAACCAGCGGAATGCACGGCAGATCCATGCGAATCGACGAATCGGTCTGTAACATGCCTAGGAGCTTTGGGCGCAGACGCGTTGAACAGGCTGGCCGCCGCCACGTTGCGGATCTAGATTCGTACCTCCGTTACATTGATACGCATTTGGCACGTCTGAGCGGCACCTCCTTTTTTTAAGGTCCGTTTAGAGAATCCGATTGAGTAGCCCTTACTCACCCCGCGAAGATCCTTTTTCCGAGTTGCACCACCAATGCGTTGCTTGGATATTGTCTGGATGGTCGTCTCTCCACGCGCCACCCATTCCTTTCGGATCTTTGTGGTCTGGCACGATGTCGTTGTAGTCCGTGAAATCCTCGTGGCAAATGGCACACTTCTTATCCTGTTCGACAACCTTCCGATTCAGCAGTTTCCGCATCTCTCCCGTTGACCTGAGTTCGCGGTATCCTCTCGCGTGATGTGGATCCTCAACGCGCTCAACTCCGAAACGCACCCTTCGTCCCTTCCGGGCTTGTTCCCGGCCGCAGCAGAAGACAGATCTGTGGATTGGACAATATTCCTGCCTACGCAGTCTCATACACCCCTCCTGGAATGTGGTTCATCCTTCAGTTGGCATGAATTCGTTTGAAAAAAGAGAAATCTTGGCTGACTTGACGCGCTATAAATGAGGGGATACTATCTGGCCGGAAACCGTAGTAGATGAGACCGGCAGCCCATGGAACGAGTTGAACGACTCCGTCGTGAATTCTTTTCTAGCCAGCTTCCAAAGTTTGGCCGGCGGATAAGTTTGACCCTTTTCTGTCTCGCTTTTGCAATTTTGCTGGGAGCGCTTCTGGCAGCACGCGGCCATACGGTCGATCTCTCATCCTTATTATTAGGGGTAGCCTTAAGTACCCTCTGCGTCGTGCTCTTCTTTCTCTTTAGATTCTTAGTGATAGCACGCGAGCAGCAGGAGCAGACAGACAGTGCGCTCAATACCACCGAGGCTTCTCTTTGGGAGAGTCAAGAGCGATTCCGACAGATGGCCGATAACATCCAGGAAATCTTTTGGATGATCGATTCTGAGACTAAAAAAGCCCTTTATGTGAACCAGGCCTACGAAACCATCACAGGACGATCAAGCGAGGCGCTCAGGCGAGACCCGCTCTCATACGAAAAGGTCATCCATCAAGAGGATCGCGCCCAAGTCCTTCTCAAGCTTGACCAGGCCACTCGTACGGGAAACTTTGACGAACGGTTCAGGATTGTTTCGCCGAACGGAGAATTGCGCTGGGTATGGGCCCGCGGATTTCCGGTTCGGGATAGCAAAGGCACCATCCGTCGGCTAGTTGGAACCGCAATGGACATTACGAAACAGAAACACGCGGAAGAGGAAGTCGCCAGAAACTTATCGCTGGCTGAATCCGCCAGGACCGAGGCGGACGCAATGCGCAAAGCTACGTTGGCGCTGACCCAAGATCTGCGAATGGACAACGTCTTGGATACTTTGCTTCAGTCTCTGTTCGAACTGGTCCCCTATGAGTCGGCACAGATCCTGCTTCTCGAGTCAGACTCGCTAATATTTGTGGCGCGAGAAGCGCCTCACTCTGACGCAGTGAAACAGTCAGCGATATACCCTCTGACTCTCGACGCCGCCGAATTCCCGCTCTTACAGCGGGTTCTGTTCAGTCAGGGGGGGGGAGTCGTGCTCTCAGACACTAGTCAGGAAGCGGAATGGCGCCCCTTCAAGGGCTCTAGTCACCTGCGTTCGTGGCTCTGCGTTCCATTGATCGCTTCGCGCCAGACGCTGGGATTGCTTTCGGTGGGCCACTCCACACCCGAAAGTTTCACTCAAGAGCATCTGCGACTCGCCAAATCGGTCGCTATTCCAGCCGCCGCAGCTATTCAGAACGCACGTTTGTATGAGTGTGCAAAAATTTATGGCTCGGAACTTGAGAAACGCACTTCCGATCTTCATGAAGCACAGACCGCGCTGCAACGTTTCCAGAATCATCGCCCTTCCTAGACACTCCCAAGAGAACAAAACCAGCCTCAAGTCGTCATTCATGACCGGCATCCGGGTGTGCTCGCCTGGTCCTGGCCGGGATCGCGACCGGAGAAAATAAAATTGACGCCAGTAACTATCTTCCGGTTAAGGATGTATCACTTTCTTCCCGTCGACCGGGAGGTAAAGAACGGCGCCCAGCCGGTGAAGAGACGCCGTCGTTGAATTCTTTCGGAGCTCCTGCTATGTCCAGCCCTCGACTCATAGCCTCCCTCGCCAATAGCTGCGCTCGCGCCTCTAGTGGTAGGTACTCCAGCGACTCACGGCAGCGCTGCTCAGATGGTGATTTTGTATGAACAATAATGGAGCTCCGCTGTGGTGGGACAAAGATGTGGACCGGGCCGGAAGGTCCATTCGCCCAGACGTGCGCGATGCTGCGCATCGAATCTGGGGATGTGCCTGGAGACGCACTCAGTCTCTCCTATCCGACTGCAGCCAGGCTGCGGACATCATGGAGAGCGCCGTTGCTCAAGTGTCACGCTACCTTGATCGCGACAGCGTGGTGCTGTTCTCACGGGGAATGGATGGGCTGCTTATGCTCGCGTTCCAAAGGTCGCTTAATCGCCATGCCGCCAAACTCAGGCGAGTGGAGACCCTTGGCGGAACGGAAGATCTATCAACTCGGGCCGTAGACCTGACATGGCCGCGCCAGGTTCACGCCCGCCTGGAACTGGACCAAGTTATCAGATTACTGAGCGAACGAAGCCGTACGATATTGGCCCTGCGCTATGCAGGCTACACCTGGAAAGAGTCCGCACAAATGCTTGGAGGATCCGTCTCCGCCCTGCGCAGTGCTTTCTGGAGAGACGTAGCCGGGGTGAAAGGCGAACTAAACAATCATGGTTCCGCGAGACCTGGACGCCAAGCTCAGCAGGACACAGTTTCGCTCAGCGATCGGCGGTGTTAGTCATGCAGTTCTTGAAAGGCGCTCATCATAATGTTCGTCGTCGATATCTTGCGGTCGCGCCGGGCCCATCTGTTCTTCGTATGCTGCTCTTTCCTTCTTGCTTTCCCTCACCGGCAATAGTTCCGCATGACTTGGAGGAAACACAAAATCTTTAACAAAGTTTAACCTGTCAAGATTCAGCCTTCGGCCCACAACCTCTCTGCTGTGGGCCTTGCAGAATTCAGTGAAGTCATCCGCGTCGATGATCTCCCTCTGCAGCTTTCCGGTTTGCACTACTCGGCATTTCAACCAGCCCAGTGATATCCACCGCTGGACCTCCTCGGCCCGGATATGCAGCGCCTCCGCGAGCGTATATTTGGTGAACCAGTCTTGACCCATCCTGGCGCTTGCGCCCAGTCGGTACAGCATGGACCGGATGGAGCCTGGCGACCGACGCATCGAAATGGCAACCTCTGGCAAGGGTCGCATGGCGATCAAGTCCAGCAGCCTCTGTTGCGCGCGTTCCGGCCATTGGCAATAAGCACGTTTCCCCCTCACGCCAGACTGGCGCGCAAAACGCCAGCAAGCATCTCTTGGGTTGCCCGAGACTTCGGCCAATCTCGTGATCAGAAGTCTTGCGTCATCGTCAGACCCCTGTTCACGCGATTGTGCCCGAGGAACGTTTAAGTGGATCCTCACCAGATCTCGAGCTTCTTTTGGCCAGCGAAAGGTGCGGCGGCTCTTGCTGACTTTGTCCCCATCCATAATGCAAACGCTCTCGGCTGAGAATTTCTGAAGATTCCTCTTACATCTATATGACCGCGAGACCAGGAAATATCGCGTTTAGTGAAACGAATGTTTTGTCAGATTCACGAATTCAAATAGCTTTCGCATGAAGCAAGGCCGTATAAGAAGGCAGACGAGGAAAGTCGCGGTCGAAACCAAGCGTGCTAGAAAAACGCGAGAGAGGCTTATCGTGAGCCGAAAGAAAGAGCTGGACAATTTGGTCGCAGCATTTGGTAACCAACTGCGCGAGGAGCATCCCAATCCCGAACGCGTCAACTGTCCCGCACGCGCCGCTCTGATCAGCCTTGCAGGGAAGCCCGAAGCCGTCGGCGCCGAAGCTATTCTTGCCCATATTCGGCAGTGTGCTGCCTGTCTGGACGAACTCAAAGAACTCCGAGTGTCAAGCAAAAGGACCGCAACCAAGGGCTAGCCGAAAATCCAAATTCAAAAGGTCGGCGCTGACGTCAACCGAGAGCCTTGACCTCTCCCAAGTTGCAACCCGGACGGCGGAGGATTCCGCGGATTACCGAGGGTTTTCTCTAGTAGCTAAGATGGGTTCATTGGCTGCGAAACTTTGTCTTGGACTTCAGGAGCGAGCGAACGCCAGCAGAGGTCCTATATCTTGCGCATCGGCCGCGCGTAGCGCGTCGATGTACCGTCGACGAAAGTCATTCGCGCGGACCAGCTCCGCGCCACCCCAAGTGAAGACTGGCCTGTCCTGTCTCTGGGCTAACACATCCGCCACTAGGCGCGCGTGGCGTCCATTGCCGTTTGCGAAAGGGTGGATGGACACTAGGCGGTGATGAAAGCGCACGGCGAGTTCATCGGGAGCATAGGTTCCGTGTTCCAGCCAATAGCGTGCATCGCCAAGCAAGGCGGCAAGTCTCTCGCGGATTTCATGGTGGGGAACACCAATATTCTTCTCGGTGGCTCGATAGACTCCCGCCCACTTCCAAGTCTGATCAAACATACGCAGATGGAGATCCCTTATGTATGACTCGACTAAAGGATCATGCCGGCGAACATTGTTGGGTGCGAGTGCCCACGCATACGCTTCGAGAATATTTTGCCGTTCCCATTCGTTGAGCTCATCTTTGGTGGCCAGATTCGGAAGGAGATCGGTTTGTTCCTCGGCAGACAGAGGTGTATTTCCTTCCCCATGGGTGAAGAGATTCACCGTATGCCGCGCTTTCTAAGCAGTCGCTTGGTCTCGGTTTCCACTGCTTCGTCAACGCGGCCCACGGCTTGATTCTCGAGCGCCATCGAGTGTTCGACGCCCATGACTTGCCTCTTGGCCTGGGAGCGCGCCCGCTCCTCGGCGAGATGCTGGAGCGAATTGGTCCTTGGCACCAAGGCATATACCAACTCACACCCCAGCGCATTGGCGGCGGCTCTCAAACTCTTTAACGTAATGCGGTCCTCGGCTTCAGCCTTTTCCAGTTGGAAAGGAAGTTGGCGGCTGGTCCCAAGCGTGCGCGCAACTTCACTGGCAGAGATGCCAACCGCTTCGCGGATTGCGCGAAGCCAGCCCTTTGGCGGGCGAGGAGTCTGTTCAGCAGCGCGAAATGGCTCGAGGCTGCGATCCAGCTGCTTCAGTCGTAGATTGCGGAATTCATTGCGCATAATCGCCTTAATAATATTAATGATAGAAAGCCACAAGAGCTCAATAACCGTGTTAATCTATAACTAGTCACATATATTAATATGACAAGTTCAAACTATACATACTTTAAGATAATGTCAAGTTATATATTGACATCATCCCTCGGAATACGACTCTTCGAAAGCTAGAATCTAGCCTCGCGATTCACGGGAAGGGATGTTGTGCGACCCGTACGCAGATTAACGAATCCACCTTGGTGCGAAAGCTGCCCGTACCGGAACAGCCGCGCAAGCATCGCCAGCGCCTGATAGGCAAGCACCTGGTTCACAAATGGTTCCTGTTCCTCCAGAGCTTCAACCGCACTGCAGGACGGTAGCTTGTCTTTCTTGTCCAACTTTGGATTGATGATTTCGGGGAAAAGCTCTGCCACAGTTGGCAGACGGCCTCGCATCTTTTGGTTCTTTCCGTTTGCCGGTTGCCCCAGTACGAATTGACCCGTCTCGGCGCTGTTCCCTAAGTCCAGCCAGTAATAGCTGTCCCAGTACGACCTAGTCTTCGTGATCGCGCGGCGAGCTTTGCGCGAATCAACACACCCAATGACAAGGTCCGTTTCTTCTCGCCAGCCCTCATCCAGAAACTGGGGGCTTCCCCGCCAGGCCAGTCCCCAGAACATGTTGATCCGCGTAGCCAGGACGACCGCTTTGTGCAGACCGATCTCGCTTTCGCTGAACGGTTGCCGCACACAGTTCGATCTGGAGATCCGGTCGCCGTCCACCAGCGTCACGTCGAGTCCGTGCGGATGGCCCCACGCCAGCATGGCCTGATGCAGATGGGGCAATCCGGCCGCGATCGCGCTGCCCGTTCCGCCGCAACCAACCACGGTCACGCGCACCGTCTTCTGAAGCAAGGGAGAAGGAATGCGGTGTTCAGCCATTTGGGTTGGCGTTGCCATAGCTTTGGTAGTTGTCATTCACAAACTCCGCGAGGCTTTGTTTCAGCAGGATCAAATGACGGCTTGGAAATTTCTTCTTGCCCTCAAGCGACCGCCACATTGCCAACAAACCGTCCGGGTACGTCGTATGTTTGCGAATGCCTGAAGCGTGGGTAAACTCGCTCTCGAAGAATGATTTTTCCCAGAGGTCGATCCCCGTGACAGATTTCTCGCGAGGGATCGTCATGATTCCCGTACAGACAACACCGTTGTCGTAGCAGTTCCAGTGCGGTGCCATGTACATTTTCGTGTCGGCCATTGGCCGCCGATTCTTGACCAGGGCACGCACCCACAAATGAGAGCCTGACGCTTTGAACACCATGGGTGGTTGGGGATATGTCTTGCCATTCATCCTCTTTAGGGCCGCGTCCCCGCCACGATCGCTGAAGAACATGGTCCGTACGCAAGCCGGCATCCACCACACAATCGTGTCGGCGGTACGCACGATAACTCGCTCGGGCATAATTTCCAACGGAACCGAGCGGCCAAGGCCAACCAGCAAGTCGCTCAACAGCTTCGGCGTGACCAATTGGCCCTCGGCTAAACGGGTGCCACCGCTGTCGTGTACAACTTCATGCAAAGTGATGAACGGATGGCGATAGGGATAGCCGTTGTAGTCATTCTTGCCGTACACCAGAAGGACTCGGCTCAACCGGAACTCCTGACTTGAGCCAATCATTACAGAGGTATTCATCGTAGACCTCCCGAATGAGTTCGACGACCTTGGCGCCAGCAGCTAACGAGCGCAGCATGGCTCCGATGTACTCAAAGACACCGCGAACCTCTTTGTCGAGCTGATTCACGCGCCGATCCAGCCGAATCATCAACATCATCGAGGGCTCCAAAGGTCCGTTCTGTCCCATTGTGTTCGCTTCTTCGTCAAAGCAGGCACTGATTTCGTCACTCTCGTGCCAGGTGATGGCGCACCCGGGACAGCAGCCGTCAGTGTCGCTCAAGTATTCGTCGAGTCCAGGAATCTGGTCCGCTAACTTTCTCGGCCATGCGTGTTCGTAATCTTTCCCGTGACTGTCCATCTTCAACACGTCACGAACAAGTTGCCGAGCGATTGGGCTCCGCAACCTGGGCTGAATATCTTCTAAGAGACACACAGCGTTTTTGTAGCCGATATTTTCCGAGACACGAATACACTCCGGTATTTTCTTTTCCACCAGCGGGTAGAATGAATCCTTCAAGTCTTCGACATCCGCGTCTTCCATGTAGCAGTTCGCCTGCTCTACAGCGTCTCGATAGTCGTACACGCGCAACCACTTGTAGAGATTCGCGGTAAAGACTTCAAAGAAAGCTCTTGGCAACAGCTCGTGCTCTTGCTGCAGTCGAGCCAGAAGGGGGCCGATTGGGACCGATGCCGAAGAATTGAACTCCCCGACCACGTACAAGACTTCACTCTCCGGGTCGGGCTGCAGTGCGAAAGGGCTACAGGGCGCGCCGTAGGAGGCAAACTCGCAATCCGTGATCCTCAGCTCTCCATCCCAAACTTTCCTCGCCTCATCGGCGCCGTTGGCGCGGCAGAATCGTTTGAACCCACGGTCAACAAGATCTACAGCGCTACCAGACCAGTCACGTGCGCTGCAGATACCTAAGCGCAGCAAGCTTTTTCCCAAGTGTGCCGCCAGTTGTTCATCGGTGCGAGTGCAGTACTGCCAACGAATATTCTTGACGTTGGGAATCGTCGTGGCTAGTGGTAAGCCGATCAGACGATTGGAGGGATGATCGCGCCGGCCGGAGGTAGCCAGCGCTCGGTTTGCGATACTTCGTCTTGGCCGTACTTGAGCGAGTCCAATGCTCTTTCCAGCAACTCGCCTGCTTTGAACGCTTCTGGGCATTGTTTGAGTTGCTCCTCGATAAGATTCTTCTGCGAATCGGCGTCATCCGTGAGTACGTCCAGAGCGCGCATGACACGCTCCGTCTTGTCGCAGCCGAACAGACAGCCACCGACCTGCCCGGCCACGATGCAGGTGTTGCATTTCTTCATGAGTTTGATTGTCATTGAAAATATTCCTGAAGGGCACGGGCGGGAGACGTCCAAGATCGTGAACCAGGACGAGTACACCGAGCTATTTGAACTGGCACCACCGCAGAGAAAGTTTGAACTCTATTCCGAAAGCCACTGGAAACGCGTGAAGCGAAGGCTTACGATTGACAGAAGGCGACCATTGGGAGAGCCGGTTGAAATGGATGTACAGACCCATTGGGAAAAGATCTACAGCGAAAAGGAGCCAAACGCTGTTAGCTGGTACCGAGCACACCTTGAAACCTCCCTCGAGCTTATAGAGCGGGTGGCATCTGACGTCTCGGCGTCGATCATCGACGTAGGCGGTGGCGAGTCTACGCTCGTCGACGACCTCCTTGGTCGCGGATACCACAACATCACCGTCCTTGATGTTTCACAAACTGCTATCGATGTAAACAAGAGGCGGTTAGATACAGCCTCTGACCGTATCCATTGGCTGGTCGCAGACGTTGCCAAAGCCGAACTGCCGCCCCACGCTTACGATGTGTGGCACGACCGCGCAGTATTTCATTTTCTGACAGCGATGGACGACCGCATCGCTTACGTTCGTCAAGTGGCCAGTGCGGTCAAACCCGGCGGGCATGTGCTGGTGAGTACGTTCGGGCCAGAGGGTCCGACGAAATGCAGCGGTCTTGACGTTGTTCGCTATGATGCGGAGTCATTGCACAAGGAGTTCGGCGTGCGTTTCCGGCTGCTTGACAGCTGCAAGGAATTGCATCGCACCCCGTTTGGCACAAGCCAGCAGTTTCTTTATTGTCTGTGCCGTCTCGAATGAAATAACCGGCTGAACCACCGCTCCAGCACCTTCGTGTTTGAGTTGGGATGTCGCTCGCGCAGCAGGATTATCCCTTCGCGCCAATCGCCCGGACAAACTTGTACGTCAGCTTGCCACCATTGGCCTCAGGGCCTTCGATGGCGGCGGTGGCGATCTCCGGGTACAGGTGAACGTAGGTATCGCGGACCTGCTCAGGCGTCATTGCCGGACTGGTGTTGGGCAGCTTAACTCCGTTGTAAACGAATTCTCGATCCAGGCGATGGATTTTCATGAGTGTTCCTTTCGCGATGGTGAACTGCCATAGGTGGCGGTTAGTAAAGTCTCCCCAGATGATGGCGCTGCGTCTTCCCTACTTCGCGGCATGCCGGTGGCGCTGATGGGTAGCGGTCTCGGCAGCGTTTCCTTCAAAGGCCCTGTCGGAGGAGCGAGCTACGTGTTGCAAGCAGTCGCCCGTCATACTACAGATCCAAACCCCGCCGTGCCTCTCACCGATGTCGAGAAGACCTGGAACGATAACACCAGAAAATCGCGGGTTACCTTGCCGTGAATTGGATGAGCCAACTATTTTTTCTTTGGCTTCCATCCCGGGTGGTTTGCCGCATACGCAGCTCTGAGCTTTGCCTTCGATGCTGCTGACATTGGTTTGCCCTTCCTGGTAGCTACGTTCTTCTTCGTTGGAGTCGGCTGCACTGCGCGAGCAGCACCTCCCGAAACACGTTCCAAACTCTTGATAATCGCGTCTATCTCATCCCGACGCCGCTTCAGAGCCCTGATCGCATTCTCGATAACCACATCTGGCATGTTTGTGTTCTCCTCGCAGCGAGCTTATCACAACGATTCACAGCACCTGCCAGTACGGATAAGCGATAGCTATCGTCAGGATCTTGCGAAATTGCGCGCGATAGCGTAATCCCCTGCAACAGCAGTGGAGGCCGCATGTATGGGAAATAGAAAAGGCAAAACCAACTATCGGCGAATTGTACTTCGGTTACCTGATCTTGATCATGCGAGGTCGCCCGTCCTGGGCAGCCCGACTTCTCCAGGCTCCCAGCGTGTCTACTCACATGTCATCGAGCAATTTATCGCATGGCACCGCTCGGGGCCACGTCCAGCTCTGAGCCGTATCGTGGTGGTTTGCTACCGAATGCATCTTGAGGCGCGGGGCTTAGCAGCTAACACCGTTAACCAGCAACTCGCGGCTGTTCGATGGCTAGCAGATGAAACTACTGATGCTGGGCTATTGAGCCCTGAACTGGCAGTCGGCTTCCGCACGAATAGCTGGAGAGCGGGAATCGCACAAAATGTCTGAAGAAGTTTCAACTTACTGCTTTTAGTGGCTTGAGCCAAGGTCACATTGGTTAATTTGTGAGCAATAGTGAGCAGACGCAATTCTACGTAGACCTTACTGTTTTCATACCTACTTCCGTGTATTTGAAGGGATTTAATATGAATGAAGCGAGCTCTCAACCCTGGTATCAGTTATATGCTTCTGCAATCGTCGAGTTAGACGCAAAGCAATTGATTGAGCGGGTGACTGCGACTGAAGCGGCGATTGACGGTCGTCTTCACGATTTGCGGTTTGATAGCGACCATCACGAAGAACGGATACTGATGGACGATGCCCAGCTCACACTGGCGTTCTTGCGTCGGCATCCTTAAACGACGACGGAACTCATTCCGTAGCGTGATATGAATTTCCAAGCGAGGGAGTTGCGTCGCGATAGACCGAACCAAGGGTGTGAGCTAGCTTGAACAGACGGCCTTCGGTATCCACCTTATTCTTGGCCCTGATATGATCCGTTCCGTAAGAAGCTTGGGCCATATGAATGAAGCGACATCCCAATCTTGTTACGACCTATACTCCGTAGCAATCTTTGAGTTTAAATCCCAAGAAACTCGTGAAACTCGCGGATGCGACGGACAAGGCGATTCAATCCCGCTTGCGCGACTTGCAGTATGACAGCGACCACCACGAAGAGCGGCGGATCATGGGGAATGCGCAACGTACGCTGGCCTTCTTACGAGACAACGCGGGAGAACATGAAAAACATTAGCGCACGACCCCATCTTCGAAATCCGAATCTAGTCGATCCAATACCCAACCGACAGATGATCAGAAAGAGCAGATTCGGGCCCGGGCACATCGAATTTATGAAAACCGCGGCTTTAGAAGTGGGCATGAGTTAGAGGATTGGCTGGAAGCCGAAGCACGGGCCGAGAAAACTAAGATCAGAGCAGTTACGCAACCTACCTAAATCCAGGCCAACGCCGGGTGCTAGCGGGATGCTTGGCGCCAAACCATTAGATTCGAAAAGGCTGAAAGATCTGATCTTCCCGTATTAATGTTTTAGCAAAGCCGACTCCCGACCGGGATGGGCCCCGCCGCGAAGAAGGCGGCCCAGTTTGAATTGACTCCTGATTTAGCGAAAGCTTTTACGGGATTTCACCACCGAAATGGCGCGCAAAGTTAATGGAAAACCCCTAACATGTACGCTATAAGAAGGATTAACAATACGGTACCGAGGCCTATCCCCGCACCGCCGCCATAACCCCAACGACTATGACCGTAATATCCTCCACCGCTGCCTAAGAGTAGTACCAAAATAATGATCAGTATCAACATGTTGCTCTCCTGTTCTGAGATAAATATTGCTGCACCCATTCGCGCGGCGTTAAAGATTGAGGGGCGGCCTCTTGGCACGATCTTTGTCTGGGGGGCCGCCAGGCGTTGAAGGCGGCTCAGTATGTCCGTCGTCACCTGAAGGCAACGACCCTGGCTTTGGAGCGGCCGAGCCAGCGTTGTCGTCATCGAGAACGATCTTAAGCAGCGAGCTGTGGACATGCAAATTGTCGCCAACGTCGTAGTTGATAAAACCCAGCTTCCTGAACCGATTCATGAAGAAGCTAACCCGCGACCGGGTTGTACCGACCATTTCCGCGAGAGTTTCCTGGCTCAGTTTTGGAACGACCATTTCGGAAACCCCTTCCTTACCGAAATGCGCCATTAACAAAAGAACCCGCGCGAGCCGCTTTTCACTGGAATTAAAAAGCTGGTCGACAAGATCTTCCTGATATCGGATGTTCCGCTTCAGTAGATATTTGACAAACATTGCCGATAATTTCGGCTCCTGACTCATGGCAAGAATCATGGACTTTTTCTCGATATGTAAAAGGACGCAATCCGTCATTGCAGTCGCGGATGACATACGCAGAAGCTGACCGGCGAGGCCGCCTTCCCCGAAGAAATCGTCGTTGCTCAGAATACCCAGAGTTGCTTCTTTTCCCGCTTCCGAAACCACACTGAGCTGAACTTTCCCTGTCTGAATAAAAAACAACCCATCCGTGAAATCGCCTTGAGCGAAGATGGTCTCCTTTTTTTCAAAAGACATCATGTCCCTACCCTCGCCGATTGTAGAAAGAAAGGTGTGGGGACTAAAATTGGAATTCTTCTTTATCATTCTCCGCTTTAACAAACGCCACCGTTCACAAATGGAAATTCAGTTAGACCCTATTGTCCATGGAAAGGGCGCGTCTAGGCTGTCCAATAATGCTCACAAATCGGTGTCCCTGCAGCTTTGGGGGACTCCCATTTTGACCTCCAGTAATGTTTGGGAACGACATTACTCGAACAGGCTGGCGGTACTCGCACCAAGGCCGACGGTACTGGTTCCAGTCACGCTTGCCTGGGTGCCCCCGTTACTCGATTGCGAATCCTCTGAGTTGCCTTGCGCGTCGGCATTGATCTGAACTTGCGCCAGATTGGTAGTAGCGCTCTTCTTGGATCCGTTGGGGGACTTTGAGGGTGTTGATTTCTTGGCAGCGTCCCTCGCAGCCTTGGCGGCTGCGTCCATCTGCTCTTTCGCACACTTCAGGGTTGAAGACAGACCCAGATGAGCCTCCACGAATTCCGCTAGGTGTTTCGGGAGTTGTTCGTCCAACTCTTTGGGAGTCCCAGTAACGGTCAATGGTGTAGAGAGCGCAGGGTCATCGTTGTGTTGGTCGGATTTCAGCGGCTTTGGGATGACGTTGACGCAAATCTCTTCATCGCCCACACGCGACAGGGTGAGAATCAACATTCGTTGTGCGAGTAGTGGCATCAATTCTTGAAACATGGCCTTATCTCCTTGAGTCGAAGGTGCGCTCCCCGTCTGCGATCAACCAAATCACAAACGGGGAGACGGTTGGTTTACGCTGGCAGTTGGGACAGGAATGAGCCCAATTTCGCTGTGGCCTTGAATTGCGGAATGGGATCCAGCTCCTTGAATGCGCTGGTGAACGCGTTCGACAGGCTCCACATCGTCCGCGGCGAGAATTCCTCGTATTGCGGCTGGAAGTACAGCCGGTGCACTTCGGAGAGAAGACTCCTTGGCGCTTCCAGCTTTCCATCCACGAATGCCGCGTAGAGGATCAGCTTTGCTCGTTCGTCAGTGATTTGTGCTTGCCGCCAGTCCTCCACCTGCCGACGCATTGGTTCGAAGCTTCTTTGAATCCGGTCGACACCTACAGCCAACGTGTCGATCAGGTTGAAGCTCTTGGTATGCTTCGCCAGGACGGGGGTGAATTCGCCGCTGAACGCCATGTTCGAACAGACGAACACGCGCAAGCCCGAGGTCAGCCCGAGGCGAATTGACTTGTCATGCGAGTTGCGGATGCCAATCGAGAATCGGCATCCTTCCATTTGAGTCTCAAGGTCGAGCACGCCAAACATTTTCATGCCGTCGAAAGAGACCGCGTACTCTTCGTTCACCACGCCGATGTGGCGAAAGCTGAGGGTTTCGACCAATGCCTCGACGATGACGTGATGGGGCACGGGTTTGTGGGTTAAGGTTGCTCCTGGGACAGGGATTTGTTCCAGTTCCCGCCGCCCAACCTTGGGCAGAGGGCCGGCAATAAGCGTTCCAGTACTCATGGATTCCTCCTTAGATTTGTGGATTTATGAAGCGGTGAAAAAAAGGAAACTCGAATGGAGGCAGAATTCGAAAGAGCTGGGAAGTGTCCGGGCCTTTTACGCGGAGTGGCTCACGGGATTAGCTTCAGATAGTTTCTATGGTCAGAGTTGGAAATGCAGCTCGATATAGGCCCTCGTCCAAAGTGAGAAGCCGATAGGTACGCGTGTGCGCATGGGCTCCAATCAAGAAGTCAGCAAGAATCCGGCGAGTGCCAGAATCACGTTGCTTGCGATGCCTCTCTGCGTAGGATTGGAAGGCACGTCCGGCAGATCGCCAGGCAGGCTCCCCCAAATCCCAATCAATCGCAATTCCAGTGTCATCGAGAAAGGAACTCACAAAACCCTCGGAACGACCGGGAGCGGCAATGAGTTCTGCGAAAACTGGCGCTGCCACCACTAGATTCCCGCGGCTGAAGGCTCTCTCTAGAGCGGTTTGTGCCGCCCCACTCAGCGTTTCGTCCTTATCCCACAAGGCGATAATGATGTTCGTGTCAATTGCCGTCGTCATTGCCCACGAATCTCCCGAAGCCATCGAGTGATATTTTTCTTGCCGGACTTGATACCAGGATTGCCAATTCCGCGATACTTGGAGAAGGCGCTCTTGTTGCGTACTGGACGCACGCGCACCCCCTTGCCATCGCTCTCAAACAAAAAATAGACGGTCCCCCTCCCGTACCCCCAGGGCTCGACGGACCTCCTGCGGTATGGTGATTTGCCCTTTACTGGTAATCTTGGCTTGCTTCTGCATACCGGATCTCCTCTTTCCTTACTTTAGCAACTACTCCTTACCCATACTACTGGGACTTGCATCGACGGCGCCCTGGGCTGAGTTGTCACGAGCGAACAGCGCCGCGAACATTGCCTGGTACGCGATAGCCGGTCAGTCGGCGCTGAATAGCGACGCCTGCTCGGGAATACCTATTCTTGCTCGCCGCCTTCTTCCTGATAGGGATTCGGGCCGCTGTCCGAAGGCGACGATAGACGTGTTTTCGAGGGCGGACTCGACGAGACAAGCTGGGTCGAACTGGCTTTCAATCAGAATGCCTGGTGGATCGGCAGTCGGAAGATCACCGTTGGAACAGGTGGTGGTTAACAGCTTTTGATTTTCCGCGTTCAGAGCTTTCCAGATAGCGTCGGCTGTTTCGCCAATTCCGTTTCGTTCGACCAGTTCTCGTGCCATTGCCGAGAGCATGTCGTCATCTGCATCGATGTTTTGCAGCCCTTCGCCGGCAAACTTGCCTTCCATGGTGAGCGCAACGAGGAGCTTCTTTCCCATGAGCCGTAAACACGCTGTCTGCATGGTGCCCTCGTAGCAAAGGAACTTCACCCTTACCGGACGTCTTTGCCCGATGCGCCAGGACCTCCTGCTTGCTTGCCGTAAAGTGTGCAGCGAGTAGCCCGACTCATAGAACAAGATGGTTGGAAAATCCAGCAAGTCGAGACCTGTCTCCACCAGTTTGGGGTGACAGATAACTACTTGCACCCCGTCTTTGAGTTGTCTCGCATACCACGCTTCTCTTTTCGAGGTATCGACATTCGCCCGCAAAACGGCAGTGCGGATGCCTTCATTGCTCAGAATTCGTTGTAGCCGGGCGGTGACATCATGTTTCCGGGTATATACCGCAAAGACCTGGCATCGGCGTCCTTCCGCAAGTTCCTGCCTGATCTCTTTAAGGAGTCGTCGTTCCTTGGAATATAGGGAGTCTTCAGGAAGATCGCGAGTCTTTGCGATGACAAATGGAACCTTGCGTTTCAGTTCCGAATCGAACTCCGTGCCGTACAGTGTCCCGAGTCCATACGGGTGATCTGGATACAACAAGAGCGTGTTGAGCATTGTGCTCAACACCGAACGGTTGCCCTTGTGCGCCTTCAGCGCCTGCCGAATGTCGTCCTCCAATTCGCTGTATGCCTCTCGCATCGATGGGTCCATCGCAACGCTCAAGTACGTCTCTTCGTAGGGCGGGAGTTCTCCCGATATGTCCTCCAGGAAGACGAACGCGCACAGCTGCATCAAGAATTCGCCGAAGAGAAGAGGTGAGGCTCCTGGCTTGCGTCGAACCATCGTGGTCGTCTTGGCTTTGGAACACTTGTTATCCGCAGGTTCTACCTTCGTGATTGTTTCGAGAACCCCGTAGTCTTGCGTGAACGAACTTCGTCCCGTCGTGCCCCATTCGTACCCGTGTTCCTTCATCCTTCCGGCTTCAAGTCGGAACAATGTGTTGAACAGGTCGTCTGCGTAGCCGCCTAAGAGCGTCCCGGTCAGGCCAACAACTCGATCCGAACAGGCCGCCAGTGTGCCGAGAGCATTGCCTTGTGCGGTGTCGCCGGCTAGTTGGTGAACTTCGTCACAAATTGCATAGTCGAACCAACCCGGCATGTAGCGCCCGATGAACTCAATCGGAGCCATGCGGCGAATCTTGTCGGCATCAGCCTGCCAGAGCGGGCTGTGGAACGGCCTGCAGGGTTTATCGCCTCTCGATTCGATGGTCTCGGAGATTTTGAATTGCTCAAATTGGGCCGCAGTCAGTCGGCCATCGTCCACAATCACTGGCTTTCCGGTGTCGGAGTTAACGACGCAACCCATGTATAGGCCCGAACGCGGCACGCTGTAAGCATGGCGCCAGAAGTAGCCGAGCTTGGCCCGTTCCCGTCCGACGATGAACAATGCAGGTCTCCCACATAACGACAGCCAACGCTTCCGGGCACTCGGAGAGTCCTTGCGCAGCCGCAGTTCGCTGAGCGTTGTACGCAACCCCTCTCGCACGATGCGCCCCTGTTTCAGCCGTACTTCGTTTACTCCATGGAATTTGTTTTCGTCCCCGCCATTCCGCAGGTCATCGATTAGGAAGACTCGTATGCCTGGCAAGGTGAAGAAGGTTTCCCGAGCCCACTTTTCGACTAAGTGCGGTGGAACCATGGCTAGGGCGGTGAATGGAGCTACGCCGCTATGGACATGGATCGCTTCAAGCGAGATCAAGGTCTTGCCGGTGCCGCATTCCGCCACCACCATGCCGGTCCGTGCCCGATTCCAGCGTTTGGCGACTCCCATGATGGCGATGGTTTGCGCGGGGAATGGTTTTCGCAGGAGTCTAGCGATACGTGGCGAAACTGGATCGTCAAATTGGTGGAGTGCTGGATACTCCTGAAGAATGCGCTTACCCAGAAGGGTCGCGTGGGAACGCATGTAGTCGTAGATTGTGGAAAGTTCGGGCATGGAAGTCCTTAGAAAGAAGTGGAAGGAAGACAAAGAAACAAGAGGATCAGAAAGAAGGGGAGCGCGGAAGATCTGCGATGCAATCCGGCTGCGGCGTCAGAGGAGCTACACGATGTTTTTAGCTTCCGGATTGCCCGTGCTCTGCCTGCAATCCACGCGGACCTCGTAAAGTTCCATGAGGTGGCCGAATCCGATATATTTTAGGAGTTAGAGTTCTAAGCCAGCGTTGTATTCGCGATCCCGAGAGTCATGTCATTGTTCGACGCTCACCGCCGGAACTTTCTGAGAGTTGCGGGAGCTGCTGCGGGCGCTACTCTGCTATCACCATCCGGCCTGGTGAGTCAGTTGGCGAGGGCTGGCGACAATGTTCCTGCTTCGCAAAGCGAGGGACCAGCCTCGTACATCCTGACGATCGCCACCAAACCCATCGAACTGGCTCCGAATCGCATCATTTCGGTCACCACCTATAACGGGCAGTTTCCAGGGCCGTTACTCCGCCTTAAAGAAGGTGAGCGAGTTACCGTCGATATTCGCAATGAGACGGACACGCCCGAGCAACTGCACTGGCATGGACAGTTCGTTGCGCCCGATGTCGATGGGGCCGCCGAAGAGGGCACACCTTTCATCCCACCACACGGCAGCCGCAGAATTTCCTTTGTGCCGGGTCCATCCGGTTTTCGCTTTTATCACAGCCATGTCCGCGCAGGGGCGAACTTGGCTGCAGGCCAGTACGGCGGCCTCGTCGGACCGCTTTACATTGAACCCAAGCAGGATGCGGGCAACTACGACCGCGAAGTCTTCCTCACGCTGAAAGAGTTTCAGCCCACGTTGAGTCGTGGTGGTGACATGGCGATGAACTTCCTCGCGCCAACGCAGACGGTCTCCGCGCTCAAGGATGCTGGCGAGAGCAAGATGAAAGCTTCCCTCGCCCAGGGGATGCCCCACGGATACGAGGTCGGCTACGATTCCTTCACCATCAATGGACGAATGCTGGGTCATGGCGAGCCGGTGCGCGTCAAACGAGGCGAGCGCGTTCTGTTTCACATACTGAACGGCAGCGCCGGTGAGATTCGCAGCCTTGCGCTCCCGGGCCACAGCTTCAGCGTAATTGCGATGGATGGCAATTCGCTGCCGAAACCGGTTCGTATCCCTGGTCTTTGGCTCGGAACCGCGGAGCGGATTTCCGCGATCGTTGAGATGAACCACCCTGGTATTTGGATTATGGGCGATCTCGCCGATGATGATCGTCACCACGGCATGGGGGTCGTGGTCGAGTACGGAAGCGCTAAAGGCAAGCCGCAATGGCTTCCACCAAAGCCCTTTAAGTGGAACTACGCCCACTTTGGTAGTTCCGGTACCTCGATGCAGCCTGACGAAGTGTTTGACATGCTCTTTGAAAAGCGGAACGCCGCACTCGACGGATTCAATCAGTGGACCATCAACGGTGTCGCGTATCCCATGGAGCAGGCCATGGCGACACCTGCTTTCCGCCTGCACGAGGGCAAGCGTTACCGCATTCGGATGTGCAATGCGAGCGATGACATCCATCCGATTCATTTGCACCGGCACAACTTCGAACTGACGCGGATCGCCGGACAGCCTACCTCAGGCGTGGTGAAAGATGTCGTGATGGTGGGTGGATACCAGGAAGCTGAGATCGATTTCGTGGCCAACAATCCCGGCCTCACCTTGTTTCACTGCCACCAGCAACTGCATATGGATTTCGGCTTCATGACGTTGTTTGAGTACGTGTAGTCGGCGGACCCGTTCATGTGTTGGAATGAGCGGAATATCAGGTACTCGAGAATCCACTCAAGGAAAGAAATTTGTACCGGCAGGCCGAATTTTCGCCTGGAGGACCTATGACGAACGCATCAGTATCGCAGCGCCGAACTTCTTGGGGACTGCTCCTGCTACGCATCCTCATCGGATGGGTCTTCCTCGCGGAAGGCATCCATTCCCGCTCCGCAATTCACGGCTCCGTTCGTGGGCGTCGTCGAGATCGGGTGCGGGGCGCCGCTTATCCTTGGTCTGTTCACTGCGTTCGCTGTCCTGCCATTGCTAATCGATATTCTGGTTGCGATCGCGACAACCAAGGTTCCGATGTTTTTCAAGCAGGGGTTTTGGGCTGCGATGCACGAGGGACCGACCGACTTTTGCATGCTTGTTGGGCTCGTCGCGATTGCCCTTCTGGGAGCTGAAGTTCTATCTATGGATGATCGGCGACGTGCCAGATAACATTGCCAGCCCGCCACGAAGGTCTGAGCGAGAGCGTGGATCGATTGCTGAAGTTTTATTGGTTTTTCTCCGGCTCGGGTGCGCTTCATTCGGCGGGCCGATCGCCCATCTCGGATACTTCCAGAAGGAGATCGTTGAGCGCCGGCGATGGTGCAGCGAGGATACACTGGCGGAAATTATCGCCCTCGCTCAGTCCTTGCCGGGACCGGCCAGCAGTCAAGTGGGCTTTGCGCTTGGTGTTGTGCGAGCGGGTTGGCTGGGTGGCTTAGCGGCTTGGGGCGGCTTCACGCTACCATCGGCGCTGCTGATGCTGGCCTTTGCGTATGGCCACTCGTTTCTTGCGGGAAGCGTGGGAAACGGCCTATTGCATGGGCTGCAACTCGTCGCGGTCGCGGTAGTTGCCCAAGCGGTGATGGCCATGCGGAGCTCACTCGCTCCCGATCGTCTGCGTATGGCAATCGCCATCGCTGCAACGGGTGTGACCCTGTTCATGCCGCAGCAGTCGGCAACTCTCGTCGCAATCACTGCCGGTGCGATTGCAGGGCTGGTGTTTTGTCGATCGGAGGAGCGTGACAAAGGCGAGCTTTTCACGCTCAAATTGCCGAATGCAGCCGGCATAGCCGCGGCTACGACTTTTATTCTGCTCTTGGTTCTGCCCCCGTTTATCGCCTACTACCACCCGGCTCCCGGCCTCGCCGTCTTTTCCGCGTTCTACCACAGTGGCGCTCTCGTATTCGGCGGCGGGCATGTTGTTCTACCGTTGCTTGAGGACGCGGTGGTTGCGCGCGGCTGGGTGACACAACAGTCTTTTCTAGCTGGATATGGCGCTGCGCAAGCTGTCCCCGGTCCGTTATTCTCCTTCGCCGCCTATCTGGGCGCCCAAGTGCGCCCAACTCCAAGCCCATTCCTGTATGCAGTGCTCGGGCTAGCGGGCATTTTTACGCCTGGCCTGCTTGCCATGACAGCTGTCTTGCCCTTCTGGAGCGCCCTCCGCGGAAACCGTTCTATCCAGGCCGCGCTCAGAGGTATCAATGCAAGCGTTGTTGGCGTGCTGATCGCAGCGCTTTTCCAGCCGCTATGGACCAATACGATCCACTCGGCGAGCGATTTCTGGATTGCGCTTGTAGCATTCTCGCTGCTTGCGCTTGCGAAGGTTCAGCCCTGGATAGTCGTGGTAGGCACGGCAGGCGCGTACATGCTTGCGAAATTCCTCTAAGCCAAAATCAAAGAGCTAGGTCGGGAGGAAGATGTCCGTCAAGCTCAAACTCGGCCAGCGGATCGAACCCGTCTCTGCCGGAAATCTGACGGCCTCACTCTCAACACCCCAGCTGAGCCAATCGAGAAACTGTTCCTTCTCCCCTTTGATCAGTGCCGGATTGCATCCGATCCCGAGCGCCCGGACGATTGCCTTGTGCGAGTCCAGTTCACCGGCAAACCAGTCCGCCCATTCCGGCACTCCCGGAATTCCGTGGATGTGAGCCAGAGCGGCCCAAACGAACCGGCTGTCTGAGCCCCCTAGCAAAGTGCGTCCCGAACTCACCGAAACGTTGGTGTTGGCGAGCTCTTCAGAGAGTCCAATCAGGTGCCGGAGCGGTTTCTTGCGACCAGCGAGTTGAACTGATCCCTTGAAACACTGAGGATTCCGTTCCAGACATACACGAATCGGCTGCACTCCTGGCCCCTCCACCATGAACCTGTCTCCCAAGGAAATCGCCGCGCTGACTGCCGCAATCTGCGTGTCCCCTCCGATCACCGAGATGAGATGTGCTTTGGCCTGCCGCGAAGGATCAGGCAGAACCTCTCCGATGAAGCGGTCTAAACGCAACTTGATGCTGGTGGTGGTTTTCTCGGTACTCTTGACGTACGTGAGCCAGCCGAAGCGAAGATGAGCATTCTTCATTCAGACTCCTTCTTCTCGTGAGTGAGTACCTGGGTTTTTCCGTTGGCAAACACCAGAGTGAGTTCGTGCGAGAACCTTTCTCGGTCATGCAGAATTCTGGTTCCGTCCTCTTCTTCTTCCTCCCAATGGTCAGTGAACTTGACCGACCGCCAATGGGCAATATGCCGGGATTCGCCTTCACCGAATACGCCGTTGAGCATTCCCGCAGTACACAACAGGCCAACATGCCCGCCATGGAGCGGTGTGAGCGGCCGGCCTTTGACATCGCCTAACTTGGGGAGCAGTACACGTCCGGCCTGGCGGTAAGCAGACGATTCCAGCAGCGAGTCCTCTACCTCGTCCAGCGGAATCCCCATGTTAGTCAGTACCACCGGTTCGGATGCAGGAACCTCGTAACGAACCTCCGCGAGATCTCCCATAGGCTCTAGATCGGCTCTCGTTGAAAGCATTTCGAGGTAGCGCACCGCGTCCAACAACGCCGTGTCGGAAAGACGAGCATGCCGTTTGCGGCGGCTTGCTAGGACCACGATTTGCTTGAACTGCAGACAAGCCGGTTCAATGAGCCGGAAGACCCGCAAGTCGACAAACTGTTCACTCAGAAGCCTGGCACATTTCGCCAATCGCATCTGCGGAATCACAAAGAGTAGAACTCCTCCAGCCTTGAGCCAGCGATAGGTGTGTTCCAAAAAGACAAATTCCAATCTCTGGTTGTTGCTCTCTCCGGCTTCCCAATCGTACGGAGGGTTCAGGTAGAGCAGGGACACGACTTCCGGGGGACACCGAACATCCATTGTGTTGGCTTGCAAAGTCTCGATTCCCAAAGCTCTCGCTTGCTCTGAACGATTGGCGTCAACCTCAATTCCGTAGCGATTGCAGGCTACGTCCTGAAGCAAATGGGTGAACGCCACGCCATCGCCGACACAAGGGTCGAGCGCTGAGAATCGTTCGGGAAAGGTCAGCCAGTTCTTAAGTCGTTTGGCCTCGGCAACTGGAAGTGGGAAAAAACCTAGCTTGGTTTGACCCTGAGGACGCATAGAAAAACCTCCTCAACGCGTACTGAACGCCGGAACGCTGTCGCACGGCGCAATGCAATCTAAAAATTGGGAATAAGGTTAGTTCGTTCACTGGTAGGGGAAATACGGACGTGAAGCAAATGGTAGCGGCAAGAGGAACTATCCCTTGTTCTATTTGCCCTGCGTCACTGCAGATTGGTGGCGTATTTCTCGCGCCGACAAACCCACGACCTTGCCGTTCTGCCAAATGTGGAGCGGCAGTCCCAAGCGAGCGTGTTCATCGATGACCTCTTCGACTGCCTCTTTGAATGCCATTTCGGCCCGTTTCTCCAAGGGCAATCGCAGAATGTGTTTGGGGACTCTTTTCATTCGTCACCGGTAGCGCACAAGCAATGCTCGGTAACCCTCTTTATCTAGATCTATTATATGAAGTTTCCTATCCTATCGAATCTCGGCAGCTTCGTCCCGCTTCACCTCACACAAGCCAGCAAAAGTCGACACAGTGAGGAAATCAATGGTATGAGCTAAGAGGCATGCTTTGGTATTAATTCCAGGGATTGAGAACACGGTTCAGGAGTGGGAAATCCGAAACATTGCGAGTCACAAGCGTCAGGCGATGGATTTCCGCAGTTGCGGCCAGAAAGGCATCCATTACGCCCATCGGACGCCCTGCTGCCTCGTTGCGCGACACAATCTTACCCCAGGCATCCGCGATTCTGTTATCAACCGGTAAAATCCGGGCTTCAAATCTCGCCGGCAACTCATCTCGCAGCCATTGCTCCAGCCGGTTTCGCCGGTGTCCCGCGGCGAGGCGTTCTACGCCGTAGCGAAGTTCAGCCAGCGAGACCACGCTGATAAAAATCCGATCCTCATCCGCAGACTCCATCCAGCCGAGGAGCCCGGGATTGGGCCGCGGCTTGACCCATTCCGAAACCGCATTTGTGTCCAAAAGAAAGCTCATAGATTAATCTTCCTCGGTCGTTCTTTGAGCCGGCGAACCTTCATGCCAGATCCTCGCAGGGGAGATGCGGCGAAAAATTCCGCTAGATTGCCTACCCGTTTTGTCTTTCGCTGCCACTCCTCTGCCCCAACGACCACGGCGGCGGTGCGGCCTTTTCGAGTAATCGTCTGTGGCCCCTCCGACATAGCCCGCTCGATCATTTCACTGAATTTCGCTTTCGCTTCGGCCACGGTCCAGACTTGCGATTCCATATCTAATCCCCCAAATCCTCATAAAAGGTCATCATGGTCATTATAGTCATAGCCAAGTCAGTAGTAAAGGTCTCAGAGAAAGCGCAATCCGCTAAGTGGAACGCGAATTGTCGGCCCATTCCTCTCCTGTCGCTGAGTGCGAGCCCAGGCCAAGGACGATCAATTCACACCTGACCAGTCCGCGTCGGTTGACGAAATATGCTGTGAGCCGCCGAATGAGGCCTCGGCGGCTGTAGAGTGCGCAATCAACCAATGCAGACCGAAGCCCTAGTTGACATGTTCCCATCTTTCTGCAAGTATCGAAGCATGCGGTTAGCCACGATCAAGAAAAGCGCTGAGAACGTGGCCAAGTACGCCGACATGCTTTCTGCGATGGGCACTGAACCACGACTTCGAATCATGCAACTGCTGCTATCCGCGCATCCGGACGGACTGGTTGTAGGCGACATCCAGTCAGAACTGGACATTCCCAATTCCACTCTTTCACACCACCTAGAGAAACTCAAAAATGAAGGACTCGTAAACGTTCGCCGCGAAAGCACCTTTTTGCGGTACACCGCCAATACCGAAGCGCTCCAGGAGTTGCTGCAGTTTCTATACGCAGAATGCTGCACGCGAAACAAGGCAGTGAAACCGCAAGCTATCATCCAGCTTTGTAAATAGGGAGGGGTCATCTATGGGCACTACCACGATCAAGGACGTAGTCAAAGAAAAATACGGCCAGGCAGCCTTACGAGTGAGGACCGGCGGAAGCAGTTGCTGCGGTGCGACGGCGGCGAGCGCCTTAGGTTGTGACCCAATCACTTCCGATCTATACGACGCCTCCCAAGCGGGACAGGTTCCAGAGGAGGCTATGCTCGCCTCGTTAGGATGTGGAAATCCAACGGCCTTGGCGAAATTGAATCCAGGAGAAGTCGTTCTCGATCTTGGCTCTGGCGGCGGTATTGATGTACTGCTTTCCGCCAAGCGGGTAGGACCTACTGGCAAGGCCTACGGCCTCGACATGACAGACGAGATGCTTGCGCTCGCCAATGAGAACAAGCGCAAAGCGAGCGCTGAGAATGTCGAGTTCTTAAAGGGCGAGATCGAGCATATCCCTCTGCCGGACAACTCAGTGGACGTGATTATCTCGAATTGCGTGATCAACCTTTCTGCGGATAAAGATCGTGTCCTGCAAGAAGCCTTTCGTGTGCTCAAGCCGGGCGGCCGCTTTGCGGTTTCCGATGTTGTGACCCGAGGAGAAATCGCGCCTGAAATTCGCCAAAGCGTGCTTCTGTGGGTTGGCTGCGTGGCGGGGGCGCTCGGAGATGACGAATATCACAGCAAACTCTCCGCAGCAGGTTTCGAGCAAATTGACATCGAGCCGACACGAGTCTATCTCGCGGAAGATGCGCGTGAGTTTCTTTCGGCTGCGGGCGTCGATGTGGACGCAATTGCGCCACAGGTGGATGGCAAGTTCATAAGTGCCTTCGTTCGGGCGGTGAAGCCAACGGGCGCTGCACCGAATGCTTGTTGCGAACCGACTTGCTGCAACTAGGAGAGAACGAGTATGCAAGGACATTACAACGCTCTATTCCTGTGCACGGGTAATTCTGCGCGCTCCATCATGGCCGAGGCCCTTCTCAACTTCAAAGGCCGACCTAATTTCACAGCCTACAGCGCCGGAAGCCATCCTTCAGGAGCGGTTCGACCGGAAGCATTAAAACAGCTGGAAATCGCGCATTTACCCACCGAGGGTCTGCGCAGCAAGGCGTGGGATGAATTCTCTCTGCCTGGCTCTCCAAAGCTCGATTTTGTCTTTACGGTTTGCGACAACGCGGCGAAAGAGGTTTGCCCAGTGTGGCCCGGACAGCCAATGACCGCCCATTGGGGCGTTCCCGATCCGGCGGCGGTTCACGGAAACGAAGCGGAAGTGGAGCGAGCGTTTCGCGAGGCCTTTTTTATCCTGGAGCGCAGAATCAATCTATTTCTCTGCCTTCCATTAAAGAGCCTCGACAGCCTGGCACTCAAGAGGGAGCTCGACAACATCGGCCAGACGATGACGCCCGTCTCCCACCAATAGCAGCGCCTTGCCGCACAGAGAATGTTCCCTTCGCTGCCGCACCATGAGGATTCATCAATGAAGGCAACCAGTCGACTCAGTTTTCTGGATCGCTATCTAACTGCGTGGATCTTCGCGGCCATGGCCGCGGGTGTCGCATTGGGCTGGCGTGTACCAGGAGCCGTACCGTTTCTGAATCGCTTTAACGTCGGCACGACTTCCATTCCGATTGCGGCGGGATTGATTTTGATGATGTATCCACCTTTCACGAAGGTGCGATATGAGAACCTGCATGAAGTCTTTCGCAACAAGCGCGTGCTCGGGCTTTCTCTTGTGCAGAACTGGGTTGTCGGGCCGATTCTGATGTTTGTTCTGGCCATGGTATTCCTGCGTGGATATCCGGAATATATGGCTGGGCTGATCATGATCGGCCTCGCACGCTGCATCGCCATGGTCATCGTCTGGAACGAACTGGCCCGAGGCGATACGGAATACGCGGCCGGCCTGGTGGCTTTCAATTCTCTTTTCCAAGTCTTTTTCTATTCTCTCTACGCCTGGATCTTTATTACGGTCCTTCCCGCCAAGCTCGGTCTTCAAAGTACCGTCGTGAATGTGTCCATTGCAGAGATTGCAAAAAGTGTCTTTATTTATCTGGGAATTCCGTTTCTGGCCGGATTTCTGACTCGTACTGCATTGGTTCGTGCCAAAGGGCGCGAGTGGTACGACCGAACCTTCGTTCCCAGCGTAAGTCCGCTGACGCTGATCGCGTTGCTGTTCACAATTGTGGTGATGTTCTCGCTTAAGGGTGGCTACATTGTTCGCTTGCCTTTGGACGTCCTGCGCATCGCCGTGCCGCTATTGATTTACTTTGTGCTGATGTTCTTGGTGTCCTTTTACATGGGTAAGAAATTGGGCGCCGACTATTCCAAGACCACGACATTGGCATTCACGGCGGCCTCTAACAATTTTGAACTGGCGATCGCAGTTGCGGTGTCGGTATTTGGCATCAACTCCGGAGCCGCATTCGCGGCTGTCATCGGGCCTCTGGTAGAAGTGCCCGTGATGATAGGCCTCGTTAATGTGGCCTTGCGTTTTCAAGGCCTGTATTTCCCTAGCCCGCAGCCGATCGGGATCGAGCCGGTTTGTTCGCCCCCTGCCGAGTAAAGGTTCCGGTGCTGTAGGACGTCAAGTTGAAAACCCTTTGAAAGAGCCTCCTGCCCAATTTGAAGACCTTCGCAGGCTGCATGAGGTCCGAATCAACGCAAATCAGCGATTCCCCCAGTTCGGGAATGGGCTTCTGATCGATTTACGAAAGTCGGTGATTAACTTCCGAATAACTCCACGGCGACGGTGCGTGGCTTTCGATTGTCACTTCCAATCTGAGAACTGGGCAACCCGCCAATAGACGGTAGCGAGGGAGGGTGAATCTTAGGACTGGGAGCTCAAATCGCTCGTACGGAGCAAAGCGATCAGCCGCCTAGTTGCTCCGCTTGGGAGAGCCGCGCTTAGCGTCACCGAGGCGCCTGTGAGGCGGCGATATTGTTCGAGACCGTTAATGCCGGCGATGTGTCGTAACTTTGTGAGGCTGCCAACCGACCTGAACCTGATCCCATTCAAGAGAATTCGCCAGAAGAGCCGTGGTAACCCAATTACGACATATGCGCGAAAGGCTGTTCCAGCGTCTATGATTTCGCCGATGGCGTGTGCAATAGTCTCGTCGTCCGGCATTCCGGGCCTTGCAAGGTTTTTCCGCTCGGCGTATGCCCAAGACAAGAGGACCGAAGCATTGAAAGCCATACGCCGCAGGTACTCAAACAGTACTCGTGCCCCGGTTCGCTGTCCTTCTTTAAACTGCGCGGCAGTGGAGTTGGCACGAAAGATCGCTTCCTTGGGTTCGTTCAGCAAATCATCAACTTCGCATTCATTTACTTGTCGGACGATTGCAGCTACTTCCGCGGCGGTTGGAGACGGCACGAGAAACCGTCTTTGAAAGAAGAAATAGAAAATGCATAGTACGAGCGGGGCGAAGAGTAGAAGCGCTGCACAGATCACGGAGTGAAACTCCTTGGAAGAAGAAACAGCGGGGTGAGAGAAGACGGAGGGGATGGATCGAGGATCTTACAGTTTGTCTGCCTTGGCCTCGAGGGCAACCACAATTCGTTTCAGGGTTTCGAGGCTCTCTATTTGATTGAGGGACTTGAGTTGAAGCGATTGCAGGACGGGATCCAGGACTTGGGGGCCAGTCTTTTCGAGCGCAGCTTGCAAGCGCCGCAAGCCTCGTTCTGCGCACTGCATGTGCTCCAAAACCTTGTGTTGCAACGTCACGTCCTTAATTTGGCCAGGAGTCCAAGCGTTCGCCAACGTTCGCAGGAGCCCGCGGTACAAACGAGGCCCCAAGGCCTTTGCCATGGACTCAATCTCACTTATCAATCTTGCCGATTGTGTGTTTTGATCGGCGTCATTTCTGCGACCGTCAACGCTAGCATTCGGATTGGCATTCGGTGAACTGGCTTCTGCTTGAACGAACGGTGCTTGAACGAAAGGCCTTAATCCTTGTAACCATCCCTGTGGCGTAGCCCATTTTGGCAACTGAGGAACATTCCGAGGTCGCTTTCGATCATCCAAATCAACCCATGCTCCTTCGAAGTAGTAAAGATAGCGTCCGAGACCAAAACACGCACATGCCCGCTTGAACGCTTGCGCCTCGGCGCTCGTGCCCGCGTTGTCATCGTCCGCCCATTCCTCGCCAGTCGCCGAATGCGTGTTCAAACCGAAGATCGTCAGCTCGCAGGTGATGAACACTTTTGCGACTGTCTTCTGGTCTTTCCCACGCTGGAAGTTGGCGCTGGTATACATGACATATTTCCGCGTCCACCCTGCCGGGGTGAGTAGAGCATTGAGACGATCTGTGTATGCCCTTTGGTCAGCATAAGGAATGACTTGGCCACGCGGTTTCCCGGCCTTGGTGGTATTGGTAACCCGCCATTCGATCACTTGCGGATCAAATGGGAGTTCTAGCGCCGCAGTCAGTTCCTTGATCTGCTCCATGGAGAATTGCAGGCCGCTTTGCAACGTCGTTGCGTCAAGGGGTGAAAACTTCTCTCCGGCATTTCCGTTTGCGGCAGTGCTTACGGAACCGTTGGTACCTCCGTTTGGGGCGCTCATGGTTGTCCTCCTTAGGTTGGATCGAGCGAGTGACTAAGTTGGGGGGTAGAAGTCTGCGCTAATCTTCTGTCCGCTCAAAATGGGATGTCTTCGTCCGTGATCTGGCCAGACCCTACGGCGGCGGGTTCGTTCTCTTCCTGGTGGCATCGTACGGCCGGCTGATCACTGCTCCCGTTCTGGCGGGAGCCCAACAACACGAGGTCTCGCGCAACGATCTCCGTCCGGTACTTCCGCTCGCCGCTCTGCTTATCCTCCCAACTTGAGGTTTGCAGCTTGCCCTCGACATAAATCTTCGAGCCGCAGGTGACGTACTCACCAACGATCTCTGCTAGGCGCTGCCACGCGACAATGTTGTGCCACTCGGTTCGCTCTTGCCATTCATGGTTCCGGTCTTTAAATTTTTCGCTGGTTGCTAAACTGAAGCTTGCAACTGGCTTTCCGCTGGCTGTGTACCTGATCTCCGGATCCTTGCCAAGGTTTCCCACGAGAATTACTTTGTTTACGCTTTTCGGCATACGTTGCTCCATGACTCAAAAAAACGTTCGGTTGCGCACTTCTGCCTCGGTTCGTTTTTGAAATAGCCGAGAAGAAGGCCGCGGAAATGGATATGATTCGAGAGATAGCTAAATGGCCGTGAGGAGGATTGGCCTTGAAGGGTTCGGTCGCCTGCCTCAACTAAGGCCCGACCAATCGCAAGCCCTTTCAGGTTTTGGACTGCGCGTTCATTTCGGCTTCGACAGATTTCCGGCTCCGTTGGTCGCCGAAATAGCACAAGCCGACCAATGCTTCACCGACGCTGGAAGCGAGTCGCATCAATTGCTCATTGTCGGTGGAGTGGACCGTGTACGACTTGCCGACACTGAATTTGAAACGGGCGGTCCAGAAGTTGGCGCGAACAGGCGGTTCGCGCACTGGAAAACATCAGGCTGCACCGATATTAAGCGTCTCCCGATCTCTCCGCTCAACAAGTGAACTCGCATTTGCAGCGTCCACTCCTGTGAGCTTAGGCTCGAGGAGATGACAGTGCCGACAACCAGTGCAAGCAACCGCAGATGTTACCTTCGCGGCTGCGATCTGAAACTCGCGCGGCAGAATGGCTGTCTCTCCGCTCCGGGTGTAGAAGGCAGGACAAACTGAGCCTCTGAAGGCTGCATCCTTGCCCCAAAGCTCCATTTCGAGGCTCCCTCTACGCCCATAAAACAGAATTGAACTTTCAAGGCGCGGTCTCTGGTGGTTCCCGGAACTTACGAGACTGTGGCGAGTGATGAGTAAGTCATAGGTCCGTTCGATGCGCAGTATCTCGATCCGCACGAGGACAGGCGCAACCACAGTCGCGTGTACGCCGTTGACGCCGATGCTATCGATGCGCTGCAGCCAGGGGAGCGCACCCCCTTGCTCGCCCACAAAACTCGAATAGGCTCCCAGTTCCGCCACGGCGCCGCCCGATTCGACCCCGCGAATGACATACTTCTTTGCCAGGTGTTGGTGTTCAATCGAAACCGTGGGCTGACAATAAATGCCGGCGCTTCGCAGATGCTTCAATGTGACCGGCGGAAACCGCAGGCCCTGCCGCGCTAGGATCTCTCGGTCGTCCGTGTGATGGCTATGAGTTGTTGCCGTACGCTGCACCTTCATCCCTTCCTCCTGACTCGAATCGGGTGTCCCACTGCCCCGCGGATCATCTCCTTACTACAGCCGGCCCAGCATTTGTACATGCGCGGATCATGGATAGAAATGGCCAGATTGTCGGCGCTATTGTCGCGTCCCTGCTCCGCGCAGGACGGGCACCGCGCCCAGTAATTTCTAGAACGTTTTCGTAATGGGCGCACGTGATCGAGGATCCGGAATTCCCGGCAGGCGGGATCATAGGGAGGCAGCGCAATCCTCGGTTTGGCCTGGAATTCCTGGGGCATCTCAAGGCCATCAACAAAGGTCGCCATCTCCTCCTGCGTGATCTTCTTAAACCGTTCGAGATAGTCCAATTGGGCCTCGATCTTGTAGTCGGCGCCATAAAACCAGTATCGGCGTTCGATGGCACGGTGGATGCCGAGCGGGCCTCTGATTGCATTGCCAAATTCATCCGGCCCCAGTTCGTCCTGACGCGGAAATACTTCGATTCCCTCGGCCAGTCCTGCTCCTCCTTTTACTGGAACTCGCAGTCTTCGGGCGAGGTTATAGATGTATATCCTGCATTGCCGCGCCAGTAATGGCTTGGCGGCAAAGATCCAGAGATGGGCTCCGCGGCGCGACTTTTCAAGCGCAGCCTCAACTCCGTCCTGCCGCAACTCCCATTGCAGCTTGAGCAGGTCGTCGAGCGCGCTCTCGTAGTCGGCGTCAATTGCGACCCACTTCGATCGTTGTGTCTTCGGGCTCAGCGCGTAGAGTCCCATGGTCAGCTGGCCGTTGAGGTGCTCTCGAATTGTTTCAAGCGACACCCGAGCTTTGTCCTTTGGCCTGTAGTAATAGTGCTTCCCGTTCTCGTCCGGTTTCGGAGACTGCACCGTATAGGCCAACCGGTTCACAAACAGCTTGAAATACCGCGCCGCCGCTTTGAGACTCGCCTGGCCTGTCTTGTCCATAACTTCACCGCTTCCTTTCACGCTGTCGCCGGGCTACACATTGCAGTTCGTAGAAGCCCCGGATTCGCCGTCCACGACAGGAGGTCATAGTCCGCCACCAGTTGCTCAAACTCGGCAACACTCAGGCTGTCATCGCGCCCCTGTTCGAAGGACACGAAATAAAAGGTCTGGTGTTCACGGTCGTAGAGATAAACGGCCCCGGATTGGGGATTGTCAGGGACGCTTTGTAGCAGCAAAACGCCCTTCGGCATTTGAATCCAGCGCGACGCGATTGCCTCGCCGATGTACAGAAAGACTTTGATCGCGTGCTCCACACTGGCGTCTTGGCGCAAGCCAATGTCGGTTCCCGTAAACAGCGGGTGAATGTTTATAGGTCCTCTGCTTTGCATGATGTGCTCCTTGTCTATTGATCTGTGCTGTCCTACTACTGCTGAACAGTTTTGCGCTGCTTGCTGATGCACTGCGGTCGGGTTTGTTCTTGCCAGATTCCTGAAAGCTGAAGCCCGACAGTGACGTGCGGAGTGGCAAATTGTTGCAATGCCACGTTCGCAGATTGGCCCCGCGGACAAAGCACGCAAATCTCTTTTGCCGTAACTTCAAACACAGCGCTAGGACCTTCCTTTCCGAGAGCGAGACAAAAGGACAGCCATGCCCATCCGTTAAAAGCCGCCTGCATAACGCCGCCAATTCGGACGCCGTGCTGGCCGAATCCCCGTGATCACTGGAACCGCCAGCCGTGCGCGATGACGCAAGAGTGGACACCGTTAGCGATACTCACAGCCACACATATAGAGTTCGGTAGTGCCGCATAGATCTGCGTTCCAATGGCCGGCTGAATGCTCTAGTTGGGTCACAGAGTGAAGCTCAAACTGCCCGAGCGATACGCGCAGGGAAGCCAACGCAAAAGGTGATTTGCTTGCAGATGGACCACACTCAGGTTGGCAGTATCGCGCGGGCGGGTGTGTGTACAACCTCTGGGCTGAAAGCCATTGCAATTCGCATTGCCATCGAGAATATGACTTGCGCATAGCAAAAGGCACTGCACCTGGAAATCTGAAATCAACCACGATTTGCCGACAAGCGCCGAAACAATCGAAACTCTGAATACGCCTGAGTCGGTAGCCACAAAAGCACGCTTCAATGAAGGCATATACATACTTCCGAACAAGGTGAGATTCAGGGGGTAGTCAGAGCCCAAGTTGCTGAACTGTGGCACGTTACAAGCCCTCCAAAAACCTCATAGGTATGGCATACGCGCGGCAACAGAGCCGCGAGAAACAGCCAATGAGCAGGCAAAGAAGATTTATTGGGAAGGCAATCGTCATTGCAGCAGGTCCCTGAATCTCGTTCCCGAGGTGTCGCGGCCGGTAATGACTCTGGTATCAAGGAGCAACTGCGCGAAGTCCCCGGTGGTAGCGAATGCCAGGTTCGAGTGGACCGACTCGAACTCGTGTACGAGGTGTACCAAAATTTCGACACCCGAAGTCAGATACAAAATACATCCCACCTGCCGCTCAGCCCCTAGCGCCGCCTTGACCTGGTCATAGTGTTTGAAACTCTTGAGAGTGCGTTCATATTCGAGTGCGAAGCTTGCTTTTCGATCGTCAACCCACACCTCGACAAGCGCGTCGTAATCCTTCTGGTACGGCGTTCGCGAGATGGTATTGAAAGAAGCAATTTCGATTTCCGATTGCCAGCTGGCGAGCAGGTTTTTGTGCGCCAACGCCAGTTGAATTGCATTCAATTGGAGTGAATGAAATATCTGAGAATGATGCGGAAGGTGCTCGGTATTGGAATGGAGAACGGTGGTGAACTGGCCGTGATGTTCAAGCAGAGCGAGTCCGTCTCGCGTGATCCGATAGACAGCCGACCCGGCACCAAACATGCCTTCGCAAACTGACAGATGGCCGGAGCTGAGGAGCCTTCTGGTGCGCCAGTTGAAGCTGCTGCGAGAATGGTCAAACCCGCGGAATTTCATGAAGTCGAACAACTGCTGGTGGCTCACGAAGCGGGAATTGCGAACCTGGCGCAACAAGGGAATGTCGCGCTCGGGATTGATGACCAGACTGTCTTTGGCGTAGCGCATAAACGATAACCGTCAGATCAAGACCGGATCCTCGAGTAAGTTGAGCGCCCCTCCATGGCGCAGATCAGTAGCTGTGTTGAGTTGCCAAATGCCGAGCGAACTCCTCGCCCAATCGAGCGGCTTCATGAGGAGCAGTGCTTCCTGCTTGTCCCGCAGATGGCTCACGGCAAGCACCATCGCAAACTCCGATTTCCACCTGGGATCTTCAAAGTTGAACTCACCGCACCTGGCACTGGACACCGGAACGAGATGGTAATCGGGAAGTGCGTGTAGCGGAGCTTTCCTCATAAACAGCAGCCGGTTGCCGCCGCAGGCGAAAGCCACATCGGCGCACTCAAATGTCACTCCCAGACACCGGCTCGGGAACTGCGGATTGAAGTCTCCAACGCCGTTGAACCGGATCAAGCCCGGGACAATCCAGTATCGCCTCATCTTTCTCCCGCACTGCACGCCTGTGGAATTGAAATAAGCGGCGTGCCGAGTGTATCGGCAGCGGTCTAGGGGATCGCGGCCGAAACGCGCCCACCAGTTACTGCCGAATCCCAGGATCTTGACCAACATCATTGAGATACTCCATTAGTTCGCGATTGAGTTCCTTCAGTGCGCGAATGCGCTCCCCTATTGCGAGCGCGGAAAGTCGTCCGACTTGCCCCAAGACCTGGGGTGCGATGTCCATCTCCTTTTGAAAGAAGTACTGGCAGAGATCGGCAAATCGGGTACTTTCCTGCGCCAGTTCCTTTTGGTCCGCAGGCAAGGGATTGAGTCGCTGTTCGTACTGGTTGCGGTCTTCAATTGGCCCCAACTCGCCGCCCAGCTCGAATCTGTCGAGAGCTCCTCTGATCGGCTTCAACGGGTGCCCCTTTTCATATCTCGACATCGTTGTTAACGCTCCTTGGTCGCTTGCGGCCTACTCGCCCTTTAACGTGCGATTCTTTTGCTGTTCCGCCTGGACGCGCTGCTCGGCCTCGTTGAGTTGGCGGCGCAGCAGGCTGGACTGATCCTTGGATCGGTCAAGCTGTTGTTCGAGCGAATTCACTTTCATTACAAGGTCCACATCTTGCCTGAAGAGGCCTATCTGGCTGACTGGCTCCGTTGCGCTGGCTGCACTTCGGGAGCGGCCCGTGGCTGAAGTTGTATTGCCGTTCTTTGGTTGCGCTGATTGCGCGGTCTGGGTGGCCAATGTCCTGGTGCGATTGCTCTGGACTTGAGGAGCGTTCAGCGCAGCTTGAGTTAACGCTTGGGGACGGAGTGCGGACTCCTTCAGCGCGGTCAGCGCCTCCATCAATCCGTGGTTTCGCTTGGTAGCGTCTTCCGCTTGGACGTTTGCCCGCGCGAGAGCGTGCTCATATTGGGCCAGCATTTCCGCCGCAGTCCACTCTCGCCTCACCTGTATCCTGTGCTGATAAGTGATGATGAAGAACAGACAGCCGAGCAGTCCCAATGCCATCAGGTTCGACCAGAAATAACCGCTCTCGATGGACTCCTCCAGCATCACCTTGCGGCCTTCATCGACACAGTTGCCGAAGTCCTTATCGGATGGATTGATCTGCTTCAGGATGAAATCGACGAACCCATCTTTGGGTTGTGGCGGATGGCTCTGGCCAGCTGGATCGTAGCTGGATCGCCGCGCCTCTGCGGTTGTAAGCGGCACGAGTGTCGTGAGAAACAACCCGACAACGACCATCCGAAATGTGCTATTCACATCCATGTTAGTCGCCCGGTTCGGCTCGCCAGCCGGCCATTGCGCCGGACGACGTCGGGGTCCTTGAAGCGCAGGTTTGCGCCCTTGGCGTGCGACGCGGAGTAAAGCCGCGAGTAAATCCGGGGATCAAGCCCGGGGAACTTGTAGTTTCGAGGCCCGCGAATGTGCAGATGGGAGTGGAGCGTACCTTGCCGGTTGTCGGTCATCAGGATCTCCATTTGGCCCACGGGCAGGTTCTTGATGTGTTCGTCCTGCGCGCGCGTGTCCTTAATGTCGGTTTCGCTTCCAAATCCGATCGGTTCGTACTTGTCTTCGAACACGCCGGTCCGTTGGACGGTCAAGGTGCGCCGCTTTTGCTTGACGCGTGCCGACGCGTTGAGAAAATATTGCGCCGTCTCTTCGTCTTTCGTGCGCAATAGCATGTTGGTGTTCGGCGCGGAAGATACGTCATCCCGAAAACCACGGCCCACCGCCAACAACTGTGGCAGCGCTTGCAGGGCGAACAGGAAGGCGGTGTTGGTCCCGCGCGCGGTCTGCAGGATCTGGGTGAAGTTGGAATAAGCGAACGGCGCAAACTCATCAAGAATGACACTCACCATTGGCCGGTTCTCCCGCCGCCGTTCGCGCTCATTCTCGTAACGCTTGCCGATCATCAGCTGCATGTTTTGCAGCAGCATCCGGCCCAGGGCGGTGACCGCCTTTGAATTCTTGTTGGTGTTTAGTGAGACGAAAAGGATCAGCTCCCGGTCGATGACTTCATCGAGTGAGAGCAGGTCGTGGTAGGCGCCGGTTACGACCGACAGATCATTCTCCAGGAAGGTCATCAGCTCGTTCAAAAGCCCCTGGATTTTGGGGACGCGGTCGCGGTCTTCAAACGACTGCTGCAAGTTGCGGACTGACATTTCAAAGTTCAGACGGCGTTGATTGGTGGCTCCCGCCTGCGCTTGAAGATAACTGCGGGCAATCGCGATCTGTTCTCGCAACACCTGCTGATCGAGCGCCAGCACCAGCACATCGTGAATGTTGAAGCGCTTGCCGGTGTGGGCCAGCACGCGAACCAGGTCGCTCAAGTAGGTGGCTTGATGTCCGTGGAAAAAGTCTTCCTTCAGGTCGAAGGATTCAAAGATAAAGTTCGCATGTTCCTGGTAGAGGCCGTGCTCGCTGAAGAACGGGTTGTAGCGGACAGAAATATCCGGCAGGGAAGGATTGAGGACGCGCAGTTGATCCATTCTTCCCGCAGTCTCGATGGCTGGCAGAAGATCGGAAAGAAATTCCTGATCTCCCTTGCCATCGAAGATCAGCATGGGAATCCTGTGCCGGTCTTCGGGCGGTCCGACAACACGGAAAAGGTCCTGGGTGATGATGTTCTTAAGCAGTGTGGTCTTGCCTGAACCGGTGGCGCCGAAAATCACCGACTGCATCACGCGCGTCGCGTCCGGCCAGAACCAGGGATTGCCGTGCACGTCATAGCCGAGCACGATTGCGTTTTGTGCGTTTGCGGCTTGGACCGCCTTACGGTCTTTGGACTGGCTAACAAATAAAGGAGGATGGGGCCAGTTCGCCTCCCGCCGGCGGCGCAGTGTGAGCAGATACCATGCAAGCGAGATGACCGCACCTAAGGCGTAGAGCAGATACAGAAACCCCTCTACCAGTTGCGAAGGGCGCAAGTGAAAGCGGCTTACCGGAATGTAGGCGCCGGCGGCGAGCAGGATGACCGCAACAACCGCGAGCGCGAAGCCCACGCTCTCTTCCTGGTTATGATGATAGGCGCGGCGGCCAAGGCGATATTCATTTTCCGAAATCATCAACCACCAAAACTGAAAAGCAGGAATGTGCCAACGGAAAGCGCAAGCATTGCCGGCAGTAAGACCAGAATTGGATTCAGGCGGAGACGTCCATTTTCACCGCGTGGCTTGAGCGGGTCTTCGATCGCGCGCAGTAGTGTTTGGCCGAGGCACTCCTCCGGCGCTTGCGCATGGAACTCCCGGAGACGTTCGCGTATCTGTTCGGCTTGTGCGTTTTCTTTCATCTCAAAGCACGATTGTGACCTTCACGCCGCCGTCGAACACTAGTTGCACGATTGCCGGTGAGTTCAAGTCCCGATTTATGGCAACCACTCCCTGGGTCGCCTCGTCCGGTCCGATCTCCTGCACTTGCGCCTCGGCATGAGCAATCGGGAGAGGTATTTCCATAGTGCCGCCGAGCTTCCGCACAGCGTGCTCATCAAGCTGCCTGTGCACGAGGCTAAGCAAGGAAACGGATGGGTGGTCAGCCTGTAACAGATACGCAGCCGGATCAATCACTTGGTAGGAATTCTTGCCGTTGTTCTCCATCGTGTAATCAATGTAGGTGCTGCTCCTGGTCCGGAACACCTGCTCGACGCGCACGTGGACCTGGTTCTTCGGCGAGCGCGCTCCGGGCTGCGTGATCTCGATTGCCCCCAGAAACGCGCGGGTCAGCATCACATCCGCCACTTCGTCTGTGGCCGCGCTCACGACCGGCTGCGAGGGTGGGGCCAGGTTATCAATGGCAACATTCATGTTCTTTACCTCTTGGGTCGTTTCAAGTTCATAAGCGAATCGCCGCGAAGCGGTCCAAACAAATAAATCGGTGGAAACTCCGGATTTCATTGGCTTGACGAAAACCTTGTCCTCCTGGCGCTCGATCTGGAAATCAGAGCTGCCTGCTGCGGCCATGGTCACCGGTTCGTGAAATTCGAGCACGGTCAGATGATTCAGGGCTGTCACTACGTGCACGATGGCTTGCCTCGATGGGTCGGGCTGCTGCTGGGCCGGCGCGGCGACAGCAGAAAGCCTATATATAAGGATGAAAAGTACAAACCGCGTCATAAAGTCCTTTTTCGGCCCTGAGTGGAACCCTTCCGGGGTTCCACTCAAAGCGGTTGATTCCCTCACATAACCCAAGACACGTCATCCACATCCCCATCGGGAAGGATGGGCGGGAACTCCACGGCATCATCGGCGACTGCAGCTTGCGCGGCGGTATCCGATTGGTCGTGGCATTCCGGTGTCGGAGCCTGAGTCGGTTCGGGCATGTCGTCGTCGAGGAGGATCTTCCCGTCCTTCAACTTGAACAGGAAGGTGTGTTTTTGTCCTCCCTTGATTGGATCGACCAGAAATGTGCGGCCGAAGGAATCGATGCGAATAAACCCCTCGTAAAGCTTCGGCGTTTGCACGCGGACCGGCTTGCCTCCGGTGCGTTCCGCTAGCTTCACGATCATCTCCTGCGGAAAAGCAAGAAAGAGAATCGAGCCGCTTGAGCGCTGCCCGTTACACACAATGCGGTTCAGCGATTGCAGCCAGCCCATGCGGTTCTCCACTTTGTTTTGCGCCCAGATGCGGATGAAGGCCAGGACGGCTTTCATCTCGTATTTGCTCTGCTCCTCGTCGTAGTGACAAGCAGCATAAGTCTGGGATTTCAACAACAGCTTTTGTCTCCGCAGTTCCTTGTCGGGACTCTGCCGTACTGCGTCCCAATCGGCCTTGGCCTTTCCCAGTCGCTTCTTAAGTTGTTCGCTTCTTTCGGCAATCTCGCCAACCTTCGCGGCATAGACGCGGTTGACGAAACGGCAGTCTTCCATCATCTCGCGGGTGACCTTTTCGCCCACCACGAGCGACTTGAACGCCTCAATCGGACTTTTGTTTACAAGCAAGTCTTCGATTTGCTTGCGAACATGGTTATAGAGATGACCAATGCGGTCGGTCTTCTCTGTTTCAAGATGCAGCGGGAGATCAGAGATCCGGCGTTCGTTCTTGTGCCGGAGCCAAGCCGCCTGACCCACCTGCTGCCGTATCTCGCCGACCAATTTCAAATCCGGCTGGACCTGCCACTTGAGGCTGTCGAGTGCATTCTGAAGCTCATGGGCCAGCTGCGCAGCAAGCTCTCCCTGGCCTGCGGCGCGACAGGAGGTGATCAGGTCGGTGATCGAGCCGATATGATTTCCTCTGGCCTTCATGGCTACATGCTCCAAGTTGAACCAGGGGTCCCGGGCCTTGTTGGCCTTGTTCTTTCCCTGTTGCTGCCCGACGCCTCTTAAGAACCGGTCCCTTACAAATCGCGGGAACCGGTCCTCTTCGACCACGCAAATCCAATCGAAATCAAAATCGCCGCCGTTTTTCTTTGCCGTTTCGGAGTGCAGGACGTACGTGCCATCGAGACACAGCTGGTTCTTGGTGATTCGCACCGAGACCCTGGCTGCATTAGCACAGCCCTGTTTCTCCAAGTGTTCCGCAAGCCGCACATTCAACGCCGCCGGGGAGACGTGCTCAATGGGCAGAAGATCTTCGAACATGCGGATCGGGTAGCGCACGCAGAGACCCCGCGAAGAACTGAGCGTTCTGGCGATGGCCTGGTGTTGCGGAATCCAGTCGGACCCCGCATACACATGGCCCTCGTCGGCGATCAGGTATCCGTCGTCGGCCAAGGCAAAAGCCGGCAAACGGAATCCTCCGCTGGTCGCTGTTTTGAAAGCCCAGCGTGCGAGTAGTCTGTTCAGTTGATTGTTGACGTAAGGATGACGAACGATTTCGCCACTAGCGTCGGCCAGGAGCAGTCCCTCCACGACTCTGAATTCTTCGTTGGGGTCCAATTCCAAAGCATCCGAACACTTGTCCGGATGCCGGCCCAAGATCTCCAGGAGATCTTCGTAGCGGCCTTCGCCTACCGATTCACTCAGCTTGGCCACCTGCTTCATGGCCTGTGGCAAAATTTCCAGCTGAATTGAGTCCGCGGGAGCATGTTCTACGAGCGTGTAACTGGACTCAAACTCGAGCTGGCGGGAGACTTCGCGGATACCAACTGCAACGTTGCCCGCGAATCTTCTGCCCGGCCCGAAGATCGAGGACATTACCGGTATCTTCAGTCCTGGTTTGACCGCGCTTTCGGGCAGCACAAAATCCGCTTCCAGCGCGTCGGCCACATCATCCTCCATGACCTTGAATGACCCTTTGGCCTGAGTGTTAGAGAAGGCCATGCGAAACTGGTAGAAGCGGCCCGAAGGAAGTGTCTTCCGGGCAATCTCCTGTTTGGCGTCATCAACGAGAGTTAATTTTTCTCGATCGGTAAGATCTTCGTCGCGCGCGTTTTCGTACCGTTCGCGGCGAAGCCGGCTGGCCTGGGCCGACAAGAGTTCATCGTCGTGTTTTTCTTTGAGCCTCTGGAACAACGATTGCCTGATCCAACCGCGGCAGTCGTTGGTTCCGAACTGGTGGTCGGGTACGATGAGCACGCGTGCGTCCGGTTCCTCCATCATCACTTTGCAGGATGAGACGAGGATGCCGAAGTACACAATTGCGGCCTGCGGCCAGTGCTGGAACCGCTCGGCGATGGCCCGTGAATGCTGCTGGTCCACAAAGTAGAATTTGCCCTTCTTTGCGGAGCCACTCGCACCCACTAATTTGTAGTGAATGCCATTCCAGATGAGTTTTGCCAGTGCGTTCTCCACCTGCGACTCTTCGTAGTCATCGAGAGGCTCGGTTGGGACGTTCACGCTGGCCACTTTGATTCCCGGATAGAGCACGCTGAGCAGCGTGTTTTCCAGGGGTTCAAGATCGTGCAGCCTCGGCGCTATTCTGCCGTTGCAGTCGATCTCAAGGTTCTGGATCTGGTCGGCTGAGATTCTGTACTTGTTCGTCGATATATTCTTCGTCGTCATTTTCTTATTCTCCTTAGCTTGTTGTTCTCGGGAGACCCAAAGAGAGCTAAGGAGTTTGCGTGACCGCAAGCCTCGCCGCACTCTCACCTGGTCCCCATTTCGGGTTCGCTCGACCAAGTCCTCAAATGCGAGAAGCTGGGTCAGCACATTTCCCCGCGTAGAGCTGCGAGGCGCTCACAAAGACCAAATCGTTTATTTGGTCATCTGAGAACTCTTGTGCCGCTGCTTACACAATCAAAATCTAAGTTCGGACGACAGCTTGTTTCACGATCATCGGGCTACCGCTTCCATTCACCTCCGGTACTGCCTTCCATACGTCCAGTGTGTAAAACAGTTGTCCACTCTTGAAAGCTTGAATCAGCGCCTCGCCCTCGCTCGCCATCTCCTGCCCCAGTTCCGGCTTGTCCACAGACGTTCCTGGCTTGGGCAGGAAATAACGAACATGCGCGTTTTCCACTCTCGTTCTTCGGCGCCGCGCGTTTCCCGCCTCGGCGCTGGGTCGGGCCGAAAGCTCGCCCGCGCCGGTCCCTGTTTTAGTGTCCATCGGCAACTCCTCTGTGCTGAAGCTCATTGCAAACTACTGATGCTGGTCTGCTGTAATATCCAGTCGCGTTTTTCACCCTCGATTGCCCGCTCCCAATACTCGGCAATCAGTAAGCCACTGGGATTCTGCTCCGATCTCTTCTCCACCACGAGCCGAACATGAAACTCGCTCACGATCTTGTCGATGGTTTCGTTGTGCTCGCGAAGGTGATGAATCTCCTTCACCCCAAAAGCCGCATAGGTTAGCGGATCGTCTTTCGTTGCTTCGAGCGAACGCAACTGGAACTCGGAGGTGGTCTGGTCGTCCTCGATCTTTCCAATCATGTTTTCCTTCTGCATTCCCGCGAATGCCGCCCGGCGCAGATTAGCGGTCATCATGTTCAGACTCTCAGCCCAGTTGCTACTCACATTCGAGGCCGCAAAATTCAGATAGCGTTCGAGAAACAAACGCACGAATGCGCGCTTCTCGAATTCCCTCGGCTCTGAGCCGGGGCTTTGCGTGACCGAGATTGCCGACCTTGCTTGGCCTACCACGCCTGCGTGGCCGTTTTCATCCACGCGAATAACGGTTGGAGGCTGTAGGCGGACGTAAACGGCGAAACCCAATGCCAGCATGGTTGTTGGCACGCAAAGGAACGCCAGCAGCATCGCGCGATTGGCATAGGCCCGCAAGGCCCCGTCATGTTCGTAGTAGCGGCTGTAACGGAGCTTTTGCGGCGCTTCCGTGTCTTTGGTTTCGTTGCTCTTTTTCAACCACATAATTCCCATCACTCCTTTAGCGGTGCCGCCCAAACAGGCGGCCGAAGAACTCTCCGATGTAAAAGAAGATCAGTGTCGTAATGCAGTAAGGCCTGAACTTGGTTCCTTTCGGCTCCCAAATCGGTGGTTGTCTCCACATAAAAACCTGCTTTCCGTGCTAGTTGTTGTCGGCATTGTTCCTTCCTGCAGTCCTCCCCAGTGCTTTGGCCACATTGAACGTGAGGACCTGCATCACCGAATGAGGACGATACGCAGTGCCGGAATGGGAGCGGATCGGTGTGGCCGCCGCGGAGCCATCTCCACTGCTGGATCTCTCGCTGGCGCTCCCACTACTTTGAGTCGGCGCGACCGGGCTGGTGTTGCTGTTCATCGGGCTCGCCATTCCCGAGCGGACAAAGTCCGCCATGGAGGCGGCTGGCGTCGGAGGCGGTGTAGAAGACGCAAGCGTCCCGGATGCGGATGAACTGGCTGCCCCGGCTCCCGCTGAACTTCCGGCACCGCCTGCCGAAGCTGAACTGGCGCCGGCAGAAAAGCCACTGACTCCGGCCAAGGCCGCGCCCGCGGCAACTGTCCCCGCACGGACGAGCGCAAACGCCGACGATCCTACGTCACCCGAAATAATGCGCTTGGCGATGAACGGAATCAGGGCAATGGATAAGGCGTAGAAGATGCTTACCAGGCCGAGCATTGTGGAGTCCGGCGCGCTGGACAGGAAGCCAAGAAAACCGTGGCCCAGGATGTCGTTGACGCGGTTGACTTGGACGGCGGTGATCAAGGCGCCGAAGATGGCATACAAGACCGACCAGGCGTTCCAGATCATCAGGTTGATGCCGAAGGTCCTCGCCAATTGGCCGATGCCAGAAACCGGGAGCAGAGCGAGCACCAGGGGGCCGAGCACATACAACACTGACCCATAGAGCGTATAGAAGAAACAAAAAGCGATGATGGCGAGTGCATAAAGAACATAGGCCACAAGCAAGAGGCCGACGGTGATGCCGCCTGCCATGTCGCCCGTGATCATGTCCCAAAACGTCAGGCTAGGGTTAGTCGCGGCTTGCTGCTGGAGTTGATTCATCCAGCTCAGGAACATGTCGCCCGCGCCGGAACTCGATCCGATGAACTCCGCGATCTTGTTAAACGACCCGTTCACGTCGCGAAAAACCGACGGCCAGTTGGCGATGATCATCGCCACGACCAAATACTTGATCGCCGAAACTGCGAGGGCCTGCACGTCTCCTCCGCGCAACGCCGCCTGATAGATGCCAACCAGAAATCCAACCAGCAGGATTGAGAAAGCGATGTTGGTCACGGTCGCGATGATGCTCGTGCCATCAATTCCGGTCATGGCCGTGTTCAGGAGAGTCTGGAAATAAAACACGGCTAGTGCGCCCCCTGCTGAAGGATCTCGCTGCCATTGTTGTGCAGTGTCGATGTATGGGCAGCGCTGAACTTGAGCTGCGCGCCGTGATTGGCAAGTTCGATTGAGCGCACCCGCACGAGTTCCGCCATCGCCGATTGGGTGTACGCGTTGGCCCGCACCAGCCATGCCGATGTCTGTGCCTCCAGAATCGCGGCGCTCCCTGGCGCTGCCGTCTGCAACTGTTGGTTGATCTGCTCCGCAGCCTGAAGCTCAAGATCAGCCAGAGCGTCAATTTCAAGCGCCTTCTTCATGGCCGCCTGGGCCTCGGCGTCGGTCATGTCCACGAGGTCCCGAACGGGTTGCGGAGCATCAGTCGCAGGCATGACCGTTCCATACAAGGAGCCATAGTTACCCGCGACCTGCGAAACGGCGCCCGGATTTCGTGAAAGCAATATTTGCTCAAGCCGTTGCGGCGTGGGCAGAGTGGCGCTCGCAACCGGAAGTTGAAAGATCTGGCGCATCTGAACGAATTGTCCCTGCGCCTGCGCGGCCAAACCTCTGGCCTGATTGATGGATGTAACCGGAAACACCACCTGCTGCTCAAAGTTCGCTGACTGCTGTTCGATCTGCTGAATCTGACTCAATGGTTTTGCGACCACACTGCTCAACAGGTTCGAAATCGTGCTCAGCCCCGCCGAGATGATGGCACAGCACGGATCAAGCCCTAGCTGGCTGCGGGCCTTCGCGGGCAGGATGATCACAACGATTGCCAGCGTCAACGCAAATGCCAGCGTCTTGAGCAGTAACTTCCAGGCGCGAACTAATGTCTGCCGTTTCACTTCTGAACTCCCTTACTGGTGCGACAGCACCTGTTGAATTTGGTTCTGCAAGTTGCGTGTCGCCGCTGCTCTCTGCTTCAACAGTGTGTTCTGATGGGCCAGCTCTGCCGCCTCCTGGCGTAGTTCGGCAGCCAGCATCTTGGCCGTGTATGCCTGGGTCTCAAGGTTCGCCACCTGCGCCTGGGCGGAGATCATTGGCCCCGATCCCGGTGCGGCCACGGCGCTCTGCCCCTCCAGCGAATCGGCCAGAGCCAGCATTCCCTGCGTCGTCTGGTCGGACATAATCGTGGTCTTGAGCGAGCCCATCGCCAAAGCATCGTCCATGTCCATCATGTTGCGTTGCACTGGCTGGGCATCGGTTGGGGGAGGGACAGTCGCATAGACCTTGGTGTAAACAACTGGTAGCTGACTGATGGTCTCCGCCTGGCCGTTTCTGAACGCCGATTCCAGCTGTGCTGGATTAGCCAGAGTCGCGCTGTTGTTCTTGATACCTTCAATCTGGAACATCAGATTGCCGTATCGCACACGGGTAGAATTTACGAAACCCTTCGCCTGGTTGATGGCAGCGAGAGGCCAGATGATCTGCTGGCGAAAGTTGTTGATGGTCGAATTGAGAGTTTGAATCCCGCTTAGCGCTCCTCCGATGGTGCCTTGGATGGTGCTGGTAATGGTTGTAAATAATGACAGTATGTCTCCAAGCCCCACGGCCCTGGCTTGGGAAGGGACCAGACAGAGCGCGATCACAGCAACTACCAGGAAGCGCGTCGAAGTTCTGAACGAAACAAAGTTGAGCATCCTTAAGATTTGCTTCTTCATCTGCTTGCACCTCTCGATACTTCTCTTGAGACTTCCTCCGGCAGAGGATCAATTTCTGCCAGGCCCGCCGGAAATCTGTCCCCTAGTTCGAGATAAGCTTCGATCAAGGGCACGCCCTTGCGCCGCTCCACCCACCATGACCGATAGAGGCGCTCCCGGGGATAGGTGGTCATGATCCAGTAATCGGCTGGTGTTGGAGACATCCTGATAGTGTGCGTGGTCTCCGCCTTCTCTCCGATCACGATCAGCGCATCGGCGCTCTGGCCTTTGATAGGCGCGCTAAAGTGCTTGATCTGGTTGAGCGCCGTCTCATTCAAGTGCAAGTGATTGCGCAGCGCCGCCATGTCACCTGGCTGCTGGCCGATGATCTTAGTGCTCGAGTTTTTGACGATTCCGGCGCCGTGGACTTTTGGATTCGTTTCCGTCCCGACGAAGTCTTCTGCCGTTTGGCTGATGCCCCAGACGCTAGCGTTTCGCTTTCGGGCCGTGCGAAACAACTGGACTACTTCCGGCGCAAGCACGGGCGAATCCAGCAGGAACCAACATTCGTCGAGTACGGTGATGTTCCTTCTGCCTGCCTTGCCCGAAGCGCGTTGCGCAGTAGCATGCGCGATCAGCAGGCTCATCGCAGTTTCGAGGCGTGCGTCGTCAGCCAATTGCTCGACGTTGAAAAACAGCCACGGTTTCGCGAGTGAAATCGTCGTCGGACGGTCAAACAGCTTTGCATAGACGCCCTTTTCACCTGTCCAGCTACGCAACTTGACCGCCGCCAGATTCGCCTCGTCCATCACCCTCTGGTTCTTCTCCTCATCGCGCCACTGTGCCAGTTCGTCGCGCAGATCGGAAAATGTCGGGATCGGATTCGAGGGGCGTATTGCCGAACGCTTGTAGGTCCGGAGGATCGCCTCGCTGATCAGGTTGTCGAGAAGTTCCGTGTCCTCGGCCTGTCCTCCGCCTAGCATGTGGCGCGTCAGGTTTTTGAGGAACGCCACCTGGTCCTTGGCCGGCTCCTTCTCACCTTCCGGCAAATCAAATGGGTTAATGGTCTGCTCCGTGTCGAGGGACATGGTGATCATCTGCCCGCCCATCAGCTCAATCAGCGGGCGGTACGAATCTCCGCGCTCAATGATGGAAATGAGCGGATTGTCCCGCGCGGCCATCAACAAGAATTGTTGGACCATGAACGTCTTGCCCCCGCCGCTTTTGGCCATCACCAGCATGTTCGCGTCACTCAAGCCAGGATCAAACGGCGAGAATGGAATAAGCTGGCGATAAGGAGTCTCCAGCAGAAACAGCGGTGATCGCGGCGTTCCCCGCCAGGGCGTCTCGACTGGAACCAAGTCGGCCGCATTCGAGGTAAGCAGGTCTTGGTCACGTTTGTCCGCGTCGGCCATTGCCGGAAGCGAACCGAAGAACAGTCTCCTCTTGGCCAGTGTCTCGGCCACAGCCTTGGCGCCGTTCATGCGGGCAATGGCATAGAGAAGTTGTTGCCGCCGGTTGTCGATAGTGCGTTCGGCCTGTTCCAGCTCTGAAGTTGTGACTGCCGGCCGTGACGTGCGCGTCCCGATGACCAGGCTCAGCTTCGCTGTCTTAACGGAACTCGAAATAATGTCCTGCTGCGCTCGGACCAGTTGCGCCTCGGCGACCTGGGCTTCGACATTGATTCGGAAACCGCCGTTCGAGTCTCGCTGCGCCGCCTGCATCTTGCGCAGCCGGCTTTTGTAGCCCTTGAGTACCTTGGCCTGATCAGGAACTGTGATCTGCGCATTGACGATGATCGGGAAATCAAGGGCGGTCATCTCTCTCAGGATTCCGGGAAAGGTAGCGTCGGGGAGTTCCTTGAGGCTGACAAATGAATACAGAACACCGCCAACGTTCAGATACGTGTCCGTCTCATCGACAATGCTCAAATCTACGATCTGCTCGCGCGCGCTTGAGTATTCCAGTTGCTCCTCACCGCGCCGGTAGGAGCGCCGGTCTGGGCAAAGAGGATTGAGCGCCCGCCTGGCTTCCAGGAACAACTCCTCGTCGCTCAACCGCCGCGCTCCCAGATCCGCTGCTTCGAGTCCCGTCTCGACTCCCCGAAGCAGGCTTTCAAACTCCGACAGCAATTGCCGGTGCTCTTGGTGGCTGCGTTCGATCGCTTTGCGCGCCGACAAGCTGAAGATTTCACCCGTGGGCTTAATCGGCTTGCCTGCCAGCCGGTGGTGCAGAACCGGGTCCCAAATCAAATAAAGGTGCAGAAGAATTCGTGTGTAAGCTCCGTTGACCTCATTCGTTCTCCATCTGTCGACTCGCAAGTCGTCGAGTAACGCGGCCTCGGGCCGTTCGCTGCGTTGGCATGCGACGTACTGCTTCAGCAAATCTCCGAGATCTTCGACCACCTCGTAGCGAAACTGCACTTTCATGCTCCGCTCGGGCACAGATCGCAGTAGGGCTTCGATCATCAACTTACCGCGGTCCCGGCCTTCGTCACTCGCAAAGTACGAGATCAGACCTTTGAGTTCGTAGCCGGCGACCAACGCGCCATTCGTGCGCACAACGATGTTGTCCAGGTAGTCGCGCACAGGCAGTTGTTCGCACAATGCAGGATCGTGGAGTTTGCGCTCGTGTTTTTCAATCGTTAACGGCATCGCCTACTCCTCCCTCAGATACGACGACCTGATCGCCCGGTCGCGGGCCACGGCGCAGTACGCACGCGGCGTCGCGAACCAGGTGGCGAGGTCCCGGACATATCCGCGCGGCTTGCCGTATTTGAAGACCATTAGCAGGGGCACAATCAGCAGCGGCACTCCGTATTCGAGGACCAGATTCATAGCCATTCCTGCAACCTCGCCTCCCACAAAATGACCGACGACGTTCATCACCGCTGCCGCACCCAGCACGACAAACAGGTCTTCAAATTCGAGATACATAAATGTCACTCGCGTCTGCAGATTCCGATTCACCGGTGTCACCTGTAATGGCATTGCTCAAACCCCTCTACGGCACGCCTGCCGTTCCGTGTTGAATCCAGAACTCTCCCAGCCTTAGCAAGCCCGACAATCCGAAGCTGCACATTGCCGCGACCAGGTTCCTTACCCAGGCGTCGCCAACTGTCATCCGTTCCAGCAATCCGGCGTAGTGCGTTACCGCCAGCACTACTTGGAGCACGCCGTAAAGCGGAAGCAGAACATTGCCGACCCAGTTCACGAGCGTCAGAATCGAGATCCAGTAGCGGTCGGGATTGTTCCATGCAGCCTGGTTGCTGAACGATTCGAGTTCCCGTAGCAGTCCCGAACACATCAGCGATGCCAGAGCCGCATAGGCCAGGTGTTGATAGTTCCGGCCTTTGCTGAAGTGATAAATTGCTGCGGCGGCGAACAGTCCGGCCACGGTCGGCATGATGACGTTGCCCAGCCAGTTCGTCAGGTTGAGCAATCCGTTTGCAAGGTTCATTGGATCACCTCCTCTCCTCATCAGCCGGCCATGGTCAGGACCAGCTTCCATATCGCCGAAACACTCAGAAAGGCGAGTCCCGATCCCACTAGCGGCATGAACGGTCTCTGGCGCGCGTAGTTGAAGATCGCTCCCACCACGGCCAGCCCTGCCGCTTCGGGCAGGATCGTGCCCGCCAGGAAATTCCATGCCGACGTCAGCATGTCCGTCGTCGCGAACTCGGAGCCGCTGTTCCAGGTCTGCATCAACTGCACCATGCCCGATGCCGACAGCAGAAAAATGGCGGCGATGATGGAAGCCAAGGGGCTCTGCCCCTGAGCCGCATCAAGCGCCGCCTTCAACACGCAAAAGGCGGCGAGCACGGGGGTCAGCCTGGCTACTACTACATTGGTGACGAAACCGTTGAAGCTCATTTCCACGCTCGCGACCCAAGGGCTTGAGATGTTTCCTCCCTGCTGCGGCAGGGAAATCCCTTGCGCTGCAAACCAGGAGAGAAACTGAGGGAGCGTCAGCAAAATGACCGACCAGAGCGCCCATCGCTGAAAGCGCCCGCCCATCTGGAAATTCAGGCCGCCTTCTTGCCGCAGTGCGATCCCTGCCAAGACCATCGTGCAGATTGAGGCGGGAACCGCCAGATCGAATAGCAGCTTCATCAGATCGACAATGATTTGCGGCAGTGTCATGGTTTCAACGCCTTATTGCACTCCGGCCGTCCCGTTCTGAATCCAGAACTCAATCAAACGCGTAAGCCCCGAAATCACCAGCAATCCGGCAGCGGTAACTGACCAGCGCATTACGCCGCGCCCCTGCGAATAGGACACGACGGCCATGACCACCGCCAACGCGGCGCCGACAGGAGCGATCACGTTGCCGACCCAGTTCACGAGATTCAAAACCGTCCCTTCCGGCTGGGCGGCAGTCTGTCCCTGAACGGCTTGTCCGGTTGCCGGTTGTTGCCCGAGGTTCTGGGCGTAAGTCATCAATGAAAAAAGCTGAAGCCAAACGATAGTCAGAAGACCCGCGACAGCGAGCCGGTGTCGCGCCTCTCCCCACGTCAAGAATTTCATGCTGTTCCTCATCTGCGAAGAGTCCAATTCCCGCGTTGAACGTCAGCAACATAGGCCGGTTTCAAAATTCGAGCAAACCAGGAAGCAAATCTTCGAGGACAAATTCAGAACGTGGTTAGAGCAAATGGCGGGGCAAGGATCGATAACCGTAGAAGAGGGGCTCGAAATCGTGCTGCATTGGAAGGATTTGCGCGCCGAAGCCACCCATTGATCGAACCCTTAGCACATGAAAAAATGTTTGCCTTTGGTGCATCTGACAACGAATTCTGGAAATGGGAAAGAAACCTGCAAATGGTCGGCGCACAAAAAAAAAGTGACATGAATGATTGTTTGTCTTTGGTGCATCTGATAAGAGGCCCGCGGAGGCAATCGGACTCGTTCTCTCACACTCCATCAATGCGCTTTGCGCGAAGGTATTTGCATATCAAAAAGAGGGCGTGACGATGCTATCCGAGCACTCCATTCTCGAAAAAGCGTATGCCGCATTCAACGCGCGAGACATCGACGCGGTCTTGACCATGATGCATCCCGAAGTGGATTGGCCCAATGGCTGGGAGGGCGGTCGCGTGCATGGAAACGATGGAGTGCGGGAGTACTGGACCCGGCAGTGGAGCGTCATAGATCCCCATGTTCAGATTGTGCGCTTCCTGCCGGATCCGTCCCGCCGCACGATCGTAGATGTACAATCCGTGGTTCGCGATCAAGCGGGAAACGTAATAGCAAATGAAATCGTCCGGCACGCATATCTCATCGAGAATGGCCTGATCCGGAGCATGGAGATCCGCAAACTTCACTAAGACGGACAGACGATCGATTGCGCATCATCTCCCAAGCCCAGTACCGGAGCTAGTATAGTGCGTCATGCAGATAGCCGGTTATGGAGGGCGGCGCGTGCCCGCTTGACCTTCTCGTTATTACTTACGAGGCACTCCGCGAGCTAACCTGCGAACTTGACGGCCCTTTTTCGTTAGTGATAGCTTACAGTTAGTGGTTACTTACGAAGAGCGAGCCCTCGATGCCTTGGGAGATCCCACCCGGCGGGCGGTGCTGAAGCGCCTACGCGGCGGCGGACGATCCGTAGGCGAGATCGCCGAAGGGATGGAGGTGAGTCGCCCCGCAGTTTCCCAGCACCTGAAGATTCTCAAGGCAGCACGACTGGTGACTGTTCATGCCGAGGGCACACGACGGGTCTACGCAGTCGACACACGGGGCATTGAGTCGCTGCGGAAGTGGCTGGAGGGATTCTGGGATGAAGCGCTCACCGCGTTTAAGGCAATGGCCGAGCGGGAAGCAAGCCGGGAGAGGAAACAATGACAGAGCCGACGATGTCCAGTGGTGTCGATCCTAACAGCGTGAGGAAGGTCGTGAGCGTTCAGGCGGCGCAGGCAGTGGCGTGGCGGGTGTTCACCGAGCACATGGGCGTGTGGTGGCCGCTGGCATTCTACAAAATCGGAAAGGCCAATGCAGTGGACGCAGTGATCGAGCCGCGCGTCGGGGGCCGCTGGTACGAGCGCGGCGACGATGGAAGCACATGTCAGTGGGGCAGCGTACTCGCGTGGGAACCGCACTCGCGCTTGGTACTCTCGTGGGATATCAGCGCCGACTGGCAGTATGACCCAACCCTGAAGACTGAAATTGAGGTGCGCTTCAGCGCCGACGGTAGCGACCGCACCCGCGTCGAACTGGAGCATCGTCATCTTGAGCGCTATGGGGCGCGTCGCGATGAGATGCGCCGAATCTACGACACCGAAGGCGATTGGGGTCGGGTCCTAGAGGCGTTCGCCCGTGCGGCCGCGGCCTAGAGAGGAGACTACATGTCGGATATCAGACAGGCACGAACAGCGCTGGCAAGGCGAATCTTGCAAGGAGCGGGCAAGGCGTCACCCTCCGAGCGTCGGACTGCGTTCAACAACAGCGGGCTCGCCGAACCACTAGGTGCGCTAGTCGACAAGGTTGCCAGGCATGCTTATAGAGTCACCGACGGGGACATCGCCGCCGCGAGGGTGTCGGGTCTCAGTGAAGACGAGGTTTTCGAGATCGTGGTGTGCGCCGCGGTCGGGCAGGCCACTCGGCAGTACGACACGGCACTCGCGGCCCTTGACTCCGCCACCGGGAAGGAGTGAGCATGCGGCTTCGAATCCTCGATAGCGGCCACGGCTTCGGTACGAAGGCACTTTTCGCGCTCATTCGAACGGCCTCCCGCCAGCCGGTGCTCGACGTCGTCAAGCTGGTCAAGTACCGGGCTGACTTCTACGGCGGGCCGATGCAGGGAGTGACCCATGAGGCGATGCGCGGACCCTCCACTTGGTCTGTCGGTGATCGCGAGTTGATGGCCGCGTTCGTCGCGAAGACCAACCAGTGCGAGTTCTGCACGAAGGCGCACTCGGCGGTCGCGCAAGGGGCATATCGAGACGGGGAAAAGGTCTCCGCGTTGCTGTCCGATCTCGACACCGCGGCCATCGAGGAACCATTACGGGCGACGCTCCTCATGCTGGGCAAGCTGACGCGCGAGCACGCGGTGGATGCGGATGACATGCGAGCAGTCCTCGCTGCCGGCGCTTCGCGCCAACAGATCGAGGATGCGCTCGCAGTCTGTTTCTCTTTCAATGTGATCGGGCGGTTGGCCGATGCCTTTGGGTTCTTCGTGCCTGGTCCCAAGGCCTTCGAGGCTGGCGCGAAATACCTCCTCGCGCGCGGCTACCGCTGAGCACGTACAGTGGCCAACTGGCGTGGCTCTTTCGTCCGAAGTTCATCGCGGCAACACTCTCTTCTGCGATCGGCAGGTCAGCTAAGCTCATCAACGTCCCTCGACAGACAATTCGAGGAGCTGCTCATCCATAATCGCTATTACTTACGACGGCACTACACTAGAATGGTGTCGCTCATCGTCGGCCCAATAAATCGTAGTCCCGCCTCTCCTGAGCTTCCGATCCAGTGTTGCGGATCACGGCAGGGTTAGCCGTATTGCCATGTCCCAAACTCTGTTCATTGATTGCTGGCCTTCTCCTGATTCAGCTCGCGTTGCAATTGCAGCAATTGGCGAAGCTCCTCCGCATTTGTTGAGTTGCCGAGCTGGGCGCCATGCGTTGTTGACGACACGCCGGTCGTCCTTGGTGTTTGCTCCAGCACGACGTAGATGGGAGTATCGGCCGCTATCGTGACTACGATGTGCTGCGTCACCGTTAACTTCGAGACTTGTTCATCCCCGGCCTCACCGATGTTATTGCCGACTCGCTCCCGGATTAGGTCCGATTCATTTAACGGCTGGTTCAAGCTAGGGCGACCGACCAACATTGCTCCCACCTGGCCGATTCCTGTCAACGACCTGACGAGCACGTTCTTCCCCGTGTTTTTCCCTTCTACTTTTCCCTTGAGCGGACGCATTTCGAGGTCCGTGGCAACGGCCTGGACTGGGACGGTCGCTCCATCCGGCATCAGCAGCGAGTCGAACTGGATGCGCACGTAGCCGGAGCGGTCAGCTTTCTCCAGGTGTCCAACTGCTTTCGCACCAGCCGGGACAATGATCTCCCCGTCGTGCTCGTAGTTGTATTCGATCACGGCCAGCACCGGTGTTCTGACGGCCGTACTTGCGGCCGATTCGAGCCGCGCACGCAGCCGTGTTCCGGTGGCCAACCCCAGACTGGTGTCGGGATCAAAATTATCGGTCGTCACATGGTCGCGCGCATTGCTTTGCGCCGCAGAAATACTGCGCACGTACACGAGCGACGATTTCTCCATGGCCTCACGCTCTGCCTTGCCCAAATCAGATGCGTCGGTCGTGTTACTCGTACTTGTTCCCGCTTGATATGGCGGCGCTTGCCAGTTCGCTTCGCCAAATGGCGGTATCGATCCGAGACTGCCAGCGGCACTCGCTTGTCCGCCGTCGCGCGTATCTGGAATCTGCGGGCGCGGCACGACGGTCCGCTGCATGTCCTGCTCATCTAGAAATCCTTCGTGCGGCTCCTTCGCCGCCGGCCGCCCGGAATCGGTAATCGGAAACAGGCTCTTGTCACCCCGCGTGGCTCCGTCTCCAGGTGTCGTCGCACCGACATTTGCGGTCGCTACGGTATGCAGTTTTTGTGCTTTACTCTGTCGCGGTACGGACGTGGCAACAAATACCAGCAAGGCCGCCACGATCGAACCTGCCGCGATAAGCACGAACCGGTTCTGTTTGATCTGGACCTTGGCCCTCTGCTTCGCTCTGGTGGCGATCGCCTGGCTGTTTCCCAATGGGGATCCAAGGGCTTGTGACTCGGAGATTACTTCGGCTGTCGCAGGCTCTTGAACAACTCCTGCTTTCCCATTCGTGCTGGTTGCACTTGGAGAAATCATTTGCTGCCTCCCGTGTTCGCGACAAATGCGATCGGCGCGAGAACCGGCTTGTCGACCTGGTCGGCTTGCGCGATTTCGAGCTCTAATCGTTCCTGCGATTCCTTAAAAGCCGGGCGCTCGAAAACCACGACTCCTTCCGTCTTCCCGCCCGGGGGCAGACGACGGGAAGTCAGCCGATATTCCTTAATGGCCAGTGGCTCCGCCTTGATAGCCCCCTTGTGTTTGTCCTTCGATGTCCCGGCGAGTTGTATTTGGGGTGGCAACAATTCGATGGTCCTGGGAGAAGAATTGAGGACGAAGAATTTGACGGTCATCTCTTGAGCATTTTCTTGCGTTCTGCCCACGGCAACCCGGAGCTGCTTTCCTTCCCAATCGGAAGGGCTGACACTCGATTCTTGCGCTAGATCCCGTTCCTTCATCGCTGCTTTGGTTGGGCCATCGCCATGCGAATCAATCGTCTTTGTGTCAGCGATCAGGAAGCTCGGACGAGCAGCCTCAATCAAAAAGCTTCGAGGACGTTCGAATTCAAGGACGTAATCGACCACGCTGCCTCGACCTGAAACTCCTTCGCTTACCAAGGTCAGCGAGATTTGGTGACCCGTGCTGGTCGTGATAAGCGCGTTCGTCTGGCTGGGTTTTGTGACAATCGGTTTGAAGAAGACAAGCTGGGGCTCAGCCGCGGAGTGTTCTGCCTTGAACGCGTGTACGTCCCCCAGCACAACCGAGCTGACTTCTTCGCCGGACAGTCGCACAGAGCTGACATAACCCGTTCTTAAGTGGAGAACGGCAACCTCATTCCGGTCGAGCGTCAGATTGACGATCTTGGCTTGAGGGACGTCGACCTGGGCTGAAGCGAGCAGGCCTAGGAAGGGAGCCAGCGCTATCACATGCAACAAACTCAAACAGACTTTCATCGCATATCTCTTTTCATTGTGATTCTCAAAACTTGGTTTCTGCCGCGGCTTCGCGCAGGTAAGTGGTCCTGATTCTCGACACGTAGGCGACAACGTCGGGATTGTGGTAAGCCTGGCCTCGCCGGGCGACGATGTCCTGGCCGGCATAGTAGGCGGCCGCGACAAGTCTAAAATCATAGTGAAACAACTGCATCAGCCACGCCAGGTAACGTATGCCGCCGGAAACATTTTGATCGACGTCGCAGCGGTCCTTCACTCCCAGGCGTCGAGCCGTAGCGGGCATAAGCTGCATCAGGCCAACCGCGCCCTTACGTGATACCGAACAGACCTGCCAATTCGATTCCCGCTCGACGATGGCTCGCGCCAGGAGAAGGGGTACGTGATAGTGTCGGGCATAGACGCTGACGTAATATTCAGCCTGACGCCGGGAGTCTGTTTTGGGCGGCTGTGCCGAACCGCTGGCGACTGCAAATACGAGGAGAGCCATTCCAAGATAGCGGTTCATGCGGCATTTCCTCGCAAACTCTCAGCGCTGTATTGCTGCGCATCGTAGATCAGGCTCGCGAAGCCATCGCGCAAGAGCAGCTTGCGCCTGTCAGCCTCCGTCTTGGCCAGCAACGGCAGCAGAATGTCCCGCATTTCCGGCGTAATCTGCTCGGTGCCGAGAACTTTAAGCGCGTGCGCCAGGTCGAGGATTTCTGAGACCGATGGCGGTTTCTCTAGACTCCAACCTCGTAAGGCCTTGGCAAGTCCCGCCATTCCTGCGTGAAATTCATGGCTTGAATCAGGAGTGCGCAACGCCACAATCTCCGCTTCGCGCGCTGCGCTTGGATGCTCAACGCGCAGATAAAAACTGCGGCGGCGGAGAGGATCGCCAATGCGCCGCTCTTCATTTGAGGTGAGTACGACAAAAGGAATGCTGCTGGCATGGATCGTGCCGAGCTTCGGGACTGTGAGCTGCCACGCGCTCAACAACTCCAGTAGCAGAGCCTCGAAAGCCTGGCCCACCTTGTCCAGTTCGTCAATCAGCAAAACGCAGGGCCTTTCGTATTGCAAAGCCCGTAGCAGTGGGCCTGCGTTAAAAAATTGTTGGCCATGTAATTCGCTCTTCAGGGACATCCAATCGACGCTACTGGACTTAACCTCCAGCTCGACAAAAAGCCTCTGAAGCGGTTCGTCGAATTTTCCGATGGCTTTTTCTTCGTTGATGCCCTCGTAGCATTGCAGCCGCTCAAGAGAGGCATTTCCGGCTTCTGCCACTGCGTATGCGAGTTGTGTCTTGCCGCTGCCGGCCGGGCCTTCCAGCAAAACCGGCTTGTGAAGCCTGGCTGCGAGATAAACAGTTGTCGTTGCTATCGAATCGGCAATGTAGCCACTGGCCCGAAGACCTTCCCTAAGCTGCCCAAGCGATGAGAACACGGTGGCTCCTAAGCCCAGAAACGGTTCTGACGTCCTGAGCAAGAGCGAACCTAACGTTGAATGAGATTTCGGTCAAATCCGCTGATGCAGCCAACGCAGAAGAAAAAATTGCGGATCCTGTGCGACTTTTTGACCGAAAAGGTAGACCGATGTAAAACGCACCCGCAGTGGGGTCGGCAGACCTCGCTTTGCTCTCGAGTGCAAGGAGTAGCCGATGGGAACCAGCCAACATTCCCAACTCTCAGTCCCGCTTGAGCGAGGTCAGCAGGAGCCGCTGGACCGCGCTCTCGAGCCTCCGATGAGAGTGAAGGAGGCAGCAAAATTTCTTGGAGTGAGTCCGCAGACCGTGTATCTTTGGGTGGAACGAAAGCAGATTCCCCATCTCCGCGTAATGGGTCGGAACATCCGGTTCCTTAAATCGGATCTCGAGTCATTCCGCGCTTCATTCAGACAGGAGATGGTGAATGTCTAGATCACAAAAGCACGATGGGGTTGTCTATCAACGCAAGGATGGCGAGATTCTGTGGATTCGCTACCGAGATCGCAATGGGAAGCGATGCAGAGAATCTACGCGGACTGAGGACTGGCAGGAAGCCAATCGGAAGCTTCGGGAGCGGCTTCAGGCCAGAGATGGCAACCTTCTGGAGGTAATTCGCAAAGGAGAGGCTCTCGGCTTCGTCGAGTGGGTGGATTCTTTTCTCGAGAACTATTCGAGACCGCCCATGCGGGCCGCGAAGACTCATGAAGCGAACCTACGCTGTGCAACCCATCTGAAGGCCGCGTTCTCGGGCAGAAAACTGGTGGATCTCACAGCCGACGCAATCGAAGACTATCTGCGGCGCCGTCTTCGGCAGCGAGTTCGCGTGAAATTGGCTCAGGGTTACCGGGAAATGGGAATCCTGAAGTCGAGCACGGTGCACCAGGAGTTTCGGGTTCTCCGTCGTATGTTGAACATTGCTGTTCGGAAAAAACTGCTCCCGGCGAATCCTTGTGCAGGGGTGGAATTTCCGGTAGCGGTCAAAGGCTTGTTCCGGCCGCACTACGTGACCTGGTCGGAACAGCGAATGATCGAAACGCATGCTCCCGAGTACCTGCGTAACGTTGTGAGGATCATCAGCGAAACAGGGTTGCGTGTTTATAAGGAGCTTATGCCGATGAAGAAAGAACAGCTTGATCTCGCGAATGCGATGATTTGGATTCCGGATTCGAAGACTCCGAACGGAGTGGCCGAGGTGCCGTTGACACCTTTGGCCGCGGAAGCCTTCCGCGATCAGCTGCGTTTGTCACCATGCAGTCCGTATCTGTTTCCCAGCGATGAGAACCCGAGCGGACATCAAAGGACTCTGAAAACCGCATGGCAGGCCACTTTGCGGCGTGCGAAGGTACCGTATTTTCGTATCTACGATCTTCGCTCGACGTATGCCACTCGGCTGAGTGCGGGGGGCGTGGCGGACGAGTGGGTAACGCAAATGCTTCGCCAGGGAGATGCGCAAGTCTTCAAAAAGTATTCGCAGATGAAGTTGCAGATGAAGCGCGAAGCTCTGGAGAAGCTCAACCGTCATGCCAACGAGATGTTTGCTGAAAAAGCAGGTGGTCAAACTGGCACGGTTACGCTGCAGTGAGCGGGATATTGGCACGGTTTTGGCACGGTTGAGGCTAGAAATCATGGTTCCGAGTGGAAACAAAATTGGGAAGTGCTTTAGAATCAATTCAGCCAGTTATGTCGGGGCGTAGCGCAGCCTGGTAGCGCACCTGCCTTGGGCGCAGGGGGTCGTAGGTTCAAATCCTATCGCCCCGACCAAAATTTTATCCTGCAGTTTCAGCGAACTGCAGGCACACCGATCCAACACTCTTGAGCCGAGTTATCGCACCCTCATTAGGTCGTAAGTGATAACGCCTGATTACAACAGTTGTGGAACCGAGCGCCGAATCTTGGCGTAGATGGGAGGAGTTAAACCCAAGGCTGCGCGAAGGGGAGTTGAAGAATGGCCCGTTTACTTCTTTCAGCAATCTTACTCTTGGTCCAAGTGGCATCTGGGCAGGACTGGCAAAACTGCAAACCGGATGGCTCGTATTCGTTCTTTCGACGAGGACCCGACGGCGCGACGCACCTTAAGAGCCCAGCCTTTCGCGAATGACGCGATCGGCTGGGCAATCCGCATTAGTGCTGTTTTCGGCATCCCTTCTTCGATTCCAAGCTGAGATGTCGCGTGCGGTCATTTATTACTGTTCGCAGGTCACGTGGTTGTTCCAATCCACGAATGCACCCTGTGGGTTATCCCGCCAGGCCCAGACGTGCAGCTCGAAAAACGCGGGAATGTTGAAGCGATTCGGGGCGTCGACAAACTGCAACACTTGGCCTTCAAGAGACGGCGGGGTGTTGTTGTGATTTGCCAGCCAGGTGGCTTGGTCAACGATGAACTCGACTCCTACCAGGCGCATCCTGCCGCCTTCCAACGGCTCGTAGATCAATGCTTGAGGATGCGACGCTTCGAGCTCGCCATTGAGCAGGGCGCCATTGACGTAGTGCACGCCCATGGCCCCGTGGTCTGGGCCGGTGACGCAGCCAAGGAATGGCCCGTAGCCGGCAGCGGTAGCAGCGTTCACGTCAATGAATTGTCGCGTGGCTTCCCGCACCAACTGGACAAGTTTGGCTGGGGAGTGATCGCGTCCGGAATGGTCGCTGGCACTATCTCCAGCAAAAAGCGGCACGGCTGTAATGAGAGTGCTCAGCAAAGCCAAACGCAGGGTGACGATGGCCGATTTCTGAATGAGAGAGGTAATTCGTTTCGTCATAATTCTCCTCTGGGATTGTTTTGACTTCGCTCCTGGGTTCGTTCAGCGCAAGTCAGGTGCGCAATCTAGCCGGAACGAGGTATGACAGCAATCCTTGGTTCCCCTATTGGTTCTCAAAGTTTTCTCCATTGCTAAGCGACTGAAATAGAGGGGCTTGCTATGGCGTCCGCCGCCGCGAATTGTGATAACCTTGCAAACTCTGGGGGTTGGTATGTCCGCTTCGGCTCCTACTGCCGCTCGCGTGCTGCGGTTCGACACCTTTCAACTGGATTTGCACGCCGGAGAATTGCGGAAACGGGGCGTGAAGCTCCGCCTGCAAGGCCAACCTATACAGTTACTAGGAATATTGGTCCAGAACGCCGGTAGCCTGGTGAGCCGTGAGGAACTGAGGGACCAACTCTGGTCGGCCGATACCTTTGTGGACTTCGACCACAGCATGCACAATGCAATCGCGCGTATCCGCGAAGTGCTGGGCGATTCCGCTGAGACTCCCAAATACATCGAAACCCTGCCTCGTCGCGGATACAGATTTATCGCGCCCGTAGAGGAAGTTCAATCCCCTCGCATCGCTGCGGGAAAAGCCGCACAAAAGCTCGAAGTTGTGCCAATCGCACCGCCATCCCCTCCCAAGTCGCGCGCGCCGTTCGTTCTGGCTCTCTGCGTCGCTCTTCTCCTCGCAATCGGCATTGCCACCTGGGGTTGGCAGATACTTCACGCCAAGAGTGGAGTTCCGGCATTGCGATCAATTGCCGTGCTTCCGCTGCAAAATCTCTCTGGTGACGCGTCGCAAGAGTATTTCGCCGACGGCATGACGGAGGAACTGATTACCGAGTTGTCGAGAATTCAGGCTTTGAAGGTCGTCTCTCATACCTCGGTCATGGAATACAAGAACACTAGGAAGCACCTGCCGCAAATCGCACGTGAGCTGGGAGTGGATGGCATCGTAGAAGGCTCGATCATTCGCGAGGGTGATCAGGTGCGCGTCACCGTGCAGTTACTCAACGGACCCGACGATCAGCATCTGTGGAGTGAAGAGTACGAACGTCCCCTGCGCGGGGTTCTGAACTTGCAGCGGGAAGTGGCCCAAGCCATCACGCAACAGATTCGCATCGAGTTGACTCCCCAGCAGCAGGCTCGGCTGGGTACGGCGCGACCTGTGAATCCGGGAGCTTACGAAGATTATCTGCGGGGCCGTTATTACCTGACAAATCAGTTCACGATGGCCAAGCCGCTAAACATGGCGAAGAGCTATTTCGAAGACGCCATCCAAAAGGACCCAGGCTTCGCTCCAGCTTATGCGGGGCTGGCGGATTCTTATCTCTATTTGACGATCTTTGGCGGAGGGCAATTGACAGTGGATCAGGGCCATCGAGCTGCCAAAGCAGCCTTGAGCAAAGCACTGGAACTGGATGAGAGCATCGGTGAAGCTCACGACACGCTCGGCGTTCTAAGTTGGCAGTTTGAGCGGAATTGGGATGCGGCCGATCGAGAGTTCAATCGCGCGATTGCATTGTCGCCGAGCTACAGTTGCGCTCATGAGGATCGCGCACTGTTTCTCAGTTACATGGGGCGGCGGACTGAGGCCCTGACCGAGGTCGCTAAGAGCCTCGAGATCGATCCTAGTATCAGTTCACTTCTCACCGAATCGGGCGCCTATTATCTGCTGCGGGATTATGACCGCCTGGTTGAAGTCAGCCTGCGAGGGGTGGCTGCGCATCCTACTGAATGGGTTGAACATCTTTATTTGGGTACCGGTTATGAAGCGACCGGAAAACGCCTGGAAGCTATCTCTGAGTATCAGAAGGCCATTGAGTTGTCGGACGGGGATCAGGGCGCCGCCGCAGCATTGGCGCACGCCTACGCGGTAATTGGCAAAAGAGCCGAAGCGGAGAAAATTCTTCGCGATCTTGAGGAAAAGGCGAAAACTGGCCACGCTTCGGCATACGCTCTCGCAACCATATACGCGGGTCTGGGCGATAAAGACAAAGCGTTCGAGTGCCTGGAAAAAGCTTTCCGCGAGAAGAGTCTCGACCTTTCCTGGTCTCTCAACGCTGACTTTCGAATCGACAATCTCCGCTCCGACCCGCGGTTCCAGACATTGGTCCGGCGACTCGCCGTTCCTCAATGAGTGGTATTCGCCACGCGACTGCAGCCGCCGACGCGTTTGACCTCATTTCGGATCGCCGCCATACTGAGACTATGCACTTTGCGGGAACGCTAGAGAATGACAGTTAATATCTGAGCATCCGTTTGCCTGCAACGCTCCCCCAGCGGGTACCTCCTGAGCGCAGAGCAGAAAGCCGAGTTTATAGTAGAAATTGTCTTTTTCTCTTTGTTGCTCGGCAGCTTCATGTCGTCTTACATTCGCGGCGGTCACATGCTTGGGTTGTTTCTGGCGTTCGGCCTAGTCTGGCTTGTTCTTGCGGGTTCTTCTCTTAATAACTCGCTATCTTTGATAACCCGCGCGGCCCCAGACGCTCGCATTTGATAACTGCGAAATATCGCCATTACACTCATTGACTGCCCCCGTCGGGAGCTCCGTTTCGCTAACTATAGGCCCTATGGGGTTCATCCTAGAGGCGCGAAAAGCGTTCGAGGATCGTCTGCCAGAGTGTACTCATCCAGTTTAGTCAAAAGATAGAGGTTGAGCAGAAAAGTCAGCACAATCCTCTGCTAGGGCTGACCAAACGGTTTAGGTGCTTCAATACTGTGATGACATCCGGAGGTGCTGGAAAATATCTCGCAAGCAGCTGGAACATACTTAGCTCACTTCTCTCTGTTACATTTGGAGGGTTTCTCACCACACTCACCGGAGGCGGCTCATTTGCACCCACAAAGAATTGAAGCCAGCAGAACGTTTTCGCGATGGCGCCGATCATGACCAAATCTTCCACCGACGGTATGGGCGTAATCGGGGTGGACATTGGAGGCACCAAAATTGCCGCCGGGTTGGTTGGCCGCGATGGCAAGATCGAACATCAAGTCCGCATTCCGATGATTTGCAATGAAGGTTCCGCAACTGGCATGGCGGCAGTGGTCTCCGCGATTGATTTGGTGACTGAGAAACTGAGAATCAAGGCGGGCGAAGAGGGATCGGTCCGCGGCATTGGCATGTGCAGTCCCGGACCGCTAGATCCGAATACGGGCGTTGTGATCAATCCTCCCAATTTGCCATGCTGGCGAAATTTTCCGCTCGCTGCTGAAATCTCCCGGATTTATACCTTGCCGGTAAAGCTCGATAATGACGCCAACGCGGCAGCACTGGCTGAGGCGCTTTGGGGTTCGGGCCGTGGATATCGAAACGTTTTTTATATCACTATCGGGACGGGCATTGGGACTGGCATTGTGTTCGACGGCCACATTTATCACGGGCGGACGGGAGCTGCGGGCGAAGGTGGCCACGTCACCATTGACTACCGCGGCCCACGTTGCAGATGCGGCAAACGCGGATGCATCGAAGTGCTTGCATCCGGACCAGCCATCGCACGAAGAGCGCAGGACAAATTGCGCGAGCATCCCAACAGCGATTCTGCGATTCACCAGTTAACAAAGGGAGACATTGGCCGTGTGACGAGCGAGATAGTCGCTCAAGCCTATGCTGCCGGGGATCCCCTCGCGAAAGAAGTTCTGAGAGAAACCGTCGAACTCCTGTCGCTGTGGTTGGGAAATATGGTGGACATTCTGGAGCCCGACGTCATAATCATTGGCGGCGGTGTCGCTTCCATCCTCACGCCCTACTTCGACGAAATTCGCGAGCGAATTCCCGCGTGCAGCGTGAATTCGCGGTGTCAGGAAATTCCGTTGCTTCCCGCTTCTTACGGCGCCGACTCCGGCATCGCGGGAGGCGCTGCGCTTGTGTGACCTTTTGAAAGCGTTCTCACTCGAAGACTTACGCAAATGAAGCACGAAATGGCGTTCATTCATCGCCATCGGAGGCCGATTGAAGATGAGAGAGAGAAAATGAAATGCATCCCATTCATAAGCCTTGTCGCTGTATTAGCCGCGCTGAGTTCGCCGCTTTCCGCGCAGTCGGAACCACCGCCCCAGAAGGACTCCGCGACATTCGACCCCGACGGCACCGCTCATGTGACGCGTGTGATTCCCATGCCTTCCACCATCAGCCCGGAAGCTCAGAATTGGCTGGCATCGCTGACGACACAGAAATCGGGGCCGGAAACGCTCGCAGAAAGACGTATCAAGACTGACGAATGGCGTAAACGAGACTCCGCCGAAGCGCGAAAGTTCTATCCGGTTAACATCGAAGAGGCCACGATTGCTGGCGTCCGCACCGACATCATTACTCCGCTCACCACTCCCGAAGCGAATCGCAAGCGTGTGCTTATAAATCTGCACGGCGGAGGATTCAACTCCGATTCCGGATCTTTGATTGAGGGCGTTCCTATCGCGAATCTGGCAAAAACAAAAGTTGTTTCCGTGTATTACAGGCTGGCCCCAGAGAATCCGTTTCCCGCCGCTGTGGACGATGTCGTTGCCGTCTATAAAGAATTACTCAAGAGTTATAAGCCGCACGACATCGGAATTTTCGGCACGTCGGCGGGAGCCATCCTCACCTGCGAGGTAGCCGTGCGGCTCAAACAGTTGGGCTTGCCTGAGCCAGCCGCACTCGGAGTTTTTTCGGCTCTCCTCGACTTCAGCCGTCCGAGCGATTCTCGGGAAATATTTACGCTCAACGGGTTGCCTGGGCAGCTGCAACCCCAGGATCCTAATCATGCGCCCGAGGACGCTTATCCGGGAAACACCGACCGGAAAGACCCTGTCCTCTCACCCCTGTTCGCCGACCTTACCGGAATGCCCCCGACCTTGCTTGTCACCAGCACGCGCGATCTCTTGTTGAGCGATACAGCTATCTTTCATCGGGCATTGCTTCACGCGGGAGTGTATGCGCAGCTGGTTGTGTTTGAAGCGCTGCCGCACGCCTTCTGGTATCACTTTCAGCTTTCCGAAACAAAAGAGGCGTTGGAGCTGATGGCGAAATTCTTCGATGAGAAGGTCGGGCGATAGCATTGCCGCACGCGATGGAGAGACGGGCGTCCCCGTCCGGCCGGGCAGAAACGCTCGGCGCTCCATTGAATCGTTCCTAAGGCTTCACCGTAACCATGACCACTCCATGCGACGGCACGGTTGCTGAAAATTCACCGGTGAATTTTCCTAGTTCTTTGTGCTGCCACAAATCGCGGACAGACGCGGACAAGTGGCTGGGATAACCGAGGTCTTCCCAGTCCAGCGTAATTTGCTTTCCGGTCGCGCTGCGATTCAATAGAACAGCAGCGCGATCTCCGCCTGCAAGAGGTCTCGCCCAGATTTCCAGATCACCGTCTTTGCGGACGCGCCGCCCTTCCCTTCCTAATGCGTCCTGATCAACGGAAACCACATCTTTGTTGGTCAAAATGTCATGAATCTCCGGCGTCATGTCCCGCAGGTCATTGCCCGCGATAAGCGGCGCGGCAAGAATGGACCAAAGGCTAAAGTGAGCGCGATACTCAACATTCGTCATGCCGCCGTTTCCGACCTCAAGCATGTCAGGATCATTCCAGTGCCCGGGTCCAGCGTAACTTTCCAAACCGACCTGCTGGTCAAGAATAGCTAGCATTCCGAACGCGCAACAATCGCCGCCGGGCCATTTGATCTTGCCGTCCCATTGGTCTTTGATATCGCCGGTTGTGCGCCACAGGTTTCCAATCCCTTTCCCCCATAGCCAGGGTTTGTCTTTGCCCCACTCGCAAAGGCTAAAAACGATGGGACGGCCCGAGGCATCCAGTGCCGCGCGCATGAGTGCATAGGTAGACGGCGCGTCCTGCGTCGTGGTGCTGCACCAGTCGTATTTCAGATAGTCCACGCCCCAGGCCGCATACTGGCGTGCGTCCTGAAACTCGTATCCTCGCCCCCCCGGCCTGCCCGCGCAGGTTTTTGTGCCTGCGTCAGAATAGATTCCGAACTTCAGACCCTTGCCATGAACATAATCTGCCAAAGCTCTGATTCCTGACGGGAATTTCTGCGAATCAGCAATGATGTTGCCGTCCTTATCGCGGCCGGTTTGCCAGCAGTCGTCAATAATGACATATTGAAAACCGGCGTCTTTCATTCCGCTGGAGACCATCGCGTCCGCCATCTGCCGGACCAGATCCTCGCTGACGTTGCAGGCGAATTTATTCCAGCTGTTCCAGCCCATTGGAGGAGTTGCAGCCGGAGTGTCTTCCTGGGCTTGCAGCGTGCCGGCAAAAGCGCACGCGCAGAAAATTGTGACCGTGACCAATAACAATTTTTTCATGCGGGAATATTAACTGAATACCATCTCTTTGGTCCGACAAATTAACGAGCCGATAAATTATTGTTTCAATGTGAGTTTCGTCAGACAAAACAACTGAAATTCTGGAACGGGCTCGCTGTGTTAGAGTGTCAGCGCGAGAACGCCGCCAAAGTGTTTTTTGCGCCGCCATGGAGATATTTCTTCTCATGAATAAAAAACCAATGATTTGGTTTACTGCCCTGGCATGCTGGGCTGCATTTATTTGCGTGGCCGCGTCACAAATGTCCTCTCAACCGCCCGGATCAATCGGCCAGTTCGGAAGCCACGCAGACATTGGCACGGTTCTGCACCCAGGCGGCGCCGAATACGACTCAAAAACAGGCGTCTATACTCTGACCGCCAGCGGCGAGAACATGTGGTTCAAGTCGGACGCATTCCAGTTTGTTTGGAAGAAAGTTTCCGGCGACGTGGCGCTGAGCGCCGACATTTCGTTCGTAGGACAAGGAGGAAACCCCCATCGCAAGGCAGTCGTCATGCTTCGGCAAAACCTCGATCCCGATTCCGTCTATGCCGACGTTGCGCTGCATGGCGTTGGCATGACCGCGCTTCAATATCGCGAGTCTACCGGTGCGATCACTCAAGAAATTCAATCGAATATTTCCGCTCCGAAGCGGATTCGCATCGTGAAGCGTGGCGATTACGTTTATATGTCGCTGGCGAAAGATACTGGCGATCCACAGATGGCCGGTGGCTGGCTCCCAATTCCGTTGAAAGGCGACTTCTACGTGGGAATCGGCCTGTGCTCTCACGACAAAGACGTAGTCGAAAAGGCCCTCTTTTCGAATGTAAAGATCGAGACTTTATCTCCTCCCGCCGGCATGAGCCAGCCAAAGCTGTACAGCACATTGGAAACAGTGGCGGTTTCATCCCGTGATCGTCAAGTCATTCACATCGCGCCCGGGCGTTTCGAAGCGCCCAATTGGACTCGTGACGGGACATCATTCATCTTCAACAGCGACGGCCACCTTCAGCGTTTGCCGGTGACGGGTGGAACTCCGCAGACTATTAACACTGATTTCGCCAACCGCTGCAATAACGATCACGGCATATCGCCCGATTCGAAGTGGATCGCCCTTAGCGATAATTCCCAGGGAGATCATCAATCGCTTGTCTACATCGTGCCATTCGAAGGAGGCACTCCGCGGCGTATCACGCAAAATTCTCCGTCGTACTGGCACGGATGGTCGCTCGACGGGAAAACTCTCGCGTTCGTGGGGCAGCGCAATGGAGACTTCGATATCTACGGCATCTCGCCCGAAGGAGGAGAAGAAAACCGCCTGACGACCGCCAAAGGCCTCGACGACGGCCCCGAATATTCGCCAGATGGAAAGTATATTTACTTCAATTCCGAACGCACCGGGCTCATGCAAATCTGGCGCATGCGCCCCGATGGCAGCGCGCAGGAACAAGTATTTTCCGACGACTACAACAATTGGTTTCCACACATCTCGCCCGATGGAAAATGGATGGTCTTTTTGACTTATGACAAGACAGTCACCGGGCATCCCGAAGGCAAAGATGTGATGCTGCGCCTGATGTCGCTCGAAGACAAAAATATGAGCGACAAGAAAATCACGGTATTGGCGAAGCTGTTCGGCGGGCAGGGCACCATCAATGTTCCATCATGGTCCCCCGATAGCCTCAAGGTAGCCTTCGTCAGCTATCAGTTGATTCCCGGAGAAACTACCGAAACAAAAGAAACCGGCAATCCTTAATTCCGAATCAGTAATTCGTCTGCATAGCAGCTGCGGCGGCCACAGAGTCGCGATACCTGGCGAATTGAGATTTCCTGCCAAGAGCCGCCTTAGCGCCTGTCTATTTCAGTTTCACAAAAAGCAAGACAAAGATCGCCCACACTCCAACCGTGAGCGGGAATTGGACCAGTTGCGCGTTTTGCAGCGCATTTCCCTTTGGAAGTGCGAACGTCAGTACCAACATTGCCAACGCGGTGAGTATGCCAAGCACTAATTTCGATATCCAGGACATGGTTATTTTTCCTCGCTTTCAGACCTGCACCATTTTCTGGCAGGCAGCGGCCAGCGCAAGATTATACCCGTCCCGTAGTTTTGCGCACCAATATTCGTGCAATCCAAAAAGTACCCCTTCAACGTACTTGTCATGAAGGCGATTAAACAATGGAGGATCACTTTAATGACAAAGAAAATGAACGGCTTATTGCTATTCGTCATTATGCTCATGGCGACTTTTGCGCTGGCTCAGAAGGACCCAATGGTGGGCGGACAGGAGATGTATCCCAGCAAAAACATCGTTGAAAACGCAATGAACTCTCCTGATCACACAACTCTGGTCGCCGCGGTAAAAGCAGCAGGACTCGTGGAAACATTGGAAGGCCCCGGCCCTTTCACGGTATTCGCGCCGACCAATGAGGCTTTCGACAAACTTCCTGCTGGCACGGTGGACAATCTTGTGAAGCCGGAAAACAAAGACATGCTTACTAAAATTCTTACCTACCACGTCGTCGCGGGCAAACTCAGCGCCGCGGACATGAAGAAGCAAATCAACGAAGGTCACGGCGAAGCATCACTCAAAACAGTGAGCGGCGGAACTCTAACCGCGATGATGCAAGGCAAGGATATCGTTCTGAAAGATGAAAAGGGCGATGTCGCCAAAGTCACGATTGCGAATGTGTTCCAGTCGAATGGCGTGATTCACGTAATTGACACGGTACTGATGCCCAACTAATAAAAACAATTTCCCCGGTGCGCTCGCTTATCGAGCTTGCCATTCCCGCCCTCCGAATGCTGGAGGGTGGGATTTTTTGAGCCACTATCATAGTGCTATTGGTGGTACTTCGACAGAACCGCGGCGCTAGAGATCACTCCTTCAAGTCTTCCAAAATCTGCCCTGCTTACCACCGGGACCAACTCGGTTTGGTTAACGTATCGCAAGGCCACATCCAGCGGAAGATCGGGGTGCAGAATCGGCAAGGGTAGTCCCGTGAGAATTGAACCAAGACTCACTTCCGATTTTCCCTCGCTTAGCGATTGTTGCAGATGCTCTCTAGTAACGGATTTCCAGCCAGTGGGGGTTAGCCGCACCAAAAAAGCATTTACTCCCGGTCGTGTCGGCTGAATTCTTTGATTAGCTTCGAGGACCGTCTCCGTGGAATTCAGCACCGGCCCTTCAATGGGGCGCATGGCATCCTCGATCCGAAGAATATTTTCTTCGCGTTGTTCCTCCATGGACGGCAGATCGAGTCCATCCTGCCGTGCCAACAAATCAAAAATCGGAACCGGCTGAAGGCTGCGCGAAAGAATGTAGGCAACCGTGTTGGCAACGATAACCGGAACGATAATGGAGTACTCCCCGCTGACTTCAAGCACCATGAACACGGAGGTCATGGGCGCCCGCAAAAATCCGGCGAAGAGGACGCCCATCCCAACCAAGGCATAGGTGCCCGTCGATCCCGTCAGATGTGCGCCCCAAAGATGCCTTTCGATACCGCCGACCGCCCCTCCCAGCATCGCTCCGATAAATAACGTGGGAGCAAACATTCCTCCGGGAGTGCCGGTGGTAAATGAAAGTGTGGTCGCAACAATTTTCAATCCAGCAAGCACGGCGAGCATTTCCCACGTGAACTGGTCATGCATGGCCTGGTCCATAAATTCGTATCCTGCGCCCATAACCTGCGGAGCGCCAAGATATCCAATCAGTCCAATAACTAATCCGGCTGCCGCCGGCTGAAAGTATTGAGTCCATCGCGGCATAGCTCTGAACCGAAGTCGGAAATATGCGATGCCCTTCGCGAAGATTACAGACGCAATACCGCCGATCAAACCAAGCAACGCGTAAGCGATCAGTTCCGAAGGTCGCGCCAGCGTGATCGGCGGGATTCGAAATAAAGGTTGCGATCCCAGGAACCAGCGCACCACAACGACACTCGATATTGCTGCCAGCACAACGGAACCAAGAATTCCGGCGCTCCAGCGGCCGATTACCTCTTCGATCACAAACAACACGGCAGAGATAGGAGCGTTGAAAGCTGCTGCCAATCCTGCTGCGGCGCCGACCGGCGCGAGCAGCCGCAATCGTTCTCGCGAAAGGTTCATACGTCGGCCAAGCGCCGAGGCTAAGCTGGCGCCGATCTGTAGCGATGGATCTTCAGGTCCAAGCGAGTGCCCCGCGCCGATGGCAAGCGCAGCGGTAAGAAACTTTCCAACTGCCGTCTTGAAGGGAATAAATCCGTTGAAGATGTAAAGCGCGGACTTGGTTTGGTTCACCCCACTTCCGCGCGCGCCCGGAAACACGTGGATGACCAGTACCGCAAGCAACAGGCTTACCGCTGCTGGCGCGATTATTAATCGCAAATTGTGAGGCTGTAGGACCGGGCCCAGAAGCGCGATCCGGCTCCAGTCAATTGCCAGCCGGAAGCAGACCACAGCCAATCCGGAAAATACTCCTATAAACACCGCAAGCATGAGGAAAAAGCGATCCTCGCGAAACGTATCGCCGAAAGCCTTGCGCCCGGTCTTGCGCACCGAAGAAGCGGACGCCTCCGCTGGTGAAAGCGCAGACTCTAAGCCAATGCTTTCCGGAGAATTCATTATTGATCGGCTCCTTGTGGATTCAGCGCCAGTTGCAGCAAAGCTCGATCCATTGCGGTAGGCTCTCCGCATCGATTTTGAGTTTGTTCTTCGATTTGGAACACCAAAGCCATGGCGGATTCGGCGGTGTCAGCTTCGGCGGATGCGCTTTGGCGTCTGAGTTTGGGTTTCATATCATTCCAACTCTTTTGCAACGGAATTAGATCGGACGAAAAGGGATCTGCTAGCGCCCCGCCCTGCTGACCGCCATCTTGAAAACTAACGCCGTGCATCCTGGCACAATCTGCGAGAAGTCTTCCAGCGCGGCTGAATGCATCCCGCACACGCGTCCTCCGATCCGCGTTGGAAAGCCCGTGACTGAAAGGGTCGGCTTGCAAGATCAATCTCGCGGACTCCAGCGATTGCTGTAACGGCGCATTTTGCAGATCCAGTTTCGCGGCATCGCCTAAATATTTTTCAGCGGTGCGGTAGCGATGCAACTGGAAAGCTGCTTGGCCCGCTCCCGCCAGCACCGCGGCGTTCTGGCGGTCATGCCGCAGAATGGTTTGATATTCTGCGAGAGCGCGCTCATGATCTCCGGCACGGTCAAACATCCGCGCTACCGGCATTTCAAGTTCCGCGTCGTGCGGAAGCGAGGCGGACAGAGTAATCAATTCCCCCTGGGCCTGAGGCAATGCACCCTGTTGCAGAAGAAAATTGATCAGCTCGAATTCCGCGTTGCGACGATGAACTTCGGCATCGGAGTCCCATATTCCATAAGTCGCGTTGTGGTAGTAATGAATCGCCTCGCTGGTTGCGCCTTCGCGCGCCGCCAGCCGCCCCAACGCTAGATTGACCGCGCCATCTTCGGGAATCCGCTCCCAAAGGTTCATCAGATACGTTTTCGCTTCGGGCGTGCGTCCACTATCTCGCAACGCTCGCGCAAGGCTCAATTCATATTGAAAATCATCGCGATTGTAGGTAAGCGCCGCGCGAAAGTTGGCAATGGCTCGCTCCGGATCTCCCGACGCGTATTCCACTTGCCCTTGTTCATATAGGTGGCGTCCCAAAGCTTTTTCCTGCAACCTGAATCGGGTCACAAGATGACTGACCGCAAGAAATGCCAGCACCGCGGTTGCGAAGAGAATTGCGAAAACTACAGGAGCGCGGCTCAGAAAAGACTTTAGGCTGACGCGAGTTATTCTCAGGAACACATACGTATCCTAAATCAATGGATTAATTGGATTGGGATTGCGACGTTGAGGATGCCCCATCCTTCGCGTGTATTTCGCGAAGGGTGGGAGGCAGGCCATGAGGAGCTTCCGCGTTTAAGACGTGAAGGTTTCAAGCAGGCATTGAGGAACTCAATCGCTTTCGTTTGCTTCCGGTATGAACTCAGCATCTTCTGCGATCTACGCGATCCAGCCGCCACCCACTACGACCTCATCCTTATAAAAAACGGCAGCCTGCCCCGGAGTGATCGCGCGCTGTGGATCGGCAAAAGTGACAATCGCCTCATCCTGCGCGGTCATTTCGATTGTGGCCGTTGCCGCTTGATGTCTGTGGCGAATCTTTATTTCAACCGTCATCGGCTCGTCAAGCGTGTCTACCGAAATAAGATTTAACTTATGTACTCGAAGAGTCTTGGAATAAAGCGCTTCCTGATTTCCGACCACGACCTGACGCTGGTCTCCCTTGATTTCAAGCACGTAAAGAGGAGAGCCCGTCGCGACTCCCAAACCCTTTCGCTGTCCCACGGTAAAGTTGTGAATGCCCTGATGCTCGCCGATTACCTGTCCATCACTGGTGACTAGTTCCCCCGCAGTATCCGGAAGCGCTTCGCCATTCTCCGCGAGATAAGCGTCAATAAAATTCTTGTAATCGCCGCCGGGAACGAAACATATTTCCTGGGAGTCCGGCTTATCGGCCAGCGCGAGTCCGTGTCGGCGCGCTAACTCACGCACCTCTGGCTTCATCATTCCACCAAGCGGGAAAATAGTCTTGCTCAGCTGCTCTTGAGTGAGCCCGAAGAGGAAGTACGTCTGATCTTTCGCAACGTCCACCGGACGCATCAGCAACCAGCGCCCGCTAACTTCGTCAAATTCGACCCGAGCGTAATGGCCCGTCGCCAGCGACTCAGCGCCAATCTGTTGCGCCACAATCAATAACTGATCGAACTTCAAGTGATTGTTGCAAAGACTGCATGGGATGGGCGTTCGTCCCGAAAGATATTCCTGCACGAAAGGACGCACCACGTCGCGCTCGAACCGGTCTTCCTGATTGACCACATAATAAGGAATGCCAATCGTCTCGGCCACGCGGCGCGCATCGTAAACATCATCTAGCGAACAGCAGCGGCCCTGAACGGATTCAGGCATGCCTTCATGTTCCGCAAGGCGCCTTTGATTCCACAGCTGCATCGTCAATCCGACGACGTTGTGGCCTTCCGCGCGCAGCATGGCGGCAACGGCAGAGGAATCAACTCCGCCAGACATGGCTACGGCGATGGTCTTAGTGGGCATAGGCGAACCCCTTCCAGCCGCTGCCTTCCGGCTAAAGAATAAAAGCTCCCTTCTTCACCGAAGGCCGGAAATCGAGAGCTTCGAGCTAGGAGCTAGCAGCTTCTTTATTGTAAACCGGCGACAACTCCCGCAGCCGGCTGATGGTCTCCGGAACAAGGCCCAATGCAAAATCAACGTCTTCAGAAGTGTTCTGCTTACCCAGGCTGAACCGAATACTCGCGCGTGCGCGATCCCCGTCCAATCCCATCGCAGTGAGAACGTGCGAAGGCTCAAGCGCGCCGGAAGAACACGCCGCGCCAGTCGAAACCGCCAGCCCCTTAAGATCGAGCGCGATGACGAAGGCCTCTCCCTCAACGTGATCAAAATAAATATTTGTCGTGTTCGGAACCCTGAGAGTACCTGCGCCATTCACACCGCAGAATTCAATTTCCCCAAGCAGCCCCGATTCCAGGCGATCACGCAGATCCCCCATTCGTCGTACCTCGCCGCTTGCCAATCCCTCTCTCGCGAGTTCCGCAGCCTTGCCCAATCCGACAATTCCCGGAACGTTCTCGGTTCCGGCTCGGCGCGAACGTTCATGACGCCCACCATGGAACAATGGCTGAAGACGCGTTCCTTTCCTTACATAAAGCGCTCCAACTCCTTGGGGCGCATGCATCTTATGCCCAGAAATCGAAAGCAGATCGCATCCGATCGCGCTTACGTCAATCGCCACCTTCCCCGCAGCTTGCACTGCATCCGTATGAAAGTACACATCCGCCTCAGCCGCGATTTTCCCGATCGCTTCAATCGGCTGAAGGACCCCGGTTTCATTGTTCGCCATCATGATCGTAATGAGCTTTGTGTTGGGCCGAACCGCCCGGCGAACATCTTCGGGATCAATCACTCCCCGAGCATCGCAACGAATATATGTAACGCTGCATCCTTCCGCTTCCAATTGCTTGCACGAATTCAGCACCGCATGATGCTCGATCGTCGAAGAAATTACGTGGTCGCCTCCGCGAACTAATCCTGAACGAAGCAACCCCGAACTAAGCAATCCAAAGATTGCTAAATTATCCCCCTCGGTTCCTCCGCTGGTAAACACGATCTCCGAAGCGCGGCATCCCACGAGCAAAGCCACGGCCTCTCGCGCACGCTCCACCGCTGCCCGCGTTTCCTGCCCGTGGTGATGGATCGAAGACGCATTCCCAAAATGTTCGGTGAAATAAGGCTGCATCGCCTCCAGAACCGCCGGAAGCACGGGAGTCGAAGCGTTATTGTCGAGATACCCGCGGCGCATAGGACACTCGTATCTTACGCCTCAACGCTCGTACCAACCGACGCGCCCCCGCCAACAATGACGCTTTTTGTCAATCGTCAAACTGTGGCTTCTCAGGATGGCCGGAAAAGTTCCCGTTGCTTTCCTTCTTTGTGAAAATCACTTCCATCGGGACTCTTTAAATTCCGGTAAGTCCCATGTTTTCATGACGGTTTCATTGGCACCCAGAATGCTAAGGATATAGCGTAGCTAACCCGGCTGGCCGATACTTAGGGCCACTGGAGGAGAATTTCAACATGCGCCATAGAGGTTTCTTTGCACTTATCTTTGCTCTCTTGACGGCGGTTTTGTTAAGCGGTTCCGCTTTCGCCGACAGCATGGTCTTCAACGGACCAGGTGGCGCTAACTTGGGCGGAGTTTATACCTATCCGTACAACTTCACGGTCAATGGCACTCCTATGCAACTGATGTGCGACACATTCGACAATGAGATCTTCAACAACGAAACTTGGACCGCAAACGAGAGCACTATCGCTGGCGCCGCTACTTCAGGACTGTTTAATAGCGTTACCAACGCCGGCCTCAAATATGATGCAGCCGGACTCATTTTCGCCAGCATGCTGGGTGTGAATGGCGTCACGCTGCCGGGGTTCACCAATAATCAGGACGCGAACTGGGCGGTCTGGGCCCTGTTTTCCACTACAGCGTTGCAGGACATTACTGGGAATGCTTCAAGCCCCTTTGGCATCGGTGGTGATTCCGCCGCTTTGACGATTTATAACAATGCGCTCGCGGCAGCCGCTGGCGCACCGTCGAGCGACTTCAACGGCATTACGATCTACACGCCAGTTGCGGGAAGCCAAAAGCCTAACACTGATGGTACGCCGCAAGAATTCGTTGGTTATACCCCAGTGCCGGAGCCAAGCGAACTCAGCCTGTTAGGCGTGCTCGCATTGTTCACCGTAACTGGATTTGCATTTCGCAAACGCTTTGCATTCGAGCGCGCATAGACAGTCCGCGACAACACCAATCGCACCAATTAAAAAGGGCCCGATCAAAAAATCGGGCCTTACCTTTCTCTCGGCAAGAACCGTGATGTCAGTCTAGCTTTCCGTACTCCACCTTGGCCTGCTTCAAGAGCGGAATCTCGGGATCGGCATCTTTCCAGAAGGCAAAAAAATCCTGATACGCAGCGCGAGCTTTAGTACTGTCTCCCTGTTGCGCGTAGGCACGGGCAGTTCCTAGGCGCGCCAGAACATATAACGGGCTAGTCGGATTCAGGCCGCGATGATCAGCGATCTTCTGATACTCGGCCAACGCCTTCGCAGGATCGTGAAGATCGAGGTAGGCCTCGCCGCGCAGGTACAGCGGCCAGAAATCGACCGGCGCAGTAGGGCCGCCTCCGAGTTCATAGGTTCTGGCTGTCTCAAGAGCTTCCACCGCTCGCGCAGGCTGTTTGCGCTGTAACTCCAAGGCGGCTCGATCAACGGAAAGAGTCGCGTTGTTGAGCACCGCGTCAGTAGGATTTTCTTTGGCCAGATCGGCGATCATTTTTTCCGCCTGGCTGGAGTCACCGATACGCGCCAGTGTGAGGGCGGCGAAGCCCCTCGCGCTCTTGTCTTGTGTCATCACAAGCGCCGCGTCGGTCTGGCGACGCGCTTCGTCCGGATTTCCGAACTCAGCCTCCATTGCCCCTTCGAATGTGCGAATGCCAGCCGCGAAATCTTTGGATTGCTGTTCTGACTTCTGCACCGTAGAGTTGCATAACTCTCGCCCCTCACGCACCCTTCCCTGGAAATACTTGACACTTACTTCGAGCGACAAAAGAAACGGCTCACCGCCAGTGCCAGCCGCACTGTCGAGCACATGCTGCATCGTCGCCTGATCGTCACGAATGAAAGCCAGGTCGTAGCCAATCATCTGCGTGGACGACGAATCCGCTTTCTGCGCTGCTGCCTGATCAATAACGGCACGCGCTTCTTCATAACGCCCGAGTGACATGTAAGCGCCAGCCGTGTTCTGGTAGCCGAACGGATCTTTTGCATCAATCTGTAGTGCCAGGAGTGCGTTCGCCAAAGACTTATCCTGCTGCCCAATCGCACCATAGGCCAATGCTAAATTATCGTCCGGCACATTGTCCCGCGGATACGCTTGTTTCCACTGCTCGTATATCTCGATGGCCTTGTCAATTTCTCCGGTTGACTCGTAGTAGTGCGCGGAAATATAGAGCCTCTCGCGTTCGCTCGCCCTTTCGCGAAGTTCAAAAGCCTTGCGCAGTGCTTCCCTGCTAAGAGTCCAGGCCCCTAGGTTGCCGTAGGAGACACCCAGCGTGGCATACGCTGTGGCGAAATTGGGATCGAGTTCGACGGCGCGCTTAAGATGCGGGATGGCGCGATCATCCATCAATTTCATGTGTTCGGTCTGACCGAGGCTAAAAGCTTGTAAGGCTTCGAGCGATGAGGTAGTCGCCTGTTCAAGCGGCTTGGCGAATTGCTGCACGGATCCCAGTGACTCACCAAGCTTAGCGCGCAAAGATGATGCGCCAGTATCGAGTGCTTTAAGCACCTGCTCTTTGCTGGACGCCTCGACTTGCTCGCGGGCCAGCGAGTCTCCGTTCTGAGCGTTAACCGCGGATAGTGTAACTACGTACGAATTGCCCAGCCCAGCAATCGAGCCCCCCAGCACCGCCTTGGCTCCCTCCCTCAAAGCGATTTCACGCGCCACATCGTTGCTGATGCGTTCGTCCGCCGGATGCCCCATGAAACCCAGCGCCTGCCGCACCCTCGACTCCGGCAGAATTTTCAGATACGGGGATTGCTCCAGTTGCACCGCCAGCGCCTGCTTCAGAGTTCCGTCGAATACTGGATCGCCAGTCGTGTTTACGAAGTCGGCGAGAACTACTGTGTCTTTTTCAGTGAGCGCACTCACATGGCGCGAACGATAAAATAATCCGCCCGCGACCAGCGCTGCGATCAACACAGCCGCGGCAACTGTCGGAATCTTCCACGACTTCTTCTTTCTCGGGCCCTGCTCTGCCAAAGTCGGCGCCGCCGTGGAAGAGATTCCACTAGCAGGCATCACCGGGCCCGACGATCCTGCCGCAACCACTTTGCCTGAACTGCCCGAACTGGAAGACACCGCTTGCGCCGCGGGCCCTGATCCCGAATCATGCGCCACTGCCACCGCTCCCGAACTTGCAGCCACCGCGCGCCCGGTGTCGGTGTCACGCTTCAAACGTTGCAAGTCAGCACGTACATCCGCGGCGTGCTGGTAACGCAAGTTGCGGTCTTTCTCGAGACCTTTGTTGATAATGTCTTCGAGCTTCGGCGGGAGGTCCGGATTCAACCGAACCGGCGAAACTGGCGCGCGGTTAAGGATCGCCTGAAAAATCAGCGCTGAGGTTTCTCCGCGAAACGGAACCATCCCAGTCGCCATTTCATAGAGGACAGCTCCAAAAGAAAACAGGTCAGTGCGCGAGTCGAGTTCCTTTCCCTTCGCCTGCTCCGGAGACATATAAGCAACTGTCCCAATCGCAGACCCGGGACTGGTCAAATGCTCCTCGGCTAAAGTCGCCTCCACCGTGTCGCCAGATCCATCTACAGGACGCGTCTGGGACTGCGTGACCTTCGCCAATCCAAAATCAAGAATCTTTGCGTGCCCACGCTTGGTTACGAAAATATTCGCCGGCTTAATATCGCGATGAACGATCCCTTGCGCGTGCGCCGCGTCGAGCGCATCGGCAATTTCAATTCCGTTTAAAAGAAGAGTGTCCAGCTCCATTGGACGGTTGCCGATAATATGTTTCAGAGTCGCGCCGTCGAGATATTCCATGACGATGAATGCCTGGCCATCCTGCTCGCCAATGTCGTATATGGTGCAGATATTCGGATGATTCAGAGCAGATGCAGCCCTGGCTTCGCGGCGAAACCGCTCCAGCGATTGCCGGTCTTTGGCGACATTCTCAGGAAGGAACTTCAGCGCGACGAAGCGGTCCAGCCGTGTGTCCTCGGCCTTGTAAACGACTCCCATGCCTCCGCCGCCAAGTTTCTCGACAATGCGGTAATGCGAAATAGTCTGGCCAATCACTTTGGATGATTTCCTCTTGGGCGATTATCTTAGGTTGCTGACCGAGGCAAGTCAACGCGGCGCAGGGGTAGGGAACGGCATGAAGAAAAGAGGGTACGGCAAACTCTGGATTAGATTTGCTATTAGGGAAAACGTGCCGTCAGCTGAGGTGCTGAAAGGGCCAGCGAAAGGCTAGAAACCATCGTCAGAGTGACGACTGGCGTACCATCGCCATAACGCTCGTGACGTTGTGACCGGGGTTTTGAGTGCGATTGCCTGATCGCGACAGCCGCCGGCAAAGTCGATGCCGATTCGCAGTTTCAACAGAACGGAACAGTTCGGGAGTAATAGCTGGCATTTGTGCCATTTACGCCAAATCGACTAGCCGATAAGGTGATCACGAGCAGACTTCGGGGGAGGGTTGCTCGATTTTACGTCTCGCGACTCAATAAGTCTGGGGCGTTTTTTCTTGCCAGTTCAATATATTGCGATCTCAGCCACGAGGGGCGATCCCTCAAAGATGTGATCGCAGGACATAAGTCTCAGGCGGATAATTGAACACAGTGAATCGGACCGGTTAAATTTCTGGGAAGGCGTTACAACGAAAGGCATTGAACGCCGGTTGCGAAGGCCCAGAAATGCCTTTGATATTTGCGCAGTGACTGATCGTTGCACGCTGAAACCAGCGCTGGATGGGCATTTCGGGCTTGACGCACGTCCCTCCCGCCATCATAATAAACTGCGGTGTTTTATCGCGAGGATGTAGTTCCCGTCCCTCCTTGCGCGAACCACTGGCGGTTCACAGCCTATAAATCATGTACTGCATCTTTTGCGACACCACTAAGTGTTGCATGCCTCTAGGAGGAGATAATGACACTGCGAATGGATCGAGGGACGCGTTTCCTAACTCTTCTATACTCTTGCGTTTTGGCAACGTGCATTCACGTGTGCGCGGCGACTCCAAAAGTAATCACCGTTGCAGGAGGATCTTTGGGGAGTTGGAAGTCGGCGACCTCCGCGAGTTTTGGCTTGCCGGACGCCGTGGTCTCGGATGCAAAAGGAAATCTATATGTTAGCGATGCGATAAATTGCCGAATTCGCAAAATAGCCGTTAACGGATCAGTTAGCACATTTGCCGGTACCGGAATTTGCGGATATGGCGGCGATGGCGGGCGCGCGACATCTGCGATGCTCTCGACTCCCTCTTCGTTGGCGTTTGACTCTGCGGGCAATCTTTTAATCGCGGATAGCGGCAATTCGCGCATTCGGAAGGTCTCTGTCTCCAGGACGATCACAACGGTCGCCGGGAATGGAGTCAACGGTTATTCGGGAGACGGCGGCCCTTCCACAGCGGCCAGCCTTTACGATCCAAGTGGTGTTTCTGTCGATCCATTAGGGAATGTCTATATCGGTGACACACTGAACCATGTGATCCGGATGGTTGATGGGGCTGGAAACATTCATACGGTGGCTGGAAATCACAAGAGCGGTTTCAGCGGAGATGGTGGCCCCGCGACTTCGGCGGAACTCAGCTACCCCGAGGGCGCGATATCCGACGGTAATGGCAATCTCTTTATTGCTGATACTGATAACGAAAGAGTCCGCAAGGTTGACTCTAGCGGAATCATCACAACCTACGCTGGAAACGGCTCCTCAGGAGGAAGTGGCAGCGGAGGGCCGGCATCTTCCGCAAGCATTGGTTCGCCCCTTGGGCTTTTGTCTGCGAACGGCAAACTTTACATAAGTACTTATAACGACATTTGGACTGCTGATTCCGCAACCCAAATCATTACCCTAATTGCAGGCGCGCTAAATGGAGAAACGGGCTTCAACGGCGACGGCCACATTGCGCTGGATACTTTGTTTTTCGCCGTTGAGCAAATAGCGATTGACAAGGCTGGCGACCTACTCGTTGCTGACGCGGCCAATGGGCGCATCCGCAAGATTGGCGCGGATGAAACGGTCTCCACCATTGCCGGCGGCTACATTGGCGATGGAGGGCCTGCTGTTCAAGCGAGTCTGAGCCTGGGCTTCTGGGATCATGCATGTTTTGACTCGACCGGAAACCTTTATATCGCCGACTACTACAACAATCGCGTTCGACGAGTTTCCAAGACGGGGATCATCACGACATTTGCGGGCAATGGAATGACGGGTCCGCCCCAGGATAACGTTCAGGCGACAACGACCTCTATCAAGCCCAGCGCGATTGCAGTAGACCCAAGCGGGAATGTCTTCATCGCAGACGGCAACAGCGCGAGAATTCGGAAGGTGGATTCTTCCGGAACGATAACGACCTTCTCCAACTTATTCGCCTCCTTCAGCGCGAGTCTTGCGACGGACGCGAGCGGCAATCTTTATCTCGCGGATGGGATCTCGTCCGTTTTGAAGATAGATCCCTCCGGGTTAGCGACGACTATCGCGGGCCAATCATACCCTGGATATAACGGAGACGGGATTGCCGCGACTAGTGCTTTGCTCAATCAGCCGAACGGGCTTGCACTGGACAATGGAGGCAACATCTACATCAGCGATTCAGGAAATAACCGGATTCGGAAAGTGGATAGCAGCGGAATCATTTCAAGCGTCGCTGGCAACGGAGGTATTGGATTTTCGGGAGATGGGGGACTAGCAACGGCGGCCACACTGTACGAGCCATCTGACGTCGCGGTGGACACCAAGGGAAACATCTACATCGCAGACCGGAATAATTTTCGCGTGCGGAAAGTTAACACTTTGGGCACGATACAGACCCTCGCCGGAAACGGTGGCTTTGGGTATAACGGCAACGGGTTGCCCGCGCTAAGCACGAACCTTTACCCAAGTGGCGTGACCGTGAGTCCGGCAGGAGTGGTCTACGTGGTAGATGAAGGTTCCTACCGCGTGCGTAAAATCCGTTAATTGATGGCCCGGAACGGCGCTGTTCATTTCCTTCGTTGCAAACAATTGGCGGAAGCGAGTGGGAGTCGAATCTTTGTGGTCTTTACCGGTGAACGTGACACGATCCGTCAGGGACGGTATGAGCAACTTTTAAGACGTGATTCGTCTTGCAGCGTCCGGCGTTCACAAAACCTCTCACTAGTAAATGATCTTCAGCGAAAACTGGATCTGCCGGGAGGTTCCCGCGGTCTTGCTTATCATGCCGAACCCTGTGCCCTTGATGATGTTCGCAGGAAGCCCCATATTGACGATGTTGAACAGATTGAAAAACTCCCCGCGGAATTGGAGGTCGGCACGCTCCAGGCCGCTGGCGCGGCGTCCAATCGGAGTCGTCTTGATGAGCGCAAAATCGAAGTCATAGTATGCCGGGCCACGAAATGTATTCCGGCCAAGGTCTCCGAACCGTCCCGAGTTCGGCCCGCTGCCGCCCGGTGTCTCAATCGGAATAGAAAAGAAACTTGCGTTGTTCGGGCCAAGCCCAAAATAATCGTCCCGCGGCCGCGTCGAACTGCCAGCAGTGGAGAGGCGCGGTGTTGAAATCTGGTCCGGCCGGTCAGCCCCAATCGTCCCCGCCCCTGTCTGCTGGATTCCGGAATAGACGGTAAACGGCGAACCGCTGGTGATTGTCGAGATGCTCAGCAACTCCCAACCCTTTGTCAGTAGCTGGATTCGATCGGATTGAAGTCCCAGATGCTCCAGATGCAGGTCCTGGGCCGCGCTCAACGTAAAAGCATTGGTCACGTCGAAACTTGACGGCCCCCTCTCCGGTCTTGTATCAAACGGGTTTTGCGGGCTGAACAGTGTGACAGCGCCTGTAGATCCTGTTCCTCCACTGACGCCGCTGACATCATCCAGCGATTTGCCCCAGGTGTAACCCGCTTGCAGTGACGGACCACCGTGTCTGATATTTCCCGATAACGAAGTCTGGAGGGCGTTATATGAGGAGTGTGACGTGGCAGTAATCACGGATTCGAACCCGAAGCCTCCCGTCACCGCGCCGTTGCTGTCGAAGTTTGTAAACGGGGCAAATCCCGAATCTGCTCCGGGATACGCGTTCGGGTACGACGTTCGCGGAAGTCGAAACGCCGATGTTTCGACATACGCGACGTCAGCCGTCAGACCGCCAAATGCCCGCTCCAATCCCAGGGTCCAGCTCTCCAGGAAAGCATTGCCGAAACGCCGGTCAATCCCGCTCAGACTGAGCAACGAGAGCTGATGACTCGGCGACAATGCTGCCAGATCTTGCTGGTAGCGATTCACGTCCATCACAGTGTTTGCCGGCACCTTTTTGGGATCGCCGCTGGCCAGCACGTTCACACCCGCCGTGTTATAGACCTGCGGCAATTCGTCCGGTGTAATCTGGAATCCATACGCGATCTCTCCGTTCTGCGCGGCATTGACCCGCGGATACACGACGTAGGGGGTGGATCCCGTCAAAAAATTGTCCTGCCAGATATTTGGAGGAACCACTGTGATTGCTCCGCCTATCTGTACTTGCAATGCATGCGGCGCACTCCAGGCTAAGTGCACACGCGGGCCCCATCCGTTCCAATTTGTCTGATAAGTCGGCCGCGGATTGATCAAGAACTCCTGCCCGACCGCCGTGGGGGGAAAAGAGTCAAGAAAACTCGACGTGCGGTATGCACGCTCTGAAATCGGCGTGTAGAACTCATACCGCAGTCCATAGTCGAGGGTCCATCGAGGATTGATTTTCCACGTGTCCTCGACGTAGGCATTCACATTATTCCGGTTGATCGCTGCCGGCCCAATGTGCGCGCCGTTCGACGCGTAGGGTGGCGCCACCGCGACTGTGTACGCATATGGATACCCAAGCAGCAGACTACTCAGGGTGTCTGGTAGAGGCTGGCCTGGGTGCACATCGTGCTGTCCACTTGCAGAAGGAATGAAAACCGGCGAATAAACGGTTCCACCTCCGAAATCGTATTCTCCATTCGGGCTGATCCCGAAGTAGGTTGTGTCGCGATTGAGGCGTGCCTCCGCTCCCCACTTCAGTGCGTGTTGTGCGGTCGTCCAGGCAAAATTCAATTGTCCCTGGAACAGATTCCCGAACGACGACATCACCGAACCCGCCGCACTGTTATACGCCTCGTACAGCCCATCGTTGAATTTGAGAGCCGGATCGGTGCGGTTTGGTGTCACGAACGAAGGCGTCGTCCGCGTGAAACTCAGCGATGCCGACCACAGAAATCCTGGGGACGCGGTGCGGGTGTAGGTGACCACTCCGTTTCGCTGATGATCCACATAAGTCACGCCGAAACTCGGATCGAGCAGCGTCTGATCCGGATTTGTGCTTGGTCCCGTCAGATTGTCGTAATTGAATCGGCCAAACAATTGACT
>Ga0208849_1000103_pt1 | contig 83203 bp, 90 predicted proteins | sample NGESurdeep072012_10_FD_184470 | JGI IMG/M metagenome (GOLD analysis project Ga0208849, IMG submission 184470) | Arctic peat soil microbial communities from Barrow, Alaska - NGEE Surface sample 53-3 deep-072012 (SPAdes) | ecosystem: Environmental > Terrestrial > Soil > Wetlands > Peat ...
TCTCCGGGGACGGTGTGGGAGACGACGTCGCGGCGGCTGTGACCCGGGCGCTGGCGCTGGTCGACGCGGGCGCCGACGTGGTCGACATCGGGGGCGAGAGCACCCGGCCGTCCCGGACCCGGGAAGAGGTCTCAGCAGCGGTCGAGATGTCGCGAGTGCTCCCCGTGATTCGCGAGCTCGCGGGTCGTCTCCCTGTCCCGATCAGCATCGACACGCGCAAGGCGGCGGTGGCGTCGGCTGCGCTGCAGGCAGGGGCATCGATCGTCAACGACGTCTGGGGGTTGCGCGGCGACCCGGACATGGCTGCAGCGATCGCCGCACACCCGGGAACCGGCGTCGTCGCCATGCACAACCAGCACGGCACGGAGTACGGCGACCTGCTCGAGGACGTGTGCTTCGGCCTCCGCACGAGCCTCGCTGTGGCCGAGAAAGCCGGCATCGCCCCAGAGCAGGTGATCATCGACCCCGGCTTCGGCTTTGCCAAGACGCCTGCACACAACCTGGAGCTGCTGCGGCGGCTCGGCGAACTCCTCGGCATGGGTCACGCCGTGCTCATCGGCCCCTCGCGGAAGTCGACGATCGGCGTGCTGATCGGTGAGACCGATCAGACTCACCGGCTCGAGCCGAGCCTCGCCCTCGCCGTGCTCTCGGTTCAGGCGGGGGCCCACATGGTTCGCGTCCACGATGTCGCCGAGACGGTGCGCGCCCTGCGCGCGGCGGACGCGGTGGTGCGCGGGACACCCGAGGCGCTCCGTGGCCTGCCGATTCCCGCCCCGACCGGGTGACCGCAACCGGCGCCATTTCGACCGATACGGCCTGGGTGTCGCTGGGGAGCAACCTGGGTCGCCGGGGCATCAATCTCGCACGGGTTCGCGAGGCGCTCACCGCCGACGGTGTCTCGATCGCGGCCGCCTCGCCCGAGGTCCTCACCCGTCCGGTCGGCGTGACGGCGCAACCCGACTTCCACAACCAGGTGGTCCGGCTGCGCAGCCCAGACCCATGGGCACCCGATCGCTGGCTTGAGCACTGCAAGCGGGCGGAGGTGGTGGCCGGCCGGCGGCCGACCTACCGCTGGGGTCCGCGGGTCGCCGATGCCGACATCCTGCTGCTGGGCGCACACGGCGAGATCCACGTCCACGAAGCCGGCCTCACCGTTCCGCACCCTGAGCTCGACAACCGCCCCTTCGAGCGGCAGCTCCTGATCGCGGCGGGCTTTCAGCCCGGCGCGACACCACCCTAGATCGGCAGGCGGTCGGCCAGCTGCGGCACCAGCTTGAGCGCGGCATCGATCTGCTTGGCGAGCGTCGCCAGGTCCGGTTGCTTCTCGAAGTCGAGGAACCAGGAGTGCTCGGCGGTGAACTTCTCGACCAGTGTGGTGGTCCCGAGCACGGCGATGCCGACGTGCACGCTCGGCCGGTCGTCCTCTGGAAAAGCCTTGCCCAGCAACGACTGCACCGTCTCGACCCAGCCGCCGACCTCGTCGAGATCGTGCAGCTCGTAACCGCCGTCTCCGAGCACGAACTCGGCCTCGACGTCGACGAATGCCTGCGGGGTGATCTGCTGGTGCGGACAGTCCTGCGCCTCGTCGTCGTCGTGATACAGCTCGCAGTCCGCACCCGGCCCGTAGGCCGAGATGAACGTGAGCAGCGCGTCCCACGTATAGCTCACGTGCACGTGATAGCGCGGCGGCGGGTCGCCGGTGAGCCGGACGGTGCACTCGAAGCGACGCTCGCCAAGCCCTGGCTCGAGATGATGGCGGACGTCCTCGATGCTGAGGCCCGCCGCATCCACCGCCTCGAGCAGATCCGATGCGAACTCCTCGTAGGACGGAAACGTCGGCCGGTCGGCTCCTGCCGGCTCGGACCCCGCCTGGCCGGCGCCGGGATGCTCGCTCATCGCTCAGCGCCCCGGACGCAGGTGGCGCACCGCGAACCGGAGGAGATTGGCGCCGAGCACGACCACGAAGAACAGCGCGATGGCGATGACCAGGGGCAGCTCAACGTTGGGGGTCGCGTAGGTGTACGTCGCCAGCACCGCAGCCGCGAACAGGGCCACGGCGATCACCGAGAGCGCGCCGACCGTGATCGCCGAGACGGGATCCTTCTGCCGGCTCTGGACGGCGGCCTCGCGGGGGTCGAGCATCGGAGGAGTGCGCACCATGCCGAGTGTACTTTGCGGCCACCTCACATCAGCGAGGATCGTCAGCGCCGGACCCCGGCGAAGCGATAGCCGATTCCCGGGACGGCGAGGATGTGGCGGGGTTGGGCCGGGTCGGGCTCGATCTTGCGCCGGAGGTTGCGCACATGCACGTCGATCACCCTGGTTTCGATCGGATGCTCGTATCCCCACACGGCGCTGAGGATCCGCTCCCGGGAGAGCACCTTCCCGGCGTTCGAGGCCAGGTACGAGAGGAGGTCGAACTCGGTGTGGGTCAGGACGATGTCGCGATCGGCGCGGGTCACTCGGCGTTCGGCGGTATCGATGACCAGGTCGCGGAAGATCAGGCGGCCGTCCGAGGGTTTGTCGTCACCGCGTTGCTCCCTGGCTCTGCGCAGGTGAGCGCCGATCCGGGCGAGCAACTCGCGCGGGCGGAAGGGCTTGGCGATGTAGTCGTCGGCGCCGATCTCGAGCCCAAGGACGACGTCGATCTCGTCATGTTTGGCGCTCAGGATGATCACCGGCATCCTGTGACCCGCGCGCCGGATCTCGCGGCAGACGTCGAAACCCGAGAGGTCGGGAAGCACGATGTCGAGCACCACCACGTCCGGGTGGAAGACCTCGAGTCGGGCTAGGGCCTCGCCGGCGCGCTCAGCCTCCTGGACCGTATACCCCTCGCTCTCGCAGGTGAGGCGCACAGCTCTCCGCACGAGCGGGTCGTCATCGACCACGAGCACCCTTACCTGCTGTCCATCCACACCAATTCCTCGAAGTGCGCTCGCGTCATTCTGGAGTATCCAACCTCGTTCGGAACGGTGAAGGGTTGCTACTATACGGGCCGACTCCAATTCGGACCGCCTCGTTCGGGACGGTCCTCATACACAAAACTGGAGACCCGCACCCGTGCAGACCCAGGGTTCCCTTCGTGACGGCGGGCTCGCGACGCTGCTCCAATCGATGCAGGCAGAGCGAGCCACCGGCACCCTGACCATCGACAACGGTGGCGACAACTGCTCGCTGTACTTCCTGTTCGGACACCTGTTCCATGCGAACGGCCCGGGCGGACAGGGCGAGGAGGTGGTCATCGACGCACTCGGCTGGGACGATGGCTCCTACCAGTTCGATCCTCGCGCCAAGCTTCCTGCCGAGGAGACGATCAAGGCCTCGCCGGCTGAGTTGATTGCCGCAGCCGAGAGCCGAGAAACGCCTGCGGCAGCGCCGTCGGGCGGTGCGTCGACGTGGCCCGAGGCCCCGGCCTATTCGAGTGCCGACACCTACGCGCCTGCGCCCGCAGCGAGCCTCCCCGAGCCGATCGAGGAGCCCGCATACGCAATCGCTGCCCCCACGCCGGCTGCAGAGCCGGTTGTGGAGACCTCCTCTCCCGCCCCCGCTGAGCCGGAGCCCGCACCGATGCCCGAATTCCAGCCGTCGCCAACGACCCCGGCGCCAGAACCCGTCGCCTACCAGCCGGCGCCAGAACCGGTCTCGTATCAGCCCGCGCCGGCCGCGACGGCGCCCGCAGCCGCACCGGATCGCCCGCTCACGGTGTCCCCCGGCGGTGCCAACTCGGGGACGCCGAACGTGCGCGTCTACCCGCTTCCCTCGGGACGGGCCCACTACGAAGGCCTCAAGAGCGCCTTCGTCGACTTTCCGCGGCTGCTTCGCACCCTGCGCTCGGACCGCCACACGGGGTACGTGAACCTCAGCGGCAGCGGCTACAGCGGGGTCATCCTGCTCAACGACGGACAGGCGCTCCAGGCGCTTTCCACCAACGGCACGGCCGTTCAGGGTGAGGCGGCGTTCCTGCAGATCCGCCGGCACATGGACGCCGGCGATGGCGTGATCGACGTCATCGAGCTGGAGAGTGACACCGTGACCGCGCTCGCGCAGCTGTTCACGTCGCCGTATCTGTACAGCGGGTTGCTCGGCCGCTTCGTCAACCTCGAGGCGCTGCTCGAATACCTCGCCGAGGAGCACGTGAGCGGCTCGGTCGTGGTGCAGACGCCGAGTGAGGCAGGGATCATCCTGCTTCGCGATGGCGACATCCTCGGCACGTACACCGAATCCCAGCGATCCCTCGACAAGGCGACCGCGGCGGTGGCATCCCTGGCCACCGATCGGCAGTCGGTCATCGAGGTCAAGGGCGGCGACGGCGCCATCGCGGCCATCGACGTCGACGCCGCGCTCAACCGCGCGTACTAGCCCGGCCGGGCGCCCCCGTCTCGCCGGCGGCGCGCGCCGGACCGCACTCTGGGCTGCCGCGGGGGTGCTGTGCGCCTCCCTGTCGGGGTGCTTCAGCAGCCCGCCACAGATCATCCAACTGACCCCCAATCGCGGAGCCGTCGGCGTCCCCGCCGACGCTGCAGTGACTGTGGAGTTCGACCGGGCGGTCGTCATCGGATCCGTCAAGGGACGGTTCTCGGTGAGCCACCCGATTCACGGCTGCGATCTCGAGGCGGCATTTGATGCCGGTCCCCTGGCACCCTGCCGGATCGTCTGGCTCTCGGGGGACACCGCCTTCACGCTCCTCCACCCGCGAGCGATCTTCGCGCCCAGCACCTCGTACACGTTCACGCTCGCCGGCGGCATTCGCGATCCCGGCGGAGTCGTCAACTCCGTCGACCACCACTGGACGATCACCACAGGACCGGCGCCGGTGATCCGCGCTCTGCAACCGGGCGACGGCTCTCACGGTGTGCCCGTCGACACTCCGATCTCGGTGAGCTTCTCGACCGCCATGGCTGCGGAGACGACCGAGGGCGCGATCAGCTTGAATCCGCCCGTGCCGGGTACGGTGGTGGTTCGCAACCGTCGCGACCCCACCCGCTTTGTCGTGCTCCCGGGCACCACCCTGCAGGCGGGCGTCACCTACAGCCTCACGGTGGCCGCGAACGCAACCGACGTCGACGCTCAGCCGCTGGTGACCGGAGCGACGTCGACGTTCACGACCGGCGGCATGTCGCCGGGGGCCCATGTCGTGGTGCTGGCAGGGGTCCCCGGCGAAGGGGCGAGCACGGTGCTCGTGTCGCCGCTGGCTCCCGCCGAGGCAGGTGAGCCGATCTCGACCGAGGCCGTGCTCGTCGCGCCTCGCTGTCCGCGCGCGTCGGGATGCGGAGCCGCCGCGTCGGGCGCCCCGCTCTACACCTACGGCGCAGCCGCACTGGCGCCCGGGGGCGGATGGCTCGCCGTCGTCGAGCGCGACACCACGGTGCCCGCCTCGGGACCCGTGCTGCTCGTGCTCGATCCAGCAACCGGGACCGTGATCACCAGCTTCGCCGACTCCTCACTGCCGTCCTGGTCGCCGGACGGGTCGACCCTGGCGTTCTCGAGGGCTGGGAAGGTCTCCTTCTTCAATCCTGAGACGAGCACTCTGACCTCTCTGCCGGCGGGTGACCAGCTGGTTGCGCCGGCCGTCTGGAGCCCGCTCGGCGAGCAGCTCGTCCTTGATGTCGCCAGCACCTCGGACATCGAGCACCTCGAGCTCGCGGATGCAGTGGTGCTCGCCCGCTACCCGGTGCCCGGTGTCACCGGGGCGTCGAGCCTCCCGGCGATCTCACCGGACGGCACTCAGCTCGCCTTCCTGCGTTCGGCGCCCGCTGCGCAGGGGACATGGATCGCCGGAATCGGCCCGTCGTCGTCTGCTCCGCGATTGCTCGATCCGTTCCTCCAGCCGGTGGGATTCACCGCGACCGGCACGCTGCTCGGCATCAACCGGCCGGCCGCCGGCACCCCCACCCTCGTGCTCGTCAGTGTTGCGGGTGATGAACAGATCCCGGTCGCCGCAGGGCCCGGGCCCGGCGCACTCGCGACGGCGGTGGTCGCCCCGTCCGGGCGCCAGCTCGTGTATCTCAATGCGGACGCGAACGGCATCGTCCAGGCGTATGTCGAGAACGCCGACGGGAGCAACGTCCTGGCGATCACCGGATTCGCGCCGAGAACGCTGGTTGCGGAGTCCGTGGCCGTGAGCGCATGAAGCGTCTGCTCTTTCTCATCGCCGACACCGGCGGCGGCCATCGCGCTGCGGCAGCCGCCGTCGAACGCCAGTTGCTGGCGACATCGCCGGATCAATTCGAGATCACGACGCTCGACCCCTTCACGAGTGCCAAGCCACGGGTCATCGGCGGCACGGCGGGGCTCTACGGTCCGATCACGCGGCACGCGCGATGGCTGTGGGGAGGTCTGTATCACTCCACCAACAGCCGTTCTGCTGTCGCCCTCCTCGAGAGGACCGTCCTCCGATCGGTGACCGCGGCGGTGGCCGGGGCGGTCGAACGGATCGCGCCAGATTGCGTCGTCTCCTTCCATCCCCTGCTGAATCACATCAGCGTGCGCGCCGTACGCACCCGGTCTCCCACGATTCCCGTGGTCACGGTGATCACCGACCTCGTCGATATCCACGTCGCATGGGCATGCCGGGACGTCGATGCCGTGGTCGTGCCGTCTCCCGGCGGGCTGGATCACTGCCGCCGCGCCGGCATTCCCGCGTCGCGGTGTCACGATTTCGGCCTGGCAGTCGACCGGCGTTTCACGGAACTCCCGAGCGACCCCGCCGGCATCGCCGCCATCCGTGAGCGCCTCGGCGTGCGCGCCGGCGGCTTCGTTGTGCTGGTCTGCGGCGGTGCCGACGGATCGGGAGGTCTGGTCAAGCATGCGCGGGCCATCGCGGCGGGGTCGCTCGACGTGGACGTGGTGGTCATCTGCGGACGCAATGAGCGCGCCCGCGCGGCCCTGACCGGCTTGCGCACGGCAGCGGGACGCCCGGTCACGGTGCTCGGCTACGTGAACAACATGGCCGAGTGGATGCGCGCGAGTGATGTTGTCGTCTCCAAGGCGGGGCCAGGAACCATCGCCGAGGCGCTCTGCTGCGGGCTGCCGCTCCTGCTGGTGTGGTATCTCCCCGGCCAGGAGCGCGGCAACGTGGAATGGGTCGTGGACATCGGCGCAGGCAGGTACGTCCCGCGCGATGAACAGCTCGTCGACGCTGTTGCCGAGCTCGCCGAGCCTGGGTCGGCGGCGCTCGCGACGATGCGGACGGCGGTGGTGGCGGCAGCACGGCCTGACGCAACCCGGCGCATTGCCGAGTTGATCGCAGCGATGGCCGCCAAGTCGGCGGCCTCGCCGTCGTCGGCCGGAGCCACGCGATGAGCGTCGACGCTCCATCTGTCGACGTCGTGGCGGAGCCCGCTGCGACGCCCGCACCGCGATGCACGATCACCCGCCTGCGCGTCCACTGCTTTCGAAACTATGCCGAGGCGACCGTCCACTTCGGTCCGGGACTCAATGTCATTCATGGCCAAAACGCACAAGGCAAGACGAACCTGCTCGAGGCGATCGCAACCCTCGCACTGACGCGGTCGCCGCGGACGACGAGCAGCGGCGATCTCCTCCGCTGGAGCGAGGACGCGGCGCTGGCCGAGGCGGATGTGTCACGCCCTCCCGCGGGTGTGACGCTCTCGGTCAGGTTTCAACGAGACCCGTCGACCGCTCGGGTCTCACGGGTCACCGCGGTGGACGCCAAGCCGCGTCCGGCGCGCGCGATGCTCGGGGTGTGCCCCGTCGTGCTCTTCTGGCCGGAGGACCTCGCCCTCGTGCGCGGTGGGCCCGACGGACGCCGGCGCTTCCTCGATGTGATCCTCGCCCAGACTGACCAGCAGGCGGTGGCGCACATGTCGCGATATCGCCGTGTGCTCGAGCAACGCAATGCGCTGCTCCATCAGCTCCGCGTGGGCGGCGGGGCACCCGACTCCCTGAACAGTTTCACGACCGAGCTCGCCCACCACGGCGCCTGGCTCAGTGTGGCTCGCTCGCGACTCGTCGATGCGCTGGCTCCGCTTGCAGCGCAGTCGCTGCACGATCTGAGCGGCCAGCGTGAACGCATCACGCTGCGCTACGCGCCCGTCCACGTCGACTCGATTCCGGATTCCGTGGATGCCGCCGAGCAGGTCCTCCTCGACACCCTTCGCGAGCGGGGCACCGAGGAGGTCGCTCGGGGTATGACGCTCGCGGGTCCTCACCGCGACGATGTCGCGTTCGACCTCGATGGCCGCGCCGCGCGGGGAACCGCATCACAGGGACAGCAGCGAAGCATCGTGCTGGCGTGCAAGCTCGCCGAGGTCCGGTACCTGCAGGACCGCGCCGGCGTCGCGCCGGTCATCCTTCTCGATGATGTGCTCAGCGAGCTCGATCCCGAGCGACGCGGGCGCCTGCTCGCCCTCCTTGCAGCCGGAGCACACCAGGTGTTGGTGACCACCACCGAACCGCTCACCGAGGTAGCCGGTTTCAAGGAGGTGCTCCACTTCACCGTGCACGGCGGCGTGGTCACCCAGGACGAACGCTGATGACCGAGCAGCGCCTCTCCGACATCATCGACCCAGCGCTGCGCGGGTTGGGCGTCCGCGTTCAGGTGCGCGAGGAGCGGCTGCGTCTCGCGCTGGCCGAAGTCGTCGGTGATGGACTCGCCGCCCTGTGCCGCGCGGAGCGGCTGGATCGCGGCGTGCTGGTGATCGCTACTACCAACAGCGCACTTGCGCATCAACTCCAGATGGACGCGCCCCGGGTCATCGAGGCACTGAATCAGCGGGTCGGCCAGGACCTCGTGCGCCGCATCCGTTTCAAGGCGATGTGAACGTCAGGCGACCCGCACCGGCATGATGATGCAGAGGTAGTCGTCCTTGCCCACGGGACGGATGACTCCCGGCTGCAGCGAGCCGTTGAAGGAAAGCTGCACCTCGTCAGAGTCGAGCGCCGACAACGCGTCCAGCATATAGCGCGCATTGAAGGCGATCTGCACGTCGTCGCCCTGGACGTTGGCGGTGAGCGGCGCTTCGTCGTCACCGACCTCCGCTGTCTGCGCGAGCAACGTCAACGTGCCATCACCGATGCGCAGGCGAACCGGGTTTGCGGCGTCACGCGCGAGCACCGCCGCCGTCTTCGCCTCGCGCAGCAATGAAGCCGTCGAAAGGCTCACCGTTGTCGTCGACTCACCGGGAATCACCTGGTTGTAATTGGGATATGTCCCTTCGATGAGGCGCGATGAGATCTCGACATCCTTGAGCGTGAAGAACACCTGGTTGCGCGCGTGGGCGAAGGCGATGCCGACCGTCGGACGGTTGGGATTGACCGCGCGTGCGACCTCGGAGAGATGCCGGGACGGAACGATCACCGACGTCACCGGCGGTGCGCCATGGACGGTCACATCGATGGTCTTGACAGCGAGACGGTGGCGGTCCGTCGCCGCGAGCGTGAGCCGGTTGCCCTCCATCTGGAGTAGCACGCCGGTGAGCACCGGCGACGCCTCGTCGGAGCTCGCCGCCATCACCGTTTGCGTGATCGCGTTCTGCAACGTGATCGCGTCGACCTCGATCGCCGTCTCGGTGTCCCGTGTCGGGAGCGGTGGGAATTCGACGGCGTCGATACCGTGGACGTTTGCGCGGTGGACGCCTCCGGCGAGTTTCAACACCTGCGTCGTCGGCTCCAGCTCCATCGTGCACGGAGCGTCACCCAGTGATGCGACGAATTCGCCGAGGAGCCGCGCCGGCACGGTGATCCGCCCCTCCTCGAGCACTGTCGCCGGGACCGCGACCGAGATCGTCAGATCGAGATTGGTAGCCGTCACCCGAAGACCATCCACTCCGGTCTCGAGCAGCACATTGCTCAGCACGGGCAGCGTTGACCTGGGTGAGACCGCACGGGACACAAGCCCGAGAGCACCACTGAGTGTCGAGGACGAGACGGTCGCTTTCATGGACGATTCCTCTCTGGAGGCTGCGTTATCACCAGACTCAATGAGTATGACCTGCAGAGTCTAGAGATCAGTAGACGATGTAGTGGTGGGGACATGGGGGACAACCCGAAAAGCGATCTCATCGCCGCCCCGCTGCCGTCGCCGGCCTGTGAGCAAGTGGCATGGGTTGTGCACCGGTTGTCCACCGGACGCGCGGTTGCGCACTTTGTCCACATGCCGTCCCAGGCTCCGCGAACAGGGTTGTCAACGGTTGTGCAGCTGTTCGCGGATCGCTCGCACCTCGCCCTGGAGGCGCACGTCCTCACGCATGAGCTCGGTGATCTTTTCGATCGCGTGCAGCGCTGTGGTGTGGTCCCGACCGCCGAAGGCGCTGCCGATGACCGGGAGCGATGACTCCGTCGCCTCGCGAATGATGTACATCGCGACCTGACGCGGAAAGACGATGTTCTTGTCGCGACGCTTGCCCTTCATCTCCTCGACCGAGATGGCGTAATGCGCGGCGACAGCGAACTGGATGGTCTCGATGCTCACCGGGGTGGAGTCCTGCACGGGGATGACGTCGCGCAGGATCTGCTGCGCGGTCTCGAGCGTGATCTGCTGGCCGTTGATCGAAGCGTGGGCGAGCACCCGGATGAGGGCACCCTCGAGCTCGCGGATGTTCTTCTGGATGCGATGAGCGATGAACGAGCAGACCTCGTCGGGCACGAGCTTGCTGTAGGGCCCGAGCTTGGTGGTCAGGATCGCCAGGCGGGTCTCGAAATCGGGGGGCTGGATGTCCGCCATTAGCCCTCCCTCGAACCGGCTCCGCAGGCGATCCTCGAGGGTGGGGATGTCCTTGGGCGGCCGGTCGCTGCTCACCACGATCTGCTTCTGGAATTCCTGCAACGCGTTGAACGTGTGGAAGAACTCCTCTCGGGTGTGATCCTTGCCGGCCAGGAACTGGATGTCGTCGATGAGCAGGACATCGACCCCGCGGTAGCGCATCCGGAATTCTGCCGGGCGGTTCTCGACGATCGAAGCCACCATCTCGTTCATGAACTTCTCGGAGGTCACGTACGCCACCTTCGCGTTCGGGTGCGTCTCGCGGACCGCGTGACCGATCGCATGCATGAGGTGGGTCTTGCCCAGACCGACGCCCCCATAGAGGAACAGCGGGTTGTAGGCCTTGCCCGGCGCCTCGGCGACGGCCCTACAGGCGGCGTGGGCGAAGCGGCTGGCGTTCCCGACCACGAAGGTGCTGAAGGTGAACGCCGGGTTCAGCCGGGAGTCGTTGGCGCCGTCCTCGGGTTCGCTGACATGCGTGTACGTCGGATCCGGGATGTGCGGCGGCGCCTCAGGGGGTGGGGATCGCTCCGGGTCGACGGTGATGATGACCTCGCAATCGCGCCCCAGCACCCCGGAGAGGGTTTCGCGGATCAGCGGGACGTAGCGCTCGCTGACCCAGTCACGGGCGAAAATGGTCGGCACGCCCACGGTGAAGGTGTGCCCGTCGGAGTCCACGAGCACCGCGTTGGCGAGCCACGCCTCGTACCCCGGGCGAACCACCTGGAACCGGAGTTCCTCCTGGGCGACCTGCCACAGCTGCTGAGGGTCCATGCTCGCGGTCGAGTTCCCACTTTCCATGAGGGGTTCGACGCGTGGCGCCTGATCACCGACGACTCCGACTCCGACTGTTCGATCCACTCGTTCCTCGCCTTGGCCTGCCTAACACAGCGCAGTTATCCACAGCTTCTGCACATCAGTGGATAAACGCATGGCCGCTGGTGGCCGGGGGGCTTGGTAGGACGAATGGAAGGGCTTCCCGCTCCCGCTGCAGCCTGGGGAGTCTAACAATGCGCGGCCCCGGTCACAAGCGGAGCGAGCGCACCACGGTCCTGTGATCTCGCGCCGGCAACACCAGCCAGAGGAAGGGCGGTCGACCGCTGCCTTGGTATACTCGCGACGCAACCCCGTCGGGCTCAGCGGCGCCTCGAGCGCCCCCGACGCGATCAGGTCTCGGAGAGACGGCCATCAAGCGGACGTACCAACCCAAGAAGCGCTACCGGCGCAAGACGCACGGCTTTCGCATACGTATGGCGACGCCGGGCGGGCGCCAGGTGCTCAAGGCACGCCGTCGCAAGGGCCGCAAGCGCCTGACTCCGGCTCCCACGCGATGAACCCGCGGCATCGCCTTCCCGGGCGACGCCGGATTGCGGCGGTGCGGGAGTCGGGGAGCGAGGCTCGCTCGGGTGCTGTTCGCATCCGCGCCCTTCCTGGTGAATCGGCGGTTGCGCGGGTGGCGTTCGCTGTGCCCGGCGCCACCGGCGCGGTGAGCCGGAATCGCGCGCGACGCCGGCTCCGGGCTGCGATCGCACCGGTTCTGGTCGACCACCCCGGGCTCGACATGGTCGTGAGCCTGCCCGGACGGGCCACCGAGATGCCCTTCGTGAGCCTTCGTGCCGCTCTGTCATCGGCGATGAGCACGGCGTCGCGATCGGTCCAACTGCGAGCCCGGACGTGAGACGCGCCAGCCTGGTCTTCATCCGGATCTACCAGGTCACCATCGGCCCGCTCTTCGGAATGATGAGTTCCTGCCGCTACGAGCCGACCTGCTCGCACTACGGCTATGAGGCGATTCAACGCTTCGGCGCCCGCCGCGGCTGGTGGCTCGCGGTGCGCCGCATCGCCCGATGCCATCCGTTCCACGAGGGCGGCATCGACCTGGTGCCGGAGACCTACATCAGCTGGCGAGCGGCGCGACGGGTTCACCACGAGACGACGCAAGCCGGGAGAGCCGCGTGATCGCTGCCGCAACGACCACCACCTCGAGCGGCTTCAACCCGCTGTCGATCTTCTCGATCCTGCAATACCCGTTCGCGTGGGTATTGCAGGAACTGGTCAAGATATTCACGCAGGTCCCACCGCTCAAGGCGATCGGAGCCTTCGGCCTTGCGGTCGTCGTGCTCACGATCGGCATCCGCGCCGTGCTCTTCCCGGTCTTCGGCTGGCAGTTGCGTACATCGCGGCGCATCCAGGCGGAGCAGCGGCTCGTCGCGCCGCAACTCCAGGAGCTGCGCAAGAAGTACAAGAAGGAGCCGCAGCGGCTGAGCCAGGAGATGAACGCGCTCTACAAGGAGCACGGCATCAGCCCGTTTTCGAGCCTCACCGGATGCATTCCGGCGCTGGTGCAGATGCCGGTGCTCATCGGCCTCTACCAGTCGATCCGGTCGGTCACGTCGACCTTGCATGGCGGCGATAAGGGATTCCTCTGGATCAGCGACCTGACCCAGTCCGCTCAGCAGGCGTGCTGCTCTGCCAAGGGAGCGACGGTCGCGAGCGTCCTCCTGCACCCGGCCCTGCTCATCCTCCCACTCATCGCGGGTCTGTTCACGTTCGCGCAGTCGCGCATGATGATGCCGCCCTCGCGTCCGGACATGTCCGACCAGGAGCGCTCGATGCAGGGCGTCACCAAGCAGATGTCGTTCATCTTCCCGGTGATGATCTTCGTGTTCAGCTTCCTGTTCCCGCAGGGACTGGCCATCTACTGGGCGACGGGCACGATCTTCATGGTGGCGCAGCAGTACCACCTGCTCGGCTGGAACGGGCTGGTGGTTCCCTCCTGGTTTCCGGGCGCCAACCGCGTGACGGCGCTGACGATTCCGCGCACGCCCGTCAAGACTGGTGCAGGATCGGGGAAAGGCACCACTATTGTGGTCAAACCTGGCAAGAACGGGACGCGCAACGGCACCAAGGCTGCGAGCGCCAACGGCACCAAGCCGGCAAGCGCCAACGGCACCAAGCCCGACGCAGCCGAGGAAGAGCCACCGGCTCGATCACAGAGCGCAACCGCGCGCTCGCTGGCGCGACCCAACAGACCGAACAGACGGAGGCGGCGCCGCTGAGCGCGGCGTCGAGGGAGAAGTGGTGAGCGAGAGCAGGGTGACGTCGGCCGAAGCAGAGACCGAGGATGGGGTCGAGGCGCGCGGAGCGACCATCGAGGAGGCTGTGAGCAATGCGCTCAGCCAGCTCGGCGCGAACCGTGAGCAGGTGGAAGTGCAGGTGCTGTCACCGGAGAGCCGGGCCCTCCCCGGCGAGCGCTTGTCGACCGGTGAGCGCCGTGTGCGCGTCTACAGGATCGACGAGCACGCTGCCGGCGCGCGCGCGCTCCTCGAGGAGCTGCTGACGCGCATGGAGGTGCCGTGCCGGGTCAGCGTGCGTCGCGGGACGGGGACCGCGGGCTCTTCTGCCGGAGGCCCGATCATCCTCGACATCGCGGGTGACGATCTGGGCCTGCTCATCGGGTGGCGGGGTGAGACCCTGCGCTCGCTGCAGACCGCGGTGAACCTCATGCTGGGTGAAGAGGGTGTCGAAACCCGCCGGGTCATCCTCGACGTGGAGCGCTACCGCGCCCGCCGCGAGGATCAGGTCCGCGAGCTGGCAGAGCGCCTTGCGCTGCGGGTCAAGCGAACCGGCGAGCCGTACACGCTCGACCCGATGCACGCCTACGAGCGGCGCGTCATCCACATGACCCTCGCCGAGGATCCCGACGTGACCACCGAGAGCACTGGCAGAGAGCCCGCGCGCCGAGTGGTCATCAATCCCACCGGACCGGCGCAGGGGGGCCCGCCAGAGCGCTTCGAAGGAGCCCGCCAGGGCCGGTCATCCGGGCGGTCGTACTGACCGAATTCGGCGTCGAATCCCTGGCCGGGGGGACCAGGCTGACGGCGGTGCCGCTGCCGGGTCGCGCCTCGGTTGCGATCGCGTTCATGGTCGGGGTCGGATCCCGCCATGAGAGCGAGTCAGAGAGCGGCATCAGCCACTTCGTCGAGCACATGGTGTTCAAGGGCGGCAGGACGTATCCGACCGCGCGCGACATCAGCGAGGCAATCGAGGGAGTCGGCGGGGTGCTCAACGCCGCGACCGATCGCGAGGCGACGATCTTCTGGACGCGAGTTCCGGTCGCAAAGCTCGGCCTGGCCGTGTCAGTGCTCGGGGACATGCTGCTGAGCCCGGCTCTCGAAGACGCCGAGGTCGTCAAGGAGCGCCAGGTGGTGATCGAAGAGCTCCGCATGTACCAGGACAACCCCCAGGACTACGTGCAGATCGCATTCGACGCGCTGATGTGGCCCGACCATCCGCTCGGCTGGGATGTCGCCGGACGCGAGGAGACGGTCCTCTCGTTCACAGCGGAAGACTGCCGGCGTCATCTCGAACGCCACATGCTGCCGTCGACCCTTGTCGTCAGCATCGCCGGCGGTTTCGAGACCGCCCAGGCCACCCGCATGATCGACGACGCGATCGGCCCCTGGGCCGAAAGGCGCCGGGCTCCGACCACCGCCGCGGTGCCGGCGACTCCACCATCGGGTCCGCCGCTCAAGGTGATCCGGCGCAGCGCCGAGCAGGCCAACATCCTGGTCGGCGCTCGGGCGCCGTCATACAACGACCCGGACCGCTACGTGGCCGAGATCCTCAACGTCATCCTCGGCGAGGGCATGTCCAGCAGGCTCTTCCTCGAGCTCCGCGAGCGCCGCGGCCTGGTCTACGACGTGCACTCGTTCATGAGCCGGATGTCGGACACGGGCGTGCTCGGGATCGGTCTCGCGTGCGAGCCGAGGCAGGCTGCCACCGCGCTCGAGGCGGCGGTGTGCGAGCTGCGCAAGCTCGCGGAGCGGCCGGTGGGCGACGCGGAGCTCACCAAGGCACGCGAGTATGCAAAGGGACGCCTCCTGCTGCAGCTGGAGAGCACATCGGCCCTGTGCGAGTACGCGGGTCAGCAGCTCCTGCTCCAGGGCGCGATCGTCGAGCCCGAGGAGCTCGTGGCGCGCCTCGACTCGGTCGAAACGGGCGAGGTCAGCGAGCTCGCGGCGCGGGTGCTTGCGGGCGGGCTCCGAGCGGCGGTGGTGGGGCCGTTCCGCAGCGAGACACGATTCCAAAAGGCGATCGCGGTCTGATGCCCGCATGTCAGACTTGCGCGCCGTGACCCTCGAACGAACCCTCCTCCTGGTCAAGCCCGACGGCGTGCAGCGCCGCCTCATCGGCGAGGTGATCACGCGTTTCGAGCGCCGGGGCCTGCACCTCGTCGCCCTGAAGTTGCTGCGTATCGACCGTGAGCTGGCGGAACGCCACTACGCGGAACATCGCGGCAAACCCTTCTTCGCCGGGCTCGTCGACTTCATCACGTCGGCGCCCGTCGTCGCCATGGTGTGGGAGGGCGACGACGCGGTCGCGCGGGTGCGCTCGATGATGGGTGCCACCAATCCGTCAGCGGCCGCGCCGGGAAGCATCCGCGGCGATCTTGCGGTCAGCATTGGCAATAACGTGGTGCACGGCAGCGACTCGCCGGGGCGCGGTGCGGAGGAGGTTGCGCTCTTCTTCCAACCGGCGGAGCTCGTCGAGTGGAGCGGTGCCGACGCCTCGTGGGTGAACGGCTGAGCTGCTCGCTAGCTCAGCGGGTCCGGGCCGGGCGGCGCCGTCCGGGCCGCCGCTGATCGCCGCATCCGCCTGCGCCGCCACCGCCAGGCCTCGAAAGCTGCGATACCGAGCGCAGGAATCGCCAGCGCAGTGGTGCTGACCGGCTCGAGGATCGGTCCCGCGCCCAGGCCGCCGAAGTGGTCGAGCGGCCAGATGCGCAGGATCGCCTTGGCGAGGATGTTCTTGCGCGGAACGAGGCCGAAGACGCGCGAGTCGCTCGAGAAGTTGCGGTTGTCACCCATGACGAAGTAGTCGCCGGCGGGGATGGTCAGGGGTTGCGGGCTCGACGTGGTGGCCATCCCGGACGGGGTGCAGCAGTACTTGAGGGTGGTCCACGGCTGCGGAAGGTAGGGCTCGTTCAGCACCTGGAACGCGCCCTTGCCACCAGGCTTGATGAGCACCTGGGTGGGCGTATGGTCGCCGTCGATCTCGATGACGTCGCCAGGCACGCCGATCACCCGCTTGATGAAGTCCTGCGACGGATCCGCGGGCGGGATCAGGATCACGATGTCGCCGCGTTGGGGATTACCGCCGAAGTCGTACGAGATCTTGCTGGCGAGCAGCAGATCCTGGTTCTGCAACGTGCCCACCATGCTCTCGCCGTCGACCCGCACGGTCTGCAGCGCGAAGGCGATGGCGACGTAGAGGATCACGGCGATCAGCAGCACCTCGATGGTGTCTCGGACCCATGATCCTCGCCACCAGGGACTTGGCGCGCTCGTCGCTTCCGGGGGCGGGAGTACCTGAGCCACTCGGGCCGATTATGCAGGGAACCGCCGGTGCCGCCACGTCTGTGGCTGGGACTCGCTGCTCCATCATGGGAACGTGACAACGGAGGTGCGCCGCCTGGCCGCGGCGGTGATCGCGACGTTCGTCGTGCTCGCCGTACCCGTCGCGGCGTCCGCTCACGCGCTGCTGAGCGCATCGTCGCCGCCGGCGGGCGCTCATCTCGGTACCGCCCCCGGGGTGGTGTCGCTGGAGTTCGACCAGCAGCTCAACGCGACGCTGTCATCCGCCACCGTCGTCGATCCCACCGGGCACGTCTGGAGCGGTCAGGTCGACAGCCCGCAGGAGATCCGTATCCCCATGGCCACCAATGCACCAGGGGCATACCGGGTCAGCTGGACCTCGGTGAGTGCCGACGACGGCCACCACGTCAGCGGCAGCTTCACCTTCGACGTGGGCGTCTCGGGACCGGCTGCGCCGGAGGTCGCCGCCAACGCCGTGCCAGGCCCCCAGCCATCGGACATCGCGATCGGCGCCGTCAAATGGATCGAGGCGCTCGCCCTGCTGTTCCTGGCCGGTCAACTCCTGATCAGCAGGCTCGCCATGCGGCCGCCGCTGCTGGAATGGATCAAGCCCGGCTACCGCGCCTCGAGCATCGCCTTGTCCGCCGGCCTGGTGGTCGTGTGGGCCGAGGCCACGGTCGGATCCGGCGGGCACAGCATCTCCAGCTACATCGCCTACTTTGGCGGCCTCTCGGGCGCCGCTCTGATCGCCAGGCTCGCCTTGGAGGCTCTGGCGCTGATCGCCGTGATCCAGGGCTGGCGCACGCTGCCGCTCTGGGTTGCGGGGGCGCTGGTGATGCTCGCAGCGGGTGGGCACGCCGCCGGCGTGAACCCCGCCTGGTTCGGGATCGGGCTGGATGCCGTGCATCTCCTCGCCGCGGGACTGTGGGCGGGTGGGATCGCGGCGCTTGCGGCACTTCGCCCGCCGGGTGGTTGGCGATCGCTCGAAGCTCGCATCCTGCTTGGCCGGTTCACGCCGGTGGCGCTTGCGGCCTTCGGAGTCACCGTGGTGGCCGGGGGGCTCGAAGCGGTCACGCAACTCGGCTCGATCCAGTCGCTGTTCGGCACGGCGTACGGCCGGGTCCTGCTGGTCAAGATGGCGCTCGTGGCCGTGATGCTGCCGCTGTCGGCGATGGCCTGGCGGCTCAAACGGCCGCATGTGCGCGTCGAGGCGGGGCTCGCCGCCGGCGTGATCGCGGCGGCCGCCCTCCTGGCATCCTTCCCCACCCCGCCGAGCGCTGCGGCGCAGCGGGCGGCGGAAGATGCGGCGGCGACCCCGACCGCCGGACTTCCGACGGCAGGCGAGCTGACCATGGCCGGGCCGGCGGGAAGCGTGCTGGTGGGACTGAGCCTTTCGCCGGGAACTCCTGGTCGGAACCAGGCGACCGTCTATGTGCTCCCGGTCACGGGGTCGGCGCAGGCGAGGGGCATCGCCGCCAACATCGCGGTCAATGGCGTGTTCAAGCCACTGCTGCCGTGCGGCGATACGTGCCGGCGGGCGTCGATCGATATCAAGCAGGGGGACCGGATCTGGGTCGACGTGCTCAACGGTGCACAGAGTGGTGAGGCCCAGTTCACGCTCGCGGCGCTGCCGGCGCCGTCCGGCGACGCGCTGCTCACCAGGCTCGATGCGGCCATGAACGCGCTCACCGCGTACCAGGTCAGCGAGGTTCTCAACTCAGGCTCGGTCACCGTTCACAGTCAGTTCGCGTCGGACGCGCCCGACCGGACCACGTGGACCATCAACAGCAGCGGCCGGACCATCTGGATCGGCAGCACGCTCTACACCCAGGAGGCCCCGGGGCAGCCCTGGCAGCAACAGCAATCGGCGGCCCCTAACAGGGTCCCGTCGTTCGTCTGGGATTTCTTCCGGCCGCTGACCAACGCCCATGTGATCGGCCAACAGGTGCTCGACGGCATCCCCACCACCATGGTCGCGAGCTTCGGGAATTCTCAGTCCACACCGATATGGTTCATGTTCTGGATCGACGCCGCGGGCCGCGTCCGCCAGGTGGCGATGGACGCGCCCGGGCACTTCATGACCGACACCTACACGAGCTACAACAAACCGGTGGACATCTCCGCTCCGGCTGGGTGATTCCGCCCTGCGCGATGCGGTCCCACGCTGCCAGAATGTGAGCGAACCGCGATCGTTGACCCGCTTGCAACACGAGGCAGAAGATGGCCCTCCTGACCCAGACGCCGTACAAGGCGAAGACCTTCGACCTGTCCGGACTCACCGGAATCTCGGACAACACCCTCGAGGTCCACTTCGGACTTTATGCAGGTTATGTCAAAAACACGAACCTGCTCAACGAGCAGCTGGTCACCTTGCAGCAGGCGGGCCAGGGCCTGTCGACGAACCCGTCCTACGCGGAGATCACCAGACGGCTCGGCTTCGAGTACAACGGCATGGTCCTCCACGAGTGGTATTTCGGCAACCTCACCAAGGCGAGCGGTGGTGGCATCTCGTCGTCGTCCCCGCTCGGACGCGCGCTCGGCGAGTCGTTCGGTGACATCGACACCTGGCGCAAGGACTTCACAGCGATTGGCGGGATGCGCGGCGTCGGCTGGGCGGTGACCTTCCTGGACACCGCCACCGGCCGGCTGAGCAACCACTGGATCACGCTCCACGAGGACGGCAACATCGCGGGCTTCAAGCCCATCGTCGTCATGGACGTGTGGGAGCACGCCTTTCTCCTCGACTACAAGCCGGCCGACCGCCCGAAATACATCGAGGCCTTCCTCGCAAACTTCGACGCCGACGCAGCCGAGGCTCGCCTCACGGGAGCAGCTGACCGACCCGTCGGCTGATCCTGGCGGCCGGGCGCCAGGTATCCGTCGCAGATGGACCAACGCGCGGTCGTGGAGTCGATCACGACCACGTTCGCGGGCGCCGACGCGGACGTCGCGTCAATGGAATCCGGCGCGCCGGAGATCGCCTGGGGCGACACGTTCTTCATCTACGACGCGGACAGGGCTCTGGAGGGCGCCAAGCGCTTTCCCTTCGCCACCATCGTCACGAAGAACTACGGCGATTTCGACAATCTCTCGAACCTGGACCGGGAGGACGTCTTCCGTCTGAACATCGGACTGAGCAGGGAGACGTACGAGTCGCTCATCGACGCCAGCGCCGAGCACGACTTCGCCGCGCTCAACCGGCTCATGCCACACCCGGTCTATGCGGAATACCACTGGGTGTGCGTCCTCAATCCCAGCGAGGAAACGTTCGAGGCGCTGCAACCGCTGGTGCGGGAGGCGTATGACCGCGCGGTCGAGCGGTACACGCGGGGCGGTCACGGCGCCGGCGACCCCAGAACTTTGAGCTGAGCCGGGGCGGGTGTCCTAGAGCGGCGGCCCGCCGAGCTTGCGATAGAGAGCGTCGAGGTCCGATTCGTCGGCCCAGTCGATGACGATTCTGCCGCCACCCCCCTTGCGGCGCTGGAGGCGCACCGGCACGCCGAGCGCGTGCTCGAGGCCACGGCGCAAGGCGACATCGTCAGGCGCGGCCTCCACCTGGGCGGCGCTCGCCGCGCGCTGTGGCCCTGGCGCCGCCCGTGTCAGGCGCTCCTGGACGGCACGCTCGGTATCGCGCACATTGAGGCTATCTGCGATCACAAGGGCCGCCAGCGCCTCCTGATCCGCCGCCACGGGGAGCACGAGCAGGGCCCGCGCGTGGCTCGCGGTGAGCCGGGAGTCGGCGACCGCCTCCTGGACCGGGGCGGGCAAATCGAGCAGGCGGATGGCATTGGAGATCCCCGAACGGCTGCGCCCGAGGCGGAGCGCAATCGCCTCGTGAGTCAGGCCGAACGCGTCCGACAGGCGGGCGTATGCCGCCGCTTCCTCCATCGGGTTCAGGTCGGTTCGGAGCAGGTTCTCGGTGAGCGCCATCTCGAGCTGGTGGCGGCTGGACTCCGCGGCCGGCCGGACGATCGCCGGAATGCTGGAGACCCCGGCGAGTTGAGCGGCTCGGAGGCGACGCTCGCCCGCGACCAGGCTGTAGGTGTCGCCCTCGCGCTGGACCACGATGGGATGGAGCAGCCCGTGCAGTCGGATCGACTCCCCGAGCGCGGCGAGCGCGTCGGGTTCGAACGCCCTGCGGGGCTGCTCCGGGTTGGGCGCGACAGTCGCGGGGTCGACGCTGATCAGCGGCGACCCCTCCTCCGCTTCGGCCTCGTTGGTCAGCAGTGCGTCGAGGCCGCGGCCGAGACCGCGGCGGCGGAACGAGCGGGGCGGTGCGGAGTCGCTCACGCCCGGTCCGGGATGCCGGTTGCGGTGAGGACGGCGCCGCCCCTGATGCGCGCATCGAGGTTGGCGCTGAGCTCGCGGTAGGCGATCGCCCCACGGCACGTGGGGTCGTAGAGGGTGATCGGCACGCCGTGGCTCGGTGCCTCGCTCAGGCGAACGTTTCGAGGAATGAGGGGAGTCAGCAGCTGGTCGCCGAAACGAGCCCGAACCTCATCGACAACCTGGTGTGCGAGCGCCAGACGCGCATCGAAGAGCGTCATCACGATGCCGGCAATTCCGAGCGTGGGATTGAGGTCTTTGCGGAGGAGCGCGAGCGTGTGCATGAGGAGCCCCAACCCCTCCAGCGCGTAGAACTCGCACTGGATGGGAATGAGGAGCGCGTCAGCGGCGACCACCGCATTGATGGCGAGCAAACCGAGACTCGGGGGCGAGTCGATCAGCACGTAGTCGTCATCCGACTCCAGGGCTTCGAGTGCGTACTGGAGGCGGCGTTCGCGGCGGGCAAGGTCGACCAGCTCGATCTCCGAGCCGGCAAGCGCGATGTCAGAGGGCACCACATCAAGTCCTGGAACCGCGGTGTGCAGGCGCGCCTCCTCGAGCGACCTCCCCATGACGATGACGTCGTAAATGCTGGTCTGCACGCTGCTTCGATCGACGCCGAGCCCGGACGTGGCGTTGGCCTGAGGGTCGATGTCGATCAAGAGCACCTTCCGGCCCATCTCGGCGAGCGACGCGCCCACGCTGACAGCCGTGGTGGTCTTTCCGACACCGCCCTTCTGATTGGCGACCGCGAGAATGCTAGGAGGCACGGTTAGCGGCTGATTATGGCCGCATGGCCGCGCCCATCAGCGGGACGCCGAGTTATCCCGTGTTTCCCCAGGCAACGCAGCCGCCGTCGGCCGTGCGGCGAGTTGGAGATGCCAAGGCGGCTCCGTCCAGCTGTGGAAAACTCCATGAGGGCGAAGTCAGCCTTCAAACGGTTGTTTCGCACAGAACTTGACGGTGAAACAACACCCCGGTTACCGTGTCCTCGTGGCCGGTGACGCGCAGGACAGCCCCGTCGCGGCATTTCCGCCCCCTTCGACGGATGGTGGGGATCTCTCGGTCGGCTTTCTGCTCGGACTCCTGGTGGGCGAGGGCCATTTCGGTGGCGACGGCCGCCAGCCGCAGGTGACCCTCCGCATGCACGTGCGCCACGAGGAGACCTTCGAATGGCTGCGCCGGACCTACCCAGGCAGTGCGCTGTACGGTCCCTACCACCACGGCGGCCGTTCCTACTTCCAATGGTCGGCTCGGGGCAGATATCTCCGGGAGTACCTCGTGCCGCTCGTGCAGCGTCACCGCTCGTTGCTCGACGCCTACACGGCGGCACGCTTCGACACCATGTGCGAGCGCTACGCGATCGCCCGGGAGGGCGTCGGCGCCTCGTCGGAGGCCTGAGCGCGCCCCGCTACAATCCGAGGGCGATGCTGGCCCCCTCCGCCCAGACCTGGCGCCTGCTCTCCGCCGCGCCTCCGCGCGAGGTCTTTGCGGTGATGGAGCAGATGATCGGCACCACTCCCTACCGCTTCGAGGTGGTTGGCGAGAGCGAGGCTCGAATCGTCGAGCACCGGCGTCGCGGCCTGTTCGGGCAATGGGGGCGACCCAAAGTTCGCACCCGCTGGGTGCGCTGCCGCGCCGTGGCTGTCACGGAAGGCACGTGGGTCGAGATCGAAGCGAGCTCCGGAGGTGGGCTGATCTCCAAGGCGCTGGGCAAGGCCGACCGCGGGCCGACGACGAGGGCTCTGCAGGTGATCCGGCTGCTGACTGCCGGGGCTGCCGACTCGCGGACCGTGTACCGCGACCGACGCATCCCCCCTGGTCCGGTGACCCTGGTCGCGTCATGGGCCGGCACCCCGTACCGGCTCTTCGTGGAGCCCCGCCACGACGCCCCTCGCGGTCGCGAGATCCTCACCGCCACTGAGGTTGAGGCGCTGGCCGAGCGCAGCGGTCAGTTCGTGAAGGTACGCGTCGCCGGCGCCGACGAGGGATGGGTCGAGAGCGATCAGATCGTCCCGTCGCCGGCCGTCTCGACCCGTGCGGCACAGGTCGAGACGGCGCGCTTCACCTAATCAAGCCGGTGAATGGCTCAGGCCGCGGCTGGGCCGCGGTTAGCGCACATGCGTGGAGAGACCGCCGAGTGCGACGGTTTGCGCCTCTCTCCGAGTGGTGACCTGGCTCCCTGCGGTCAGCTCTCCACCACTGCGCTGGTCGGGAAGGAGGTGGTACTCGAAGAATCTGTCATGGGCTAGGTTCCTCCTTTTGCCTGAGTGCCACGGCACCGCGTCCGCATGCGTCGTAATCTGAGGCGGGGCGGGTCCGGGCCGAGAGACGCCCGCAAAGTGTATCCCGGTTCGGGCGTTTGGCGTGACGGGTCGGGTCGCCCTGCGCGTCTGAACTGCGATCAGAGCGGCAGACGACCCATGAAGCCCGTGTCGCGGGGGTGCCAGAAGCCGATCCGCGGCTCCCCGAGCCGCCAGCACAGGTAGACGGGCTCGGCCTCACGCATCGCGGCGAAGTCCACCAAGCCTGTGTCCGGGTCGCGCAGGATCACCCCAAGCTGCTCGATCTCGGCTGTCAGGCGCTGGGCCTCGTGGAACGGCCCCGAAGCGAGCATCGCGGCGGCGGCAGACCCGTTCGAGGACACAGCGCGGTCGTCGAGGTCTGCGGCCTGGTCCAGCGATGCGCGGTGCGCGTCGCGCAGCGCCGTCAGCAACTCGGTGAGCCCCGGCAGCAGCGCCGTCGCCTCGGCGTGGGTGAAGACGCGCTCCATGGAGCAACCATGCCAGACCGGCCGGCCGTCCCGGCGTCGAGGTCAGTAGATACCGAGCTCGAGCTGGGCCTCGTCCGAGGCCATCGTGCGCGGATCCCAGGGCGGCGTCCACACCAGGTTGATGTGCACGTCGCGGACACCGGGCAGCGGCGCGCAGACCGCATGCGCCTGCGTCTCGATGATCGGCCCCATCGGGCAGTACGGGGTCGTGAGCGTCATGTCGATGCTGAGCAGACCCTCGTCGTCGATGTTGGTGGCGTAGATCAGCCCGAGGGACACGATGTCGATGCCGATCTCAGGGTCATACACCTCGCTCAGCGCGGCACGGATCAACTCATCCGACGCCTTCGCCTCTTTTTGCACGGCGGGTCCGGTGGGCGATGCGGGTTCAGCAGGGCTCATTTCTCGATCCTCGTTGCAGGCGCGGGGCTCGCCGGGGTTGCGGCCAGACCCTCCAGGAGCGCATTCCACACCAGGGTGGCGCACTTCACACGAACCGGGTACGCGCGCACGCCGCGGAGCGCCTCGAGGTCACCGATATCGTCACCGTCCGGCGTCGTCGCGCCGTCACCGGTCAGCATCGCCCGGAATCGCTCGGCGAGGGACGTCGCACCTTCGACACTCATCCCCGTGACGGCCTCGCAGAGCATGCTCGCAGAGGCCTGGCTGATCGAGCAGCCGCGTCCCATGAATCCGATCGCAGCGACAGTGCCGTTGTCGAGCCGGTAGCTCAGATCGATCTCGTCACCGCAGAGCGGATTGTTCGCCTCGATCACACGGTCGGCGGGGTCCACGGCCTGATGGTGGCGGGGGTTGCGGTAGTGGTCGAGGATGATCTCGCGATAGAGGTCATCGTCGACCGGCGTATAGCCGAGTGCCATAGCACCATCGTAGTCCAACGGTTCGCGCCCAAAACCTGAGAATGGGGACATGGCTCGCATCGACGTCCTCGCGCGCACCGGCAAGCGGAGAGCCGACCCCGCGTTCTGGCTGCTGATCGGGCAGCTGATCATGTTCACCGGGGTCGCCGCCGTCTTTCCGATCGCTCCCCTGTACGTCGCTCATCGAGGCGGCAACTCCATCGCGGTGGCGATCTTCATCGCCGGGCCCCTGGTCGCCAACACCCTGATTCAGGTGCCCGCCGGGCGCCTCTGCGATCGATGGGGGCGTAAGCCGTTCCTGATCGGCCCGCGCCTCGTCTACGCCTTCCTGTCCCTGTTCCTGTTCTTCAACCTCGGGAGCCTCCCGATCCTCACCGCGATCCGGATCGTCATGGGGGCCTGCGCCGGCGCCTACGTTCCGGCGCTGCGCGCCGCGCTCACCGACCTGAGCGCGCCGGAGCAACGAGCGCAGCGGTTCTCGCAGCTCCAGGCGTACGAGATGGTGGGGCTCCTGGTCGGCCCGCTGATCGGCGGCGCCGCGGCGCTCTGGCGCGATTCGGCGGTCTTCGGGATCACCGGGTTGTCGATGTTCATCGGTCTCGGGTCGATGCTTCGGGTCCCGGAGACGCGTGCCGACGCGACTGGCATCGTCGAGAGGAAGGAGCGTTTCCGCTGGTGGCGGATCCGAGGCATCATCGTGCCGATCGCCGCACTTTTCACGGTCGGCACCATCTGGTCGATGTACGACGTGGTCTGGCCGCAGTACCTGGCGGCCCGTGGCTACGGTCCGCTGATCATCGGCCTTTCCGTGAGCCTGTTCGCACTCCCGATCCTGATCCTCGCGCGATCCGGAGGGCGGCTGGCCGACCGGGCGGACCGGCGCAAGCTCGTGACCGCGGGTTTGGTGGTGGTGGCCGCATGCGCCGCCACATACCCATTCCTCCAGATCCTCGCCGTGATCCTGACTGTCGGCGCGATCGAAGCGGTTGCGACCGTGATCCTCGAGCCAAGCCTGTTCGCGGTCATCGGCGACAGCACGCCTGAAGCGGTGCGCGGCCGCGCCATGGGTATCGGCGGCCTCTATCAGTTCAGCGGGATGGCCTTCGGCGCGGCGGTGCTGGGTTCGCTCTACGGGGTGAACGCCGGGTTGCCGTTCTGGTGCGGCAGCGGAATCCTCCTGGCCGGCGCACTGGTCTGCGCCTCGTGGCTTCCGGGACGTCCACCCGTGCCCTCGCACCAGCCCCAGCCGACGGCGTTCCAGATCCTCGAACGTGAGCAGGCATAAGGTGCCGGCGGAGGGCGGCCCGTCCCTGTTGCTCGGTCACGGCGCATCCGGCACCGCGGCGTCGATGCGTCCCTGGGTCACCGAGCTCGCGCTCCATGGCGTCCGGGCACATGCACTCGATCTCCCGAAGTCGAACAACCAGCGGGCTGTGGGCGTTTTCCGCAGCGCGCTGGAGGAGTGGCCGGGCGCGGCGGTCGGCGGGCACTCGTACGGCGGACGCATGGCCAGCCTGCTCGCCGCGGAGGAGCCCGTCAGCGCGCTCGTCCTTCTCAGCTATCCGCTGCACCGACCGGGGCATCCCGACGAGTTGCGCACCGAGCACTGGCCGAGCATCGAGTGTCCAGTGCTCCTGCTGTCGGGCGACCGCGACCCCTTCGCGAAGGTGGACCTGCTGCGCCGCGAGGTCGGCTCACTTCGCGACGCGGAACTCGTCGTCTATCCAGGCCTCGGTCACGGAGTGCTGCCGGTTCGCGCGGACGCCGCCGCGCGCATCGCTGCGTTCCTGCTCAGCCGAGCCTAGACCCGAAAGACCCGGCGCACCTCACCGAGCCCCTCGCCGAGGGCGTCGATCTCCTCGTGCGTCGTGTACAGGTACACCGACGCGCGCGCCATCGAAGGCACGTCGTAGCGGGCCATCAGCGGCTGGGCGCAGTGGTGCCCGGCACGGACGGCGATGCCGCGTCGATCCAGGATGGTGCCGACATCATGGGCGTGCACGTCGGCGAGGTTGAAGCTCACGACGCCGCCGCGGGCTTCGAGATCGCGCGGACCGAAGATCGTGATATCGCCAACCTCGTCCAAAACATCGAGGAGATGGTGGGTCAGGGACATCTCGTGGGCGTGGATGCGGTCGCGACCGATGGCGTCGATGTAGTCGCAGGCCGCGGCGAGCCCGACGGCACCGGCGACGTCCGGCGTTCCCGCCTCGAACTTGTGGGGCACGGTGTTCCACGTGCTGCGCTCGAGGGTGACCCGGCTGATCATGCTCCCGCCGCCGAGAAACGGCGGCATCAACTCGAGGAGCTCCGGCCGCGCCCAGAGGACGCCGATCCCCATGGGGCCGCACATCTTGTGGCCGCTGAAAGCGATGAAGTCGCAGTCGAGATCGCGTGCCGACACGCTCATGTGCGGCACCGATTGCGCGGCGTCGAGGCAGACGAGCGCGCCCGCCGCGTGCGCGCGTTCCGTGATGGCGCGGATGTCGTTGACCGTGCCGAGGACGTTGGACTGATGCCCGATGGCCAGCAGCCGGGTCGGCGCGGCGAGCAGCGCATCGAGCGTGCTCAGGTCGAGCCGGCCATCCTCGTCGATGTCGATCGCCGCCAGCTGCAGACCCCGCCGTTGCGCAGCCAGCTGCCAGGGAACGAGGTTGCTGTGGTGCTCCATGACGGTGACCACAATGCGGTCGCCCGGCGCGAGCAGCTGCATCGCGTAGGACGATGCCACCAGGTTGATCGCCTCAGTGGTGTTGCGCACGAAGACGAGTCCCTCGGGCGGCGCGTCGAGAAACGCTGCGACACGAAGCCGGGCACGTTCGAACGAGTCGGTCGCCTCGTTGCCGAGGGTGTGGACGCCGCGGTGGACGTTGGCGTTGCTGGTCGCGTAGTACGCGTCGACGGCGTCCACCACCGCGCGCGGCTTCTGCGAGGTGGCGGCCGAGTCCAGGTACACGAGCGGATTGGTCCCGATCTCCCGCTCGAGAATCGGAAAGTCGGCGCGAATGCGCGCGACGTCGAGCCCAGGGTCGGTGGCGACCGGCGTGCTCATTGCGCGGTGACCTCGTCGGCAAGCGCAACCCGGAGCACTCCGTCGTCCGTGGTCTCGATGCGATGGACGCGGACGGGCTCGACCGCGGGGAGCGACAGCGGGTCTCCCGAGCGCAGATCGAAGCTCGACCCGTGCAGGGGACATTCGATGACGCAGCGGTCCAGGTCGAGGTCGCCGTCGCTCAGCGAGGCCTGCGCGTGGCTGCACGTGTCATCAAGCGCATAGAACGTTCCACCGACGTTGAAGATCGCCACCGGCGTCTCATCGATCTCGACTCGCGCGGCGCATCCGGGCGGGATGTCGCTGGTCCGGGCCACGGCGACCCAGTCGCTCACTGCGCGCCCGCCGTGACCCCGGCCACGGACCCGCCGGCGATCTCAGCCTCGAGCAGCGCTCCGGCGAGCTCCGCAAAGCCGCGATGGGGGACGCGGTCGAGGACGTCGTCCATGAAGCCGCGCACGATCAGCGAGCTCGCCTCTTCGGGGGGCACGCCTCGCGTCATGAGATAGAAGCGCTGGTCGGAGTCGATATGGCCGGCCGTGGCGCCGTGTCCGCACTTCACGTCGTTGGCGCGGATCTCCAGTCGCGGGATCGAATCCGCCTTGGCGCCCTGACTGAGCAGGAGGTTCCGGTTTGCGACATACCCGTCGGCGTGGACTGCCGTGGGCGCGACGTCGATCATGCCGCCGTAGACGGATCGAGCGTGGTCGCGGACGGCAACCTTGAGCAGCAGGTTGCTGCGGGTCTCGGCGCCGACATGTGCCTGCAGCGACTGATGGTCGAAATGCTGGGTACCGTCGCCGAAGCAGATGCCCAGGATGTCGGCCTCACTGCCGATGCCGTCGAGCAACACCTCCCACCACACCTTCTGGAGGCGGGCACCGAGCGTGACGCCCATGAAGCGGAGCCTCGCGTTCGCGTCGAGCACGGCGCGCTGCAGGGCGACGTGCCACACGCCCTCGCCCCACTGCTGCACGGTGTTGTAGTCGAGCCGCGCGTCACGCCCGGCCGAGAGGATCACCATGGCGTCGCTGAACAGCGCCGCCGGGCCCGAAGGCGATGCGTACGCGTCGATGACGGTCAGCGCCGCGCCCTCGTCGAGGACGACAACCGTGGACGGAAAGGTCGCACGATCCTCACCGCCGGCGGGGTGCGCGACCCACACCGGGACCAAGGCCTCGACCCCGCGCGGGACATACACGAAGACGCCGCCGCGCCACAACGCGTTCCAGAGGGCCGTGAACTTCGACTCGTCGACACGCACCGAGGACAACGCGCGCTGCACCAGCTCGGGGTGCACCATCGCGGCCTCTTCGAGGGTGGTGAGGATGATCCCCTGCGCGAGCAGCGCGTCGGCGCCCTCGACGGGGGTCGGCGTCGGCGAGTCGATCACGAACGCCGCCTTCGGGTCAGCGCTGTCGCGCTGGGCGCGCATGGCGTCGACCACAGCCGGATCAGCCACCTCGATCGGCGTGAAGCGCTCGGGGTGGAGCGACGAGATATCGGTACGCCGCCAGTCCTCATCGCGTTGCGACGAGGGCATGGGGATCGCTTCGTAGGCGTCCCACGCAATGCGCCGGCGTGCCACGAGCCAGGCCGGCGATGCCTCAGCCCGCGCTGCCGCGACCTCCTGCCCGAGCGCCGCTGCGGGCGAATCGGCCAGCGGGGTCGTCACCCGATCGCTCCCTCCATGGAGAGCGCGAGCAGCCGGTTGAGCTCGACCGCGTACTCCATCGGCAGCTCCTTGACGAAGGGCTCGAAGAATCCGTTGACGATCAGGGCTGTCGCGTCCTGCTCGGGAATGCCGCGCGACGTCAGGTAGAAGATCTGATCCTCGCCGACCTTGCTGACGCTCGCCTCGTGGCCGATGGTCACGTCCGGGTTGTCGATGTCCATGTAGGGGTACGTGTCGCTGCGCGACTCCTCGTCGAGGAGGAGCGCGTCGCAACGGACGCTGACCTTGACGTTGTGCGCCTTGGGAAGGACCTTGATGTGACCGCGATACGACGTGCGCCCGCTGCCCTTGCTGATCGAGCGCGACACGATGTTGCTGGTGGTGTTCGGCGCCACGTGGATCGCCTTGCTCCCGGCGTCCTGGTGCTGGCCGCTCCCGGCGAATGCGGCGCTCATGACCTCGGCGTGAGCGCCCTCACCCATCAGATATACCGACGGGTACTTCATCGTGACCTTCGAACCGAGGTTGCCGTCGATCCACTCCACGGTGGCGTTCTCGTTGGCGATGGCCCGCTTGGTGACCAGGTTGTAGACGTTGTCCGACCAGTTCTGGATGGTCGTGTAGCGGATCTTGGCGCCCTTGTGCGCAACCAGCTCGACGACTGCGCTGTGCAGCGAATCGCTCGAGTAGTTGGGCGCCGTGCAGCCCTCGATGTAGTGGACCGAGGAACCCTCGTCGGCGATGATCAGGGTCCGCTCGAACTGGCCCATGTTGTCGCTGTTGATCCGGAAGTAGGCCTGGAGCGGGATGTCGACCTTGACGCCCTTGGGCACGTAGACGAACGATCCGCCCGACCACACCGCGCTGTTGAGCGCGGCGAACTTATTGTCGTTGGGTGGGATCACGGTGCCGAAGTACTTGCGGAAGAGCTCCTCGTGCTCGCGCAGCCCGGTGTCGCAGTCACTGAAGAGCACGCCCTGCTTCTCGAGATCCTCGCGGATGCTGTGGTAGACGACCTCCGAGTCGTACTGCGCGCTGACGCCGGCCAGGAACTTGCGCTCCGCCTGCGGGATGCCGAGCCGGTCGAAGGTCTGCTTGATGGAGTCGGGGACGTCATCCCACGAACGGCTCATCTCCTCGACGGGCTTGACGTAGTAGTAGATGTTCTCGAAGTCGAGACCCGAGAGATCCGCGCCCCACGTCGGCATCGGCCGCTTGCGGAAGTGGTCGAGCGCCTTGAGGCGGAACTTCAGCATCCACTCGGGCTCGTCCTTGTGCTGCGAGATCGACGCCACGACCTCGGGAGACAGACCCTTGGCCGTGCGAAAGACGGATACGTCGATATCCGAGAAGCCGTACTGGTAGTCCTTGGTGAGCTCTCTTGCCTGAATCGCCATCGCCGTTCTCCTACGCGGTGGCGGCGGCGGCCGTCCCGAGAATTGGTTCGTAGCCCTCGCGCTCGATCTCTCGCGCAAGGTCCGCCCCGCCGGAGGTGACCACGCGCCCGTCATGAAGGACGTGCACGCGGTCCGGGTGCAGGTGTTCGAGGATTCGCGGGTAGTGGGTGATCACCAGCACACCCATGTCCGGACCACAGAGCCGCATCACGCCGTCGGCGACGGTGCGCAACGCATCGACGTCCAGGCCCGAGTCCGTCTCGTCGAGAATCGCGAGCTTGGGTCGCAGCATCGCCAGTTGGAGGATCTCAGCGCGCTTCTTCTCACCACCCGAGAAGCCGTCATTGATATAGCGCGCCCGGAAGCTCTCATCGATCTTGAGCGCCTGCATCTCGGTGCTGAGACGGTTCAGGAACTCGCGTGCGGGCATCTCCTTCCCCTGGGCGCGGAGAGCCGCGCGAAGGAAGTTGACCGTGCTGACACCGGGAATCGCCGTGGGGTACTGGAAGCAGAGAAAGAGCCCGAGGCGGGCACGCGCGTCAGCAGTCAGCGGGAGCAGATCCTCGCCGTCGAAGGTCGCCGACCCACCCGTGACGACGTACTTCGGGTGGCCCATCAGGGTGTAGGCGAGCGTGCTCTTGCCGGAGCCGTTCGGGCCCATGAGCGCATGGATCTCACCTTGCGCGACCTCGAGGTCGACGCCTTTGAGGATCTCCTTGCCCTCGACGGTCGCGTGCAGTCCGGAGATCGAGAGAACCGCCTTGCTCATCGGCTCGCCTCTGCGGGGGCCGGAGCCATCGAGTCGATCAGCGACTGGTCGGCCACCAGCTCGGCGAGGGTGGTCTGGCTGAGCACCGCGTCGATGCTCTGCTTGAGGCGCATCCAGAGGCCGCGCGATGCGCACTCGCCCTCGCGCTGGCACGTCCCGGTCACATACCCATGGGAGACGCACTCCACGGGGGACACCTCGCCCTCGATCACGGTGACCACGTTGAGGACGCTGATCTGATCCGCGGGCCTGGTGAGGGCGTATCCGCCGTGGACCCCCCGGGTGCTCTCCACGAGACCCCCCCGGCGCAGCTGGGAGGCGAGCTGCTCGAGGTAGGCGAGCGGCAGATGCTCGATCCGCGCCACCTCCGCGATGCTCAGCGGGCCGGCGCCATACGCCTTGGCGAACTCGGTCATCATGCGCAGGCCGTAATGAGCCTTGGAGCTCACCCGCATCGAGAAGGACGCGGCGGGCGGTGCGCTCGGATCGGATGTATGCCTGTGAGAGGCGCCCCGCGCCGAACTCGAGAGAATCCCGACTGTCATGGTCAGAATTATACCGCGCCGGCCCGGCCATCGAGAAGGAAGCGACCGCCGCTGAGATATTCTCGGCGGGCTCCGATGCGATTCCCCCACGCTCGCTTCACCATCTTCGCCGCGTTCCTGGCCGTGCCGGTGGTGGCCTGCGGCGGATCGTCGAGCCAGACGACGTCGAGCGCCACACCCTTGACGCCGGCGCAGATCCAGGCGCGCTACAGCGCCGCCGCCAGCCACTACAACCAGACTGAGACTCAGATCGCCTTGACCGAGAGCAGCTCCTGCGACGCCGCCAGCGCGACGGTCGCGCTTGGCGCCTGCCAGACCGCGCTCAGCGCCCAGCGTCAACTCACGATCGCCTACGACAGCGCGCTCCGGGCGATCCCGTTCAGCGGGAGCGCCGCGACCGCGGCCGCCCACCTGCTCGGTGACGACGCCGCGATCGAGAAGCTGCTCGAGCAGGCCGCGACCGCGCCGGCGATCACGGTGATCACGACCCTGCAGCAGCAGGTCATCGCGCTGCTGGCCACGGCGGCGGCGGACGCCACCGCGCTGCGCCAGGCGATCGGGCTTCCGGCGCCGGCCTGACAGCCGGATCGGCCCCGCAGGTCGGCTCGACGATCGGGATTCCGGCTCCGGCCGACCGTACGCCTCAGCCAGGCGCGGCCGTAGCGGCGCCGGCGCGGACTCGCATTCTCGCCACGGCGTCCGCGATGACCACTGCGGCAGCGTCGATCTGAGCGAGCGTGGTGGAGCGACCCGTGCTGCATCGGAGTGCCCCGGCGGCGAGACCATCGGGATAGCCCATCGCCCTGAGCACATGCGAGGGCAGCGGCGCGCCGCTCCCGCAGGCCGACCCCGCGGACGCCTCGACGCCGTCCATGTCAAGGGTGGCGAGCAGCACGTCGCTGCGCACGCCGGGGAATGCGAAGCTCGCAAACCCCGCCGCCCGCACGGCGCCGGCCGCGGTGACGATCGCGTCCGGGACGCGCTGGCAAACGGCCGTGGTGAGCCGAGCGCACAACCCCGCCTGGCGACGGCTCTCGTCGGAGCGGACGCGCTCGGCAAGCTCCGCGGCTGCTGCGAAGCCGACGATCCCGGCGACGTTCTCGGTGGCACTTCGCCGGTTGCGCTCCTGCCCGCCGCCGGTGGTCTGCGCGGCGAGGGCGACCCCATGCCGGACCCAGAGGGCACCCACACCCTTCGGGCCGTAGATCTTGTGCGCGGAGAGAGAGAGCAGGTCGACGCCGAGCGCGCCCGGATCGACCGGAAGCCGGCCCAACGCCTGGACCGCGTCGGTGTGCACCAGCGCGTCCGGGTTGCGCCGGTGCACCGCCTCGGCGATCGCGCCGATGTCCTGCACGGCGCCCGTCTCGTTGTTGACGAACATGACTGAAACGAGCACCGTCTCGGGAGTCACAGCGGCAGCGACGGCGTCTGGGCTGACCCTGCATTCGCGGTCGCAGCCGGCGACCGTCAGCGCCGCCAGGCCCGTATCGGCGAGGTGGTGCGCGGTCTCGAGGACGGCGTCATGCTCGATCGCGCTCACCACCAGGTGCCGGCCTCGCTCTGCGCCCCAGCGCTCGAGCACGCCGCGCAGCGCGAGGTTGTCGGCCTCGGTGCCCGACCCGGTGAAGACGATCTCTCGCTGCGCACATCCCAACGCTGCGGCGATCCGGTCGCGCGCCGCGTCCACCGCCGACCGCGCGGCGCGCCCGGAAGCGTGCACCGACGAGGGGTTGCCCTGCGTTGTCGTCAGATATGGCAGCATCTCCTCGAGCACCTGGGGCGCCAGCGGCGTGGTCGCGGCGTGGTCGAGGTGGATGCGGGTCACGCCGGGGTCGGAGGAGCTGCCACGATCGCCGCACGGACCCGCTCGATCACCGAGTCGGTGAAGCCGGTGGTCGAAGCCTGGCCGCCGAGGTCGGAGGTGGAGATGCCCGCACGAAGGGCGTCGAAGACGGCATGGCGGATCGCGGTCGACGCCAGCCGGCTCCGCGCGTCGGTGGCGAACCCGAGCAGGGCGGCGGCGGCGAGGATCATCGCCATCGGGTTGGCGACGTTCTTGCCCTCGAGGCTCGGCGCCGTGCCATGCGGTGCCTCGGCCATCACCACCGACGGGACCAGCGGGTCGTCGCCGAAACCGAGCAGCAGCGACTCGGCACCCGCGATCGTGCCGAAGAGCGGAAGGACGAGGTCGCTGAGGCAATCCCCGTCGCGATTCAGCGCGGGGATGACCAGGGGATCGCCGGCCCGGCTGAAGAGCAGCGCGTAGGTCGCGTCGATGAGCTGCGGCTCGTAATCTACCTCCGGGTGACGCGCCGCGGCTGCGTCGAGCTCCTCTTTGAACATGCCCTCGTAGACCCTCGAGACCGTGAACTTCGGGCCGCCGAAGACGCGGGCGTTGGTCCGAGCCGCGTGGACGAAGGCAAACTCCGCGACAGCGCGGCAGTTTGCCCGCGAGATGTGCTCGGTGCGATACGCGATCTCGTCGCCGTCCTCCTCCTCGCGCCACTCCCGGGCGTTGTAGGCATCGTCGACGGCCATGCGCACGATGCTGATCGGCGCGCTCACCCCTGCGATCCCGGCCACGCCGGGGATGCGCTGCCCGATGCGCAAGATCACGCGTCCCCCGACCCGCTGGCGGAGCAGCGCGTTCGGGCTGCCCACGTCGGTGCGATCGGTCGGGGTGACCGTGGCCGCCTTCAATCCGAACCCGGCGGCACGCATCGCGTCCGCTGCCTCGGCAACGACGGCGTTGCGGGTCTCGCGCCGGTGTCCGAGCGAGAGGTCGAAGGTCTGCAGCTCCAGCGCCGCGCCGATCACGTCCGGGTGGATCACTCGGAGCGCCTCGTCGAGCAACTCCTGGCCGGTCTGGTCGCCACGCAGGACGACGATGGTTGTCACCGCCAAAGCGTACGTCGACGCCCGGAGGCGGCGAGCGGTCGACGCGATGGCATCATCGCCGCGTGCCGAATTCCGTTACCTCACGAGACGACGAGCAGGAACACCGCCCCGGAGCCGTCCTGTTCGTATACACGTGGGATCTGGTGCTCGCGATCCTCGCGCTCTTCGGAGCTCTCGCGTCCTTTGCCGGTGGCGTGGCGACCGGCTCCGGCACCATCGCGAGGGTGCCGCTCGCCGTCCAGATCATCGGTGCAGTGTCGGCCGCATGTTTCTCGGCGACCCTGATCATCATCGCGTCACTGCTGACGCGCAAGCGGGCGTGGGTCCGTCAAACCCAGATCGGAACGCTGGCGACCGCCATCGCTCTCGCAGCGATCTCAGTGGTGGTCGGCGCCATCGTGGGCAACGGGGTCGATGCGGCTGGTCTGATCGTGACCCTGATCTTTCTCCTGGTCGACGCCCTCGCGATCGTGATCATGACCGAGCGGCGCGTCGCGAGCTTCTACGATCAGCCGGCGGGCGTCCCGGCCTACCTCTGGGCCACGCTGGCCATCTGGGTCGGCGGTCAGGTGATGAACATCATCGTTGCCGCAATCGCCCGCTGACCATCAGCCGCGTGCGCCGCGCTCAGATGTAGGTCAGCAGATCCTCGACGATCTCCACGAGCTCGTCGTGGCGCACCGGCTTCATCATCACCGCCGCCGCGCCCAGCTGCTGGGCGCGCTCGCGGGCGCCGACATCGCCGGCGGCCGTGAGGATGACGACGCCCGCGCGAGGGTGTTCCGGCGCAAAGCGGAGCGCCTGGAACAGCTCGAGCCCGTCAGTGTCGAGGGTCGCGTCGAGGATGAGCACGTCCGGCTCGAAGAGGGGGAGCTCGGCACGCACCTCTCGGACCGCACGAGCCCAGTGCACGTCGTGCCCCCGCAACGTGAATCGATTGATGACCTGCTGAGCGACGGCGGCCTCATCCTCGGCGATCAGGATGCGGGCGCGGGCTGGCGGCATCACCGCGCATCGTAGGGAAACCGCCTGCCCCCGTGCCGCTTCACCGCCTCGATCCAGCCGCGTACACTGGCGCCGGCGATGCCGCTGCCACCACACGTCCTGATCGGCACACAGCGTCCCCGGCGCGGACGCTTCGATGGAAGCCGCTTCACCCGCTGGCTCCACCGTCCGGAGCGCCACCCCGCCGCCCCGGTGGCCGAACCGCCGCGCCCGACGCAGGTGGACTCCGCAACCAGGGCGTTCTGGGCCGGCAGCGAGACCGCCAATGTCACGTCGCGACGTGCCGCGGCACTGGTCGATGCGCATGAACGGGGCCGCGCGCCGGCCGGCACCCGGCCACCGGGCAACCCTGCGTTCAGCGAGGCGCTCTTCGTGGAGCTGATGCGAGCGAACCAGTATCGCCGGGCTTTCTCCCTGCTGAGCGAGGACTGCCAGCTCAGCTGGGGCTCTCCCGAGGCATTTGCGGAGGCACAGGGCGCCTCGGCGATGCGCCGTCTGCGGGGCGTGAGCGTCAAGGAGGTCCGCTATCTGCCCGAGTGGACGGAGACGTCCAGGGGAAAGACCTACCGCGATGTTGCCGAGCTCGACGTCGAGTACGAGGTCGGTGATCCCGGGCCGGTGGCCAGGATCCGCAGGGTCGTCCACCTCGTGCCCGGTGGTGGGCGCTGGCGATCCATCTGCTACCCCGTGTAACAGCAGTAAACCGAACTTCGCACCTTGATCCGGGCGTGGGACAATCCGGTGATGCCCGCCGCCGCCACGCGTTCGCAGCCCGGTCCGATGGAGCGCACGTGCCTGGAAATCGCTCGCGTCGAGCGTGAGGCGACCTTCCGCCGCGAGCGCATCTCGCGAACCCGGCTGCGCGTGCGCGAGGCCGACGTGCTCATCGACCTGATCGAGGAGTGCCGTGTTCGGTCGTTCCGCCTGATCCCGGCCGCGCTGTGGAGCGCCGTGGTCCGTGCGGTCGGCGCGGTGGACCCGGGGCTGCGCGACCGGCTCGGCATCGACCGCGATCCCGACCACGTCGCCGACATCCTCTTCGAGGCCCAGGAAGTGCTCCTGGTGCGCGCCCTCGAGTCGCGCCGCCCGAGGCTCGCCCCGATCATTCCGCTCTTCGGCGAGCGGAACCGAACCGCGGCTGCGGGCTGACGCACTTTCCGACGTGACCTGGGAGGTCGCGGTCGCCGGAACGCTCCACAGCGACGATGTGACCACCCCCGCGGGCAGACGGGACGTGCTCGGCGGTTCTGCGGTGTACTTCTCGCTCGCGGCGTCGCGCTACGCACCGGTCCACGTCAACGGGATCGTCGGCTCGGACACCGCCGCCGAGTACCGGCGGATCCTGGCTCATCCGAACATCGACCTCGAAGGGCTGGTCGAGAGCGAATCGCCGACGTTCCGCTGGCACGCGGTGCATGACTTCGACCGCTGGGTCACCTCGCACGAGTCGTCCGAGCCCGGATGTGACCCGGAGTGGGAGCCGGTGCTTCCGGAGCGGTCGCGGCGCGCCCATGTGTTTTTCGTCGGGAGCATGGACCCGGGCCTGCAGCGGCAGGTGATCGATCAGACCGACGCAGCGTTGATCGGCGCCGACTCGATGACCGTCTTCATCGACGGCGGCCAGGATGACGTCGAGTCCCTGATCGGGCGCGTGGATGTCCTGTTCCTCACCGCGACCGAACTTGCGGTGCTCACCAAGGACGACGACTGGCGGACATCGGCGGCGGCGCTGTGCGGCAAGGGCCGGCTGCGGGCGGTCGTGGTCAAGCGAGGGCCCCTGGGCGCGGCCTGCGTCACCGCGGGTGGCATCACCGAGCAGCCGGCGGTCCCCGTCCCGAACGTGGTCGACCCGACCGGCGCAGGCGACGCCCTCGCCGGAGGCTTTCTCGGCCACGTCGCGCAGACCGAACGGACCGATGACGCCGCGTTCGAGGCTGCGCTCGCCGAGGGGATCCGGTGCGCCGCCGGTGCGATCGTGGCATTCGGCACCGCTGGGCTTCGGGGAACCAGCACCGTATGATCGCGGGCTGATGGCAACGCGGCCGCGCGACCTGGGGACACCGATCGATCGCAACCTTGCGCTCGAGCTGGTTCGGGTCACCGAGGGCGCTGCCATGGCCGCCGCACGGCACATGGGACGCAATCAGAAGGAAACCGCTGACCAGGCCGCCGTCGACTCGATGCGCCGGAGCCTCGGATTCGTCGACATGGACGGCGTGGTGGTCATCGGCGAGGGCGAGAAGGACGAGGCGCCGATGCTCTACATCGGCGAGCACGTCGGCAACGGGAGCCCTCCGGCCGTCGATGTCGCCGTCGATCCGATCGACGGGACGCGGCTCGTGGCGCGGGGCATTCCCGGCGGCATCGCAACCGTCGCGCTCGCCGAGCGGGGATCGATGTTCCACACCCACCTCCACTACATGGAAAAGCTCATCGTCGGTCCCGCTGCGGCAAAGGTGATCGACATCACGGCCCCAGTGGCGCAGAACCTCAAGCGCATCGCCAGGGCGGAGGATCGCCGCGTCGAGGATCTGACCGTGGTGGTCCTCGACCGCGACCGCCACGAGACCCTGCTCGAGGAGATCCGCTCGGCCGGCGCGCGGGTGAAGCTGATCATGGACGGCGACGTCGCTGCCGGCCTGATGGCCGCCATGGAGCATCGCACCGGTATCGACGTGCTCATGGGCATCGGGGGTGCCCCCGAGGCGGTGCTCGCCGCCTGCGGCATCAAGTGCATCGGCGGCGGCATGCAGGCACGCATCTGGGTTGGCGAAGGAGAGCGCGGCGTGCAGGAGCGCGAGGGCAAGCACGCCGGTGACGTGCTCGAGCTGGACGATCTCGTCTCGGGCGACAACGTGTTCTTCGCGGCGACCGGCATCACCAGCGGCGAGCTCCTCGAGGGGGTGCGCTTCCTCGGCGAGGACCGGTGCCACACCCAGAGCCTGGTCATGCGCTCGTACTCGGGGACCGCGCGTTACATCGACGCGGAGCACAACCTCGCGAAGCTTCGCCGCCGCCGCGACCCGGTCGAGCTGGCTTCCAAAGGCGAGGCCCGGCCGGCTCCGGGAGCCTGACCTCCCGCACCGATCCCTGGCACATAGGAGCCGAAGTGCCAGAATCGGGACGCGGCATGAAGGTACGAATCCGCCCCAGCGCGAACCTGATGCGGTGGTTCACGCCAGGGCTTCACGTCAAACGCTGGTTGCTCCTCCTGTTCCTGGCGATCGTGATGATCAGCCTGGCAGCGGGCTACATCCTGCGAGACCTCTACAGCGCGTCCATCACCTTCCCGTCGTGGGTCGGCGACCTCACCCTTCAGTTCCTACCTCGGCTGGTGCGCGCCCTCCTGTTTGCGCTCGTCGGCGTCGGCCTGATCGTCCTCTGCTTCTACAAGCTCGGCCGTTCGATCCTCGGGCCGTTCCTGCCCGGGCGGGGCAGCTCCGACCGTGGCCTGGCCGAACAGCTCTACAAGTTCCGCCTGCTCGCGAAGGGACCGCGCCTGGTGGCGATCGGCGGGGGGACGGGTCTCTCGGCGCTCCTCCGAGGTGTCAAGAAGTACACCGGCAACATCGTGGCGATCGTGACCGTTGCCGACGACGGCGGCTCCAGCGGACGCCTCCGTGAGGAGTACCGAGTCCTCCCGCCCGGTGATATCCGCCAGTGCCTGACCGCCCTTGCCGAGACCGAGCCGCTGATGACCGAGCTCTTCCAGTACCGCTTCGGCGGCGAGGGAGCGCTCGCCGGCCACTCGTTCGGCAACCTCTTCATCACCGCCATGGCCGAGATCACCGGGGATTTCGAGCACGCGATCCGCGAATCCGGCCGGGTCCTCGCGGTGCGCGGTCAGATCGTCCCAGCGACGCTTCGAGACGTGGTGCTCTGCGCGACAGCCGGCAGTGAGGTGCGGGTCGGTGAGTCGAAGGTGCCGTACGGCATCGACCACATCGACCGCGTCTTCCTGGAGCCCGCCGACGCCGAGATCAACCCCGAGGCCGAGGCCGCGATCCTGGCGGCCGAGCTGATCATCATCGGACCCGGGTCGCTGTACACCTCGATCCTGCCCAACCTGCTGATCGAGGGAATGGTCGAGGCGCTGCGCGCGAGTCCGGCCGTCAAGGTGTATGTCTGCAACATCGCCGGCCAGCCCGGCGAGACCATGGGTTTCTCGGTCAGCGAGCATCTCAAGACCATCGAGGAGCACGTGGGGGTGACCCTCTTCGACTACGTGATCGTCAACAGCAACGTCGGACTGCCGTTGCCGCCGTCAGCGGTCGAGGCAGGCGTCACGCGCGTGGGATTCGACCGCGACCAGGCGACGCTCCAGCCCGTGAACTACATCCTCGCCGATGTCGCGTCCTCGCAGATCTCCACCCACCACGATCCCGAGAAGCTGTCGAAGGTGATCATGAAGCGGATCTGGCGCTAGCCCGAGCGTCAGTACAGGAGGTCGTGGCGCACGCGGTATGCCCACTGGTGCGCCGCCCGCTCGGCAACGGCGTTCCACGCGGCAAAGCGCCGCCGTTGAAGCGGCAGATCCCAGGTGCCGACATATTCGGTGATCTGGTCGCTGAACCCCGACTTGAACCGGTACAGGCCGAAGAGCGGGTGCGATGGATTGAGCTCGGCGGCCGGCGGCACGGCAACGAGGTCATAGGCTTCCACGCCACGCGCCCTGAGCCAGCGCATCACCTCCCACTGGAGGAGATGCGGCGCCATGACGGATGCATGCTCCTTGGTGGACCCACCGTCCTTGTACCAGGCCTTCCTGCCGATATACGTTGCGAAGACACCCGCGAGCACCGCGCCGTCGAGCGACGCAAAGAACAGCTGGCCCTGACCGGCTGCCGCATGGAGCTGCCAGTACTGCGCGAAATATTCCTTGCTCCGTAGCGTGAAGCCCGCTCGATCCCGTGTCGACGCCATCAGCGCGTACATGGTGTCGATGCTCGTGGCTTCGAGCGCCACCGGAGCCACGGTCACACCGCGGCGCTGGGCGAGCCTGATGTTGTAGCGGCATTTCGGCTTGAACGAGGCGAGCATCGCCTCCTCGTCGGGCCGGAGGTCGACGATGATCGTCGCCCGGCTGATCTGCACGTCGTGGCGGGATTTTTCGAGGCCCATCTCGCGAAGCGCCGCAACCGCCGCGGCGCTCTGCGCGATCTCCGGCTCGACCTTGATCACGAATGCCGAGCCGGCAGTGGCGCGGAGGCCCTCGAGCAGCGCCGGTAACTCCGCCGCGGCCGTGACCCCTGGGCCTTTCGGGACGTACCCGAGCACGCCGAGCCCGGGCACGGAATGGCGGAGCTCGAGGATGGCGACGCGCTGCCCGCTGTCAGACACGAGGTACTCCGGCGCCCAGCGATGCGCACGCTTGAACTCTCCCCAGGCGCGCGTCTGCAGGATCTGGCCGCCATCGGGGTTCTCGGCCACCAGCCCGTCCCAACCACCGAGCTCCTGCGGGCTTGCGCGTCTCACCGGCGCAACCGGACCGCAGCGCGATACAGGCCGTGGCGCAACGCGCGGACGCCGAGATCCCACGTCCCCGCGCGTTCCACCGCGGCACCGCCAAACGACCGTTTGAACTGCGAGAACCCGTCCCACGGATGGGGATGTGCACCCGGGGCGGCTTGATCAGCAGGACTGATGCCCCAGAAGTCGAATCGACGCGCACCCGATTCGCTGGCGTCGAGAATCATCCGCCAGACCAGCGGAGCTGCTGCCTGGAGCTTGCGACCTGAGTCGGGATCGGAGACGGCGTGCGCGTAGTAGCGCGTGCCCGAGAAGTCGAAGCACATCGCGGCAGCGACGGGATCGCCTGCCGCCTCCGCGATGTACAGGGTGGCGGCGCCCTCCGGCATCAGCGTACGCGCCACCGCGCGGTGATACGACTGCGCCTGTCCTCGAAATCGGCCGGCCGCCGCGGTGCGCGCCTGGAGGCCGAGGAACACCTCGATGTCCTCGGGATCAGCGCTCGCCCGGAAGGTGAGCCCACGCCGGGCCGCGGCATTGATCGCGCCCCGATGGCCGGCACTCAGTCCGCGGCGGAGCATGGCCTCTTCGGGCGTGAGATCGAGGATCCACGTCCATCGGGGCTGAATCGGGCGGCTCGGGTACGCACCGGAGGCACGCAAGGCGTCGACCGCCGCAGCCCCGGCCGGCTCGGTGCGCACGAAGTCGAGGGACCGCGCTCGCGCAGCGTTCACCGCCTCCTCGAGCGCGCGTGTCATCGCAGCCAGGGATATGGCCGTGGGACCGTGAGGCAGGTACGCATAGCGCGGGAAATGGCCGGCGCGAATCGCCCCAGCCCACATCCACTGCTCGTCGCGGGCCCAGATCACGTCGTGGCCGAGCGCGGTCTGGACGCGTTGCCACAGGGTGCTCTGCAGGAAATGGCCGCCCATGCGCTGCAGCGCGAAGTCCCACTCCGCATCTGCGACGCCGGCGTGCGCCGACGACACGTGTTGCGACGCTAGCACAGCGACAGACACGATCGATGTTGAGAAAGCACCTCGGTTTTCCTTACAATCGCGGCCGTTTCCCCGTCAGACTTCTGGAGAGAACGCATGGCCACAGTCGTGACACGCGATGTGCTCGCAAAGCAACTCGCAGATCGTGCAGAAATCACCGTCACCGCAGCACGCGATGAGGTGCGCTGGTTCTTCGACACCATCGCGCAGTCGCTGGAAAAAGGCGACGAGGTTCGCATCCACGGATTCGGCAACTTCAAGACCGCGCAGCGCGCTGCCCGGCTCGGGCGCAACCCGCGCACCGGCGAGGCGGTCAAGGTTCCAGCCCGCCGTGTGGTGCGCTTCTCGGCGAGCACCTCGCTCTCGAGCGCGGTCAAGGGCGCACGGGGCTCACGCAGAGCCAAGGCCTGATCCGGTCAGGCGACATGATGTGACGCCGCCGGCGCGACGTCGGCGTTGGTAGGCACGCACGCATGCTACGGGTAGACGCGCGTCGACACGCCTGATGGCACGGGCGCGGGGCATCTCATGGGTGTGGATCGCGTTCGTGGCGGTGATTGGCGCGTTGCTGATCGCTGCGGGCACATTCGTCACGGCGAAGCTCGTCGCGCCGGCGCCGCCGGCCGACGTGAGCATCAACGTGCCCGCCACCTTGCTCGTCGACGGCACCGCACCACCATCGATCCCCGTTCCGGCTCGGGGGAGCTTCGCACTCGCCACCAGCCTGAGCGGGACCCTGGCGAGTGCCAACCCCGCGGTCGTCCGGCCGATCGGATCCGTGGCCAAGGCGATGACCGCGCTCGTGGTGCTCGCCGCGCACCCGCTGGCGCCGGGAATGTCCGGACCCGAGGTGACCATGACCGGTGCGGATGTCGTCCTCTACCGGCAGGCGGTGGCCCAGGGTGGATCGAATCTGCGGGTCCACGCCGGCGAGATCCTGACCGAGCGAGATCTGCTCCTCGCGCTGCTGCTCCCGTCAGCCGACAACATCGCGGAGACACTCGCCGTCTGGGTATCCGGCAATCGAGCTTCGTTCATCGGCCGCCTCAACGCGACCGCGTCGGCAATGGGTATGAGTCACACGCACTTCGCCGATCCGAGCGGGCTCAGTGCCGCGACCGTTTCAACGGCGGGTGATCTGGTGGCGCTGGCGCGGGTAGTGACCGCCAACGCCGCACTCACCGAGCTGGTCGGCGTCCGCCAGGCCGCGCTGCCCGACGGCACAGTCCTCAATAACCTCGACATCCTCCTCGGCACCCAGCCTGGCTGGCTGGGAATCAAGACCGGTTGGACAGGTGTCGCCGGTGGGTGCCTGCTCTTCGCGGCGAGCATGGTCTATGCCCCCGGTCGCGCGATCACCGTCTGGGGTGCGGTGCTCGGACAGCCGCCGCTGACCGCTGGAGATCCCCAGCATCCGGAGCTGGGCGAAGCCTTTGTGTATGCCCGGAGCGCGGCGGTTGCCGCATTGCGCGGCTACGCGGCCGTCGATCTCGCGGGCCTCTCGCCGCAGCTCTCCGGGTCGATCTCCACGCGTTGGGGAGACAGTTCGCTGGTGCTGCTTGCGGGGCATGCGGCTGATGTCGTCCTGGTGCGATCGGGTGCGTTGCTTCGCATCCGCGTGACCACTCTCGCCACGCACGCCCCACTCCCTGGGGGGGCGAACGTCGGGGAGATCACCGGCGTGCTGGATGCGAAGACATCGATCACCTGGAAGGTGGTCAGCGCCAGCGATATCGCGGGGCCCTCGCCCTGGTGGAAGCTGTTCTCGAGCTGAACAGCCATGCGTCACCAGGCGGAGTCGGTCCGCTCCGCGGCCTCATGCAAGGCGGCGAGGACCGCAACGTCATGCCCCGCGAGGTCTGGGGCAACCCGCAGGCTCTCGACCCGCTCTTTGGCCGTGACCATCTCGAGCTCGTGGAGCCCGAGATTCGCCTTGGAGGTCAGATGACCCTTGTACGCCGCGAGTGGCGCGCGCCATTTCTGGCGGAGCGCATGTGGCGACAGCTCGCCGGCCTTGACCGAGTAGCCGGAACCGCCCCGGACGGGGAAGAGCCGGAAGCGGAACGCGTTGCGACCAGCCTTGGCGCACTGCTCACACCGGCCGTAGCGCTCATCCGGGATCTCGGGGCGCTTCATGCAGACACGGCACATGCGGCGAGGATAACGTGAGCTGCGTGGCGGACGGGATCACACTCCGAACCGAGCGCCTGGTGTTGCGGCGGTGGCGAGCGGAGGGCCGCGAACCCGTTGCGTTGACGAACACACTCACAGGTGGGTATATTTGTCCGTGTGAATGTCGAGGTGAGAGCCGTCGGCCTGCGGGCGATGCGTGACAAGCATCACCTGACCCAGCGCGAGCTGGCGCGGCGGCTTGGCGTCACCCAGAACTACATCCCCGCACTGGAAGCGGGAACCCGCAACCCGGGCCCGAAGCTGCGCCAGTCGTTGATGCAGCTGTTCGCGTGCGACTTCGAGGATCTCTTCCAGGTCGTGATGGTCAACCCGGTCGACCACCACGAGCAGGTGTTGCGACCCGAGGGCGGCGTTCGCGGAGTCTGAGGGGCGGCAGCGCCCCACGGAACCAGGCAGAGCTCCAGCCGTCCTGGACTGCACGCCTCCGTACAATCGCCCCGTGCCAGGCTCGCCGGATCTGCTCGTGCTCGAGGGTATGTCGTTCTACGGCTACCACGGCGAAACCCAGGCCGAGCGCACCCTCGGCAATCGCTTTCACGTCGACGTCGAGATCCGCATCGATCTCTCCCGTGCCGGCCGGACCGACGATATCGCGGACACGATCGACTACGCGCACGCGTTTGCACTCGTGCGCGCGATCGTGGAGGACCAGCAGTACAGCCTCATCGAAGCCATCGCCGCGCGCATCGCCGAAGCCCTGCTCGCCGAGCCTGGCATCGGAAGCGTGAAAATCCGAGTGGGCAAGCAACCACCGATCGCCGGCGCGATCGACCGCTGCTCGGTGATCATCGAGCGGTTCGCCGTGCAGGAGGGTGCTCACCAATGAGCGCGACCATCGTCGACGGCAAGGCCGTCGCGGCAGAGCTTCGGGAGGAGATCGCCACCCAGGTGGCGGCGCTGACCAGCGACGGCAGCCCGCCGCCGTCGCTCGCGGTGGTGCTGTGTGGCGACGACCCCGCGTCGGCGATCTATGTGCGCAACAAGGGCCGAGCCGCCGAGCGCGCCGGGGTGAGGTTCACGCTGCACCGGCCGCCCGCCGGCAGCACCACCGATGCGCTGGTTGCGCTGGTCCGCGCGCTCGACGCCGACGAGACCATCGACGGGATCCTCGTGCAGCTGCCCCTCCCGGCGCAGATCGATCCCGACGCGGTCATGGCGTGCATCACTCCCGAGAAGGACGCCGACGGCTTCCATCCGTACAACTTCGGGCGGCTCGCCGAGGGCCATCCGGCGGTGGTCGCCCCCGGGACTCCCCTGGGGTGCATGGAATTGCTCCGGCGGAGCGGCGTGGCGCTGCGCGGAAGCCGGGCCGTGGTCATCGGCCGCAGTGCCATCGTGGGGCGCCCAATCGCACTCATGCTCACCAATGCGGACTCCACCGTGACGATCTGCCACTCCCGGACTCGCGACCTCGCCGAGACCTGCCGAGAGGCCGACATCCTGGTTGCCGCCATCGGTCGACCACGCATGATCGACGCGTCGTATGTCAAGCCTGGCGCCTTCGTCATTGACGTGGGAACCACGCCGGAGGACGGCGTCGTGGTCGGCGACGTCGACCGCGAGTCGGTGGAGCCGGTCGCGGGATGGCTCACGCCGGTGCCGGGCGGCGTTGGGCCCATGACCATCGCAATGCTGCTGCGCAACACGCTGGCGCTTGCGCTGGCGCGACGCGGTCTCGCAGGGGTCTGACACCATGCCCTCCATCCGCATTCGCTGGAGCGAATCCGAGGCGCGCAAGCCGTATGCCCGCCCATTCATGGTCACCTTCAGCGGCGATGACGGCGCCGATGTCGGCAGCGTGGCGCTCAATGGCGCCGACCTTCTCTACTACACGCAGTTCCAGACGGCGGTCCTGTCGCTCGCCGGAGAGCTGTTCGTCGATACCGCTGTCGAGGCATCGGCTGACCCGCAGCGGGCGTGGTTGGACCGGATCGCGGGTCTGATGCCCGCCACCGGCGCAATCACGATCACGCCGCGCTCGACGTTCGACGACAACCAGGGGCGCATCTTCCGCCTGGTCATCGCCACCGAAGGTGGCGGCGCGGCCATCGTTGATGCCGCGGGGCTCCTCGAATACCAGGAATTGCAGGCGGTGCTCGCCCATCAGACGGGCGGCCTCTTCCGCGACACAGCGATCGAGGGCGTCGAGGATGCTGCTGATCGGCGGCGAGCCTGGATGGGAGCTCTCCGGCTGCTGATCAGGCGCCCGGACCCCGGGGAGGCGATGAGCGAGTCCTGGCACTGGGCGTGAGCACGACCACCTACGCGAGAGCGGTCGCCGCGCTGGACTCGGTCGCGTGGCGCGGGATCATGCCCGGGCTCGAACGCACGCGGGCTCTGCTGGCCGCCCTCGGCAACCCGCAGGTCGGGCTTCGCGGAGCGCTCGTGGCCGGGACCAACGGCAAAGGGTCGGTCTGCGCGACAGTGGACTCGGTGTGCCGGGCCGCGGGCCATCGAACCGTCCTGCTCACCAGCCCGCACCTGATCTCGTACTGCGAGCGGATCGTCCGCGATGGCGCGCCCATCTCCGAGACCGAGTTCGGGACACTGGTCGCGCGCGTCTGGGACGCCGCCGAGGCCCTGCCGGACGAGCTGCAGCCCACCGGCTTCGAAGTGCTCACCGCCGCAGGCATCCTCGTGGCCCGCGAAGCCGATGCCGAGGTGTTCGTCTGCGAGGTCGGCCTCGGCGGGCGCCTCGACAGCACCAACGTCCTCGACCTCGGCGTCGCCGCAGTCACCAATGTCGCCCTCGACCACCAGGATCTGCTCGGGGCGACGATCCCGGAGATCGCGCGCGAGAAGGCGGCGATCATCAAGCCGGGCAATCGGGCGGTGACCGGCGCAACCGAGCCGGGGCTCAGCGCGATCCGCGCACGCTCGGTGAAGGTCGGCGCGACCCTCTCCGTGGTGGGCGCCGGCGTCCCGTTCACGGGACGCTCAGCGGGGATGCACGGCGTTCTCGTTGATTCGGTGTTCGACGGGCACCCGATCTCCGTGAGCTCGCCGCTTCGCGGGGCGTTTCAGGTCGCCAACATCGCCACCGCCATTGCGGTCAGCGATGCGCTCAGGGCCGAAGGTGCCGCCATCGACGCGCCTGCGGTCGTCCGCGGCTGCGAGACGGTCCACTGGGCTGGGCGCATGGACTGGATCGACGGCGAACCGGCGATGCTGATCGACGGCGCGCACAACCCTGCCGGCATGGCGGCGATGGTCGCCTCCGCTCGAGAGCTGATCGGCGCGCGCCGGACCGTCGCGATCTTCGGGGCGATGCGCAACAAGGACGTCGAATCCATGGCGGCCGCGCTGCGCGAGCTCACCGGCGAGATCATCGTCACCGCGCCGGCCGTGGAGCGGGCGACGCCCCCCGGAGAGCTCGCGCGCCTCTTCGACCCAGCCGCGGAGGTCGCCGCCGATGTTGCGACCGCGCTCGATCGGGCACGCCTCCTCGCCGGACGCGAAGGCGTGGTTGTGGTCTGCGGCTCCCTCTACCTCGCCGGCGAGGTGCTCGAACTCGTCGGCGTCTGAGCGGTTCAGGCGGCGAGAACGGCGAGCAGCTTGGCCTCGAGCGACTGCTTCGGCTGGTAGCCGACGATGCGCTCCTCGGCCTTGCCACCGCGGAAGATCATCAGCGTCGGAATGCTCATGATTCCGAACATCCCGGGGGTGATCGGGTTCGCGTCGACGTCGACCTTGGCGACCTTCACCTGACCGTCGTACTGGGTGGCGAACTCTTCGACGATCGGGGCGATCATCTTGCACGGGGTGCACCACGAGGCCCAGAAGTCCACCAGAACGGGCAGCTCCGAGTCCAGCACCTCTTCCTTGAAGGTGGTGTCGGTAACGGTGACGGGGTGGGACATGTGGGTCTCCTGGTTAGTCGGGCAGCCGCTGGCTCATCGTACTCAACTGGCGGCGTCAGTCGAAGCGGGTTTCTTGGCGGGGGTCGACGCGGGCTCGGATGTTGTCGAGGTCTTCTCTGATTTCGCGGTGTCGGTCTTGGTGCCGGTCGCGGCGCTCTTCGAGTCACCACCGTCCGACGTTATCGACGATGAGGATGCGCCGCGGCTGTCAGTCTTGTAGAAGCCCGATCCCTTGAAAACGATGCCCGCGGGAAAGAACTGCCGCGCTGCGGCGGCGCCGCAACTGGGACAGGGTGCGCCAGGATCGTCGCGCATGGACTGCCAGACCTCGAATTCGGTCGAGCACTTCGGGCAGCGGTATCCGTACGTGGGCAATCAGTGGTTCCCTGTTCGCGGTTGAACGCTTCAACTCTACCCGTTGACGGCCTCGCGCCAAACACGCGACGGTGACAGCGGGCCTGGTCAGAGCTCGAAAAGCGCCAGCCCCGTCGGCACCTTCGGGTAGAAGTATGTCGACTTCTGCGGCATCGTCTCCCCCGCGTCGGCCACCGCGATCACCTCGCCGGCGGTCACCGGCGCGACGCCGAACGCCAGCACCGCATCACCGCCTTGCACAGCGGCGTCGAGCCCATCGGGGTCGCGCGTGTAGGCCAGCGCGCCGGCGCTGATCATGTCGCGAGAAACGCCCGCCGGGCCGAGCACCTCCGATTCCAGCACCGCGACATCGAGACCGTCACGCGGCGACCCACCGGCACGGCGGGGACGTCGGAGCACTGCGGCTCCGTCGTGCGCGACCACGGCGAACGCGTGGTGGGTGGCGCGCATCGATGCCGCGGTCGTGAGCGCTGCACGCCCATCGCGTGCCGGCACGGCCTCGAAAACGTCGTCGAGTCGCGCCCAGAGATCATCGAGGCTGAATGCGATGCCGGGGCCCGGTCGCACAAGGCGGTGCGTCGGCAGGATGGTGATCCCGGGATCGTCTGCGGCAGCGAGGTAGACGAGACAGCGCTCGAATGCCGCATCACGAGGGGCATCGGGGGCCGCGGCCCGGCGCTCCGCGGCGTACGCGGCGGCAGTCTCATAGCGATGATGGCCGTCGGCGACATACAGCGCGGCACTCCCGAGCGAGTCGGCGATGGCCGCCAGGGACTCCGGGTCGGCGACTCGCCAGACCAGCAACTTCTCGGAGGCGATCTCCCCGTCGATACGTCCACCGAGCAGTGCCGAGCCCGTTGCGACGGTCTCGAGCGTATCGACGATGCGTTCGGCACCGCTCCACACCGCGAAGACAGGGCTCGTCTGGGTTCGCGTGGCGCGCATCAAGGCGAGCCGGTCGGCCTTGGGGCCGCGCAACGTGCGCTCGTGCGGGCGCAGATCCGAGGATTCCCATGGCGTCGCGGCGACGGTGGCGAGCAGGCCCCTCCGAGTGCGCACCGAGCCGTCCTGATGTTGAAAGGAGTGATCGACGACGTAGAAGCCGTCGCTGTCGTCGCGCACCAGGACCTCGAGGTCCAGCCATGACGTCATGAACGACGACGCGCGCGTGTATCGGTCGTCGACTCCCGCGACATCGTCCGGGTACGCGATACCGTAGTCGATGCGCACGATGTTGCGGAGGTCGCGACCGTACAGCTCCTCGCGCTTGGCATCGCTGACCACGTCGTACGGGGGCGCGAGCACGCCGCCGAGCTTCACGTGCTCAGGGTTGTACCGGGTACCGCGGAAAGGTTGAACGGTGGCCATGCGTCTGCTTCCGTCGCGGACGGAGCGTCAGGCCTTCAGAGCCGCACCTGGCGGAGCTGATCGAGCATTGCCGTCTCGCGCACTTCCTCGAGGAGCTCGGCGCCGACCGGATCGTCGATCTCCATCAGCATCACCGCGTGACCGCGCGGCCTGTCCCGACCGAGCTCGATGCCGGCGATATTGATGTCGTTGCGCGCCAGCAGCGTCGAGATGGCGGCGATCACACCGGGACGATCCTGGTGGGTGACCACGAGGAATGTGCCGGCCGGCTGCATGTCGACGCGGAAGTCGTTGATGCGCGTGATCCGGGGTCCGTCGTCGAACTGGGTGCCGGCGATGCTCAGCGTCTGCTCGCCGACCACCTCGACGAGCAGGGATCCCTCGGGGTCAACACTCCGTGTCGTATGACGCTCGTCGACATCAACACCCATGGAGGTGGCCACAACCTTGGCGTTGACCGGGTTCACGCGGGTTTCGGTGAAGTGCGCGAAGAGCCCGCGGAGGACGTGCGCTGTGATGATCGAGGTGTCGATGCCGGCGAGTTCGCCGGAGTAGCTGCACACGACATGGCGCAGCTTGCGGCCGTCGAGCTGCGCCGCGAGCGAACCGATCTTCTCAGCCAGCACAAGGTATGGCTGGAGCCGGGCCAACTCCTCGGGCAGCACCGTCGGTGCGTTGACCGCATAGCGGGGTGTCCCGCCGGCCAGGTATTCCACGATCTGATCGGCGACGTCGAAGGCGACGTTGACCTGTGCTTCACGCGTGCTGGCACCGAGATGCGGCGTCACCACCACCTTGTCGAGCTGGAGGAGCGGGTTCGCCGGGTCGGGCGGCTCCTTGGTGAAAACGTCGATGGCGGCGCCGGCGATGTGTCCGTCACGGATCGCGTCGGCGAGCGCCTGCTCGTCGATGATCCCGCCGCGGGCGACGTTGATCAAACGCGCACCCTTGCGCATCCGCTTGAGCTCTGCCGCGCCGATCACGCCGCGGGTGGCGTCCGTGAGCGGGACGTGGACGGTGAGAAAGTCCGTTTCGGTCAGGATCGTCTCGAAGTCGCAGAGCTCGACGCCGAGCTGTTGCGCGCGCTCGGCGGTGACCAGCGGATCGTGCGCGATGACCCGCATGCGCAGCCCCTCACGCGCGATGCGGGCAACCTCGGATCCGATCTTGCCGAGCCCGAGGACTCCCAGAGTCTTCTCGCGAAGCTCGATGCCCGTGAACTTCGAGCGTTCCCAGAGGCCGGAATGCAGGGAGCGGTCAGCCGCGGCGAGGTTGCGCGCGAGCGCCAGCATCATCGCGATGACATGCTCGGTGGCGGCGATGGTGTTGCCGGTCGGGGCGTTGAGGACGAGAACGCCATGCCGTGTTGCGGCCTCGATGTCGATGTTGTCGACGCCGACACCCGCGCGCCCGACGACCCGCAGACGCGGCGCCGCGGCAAAGACCTCGGCCGTGACTTTGGTCTCACTCCGAACCACGAGCGCGTCGTAGTCACCGATGCGTTCGCGAAGCACGCTTGGCTCGAGCCCGGTCAGGACGTCGACCTCGCCGGCGGCGCGCAGTCGGGTGACGCCGTCCTCGGCGATCGGGTCTGCAACGAGAATGCGCGTCACCGTGCCGGCCGCGGCGCGCGGCTCCGCGGTGACGGTCACCCGACCCTGACCGGTTCCGCCTGGGCGACCGTCCCGCGGGCCTCTGCCTGAGCTGCAGCCGTTGCGAGCCCGCCGCGCGTGCGCAGTCCCGTGTCGATGAGGCCCGCCTCGAGCAGCGCGAGGATCGTGTACGCGTCGTCATCGTCGATGAAGCCGAGATGTCCGATCCGGAAGATCTTGCCCTGCAACGACTCCTGACCGCCGGCGAGCACGAGGCTGTGCCTCGTGCGCAGTGTCGTGAGCAGGTTCTTCAGCGCCTCGGGCGTGTCCGCGGGGCTGTGCACCGCGGTGACCGTGTCGCTTCGGTGACCCTCGGCGGCGAGCAGCTTCAGGCCCATCGCCTCGACCCCGGCGCGGATCATCCGGCCGACGCGAGCGTGGCGGGCCCAGACATTGTCGAGACCCTCCTCACGGAGCATCGCCAGGCCTTCCTGAAGCGCGAACATCACCGAGACGGCCGGTGTGGTTGCGGTCTGGTTCTTGTCCTGCGACTTCTTCTCGCGGGCGAAGTCGAGGTAGAAGCGCGGGCTCGCGGCGGTCTCGGCGCGTTCGAACGCCGCCTTGCTGACGGCGATCATCGCGATGCCGGGAGGGGCCATCCAGCCCTTCTGCGAACCCGTGACCAGGACGTCGACGCCGAGAGCGTCGGTCTCCAGTGGCAGGCACCCGGCGCCGCTCACACTGTCGACCGCGAGCATCTTGCCCCGACTCTTGACGACACCGGCGATGGCCGGGAGATCGTTGGTCACGCCGGTCGACGTTTCGTTGTGCGTCACGAAGACGGTGGTGATCTCAGGATGCTCGGCGAGCGTGCGCTCGACGTCCTCGGGGTCGATCGGCTCACCGGGAGGAACTGTCAGGCGGATCACTTCGGCGCCATAGGTGTCGCCGATCTTGGCCCAGCGCTCACCGAAGGATCCCATGACGCAGAACAGCGCCTGTTCGCCGGGACTGAGCAGGTTCACCGCCGCGGCCTCGAGGCCGCCGGTGCCGCTGCACGGGTACAAGAGGATGTCGTTGTCGGTGCGCAGCGCCCATCGCAAGCCACCGACGACGTCATCGAGCACCGCGGCGAACTCCGGGCCGCGGTGGTTGATCATGGGACGGCTCGCGGAGCGGACCACGCGAGCGGGGAGCGGGGTCGGACCGGGAACGCGGAGTTGTGGTTCACCCATGGCCCGAAGTCTATCGAAGGCAGGGTTGGACGCCGCCCGAGATCGCCGCCAGGCGTTGGAACTACACCGAGACGCGGCCGCCGAAAAACACCTGGGTCTCCACCAGCCGGCCGCCTCGAATGGTGATGTACTCGGTGTTCCTGTAGCGCTCGCCCGTGGTCAGTTGGTACTCGTAGAGCAGGAACACGTCGTCGTGGCCGGCCGGGACGAGGGCGAGGACTTCCGACGTGGCGAAACGATCCGCGGTTGGGAAGCAGCGTTCGAGATAGGCCGTCAGCGTTCGACATGGCTCTGTCCTCCCTGCTCAAAGTGGAATGTCGTCGTACACCGAACCGCTTTGCCGGTAGGGCTGCTCAGGTCCTGTATCCGTTCTGACGCGCCGGCGCCGGCGGCGGCTCCGGATCGCGGAACGTCGCAGCCACATGATGCCGCCGAGCACGCCACCGAACAGACGCGCGATCACAGCGATGAGCACCACCAGCACTCGCGCCACCGCATCGCGAAACAGCAGCACGAGTCCCACGAGGCTGATGCCGACCAGCCACACGATCACCGTGCCGAACTGAAAGCCGCTGGTTCCGGCAATCGTCGCCGACGCCGGGGCAAGTGAACCAGGCAGGACCGCGCCCGAGTGGCCGCCCCGCCACGCACGGATTGCGTCGCGGCGCGCGATGATCGCGGGCATATACGCCTCCACGCCGTCCCGCACGCCGATCGCCACGTCCTGGCGGAAATGCGCAGTCGTCATCAGCGACGCGTCGGTGCGATTGCTGAGATACCCCATCTCGACGGTGGCGACCGGCGCTGGGCTGCGAAGCCACCCGGCGTCGCCCAGAGCCATGCCCGCGTCGGGCACCCCATCGGTCGTGATCTGGGCGGTGAGCGCATCGCTGACCGTCTGCGCGAAGGCCGCACTCGCGCTGGTCGGATAGAGCACCAGCGAGCCGTCGATCCCGGAGTTCGTCGAGGCGCCGGCATGGACGCTCACCACGAGTGCCGCGTGATGGGCCATGGACACCTGCACGCGGCGTGCGGCGGAGACGTACACGTCGGTGCTCCGGGTCATCACCACGTCGACAAGGTCCGCGCGCAGCAAGGACGCCAAACGCAGTCCGACATCGAGGTCGACATCCTTCTCGAGCAGACCGTTGGTTCCAATCGCACCTGGGTCGAATGAGATGTTCGGGTGCGTGGGTGTCGGCTCGCCTCCGTGACCCGGATCCACGGTCACCACGATCGGGGACGGCGCCTTGGCTGTCGCGGCGAGGGCATGGGGCGTCGGGCCGAGGACACCCGCGAACATCGCGGCGACCGGGGCGATGGCAAGGATGTGGAGAGGACGAGCCCGGTGATGGCGCATGCGCCTGACGCCCAGTATAGGTGCGGCGTGTCAGCAAAACCGCTCTGACAAGCGTTGGGAAGGATGTGATTGCCTCGCCGAACGTGGTTGCGGCCGGAGGGACCGTGCCCGAGCTGACCTTCGAGGCCGTCGCTGTTCCGGACGCCAGGCGGCTCTACTCGCTCGCGCTCTCGATTCTTCGAGACGAGGGCGAGGCTGAGGATGCGGTTCAGGAAGCGCTGCTCAAGGCCTGGCGGTCCTGGGACTCGGTGTCACGCATGGATCGACCGACCGCCTGGCTGACCCGCGTCTGCGTCAACCACTGCATCAGCCGCCGCCGCCATCTGCGCTCGCGCGGCTGGCCCCCGCTGGCGCTCATCGAGGACACGGCGTCGTCCAACCCGGTTCCAGCCGCTGATCTCATAGATATCGACCGGGCGTACCGGCGGCTCTCGTTCAGACAGCGGGCCGCGATCACGCTCAACTACCGGCACGGCTACTCGGTCGACGAGTGCGCCGTCTTCATGGGCTGCCGGCCTGGAACCGTGCGAGCTCACCTCGCGCGAGGTCTTGTCACGTTGCGAAAGGAGCTTGGCGATGCTTGACATCGATCCCGGACTGGATACGCGGCTGCGTGCGTTCTTCGACCACATCGAGGCGTCCCCCCCGCCGTCAGCTCTGACCGACATCAACATCGCGCCGGCTCGCAGGCGGGGGATGACCAACCTGCTCGCCGGGCTTACGGCTGTCGCGGTCGTTGTAGCCGGCGTCACGTTGTTTGCCGTCGAGCTGAGAAGTCACCGCAGCTCTCCTCCGGTGATCACGTCCTCATCGCCTCCGTCTGCGTCGCTGCTGAAGCGGATGCCGCTGTTGGGGAACCGAGGGGTTCCAACCTCCGCGCAGGTGGTGATTCCGCTGATGCGCGGCCACGGATCCGTGCGACTGCGGACGTTCACGCCTCAGGGGACCCTGCTCCTCCAGTTCGACTGCGCAGGACCGGGTTCTTTCAAGATCAGCTCCACCAACCCTCTGGTCGGCAGCGATCTTTCGAAGTGCTCGACATCGGCGGGTGTCACGACGAAAACCGTCGGCGGCTCGAGCGGGTTCGAAGGCAAGCCCGGGTACGACGGCACGGCATTGACCCTTTCCATCACAGCCGCCCCATTGACGTCGTGGGAGATCTTTGTCGCCGAGACCACCACGTGGTTTCCCGAGGTGCTGCCCGTCCAGGCGGATCAGCAAGTTCTGGTGCCTCTCACCGACGGCACAGGCTCATCCGCGCTGCCAACGTTCAGCGTTGCACCAGACGAGTCAATCAGGGTCAACATCTTCTGTAACTCCGGCACCTCAGGAAAGACCCTCGAGATTGCGCCCAATCCCCTCTGGCCGGACGGGCAGCAGGTCCAATGCCTGGTGTTCAACGCCGACGGCTCGATCTCCATGGTCGGATTTGGACCCGCTGTATCCCAGTCCGGAAGTGGTGGCCTTGGACCGATCGGCCTGCAATTCACAGCCGATCCTTCGGTCAGTTGGGAGGTTCAGATCACCGAGGGGCCTGATGGGATCATCCTGCCCAAGCTGGGCAACCTCGGGCCGGTGACTCAAGACGTCGGAGTCGCTCCCAAGGAGGTCGGGATGGGACCTGAGGTGCTACCGACCTTCGCCACCAACCAGCACTACACGATCGCCTTTTCGTGCTCCGGACCGGGATCTTTGACTGTGATCACCTCCGGGGTTGCGCACGTCGCCACGACCCAGTGCGGTGGCACCACGGGCTGGTTCACGCCGCCCAACCAAGTTCCCGGCCAGCCCGTATCCCTGTCGGTCGAGGCTCCGCCCTCGGTGGGATGGGAGATCGAGGCTGTGCAGGTGTACGGATCGACCTGGGGAGCGGGCGGGGCAACGATGCCCTGATTCGCGCTAGCGCAACTCCGCAAACGGCAGCAGGGCGATGTGCCGCGCCCGCTTCAGCGCAACCGTCAGCGACCGCTGATGACGGGCACACGTGCCGGTCATCCGTCGCGGCAGGATCTTGCCGCGCTCGGAGAGGTAGCGGCGCAGGCGCGTGACCTCTTTGTAGTCGATGAAGTCGATGTGCTCCAGGCAGAAGCTGCAGACCTTGCGGCGGCGGCGATCGAAATCAGGCATGGCTCTCCAACCTAGAACGGAATGTCATCGGGGTCGACGTCGCCGCCGGGTTGCGCGCCGGGCTCGGACACCGGGCGAGCGTCGCCGCTGGGCGCACCTTCCTGGCGACCCGTGCTGTCGAGGAACTGCACGTCGTTGGCGTTGACCTCGGTCTTGTAGCGCTTCTGACCGCTCTGCGCGTCATCCCAGGAACGTGTCTGCAGCCGGCCCTCGACGTAGACGAGGCGGCCTTTCTGCAGATACTGCGCGGTGGTCTCGGCGAGCTTGCGCGTGCCCTGGTTCCACACGACGACGTCGTGATAGTCGGTGAACTCCTTGCGCTCGCCGGTCGCCGGGTCGCTCCCGTAACGATTGGTCGCGAGCGCGATGTTGCATACCGCCGTCCCGCTGGGCGTGTAGCGCAACTCGGGGTCACGGGTGAGACGGCCGATGAGCATCACCCGGTTGAGCGAACCAGCCATCAGAGATCTCCTTCGTCATCGTCGATTGCCGAGGGCACGTCCTCTGCTTCCAGATCATCGTCTGGACCGGCGGACCCCGCTGCGACAGTATCGCCGTCCGCAGCGTCGACTTCAGACTCGGGCTCGATTGGTCCCTGCACCTCCTCGATCTCCGCCTCGGGATCGGGCATCGGACCCTCGTGGACCACGATCAGGTGGCGGAACACGGTGTCGTGGATCCGGAGCGCACGCTCGATCTCGGCAACCTTGCCGCCGTCGAGGTGGAACACGACCAGGACGTAGTGGCCCTCCCGCAGGCGCTTGACCTCGTAGGCCAGTCGCCGCTTGCCCCAGAGCGTCGTCTTGACGACCTCGCCGCCCTGCAGCTCGATGAGCGCGCGCACAGATTTCACGGCCACGCGGACCGCGTCATCCTCCAGCTCCGGCCGGACGATGTACATCAGCTCGTAGTCACGCACCATGCGTGGCACCTCCTTTCCTCTGGGCTTGCGACGCCCGGGGTGCTGTGGCTGCCGAGGTGGTCAGGCAGCCACGATCCGGGCGCAGGAAAGCGTTATGTGGAAACGCCTCTCGATGAGAAGCGTTCGCAGTGTAGCAGGAGCCCTTCTCAGTCGAGCCGGAACGTCTTCGGCAGGGTGGTGAGATTGCGGCAACCGGTCTCGGTCACCACCACGAGATCCTCGATGCGGATGCCGCCGAGGCGCGGGTCGTACAGGCCCGGCTCGACGGTGACGACATCCCCGACCTCGAGGACGACGTCCGCCTCGCTCACCCGTGGAAACTCGTGGATCTCGAGCCCCAGCCCGTGACCGGTTCCATGGATGAAGCGCGCATCGCTCTCGATGTCCCTGTAGCCCTTCCCGAGTGAGCCGTAGCCGTGCCGTTTGAACACCTCGCAGCACGCGTGGTGAACGTCACGGCCGTTGGCTCCGGGTCGCACCGTGTCGAGTCCCGCCTGCTGCGCCTCGAGCACCGCGTCCCACATCCGCATCACCTCTGGCGGCGGCGTGCCCCGGACGACGGTCCGGGTCATGTCGCCCCAATAACGGGTCTGCTTGTCGAAGGGGTAGATGTCGAGAACGATCGGCAGCCCTGCGCGGATGACCTCACTCATCGTCCGATGCGGATCGGCCGACTCAGGGCCGCCGCAGCAGATGGAGTCCACCGTGCTGCAGCCATTCTCGAGGAGATGGTTTTCGACGGTGAAGATGAGGTCGGCACTGGTGAGGGTGCGGCCCTCGTGCATGAGCAGCCCGTCGCGGATCTCGGCGGCGGCGATGACGTCGATGGCCTTCTGGAGCGCCGCCATGCCGGCGTTCTCCGACGCGGTGATCCACTCGATCTCCTGGGGAGTCTTGATCCGCCGACGCTGCTGGTAGATGTCGGTGCGCGGTCGGACATCGACGTCGTTGTGGCGGAGGTGGTCGGCGAGCACTGTCGGAAACTCGGCGTCGACATCGACGGCGCTGAGCCCGTGCTCCTTGCAGACGGCCACGACCAGCGCCGCCCAGCCGTCGTACTCATTGCCCCCGGCGCGGGGTGCGGGAATGTCCAGCTCGACGGTGCTGCGAACCTCGCCCACCGACGCCTCCTTGCGCGCGCGACCCTCCTCGAGCGCGCTGGCCCACAGCACGGTGTCGCTGCCCCCCCGATCGACGACGACCACCGGGTCGGGTACGAGGAACCCCGTTCGATACAGGATGTTGGGGTGGTGATAGGTCTCACCGAAGAGCAGCACGGGACGGTCGTCACTCATTGCACGGAGCCTAACAGCCGGGTGTCAGGCTTCTCCCGTGACTGAGCCGGACGCGCGCAGCGGCGGTCGCGCTGGGATCGTCTGGTTCCTGGCCGGGTATGCGGGTGTGGCCGGGTTCCTGGTCCTCGAAGCGTCGGCGCGTGAGCGTGGCTCGGCGTCGAGCCTGAACGCCTCTCGGGATGACCGCGGCACGACGCGGATGATCATCGCCGCGTATGCCACCGCGGCGATCGCGGCACCACTGGTGCGGCTCAGATGGCGGCCGGGACTCCCACGCGCGGCGGGTCCCGTGGGCGTCGGGATCGAGGCCGTAGGGCTCGGACTCCGGGCGTGGTCGATGCGAGCGCTGGGCGGTTCCTACTCGCGGACCCTGCGCGTTGAGGGCGCGCAAACCGTGGTCGAGAGGGGACCGTATCGATTCGTCCGTCATCCCGGGTACGCGGGATCGCTCCTGATCTGGACCGGGTTTGCGCTGACGTCGCGCAGCCTTCCCGTCGTCGGGGCGGTCGCCGGCCTGCTCGGGTCTGCGTACCATCTCCGGGTCGCGGCCGAGGAGGCGCTCCTGCGTCGCGAGCTGCCGGGATACACCGAGTACAGCCGGCGGACGAAGCGGCTGATCCCGTTCGTCTGGTGACCCGCGTCTGGGCGCGATCCGTCTTTGGCCGCAGGACCGCGCGGTGAATGGCGGGTGCGAGTCGTGAAACTGGTGGTCAGCGGGGGACTCGAACCCTCGACCTCGCGGATGTGAACCGCGCGCTCTAACCAGCTGAGCTAGCTGACCCCGAGCAGTGAGTCTAGGTCAGGCGCCGACCAGCTTCGTATAGCCGGCCTCGTCAAGCAGGTCCGAACCTTCAGCGCTCGCTCCGTCGACGCGAAGCATCCAACCTTCGCCGTACGGATCGGAGTTCACCAACTCCGGGCGCTCGGTCAGGGCGGCGTTGACTTCGGCCACGGTCCCGCTGACCGGGGCGTAGAGGTCCGAGGCGGCCTTGACCGATTCGATGGCGCCGAACTTCGTGCCGGCTGTGACCGCGGTCCCCACCGCGGGAAGATCGAGGAAGATCACGTCCCCGAGCTGCGCTTGGGCGTGATCGCTGATCCCGACCGTCGCCGTCGAGCCCTCGACGCGGACCCATTCGTGGCTGGCGGTGAACCGGTAGTTGGAGAGATCGGCCACGTTCAGGCTCCCTTGGGGCGGCGATAGAAGGGCAGGGGCACCACCGTTGCCGCGGCGACGGTGCCTCTGATGTCGACGGAGAGCTCGGCGTCCGCCGGGACGTCGCCGTCCAATGATGCGGTTGCGATCGAATGGTCGAGGGTGAAGCTGTACGTCCCGCTGGTCACCTCGCCGGCGGGCTCGCCTGCGGCAAGCACTCGCTGACCGTGGCGGGCGATCGCCCTGCCCTCGAGCTCGATGCCCACGAAACGCCGCGGGGGATGAGCGGGATCCAGCCGGGCGAGCGCTTCGCTCCCGATGAAATCGCCTTTCTGGAGTTTGACGGTCCAGCCGAGCGCGCAGCTGAACGGGTCGGTGTCATCGTCCATGTCCTGGCCATAGAGACGCAGCCCCGCCTCCAGTCGCAGCGTGTCACGTGCGCCGAGGCCGCACGGGATCAGCCCTTCCGGCCCCCCCGCCTCGATGAGCGCATCCCAGAGCCCCGAGGCATCAGCGGCGTCGACGTAGAGCTCGAAGCCGTCCTCGCCGGTATAGCCGGTTCTCGACACGGTCGCCCGAACTCCTGCAACGACGCTCTCCATGCAATGGAACGGCCGGAGCGCGGCAGCGTCGTCCGGGCACATGCCGCGGATCAGGCCCACGGCGCGGGGTCCCTGCACCGCCAGGAGCGCAATCGCGTCGCCGACGTCCTCGAAATCGCAGCCGTCACTGTGATCACGCATCCAGGCGACGTCCTTGGGGCGGCACGCGGCGTTGATCACGACCATGTAGCCACCGGCTTCGCGATACACGACCACGTCGTCCACGATGCCCCCCGCCTCGTGGCACATCACCCCGTACAGGGCGCCGCCGACCTCGAGCCGCGCGACGTCGTTGGTCACCAGTCGCTGCACGACGTCGAGCGCCAGGTCGCCGGTGAAGCGCACCTCCCCCATGTGCGAGAGATCGAAGATGCCGCAGCGAGTCCGGACCGCGACGTGCTCCTCGCGTATGGTCGAGTACTGCAGCGGCATGTCGAAGCCGCCGAACTCAACCATGCGCGCCCCCGCCGCGATGTGCCGGTCATAGAGCGGAGTTCGTAAGGCCATGGGCTCGCGAGTGTAGTACGTTCCCAGACCGCTTCAAATGATCATTGCTCTCATCGTCGCGGCGGCCCTCGTGGTCGCCCTCTGTGCCGCTCTGCTGGTCGCGCGCCACCGCGCCTTCGGCGCGTCCCTGCCTCGGGTGCGAGGCAAGCTCGGGGTTGCCGGTCTTGCCGCCGAGGTGACCGTCGGCCGGGACCGCTGGGGCGTTCCCCACATCAATGCCATGTCCATGGAAGACGCCGCCTTTGCGATGGGCGTGGTACATGGGCAGGACCGGCTGTGGCAGATGGAGGTCACACGGCGGGTTGCCACCGGCCGGATCAGCGAGCTGATCGGCGTCGAAGGCGTGAACATCGATCGCTTCATCCGCAGGGTGGGCCTGCATCGGGTCGCCCGCGAGGAGGAGCTTCGTCTCGCTCCCGAGGCGCGCCGCATGCTCAAGGCGTACGCGGCGGGGGTGAACGCGATCGGGCAGTCCGGCCGTCCGCTGCCCCTCGAGTACCGCCTCCTCGGCGTGAGCCCGGAGCCCTGGGAGCCGATGCACAGCCTGGCCGCGTTCAAGCTGCTCGCACTCGGGCTGAGCATGAACTGGGATGCGGAGTTGCAGCGCCTGGAGTTGCTGCGCGCGATCGGCCCGGAGCACGCCGCCCGGCTCGACATCGTCTACCCGGACGCCAACCCGACCATCCTGGCGAAGACGCTTCGCGATGCCGGTGGCCGGGACACCCGTTCTCAGCTGCTGCTGATGTTCCGCGAAGCGGCCCGGTGGATCCCGACCGCCGGGGGGATGAGCAATTCCTGGGTCGTGTCCGGCGAGCGGACGTCCTCCGGCAAGCCGATTCTCTGCAACGACCCGCACCTGGTCCCGGGGATGCCGTCCATCTGGTACGCCGCCCACGTCCAGGCCGGCGAGGACTTCGAGTCGACGGGCGTGACCATGCCGGGTATGCCGTTCGTGATCATCGGCCACAACCGCCGCGTCGCCTGGGGGTTCACGAATTCCTTTGCCGACTGCCAGGACCTGGTGATCGAGGAGTTCGACAAGCCCGCGGGCGACCGATTCCGAACCGAGCGGGGATTCGAGCCGACACGGAGGCTCCGCGAGATCATCCACGTCAAGGGCTCGTCCGACGTGCTCGAGGAGGTGGTGGTGACGCGCCACGGTCCGATCGTCGAGCGGATCGAGGACCCGGAGCGCTCCATCTGGCGCGGACTCGCCCTCCAGTGGACTGCGCTGCAGCCCGGCGGCGCCGCAGAGGGGCTGCTCCGCCTCCAGCGTGCGAGCGACTGGAAGAGCTTCAAGGATGCCTTCGCACCGTTTGACGCCCCATCCCAGAACGTCGTGTACGCGGACGTCGACGGCCACATCGGCTACCTGCTTTCCGGCCGCATCCCGGTGCGCAAGGCCCGGCCGAGCGGGCTGCCGATCCAGGGCTGGACCGGGGACGCCGTCTGGACGCGATACCTGACCCCCGATGAGGTCCCGCAGCTCTTCGATCCCCCCGAGCAGCAGATCATCACCGCCAACAATCGCATCGTCGGCGCCGACTTCCCGTTCTACATCGGCACCGATTACATGTCGGGATACCGCGCCCTGCGCATCGGCGAGCTGCTGTCCGAGCGGGTGGTCGACCTGGCCTACATGGCCCGGGCGCAGATGGACCTCGTTTGCCCGCCCGCCCGCCAGGTGGTCCGTCTGCTGGGATCGATGCACTGCGCTCAGCCGGCGGCCGAGGCGGGTCGCAGGCGACTGGCGCAGTGGGATGCCGTCATGGACCCGCGCCGGGTCGAGCCGACCATCTACGAGGCGTTCATGGCCCGCCTGGCCGAGCACTCGCTCAGCCCGGTCTGCGGCAATGCGTGGCGCATCCTCGCCGGGGTGGACCTGGCCCACCCCGTCTTTCAGTACCCGGGGAATCTCGTGGGGCGGCTCACGCCGTCGCTCATCGAACGATGGGAGCTCGGGGACGACGGCCTCTTCGAGGGCCTGACCACCTGGGCAGAGGTGGTCTCGAAGTCGCTCGAGGACGCGATGGGCGACCTTCGCAGCCGATTCGGCCGCAACTCGCGCCGCTGGTTGTGGGGACGCGCCCACCGGCTCGAGCTCATCCATGCGTTCGGCCGCCGTCGTGGCCTTGGCTGGTTCTTCAATGCGCCGTCGATCAAGGTGGGTGGCAACACCGACACAGTCCTCGCAACCTCGCAGGTCCCAGGCAAGCCCTTCGAGACCCGGCTGTCGGCCCCGTCGTGGCGTCAGGTGATCGACCTCGCCAGCTGGGATGCGAGCGGCGGGATCCACGTTCCCGGGCAGTCAGGGCAACCGGGGTCAGGCCACTATCGGGACCTCTCGCGCCGCTGGCGAACCAACCGGCAGTTCCCCCTGTACTGGAGCGCACAGCAGGTGCGCAGGCACGCGCGGACGCGCCTGGTGCTCCACCCGATGCCCGCGACGCACGTGACGGAGCCGGGCGGGCGAACATAGGGGTCGTGAACCCCTCTGACCAGCGTGGGATCGTACGCGGATGCTGCCTCGGGCTCGTGGTCCTGCTCATCCTCGTGGGTGGCTCGGGCTTCCTCGCCGACCGCGCCCTGGCGTCCCCGGTCCTCGGTGCGGCGCCGGCGGGGCCGTCACACGGCACGAGCGAGGCGGCCGTCGCGCTGGCACTCGGCGAGGAGATGGCCGCACAGCTCATCCAGGGTCCGCACGGGGTCGTGGTGCTGAGCGAGCAGGACCTCACGGTGCTCGCTGTCGCGAACAATCCTCATCCAAACGAATACAGAGATCTGCAGGTGCGCATCCGCAACGGCCTGCTGGTGGTCTCGGCGCGGATATCGGCCGGGCCGTTCACGCCGACCGGGGTCGCCCATATCAGCCTCTCGCTGCAGCCGGGCGCGGCTGGTCCGGTGATCGCCGCGCAGGTCCCCGAGGTCGACATCGGCATGCTCGGCCTGCCCGGATTCGCGGGGTCCGGGCTCGCGTCGGAGATCGACGCGGCGCTCTCCCTCGACCGCCTCTTTGCGATCGCCCCCAAGCTCAGCGTGCTGCGCCCGGATATCGAGTGCGTGGAGGTCGTGCCCGGGGGAGTCGCGGTCGGGGTGCACGATCCCGGGGTGCCGGCGGTCGCCTCGTCGTGCGGTTGATCTAGGAGGGGGTCTCCGGGACGACCACCGCGAGCACGAAGGCGGCGTGGCTCTGCACCTGCGGGTAGTTGCCGAGGGGGGAGTGATCGCCCGGGTCGGCGACCTCCCCGAAGAGCCCGAATGGTCCGCGGGTCGCGAGGGCGGCGTCGAGCCACCGGGAACCGTCTCGCCCCACGGCGGCGAGGGCGCCCGCCAGCCAGAAGGTGGGGAACACGAAGGGCGCACACGGGTCCACCAGCGTGTCCGGCTGACCTTCGTAGCGATCGACGAGACCACCGCGGACGAGCCGGCTGACGATCAGGTCCAGGGTGGCGTCGACACGTCCTGCAAGGTTGTCCAGCCCGCCCAGGAGCGCAACCTGGGCGAGCGCGGCGTCGGCGCCGCCACCGTCGAGGCGGAGCTCCAGCGGGCGATCGCCTCCGCCGAGCTCGGTCGCCGCTGCCGCGGCCACCTTTCGCCAGGATTCGGCATCTCCTGGTACCAGGCGCTGATCGGCGAGAGCTGCGGCCCCCTCCAGGCCGCTCGCCGTCGTGACCAGCGAATGCGTGTAGCGAGCGGGCGCTCCGCGGATCTCCCAAATGCCGTTGTCGGGCTCGCGCCAGTGTTGGACGAGCCATCCGGCCAGGACCGGCACGGCGGCGCCGAGCTCGGCCGGCAGCGCTCCGGCCCGTGCCAGGGCAGTTGCGAGCTCGATCACCTCACCCGGTACGTCGAGTTGCGCCTGCCCGGCAGCGGCGTTGCCGATCCGGACCGGGCGCGCGCCGCGGTACCCCGCGAGCTCTGGGATTGCCGTCTCAGTAGGCGGTGCCGTCCCGTCGAGCCGCACCAGCGGCAGCGGGCCCGACTCCACCACCACGCTGCCGATGAACGCGCCGAGCGACCGCGCGGCATCGACGAGACCCAGGCGGAGCATCGCCAGCGCGGCAAGCGACGAGTCACGCAGCCAGCAATATCGGTAGTCCCAGGTCCGCGCCGATTGCGGCCACTGCGGGAGCGATGTGGTCGGCGCGGCGACGATGCCGCCGTCGTTTCGACGCAGGCCGAGCAGCACTGCCGCTGAAGTTTCGAGGAGTCCGGCGGTGCCGGGTGCGGCGCCGGCCGGCTGTCGAATCTCTGGTATGACGCGACGCCACCGTGTGAGCGTCGTCTCGATTGAGGGAGCGGTTGTCGACGCGTCGGCGGAGGCGAGCGTGACCGTCTGTGCCTCCGCCGGGAGCACCGCGAACCCGCACCGGGCTCCGTCCGGCGTTGCCTCCCACGCAGAAGGCGCATGCACGGCCACACGATCTGCGCCGGATATTTCGAGCGTGGTATCGAGGATGCGCAGTGACGCGTGCTGTCCGGGCCATGCCGGGGTCTCGACCGCGACATGCACCGCGACGGCTCCACCCTCCGCGCGCATGCGGCGCACCAGCAGCGGCCCGTCCGCCAATGCGAGTGCCTCGTCCACGAACAGTCGCGCTCGCCCCACCTCCCAGACAGTCTCGAGAACCAGGGAACGCGCATGGTATCTGCGCGAGATCACGCGAGCGTTCGGTTGCACCGGCCTGAGTGAGAACGTGCCTCCACGATCGCCGTCGAGGATCGAGAAGAAGAGCGGCGTTGCGTCGATCCACGGCCAGCAGAGCCACGCGACCTTGCCGTCGGGGTCGATGAGCGCTGCAGTTCGCGAGTCGGCGAGCAGCGCGTGCTCACCGATCCGATGCTGCATGCGCGCAGCCTAGCGCCTCAATGTTTCGCGCAGGATCAGGGAACGGCGAGGGGCGGAATCGTGTCGGCGATGCTCGCGATCTTCTCCGCCCAGTTCGGGTCGCTCGCATAGTCGACGTTCATGCCGCGCAGCGTCGGGCCGTGATAGAACTGGCCGCCGACGGTCAGGTAGTTGGTCGCGATGAACTGCGCGACGTACTGGATGCACGCATCCAAGCTCGTGAATGTCGTCGCATCGACGTAGGGGTTGGAGTCGTTGGCGCCAAACCCGAAGAGGTTGTGCTTGTTCTGCGCGATCGCGCTGGTGCCCCAGCCGGACTCGAGGATCGCGTGGGCGACGAAGTAGCGCGCGCTGACGTGGTACGTGGTCTCCGCCTGCATGAAGCTGGCGCCGAGCCCGGCGAGCGCTGACCCGTCGAGGAACTGATTCAGGCTCGCGGCCGTCTCTCCGCTCGGCAGGGTGAGATTCGTGTCGACCGTGAACAGCGGACCGGGAACCGCCTGGTAGATGGCGTCTCGGGCGCGTGCGGCGGCGAGGGCCTCCACCGCCTGGGCCAGTGCCTTTTGCGCTTGCGACACGTGGGCGTGGGCGGTGACGTCGGCCGCCAGCAGGGTCTGCGTCTGCACCTTGACGATCACCTGCTCTGTCCGAGACTGCTCCTCCTCGGCGGCGAGTTGCGCGAGGTCGGACGTGTGCTGTGCGAGCGTGCTGCTCGCCTTCCGCTCCTCCGCGCCGATCCGTGCGACCAGTTGCTGGCTCGCGGACGAGATCTCGTTGACCTGCACGTCGCGTTGGATCGCGGCAGCGATCGTGTTCGCCGAGATGATGTAGGCGAGCATCGCCTGCGTGCCCCCGCTCTCATACGACTGGCGGAGGTAGGCGGCGAGGTGGCCGCGGTCTGCGTTGAGCTGCGCGTTGACGGTGCGTAACGTCGCGCTGTCGGCAGCGATCGTGACTTGCAGCGCGCCGATCTGGGTGTTGAGCACCGCAAGATGCGCATTTGCCGCCGCGAGCGCCGCCCGTGCGAGCGACAGTGCCGTGTCAGCGTTGTTGGCAGCGTCCTTGGCGTTCTGCGCATCCTTGGCGGCCGCGGCAGCAGCCTGCTGCGCCGCCGTGACCCCGGGCGTCGGTCCCGCGGCGGCCGGTGCAGCGATCAGCGTCAGCGCCACCGCGAACGGCAAAGCGAGGACGAGACGGTGATGGGCGAACTGAAACCGGGGGTGACGCATCGAGGCCAGTCTCCCATCGGGTACCGGGGTCGCCTGCCGATGTCATCGCGCCGTAACCTGCCGTCACGGCCACGTCACACAGCCGACGCGGGAATGTACGAGATGGGCCGGGTCGATCGAACGAATCGGTGCTCGACCGGGTGGCTAGGAGGCCTTGCGCTCCAGCAGGCGGCGCCTGATCTCGTCAGCGGCGACGAGCTCGACGGTAGTCCGCGGTCCGCAGCCGGGACAGATTCGATGGCCGCCAACCGACTCACCGTCGGCGCCGTAGTACAGCACCGAAAGCATTGCGCCCTTGCAGATGGGGCAGCGGTCGGACGTTTCCGGGTTCGTCTCCATCGCTCCATTGCATGATCGCACGGAGAGGGCCGGTCGGGGAGGCGTTGGGATCACCGTCACCGACCCGCCACGCCGCGGCGCGAGCGTTAGGCTCGGTGGCATGGGACCGGCGCCGCCCGGCGACAGGACCGCGACTCTCGAGGCGTACCTCGACGAGCTCGACCACTGGTCGGCGCGGCTCAACCTGACGTCCATCCCGCGAGAGCAGCGGTGGGTTCGCAATGTCGTCGAGGTCGAGGATCTGCTCCACGCGACGGCGCCGCCCGTGGCGTCCCGGGTGGTTGACATCGGGTCCGGCGGTGGCGTCCCCGGGATGGTGCTCGCCATTCTCCGGCCCGATCTCTCCGTGACCCTGCTCGATTCGGATCAGCGGAAGGTTGGGTTCCTGATCCATGTTGCCGGTCTGCTGGGGCTCTCCCAGGTGGTCGTGGAGGCACTCCGCGCCGAGGACGCAGGGCGTCGCGAGGGCATGCGCGAGGCGTTCGACCTGGCGACCTCACGAGCGACCGCCCCACCACCGGTGCTGTGCGAGCTCGCGTTGCCGATGCTCCGTATCGGCGGAAGCCTGTGTGCGCTGGTTGCCGACGCCCGGTCGGCGCAGGTTGGGTGCGCCGCAGCCGCTGCGGCGTGCGGCGGCGCCGCCCCGGAGGCGCCGGCCGACGGCGTCCTCCGAGTTCGCAAGGTCGCCCCGACGCCCGACGCCTACCCGCGGCGGGCGGGGACACCCAGCCGCCACCCCATCAGCTGAGCCGGCGGCGGATCGCCTCAGCCGCGACGGTGCGCTCGTTCCACGGAATCTCGCCCCCCGCGGTCTCGAGTGTCTTCTCATGCCCCTTACCCGCCAGGAGCACGGTGTCGCCGGGGGCGGCGTTCGCCACCGCGTAGGCGATGGCCTCCTCCCGATCGGGGATGACGAAGAGGTTGGTGCCCCGAACCGCACCGGCGGCGACGCCGCCGGCAGCGATCTGCTCGAGGATGACGTCGCGGTTCTCGCCGCGCGGATCCTCATCGGTGATCACGCTGACGTCGGCGAGACGCGCCGCGACGGCCCCCATCGCCGGCCGTTTCTCCAGGTCGCGCTCGCCGGCCGACCCGAACACGGCCCAGAGCCGTCCGGACGTGGTCCGGCGCAAATCGTCGAGCACGGTTTCGAGCGCGTCGCTCGTGTGGGCGTAGTCCACGATCACCTCGTAGGGCTGGCCGAGGTCGATGCGCTCCATGCGGCCCGTCACCGGTTCGGCGGCTTCGAGGCCCAGGACGGCGCTCCCGAGATCGGCGCCCGTGGCGCACGCGGCGGCCAGTGCAGCGAGTGCATTGCGAACATTGAATGCGCCGGCGAGCCCGAGGCGGACGGCGCTGTCGCCCCACGGCGTCCGTGCGAGGAAGTGAACACCGGCCGGTCCGGCGATGATCTCCTCGGCGCGCAGGTCGGCTGCGATCTCCGGCAGATCGGTGTACGTCAGCCTGGTGGCAACCGGGATCGCCACCAGGTGGGGGAACCCAAAGGGATCGCCGGCATCGAGCACGGCGATGCCGTCGGATCTCGCCGACACACGCTCGAGCAGGCGCGCCTTGGCCGCGAGGTACCGGTTCCGGGTGCCGTGCAACTCGAGGTGCTCGGTGGTGATCCGCGTGAACACCGCCGCACGAAACGCGACACCGTCGGCGCGCTGCATCTCGAGCGCGTGGGATGACGTCTCGAGTGCGACGTGCGTGCATCCCGCATCGCGGATACGGGCGAGCTCTGCCTGCAACTCGGGCGCCTCGGGGGTGGTCTGCCGCGAGGGGTTGGGGGTCACGAGGTCGCCGGTGCGCCGGTCGACGGTGCTCATCGACGCCGCGGCAATCCCGGCCGCCCGCCATGCATGCCAGAGGAGTGTCGCTGTGGTGGTCTTGCCGTCGGTCCCGGTGATGCCCGCGACACAGAGGCTCCGGCTCGGGTGATCGTTGAACGTTGCTGCCAGCTCGGACAGTGCGTGGCGCGCGTTGCCAACCGTGATCAGCGGTATCGAGGCGTCGATCGGCGCAGCCCGGGGCCCCTCGACCACCACCGCCACGGCGCCCCGCTCGACCGCGTCAGCGATAAATCGGCGACCGTCAGCCCGGAGCCCTGGAATGGCGACAAACAGGCTGCCCGCGGTGACGGAGCGGGAGTCGGAGTCGATTGCGGTGATGTCCAGAGCGGCCGCTGCAGGAGGCAGCGCGACGTCGATCCCGGCCGAGCCGAGCAGAACCGCGAGTGGGCGCGCCGCACGCGTCGGATGCACCGTCGCAGTCTATGGTAGGGTCGCTGCGATCATGGCTGGAAAGAAGCAGAAGCGGGCTGGCGGTGCGCCGGTCTCGCTGGCCGATGCACTGGCCGCGACACGCGCCGCGCGAAGCCGCGTCCTTGCCCTGGCGGCCCGGCTCGAGGAGACCGAACGCACCATCCTCGCCGCGATGGCGCCGGCCCCGGCCGCGCCGCCCAAGCGCCCGGTCGGCAGGCCACCCAAGACGGCGGCTGCGGCTCCGGCTCCGGCGAAACGCCCGGTCGGCAGGCCTCCCAAGACAGCGAGCGCAGCACCAGCGAAGCGAGCGGTCGGAAGGCCCAGGACCCGCCCCACAGGCCGCAAGCCGGTCGGACGTCCCCCGAAGGCCTGAACCGAATCCAGACCTCTCAGGTCAGGTTTCGACAGGTTTTGGGTAGACTGGCCACATGGCCAAGTCTTCCCGCGACCTCCTCGACGACGCACGTGCCACCGTTCCGGAGGTTTCCCCGCAGCAGGTGCGCGCCGCTGCGGCATCCCGCACCCTGATCGATGTCCGCGAACGCAACGAGTTCGACGAGGGCTACATTCCCGGGGCGATGCACCTCAGCAAAGGGTTCATCGAGACGCGCATCGAGGACACGGTTCCCAAGCGGGACACGCCGATCACCCTGTACTGCGCCGGCGGAGTCCGCTCGCTGCTGGCCGCGCGAGCGCTCCAGGAGCTCGGCTACACCGACGTCCAGTCGATGGCGGGCGGCTACGGCGCGTGGAAGCAGGCTGGTTTCGACTACATCGTCCCCCGGGTCCTGACGGCACAGCAGCAGCAGCGCTACAGCCGCCACCTCCTCATCCCCGAGATCGGCGCCGAGGGCCAGGCGAAACTGCTCGACGCGCGCGTCCTGCTCATCGGGGCGGGCGGCCTCGGCAGTCCGGCAGCCCTGTACCTCGCCGCGGCGGGTGTGGGCACCATCGGCTTCGTGGACTTCGACACCGTGGACCGCAGCAACCTGCAGCGCCAGATCCTCCACACCGAGGATCGGATCGGCATGCTCAAGACAGCATCGGCTCGGATCGCGCTCACCGCGCTCAACAGCGACGTCCGCGTCGTCGAGCACAACGTGGTGCTGAGCGGCGAGAACGCTCGCGAGATCTTCGACCAGTACGACATCATCGTCAACGGCTGCGACAACTTCCCCACTCGATACCTCGCCAACGATGTGGCCATCTTTGCCAAAAAGCCGATGGTCGACGGTGGCATCTTCCGATTCGAGGGCCAGGTCACCACAGTGGTCCCGTTCCAGTCGCCCTGCTACCGCTGCCGCTACCCCTCGCCGCCTCCGCCCGAGGAGGCGCCGTCGTGCGCCGAGGCAGGTGTGCTCGGCGTGCTCCCCGGGATCGTGGGCGTCCTCCAGGCAACCGAGGTCATCAAGCTGATCACCGGTGCCGGCGACCTGCTCACCGGCCGTCTGCTGCACATCGACGCGCTCGCGATGAAGTTCCGCGAGTTTCGCGTCCCGCGTGACCCCCAGTGCCCGGTGTGTGGTGAGAATCCCACGATCACCGAGCCGATCGACTACGAGGGCTTCTGCGCGGCTCCGGCCTCGGTTGCGACCGAGGCGGTCGGGGTCTGACGCAGCCTAGCTGACGGCCGGCGTCCCGGCATCGAGCTCGGGGTCGCCGCCGTCCAGGCGTTCGGCTTCGTGGACCAGCATCACCGGGATGCCGTCGTCGACGCGGTAGCGGAGCCGGCAGGCGTCGCAGCGCAGCGACACCGGCTCGACGACGAGCGGTCCGCGGCAGCGCGGGCAGGCGAGGATGTCGAGGAGATCCTTGGGGAGCTGACTCATGACGCCATTGTCGCCGCTGTGAGGAATGTCGCGAGCTCCTGGTTCACAGCGCGGGAGCGTTCGAGGTTGCTCAGATGCCCGCACTCCAGCTCGCGGTAGCGCGCATCCGTGATCCCGTCAGCCATGGCACGAACTTCCTGGGTCGGGATGATCGCATCCCGGCTTCCGGCGATGACCAGCGCGGGCACGTCGATGGACGCGAGCAGCGCGGTGCTGTCCGGTCGCGCGGCCATCGCGCGCTGCGCGAAGGCGATGCCCGCGGGCGAGCAGCGCCGAATCCGTCCCCGCACGGGGTCGACGATGTGTGCCTCGTCGTGCGCACCCGGGCTCAACATCCGCGCGACCATCGGCTCGACGATCGACTCCACCGACTGCTCGCGCTCCACCTGCTCCGCCATCGCGAGGCGGTCGCCGCGTGCGGCGGCGGTGTCGGCAGTCGCGCGCGTGTTGCAGAGTGCCAGGGCGCGAATCCGCTGCGGCGCAAGCCGCCACAGCGTGAAGGCAAGGTAGCCGCCCATCGAGAGCCCCACGACTGCGACCTTGTCGATGTTCAGCGAGTCGAGCGCTGCGAGCACCGCCGCTGCGAACCCGTCAAGCGCCGGCTCTCCGGCGGGCGGCGCGGGCGACGAGCCGCATCCCCAGAGATCGACCCGGATGCAGCGCATGTCGCCGGACAACGCGGCTACCTGGTGATCCCATTGCGAGGCGTCGAGCGTGAATGCGTGGAGGAACAGCACCGGCGCACCGGTTCCCGTGTCATGGATGGCCGGCAGCATGTCCGTCGCGCAGCGTCAGGCTTGGGCGCCGACCGCGACCGCCGGGAAATCCTGGTCGAGCGTCGCGGGCTCGATGTGCGTGCGCGCGTGCTTCTCGACGTCGCGCAGCTTGAGGATCTCACTCGGTGTGATGAGCGTGACGGCGACACCGGCGCGCCCGGCTCGTCCAGTCCGGCCGACGCGATGCAGATACTCGTCGGGGGTGAGGGGCACGTCGTAGTTGATGACATGTGAGATGTCGTCGATGTCGAGTCCGCGCGCGGCGACGTTGGTTGCGATCAGGTACTTGATGTGGGTGGCGCGGAACTGCTGCATGGAGCGGTCTCGCTCTCGCTGGGTGAGGTCGCCGTGGAGCAGTCCCACCTGGTAGCCGCGCCCGCCGAGCTGCGCCTGCAGCACATCGGCGGTTCGCTTGGTCTCGACGAAGATGAGCGCCATCACCACGTCGGGCTGATCCAGGATCTGGGCCAGCGCATCAGTCTTGTCAGCCCACGTGGTCTGCACGTAGAGCTGGCGGACCTCCGACGGGATCTCCGGCCGGGTGCTGATCTCCACCGTCTCCGGGTCGTGCATATGACGCAGGGCGAGCCTGCGCACCCACTCGGGCATGGTGGCGCTGAACAGCAACGTCTGGCGCTGCGGCGGGCATTGCCGGAGTATGCGTTCGACGTCGGGCGCGAAGCCCATGTCGAGCATGCGGTCGGCTTCATCGAGCACGCACACGCGGACATTCGCGAGCGTCAGCGAGCGCCGCTGGATGTGATCGCCGAGCCGGCCCGGAGTCGCCACGACGATATGCGCACCCTGGCGCAACTCCTCCATCTGACGTCCGATCGAGTCGCCGCCATAGATGGCGACGCTGCGCAGCTCATGCCGCTTGCCGAGCCTCGTGAGCTCGTCGTGCACCTGGACGGCCAGCTCTCGCGTCGGGCAGAGCACCAGGGCCTGCACCGGACCGTCGCGCGGGTCGAGGCGCTCGATGATCGGAATCCCGAAGGCCGCTGTCTTGCCGCTCCCGGTCTGGGCCTGACCGATCACATCCCGGCCTGCCATCGCGAAGGGCAGCGAGCCCGCCTGGATCGGCGTGGCCATGGTGTATCCGAGCTCGGCCACGGTGTTCTGCATGGCGACACTCAAGGCAAGCTCGTCGAAGCGGACCGGTTCGGGGATGACAGTACTCAAGGCCTCATCGACCGGCGCCGGAGCGGCGGGACGGGGCCTTGCGCCGAGCGGTCTACCAAACCGCGCGCGAGAAGACGAACGCAAGACAACGTCAGTCTACCCCGGATTGGCGCGTTCACTCCCGCGTAAGATCGTCTGATGGCGTTCCACCGCGTCAGCGCGCCCGCGGTTCGATGAGTCTGATCGCCGGTCATCCCGATTCCGAGCCTGCGCGCGGAGCATTCGTGCCGCGCATCGTAGTGCTCGATCTCGACGGCACCACGATCGACTACCGGCAGCGCCTGCACCCCCGCATCCGCAAGGCGGTGCGATCGGTTGCGACGCGCCTGCCGGTGATCGTTGCCACCGGGCGCATGTACCGGTCAGCGCTGCCCTGGGCGAGCGAGCTTGGCACGCACGAACCCCTGGTCTGCTACCAGGGCGCGCTGGTGCGCGAGGCTCCGCGGCCGGATGGATCGCCCGGGCTCACGATCTTCGAGCAGCCGCTCGAGGCCGCAGCGGCCCGGCGGGCCCTGGCGGTCGCGCGGGAGCACGACTGGCATTTTCAGGCGTATCAGAACGACGAGCTGATCTGCGAGCGGGACCGGCCCGAGGCGCGGCTGTACACGCGCATCAGCGGGGTGCAGTTCCGGGTCGTGCCGAACCTCGAAGCGCTCCTCGAGGCGGGGACCACCAAGGCGGCGTGCGTCATTGACGATCCCGCCGAGGTCGACCACGCCATCGCGGTCATGACCGAGGAGCTGGCCGGCCGCGCGCGGATCACCCGCTCGAATCCGGAGTTCGTCGAGATCCTCGACCCCGACGTGAGCAAGGCTGTCGCGTGCGAGATCGTGTGCGAGCGGCTCGGCTACTCGCTCGCCGACGCCGTCGCAATCGGTGATGCGCCGAATGATGTCGAGCTGCTGCGTGCGGCCGGATACGCGGTCGCCGTCGCGTCGTCGCGCCCCGAGGTCATCGCTGCCGCGGACGTCACGTGTGCACCCCCGGAGGAGGGCGGCGTCGCCGACGTCCTGGCGGAGCTCGGGTTGTTGTAACCGGCTGTCACCCCGGTGGGCAGCGGACGGCGCAGCGTCCAGGCCGCGTGACCGCCGCCGTCGCGATCACGAGGCGCTGAAGAACCCGCCCCCGGACTTGTTGCCGAGCCGTCCGCGCGCCACCAGGTCACGGAGCAGCGCGACCGGGTCCCAGCGCTGATCGCCCGTCTGTCGAGAGCCCTCGTCGAGGATCGCCTCGACCACGTCGAGCCCGACGAGATCGGAGAGATGGAAGGGGCCCATCGGCCAGCCGAGTGCGTTGTGCACGGCGAGATCGCACTCCTCCACCGAGATATAGCCGCCCTGCACGAGGTGCATCGCCTCCTGGATGGCGATGAAGAGGATGCGATTGGCGATGAAACCGTATTCCTCGCGTGCCAGCCGGACGGGCGTCTTGCCGATCGCTCGGGCGAAGTACATGGCACGGATGATCGCGTCCTCGGCGGTGTGCGGCCCGGGCACCACCTCGACCAGCGCCATGAGCAGCGCGGGATTGAAGAAGTGGATGTTGAGGAAGCGCTCGGGGCGGGTGACGGCGTCCATCAGCAGCGACGAGGGGAGGGTCGACGAGTTTGTGCCGATGATGGTGGCATCGTCGGCGTGCTCGCAGATCCGCGCGTACACCTCGCGCTTGACGTCACGGTCCTCGGCGACCGACTCGATGATCGTTGCCGCTCCGGCGACCGCACTGAAGTCCGAGCCCGGGGTCACCCGCGCGAGCGCCGCATCGCATGCGCCGGCGTCGAGCTTGCCCTTCTCCACACGGCGGCGAAGCAGCCCCGCCGCCGACGCCGTCGCGGCGCGGAGACGTTCCTCGCTGCGAGAGATCAAGCGGACCTGATAGCCGTGCAATGCCGCCTGGTACGCAATCTGGCCGCCCATGGCGCCGGCGCCCACCACGGCGAGGGTGCTGCCTGCGGCCATCTCAGCCTGCGGCCGGCGCGGCGTCGCGTCCGGGGCGGGTCATCGCCTCGGCGTCGAGCAACCGCGTCAACTCGGCCTCATCGAGGCCGCTGCGCTCGCGCGCAACCTCGCGCACGGTGCGCCCCGTGTTGTACGCCTCCTTCGCGATCGCGGCGGCGGCGTCGTAGCCGATCCGCGGTGCGAGCGCGGTGCAGAGCATCAGCCCGCGCTCGACCAGCGCGGGACCGTTTTCGGTGGCGGTGATCCCGTCGACGCACTGGGTCGCCAGGTTGCGTGCCGACGCTGCCAGCAACGAGACCGACTGGAGGACGTCGTACGCGGCCACCGGCATCATGACGTTGAGTTCGAGCAGCGACCCGGCAGCGCCACAGAACGCGACCGTCGCGTCGTTGCCGATCACCTGCGCGGCAACCATGGTCACGGACTCGCAGATGACCGGATTGACCTTGGCCGGCATGATCGACGAGCCCGGCTGCACGGCCGGGATTGCGATCTCGGCGATCCCGGCGCGCGGGCCGCAGCCGAGGAGCCGGATGTCGCTGGCGACCTTGTACAGCGAGACCGCCACCGAGCGCAGCGAACCGCTGGCGGCGACGACCGCGTCGAGGGTCGACTGCCCGCAGAAATGGTTGTCGGTCTCGTGAAAGGGGATGCCGAGGTCGGCGGCGAGCAGGGCGATCACTTTGGGTGGGAACTCGGGGTGGGTCCCGACTCCGGTCCCGACCGCGGTGCCGCCGAGCGGCAACTCGGCCAGGGCGGCGATCGCCTCCTCGCCCCGCAGGCGCGCCCGCCCCACCTGACCGGCGTAGCCGAGGAACTCCTGCCCCAGCCTGATCGGGGTGGCGTCCTGGAGATGGGTGCGGCCAGTCTTGATCACCGGCCACAGCTCCTCCGACTTGCGCCGCAATGACGCCTCGAGGATCCGCAGGCCGGCAATCAGGTCCTCGCGGATCGAGACCGCTGCCGCCACCTGGATCGCCGTCGGGATCACGTCGTTGCTGGACTGGCCGAGGTTCACGTGGTCGTTGGGGTGGACGGGAGCCCGCGATCCCCGCACGCCGCCGAGCAACTCGATCGCCCGGTTGGCGATCACCTCGTTGGCATTCATGTTGGTCGAGGTGCCGCTGCCCGTCTGGAAGACGTCGACGATGAACTCACCGTCGAGGGTGCCGTCGATGACGTCCTGGGCGGCGCGGATGATCGCTCCCGCCAGGTCCTCGTCGAGCAGCCCAAGCTCGCGGTTCACCAGCGCCGCCTGCTGCTTGATCAACCCGATGGCGCGGATGAAGCCGCGCGGCAGGCGGAGGTCGCTGATCGGGAAGTTCACCTTTGCCCGCATCGTGTTGGCGCCGTAATAGGCGTCTGCCGGCACCTCGAACTCACCCATCGAGTCGCGCTCCTTCCTGGTCGCCGTGGTGGTCACGCAGTCACCTCCTCTCGGTGCAACGGGATCGTCATGTCGAATTCGGCGCCGCTTCCGGGGACACTCCGGGCGGCGACCGTCCCGCCGTGGCGCTCAGCGACCGTGCGCACGATGTAGAGGCCGAGACCGCTGCCCGGCACCTTGCGCTGCCGCTCGGCGACCGAGCGGAAGTACTTGTCGAACAGGTGGCCCGTGTCCGCCACCGGAAACCCGGTCCCATGATCACGCACGGTGAAGCGCACCGATTCGCCCTCGCGAGCGGCCAGCACCTCGATCGGGGATCCCATCGGTCCGTGCTTGACGGCGTTGCCGAGCAGGTTGGTGATCGCGAGGATGACGCGGCGCCGGTCGCCCTTCACGGTGAGCCCGTGCTCGCACTCGCTCGTGATCGTGGACTCACGCAGCTTCGCCTCCATGGCGACGTGCTCGATCGCCTCGGCGACCACCTCCTCGGCGTCCATCACCTCGAGCGCGAGATGGTCGTCAGGGTCCTCGAGGCGCGCCAGCTCGGCGAGCGCGTTGACCATGCGCACCATCATCTCGGTGCTGGCGGTGATGCCTTCGATGGCGACGATCGCCGTCTCGGGGAGCGCGCCGAGCATCCCTGCGCTGAGCAGCTGCCCGTAGCTGTTGAGGATCGTGAGCGGGCGGCGGAGCTCGTGCATGGTGATCGAGAGCGACGTGCCCCGGGCGGACGACTCCGATGTGGCGCTGGAGAGGCGGTGCTCGAGCGTTGCCACGCACGAGGCGGCCAGATGCTGCCCCACCGCCTCGATGTCGTCGGCCGTCGTGGTGGCGAGTTCGAGCGTCTCCTCAGCGTCGAGCCGCTCCTCTCGCACGGCCTCAGCGGTGACCTGGCGGAGCGCGGTGAGGTTGGCGAGAGCCGTCTGGAGGCGCCGCTCCAGGCCGGTACCCGCATCGAGGTGGTGATAGGCGACCAGCGGCCGGAAGTCGTCGGCGGTCAGGGCGACCAGCACGGCGTTGACGAACTGACGTGGTCCGCGCGCGCGATCGAGGGGTTCACCGGCGTCAGCCGGTGATATCTGCCTCTCCCACAAGTCGGCGATCCGCGCCGCGTGGGCTGCCAGGAAGTCGCTGAACTGCCGGGTCACGCCGCTGAAGTCTAGGCGCACCAGACGTCAACTCCGCGAGCGCGACATCCTCGATGCGAGCCACCTCGACCGTGATCTCGGCCACGGAGCGCGTGCTCCGGCGGTGTCGCGACCAGAGGACCGCACCAAGCACTGCGAACGGGATCATCTGCAGGTCGATCAGCACCGAGATCGCGCCCGCGTGGGCAACCGAGACGCCGGTGCGGGAGAGCAGCGCGACCAGGACGCCTTCGCGGAGCCCGAGGCCGTTGATGCTGAAGGGCGCGAGCGCGACCAGGAGCGTGATCGGGATGCAGACGGCCAGCACGGTCCAGCTGAGGTCGACACCGATCGCCCTCGCGGCGACGCTCAGCGCCAGGAGGTTGAATCCCCAGCCGGCGGCTCCGACGAGCAGGGACTGCGCTACGGCGTGCGGGTGCTTGCGGTAGCCGGCGAACGCGTCGCTGAACGAGCGCACGCCCCGGCTCATCGCCCCCGACACGCGAGCGAGCAGACGGTGGGGCACGATTCGATCCGCGCTGAGCGCCACCAGCCAGATGACCACGACCGCCATGGCGAGGCCGGCGATCACGATCACCACGCCGGTGCCGAGGAGCGCCCGAAGCAGGATCGCCGCGGCGATACCCCAGCAGGTCATGCCGAGCATGCCGGCGAGACGGCTGCCGGCGAGCGAGGCGAGCACCCGGCCGTGGCCGATCTGTCGGCCCATCTCGACGGTCCTCATGGCGTCACCGCCGACGCCGGCGGGAAGCATCTGGGTGAAGAAGACGCCCTGGAGGTACGTGGAGCTCAGACGGCGCCAGCTGAGCAGGGAGCCGGGCCCCGCGCCCGCGGGCGCGTTGGCGGTGCGAAGCAGGACTCCCCATTCGACGACGCTCGCCGCGACCGCTAGCACCGTGAGGCCCATGGCGGCGGCGATCCAGAGCGGATCGGCGTGGGCCAGGCTCGCGACGGCCTGCGGAAGGTTGATCGAGTGGGCGAGGATGATCAGCCCGACGACCGTTCCGCTGACCCGGGTCCAAGGCGAACCGATCACGGCGCGCGCGATCTGTACGGCTCGTCTCATCGGTTCCATTGAATCAGGGTTGCACGTCTGTCCTCGCGGCGTTGGCCGGACCGTGACACTCCGACTGCTCCTCGCGACGACTTGCGTGTGCCGGACGTCACTCAGCCGCGAGGTAGGGCTCGCGAAACGCGGTCTGCTCGGCGATGAAGACCAGGGGCAGGTCGTCGACGGGCCCGTTGCGGTTCTTGGCGACGATGAGCTCGGTCTTCCCCTTGTCGATCTCGCGGTTGTGCATCCCCTCGCGGTAGAGGAAGAGCACCACGTCCGCGTCCTGCTCGATCGAGCCGCTGTCGCGGAGGTCGCTGAGCTGCGGGCGCTTGTTCTCCCGCTGCTCGGCCGCTCGGGAGAGCTGGGACAGCGCCAGCACGGGCACGTTGAGCTCCTTGGCGATCGCCTTCAGGCCGGAGGAGATGTCGGACACCTCCTGCACACGGGAGTCGCGCCGTCCTCCCTGCATCAGCTGCAGGTAGTCGATGACGATCAGCTCGATCTTGTGCTGCGCCTTCATGCGCCGGGCCCGGGCTCGCAGCGTCGTGATCGCGAGCCCCGGCGAGTCGTCGATCCACAGGTCGGCATGGGTGAGCGTGTCCATCGCCTTGGCGATCTTCTGGAATGCCATCGAGTCCGCCTGACCGGTGCGGAGCATGTAGGAGTCGACGTGCGCCTCGCTGCAGATGAGGCGCTGCACGAGCGACTGGCGCGACATCTCGAGCGAGAAGACCACGACCGGCCTGCCTGCGAGTACGGCGGCGTTGCGGGCGATGTTGAGGGCGAACGATGTCTTGCCGACGGCGGGTCGCGCTGCCAGGATGATCAGCTCGCCGGGCTGGAGGCCCTGGGTGAGCATGTCGAGCTTCGAGAAGTTGGTCGGCACGCCGGTGACCAGTTGCTTGTGCTCGATGCGCTTCTCGAGGACGTCCCACCACTCGCGCACCACCGGCGCGATGTTGCGCATCTCCGACCCGCGGCTCTCCTGCCCGATCTTGAAGACTTCCTGTTCGGCCTGGTCGATTGCCTCGCTCACCGGGGTCGTGTTGTCGAATCCGAGCCGGCTCACCTTGCCGCCCGCCTCGATGAGGCGGCGCCGCAGCGCATGTCCGATGACGATGTCGGCGTAGTGCTTGACGCTCGCGGAGCTCGGGACCACCAGGGTGAGCTCGGCGATGTAGTCCATGCCGCCCGCCCGGCCGATCCCCGGGCCGCGTTCCAGCTGATCGCGCAGCGTCACGGTGTCGATCGCTTCGCCGCGATCGTCGAGGGCCAGCGCGGCGCGAAACAGCACCGCGTGGCGTTCCGCGTAGAAGTCCTCCGGGACCAGCACGTCGCGCACGATCGAGAGCGCTTCGCGGTCGATGAGGATGCCGCCGAGCACCGCCTGCTCGGCCTCGTTGTCGTGCGGCGGGACACGCATCGGAGCTGCTCCCGCAGCGGCCCCGCGTCCCACCAACTCGGTTTGCGGGAGAGAGGTCATTGGGCCGCGACGACGACCTTGAGTGTCTCCGTGACCTCCGGATGGAGCTCGATGGTGGCCTCGTGCGGGCCGAGCGACCGGATCGGCGGATCGATCTCGATCTTCCGCTTGTCGATGTCGATGCCCGCCTCGCGCTTCAGCTGCTTGGCGACATCGGCGGTGGTGACCGTGCCGAAGAGACGGCCTGCGTCGCCGGCCTTTGCGTAGACGGTGACGGTGAGCTTGCGCAGCCGTTGCGCCGTCTCCTTCGCGTCGATCAGCGCCTTCTCGACGCGCCGGCGGGTCGCCTCCTCACGGCGGCGGATCTGATCGACCGTGTTCTGGTCCGCGACCACCGCGAGGTGCTGGGGGAACAGAAAGTTGCGCGCATATCCGGGCGACACCTCGCGAACATCGCCTGGCTTGGCAGTTCCTGCCACTTCCTTCAGAAACAGAACCTTCACGACACCACCTCCCGCTCTTCGGGACGCAGCCGCCGGTAGATCATCAGGGCAATGCGCTCTCCGTTGCGAACGTCGTCGTCGAAGCGGCTGCGCCGCTGGGTGATCAACTCCGCCTGCTCGGCGACGACATGCCGCGGGCAGGCGGCGATGAACGCGCGGGTTGCGAGCAGGCTGAGGGCGAGCACGTCGAGCTCACCGATGACCGGGAGCGACTCGGGAAGCTCCACAATCGGGAGCGCGATCAAGGCGAGTCCACCACCGAACGCGAGCTTCATGTAGCCGGGCACTCGCGCATCGAACATCAGGCAGTACGCGAGCCGCAGCATGCGCGGCAGGTCGACGAAAAGGCGTTTGGCGCTGCGGAGCTTGCTCAACATCTCGAACCGCGCATTCTACTTTGTTGCCGTTGCTGTCGATCGAACGGCAGGCGGCGGGGGCGCACGGGTGTGCGTTCAGTCGTCGTTCAGGATCGCGCGATGTTGTTCGATCCACTCCCGAGCGCGCGCGCGATCACCCGGAGGAATCGCGCCGTCGATCACCGCCTCGCGGATGGCGGCTTTGGCCTTTCCCACCCACGGCCCCGGCCCCCGCCCCGCCATCTTCATCAACTCATCGCCGGTCAGCGGGTCGGTCATCGCAGACACCACTCCCCCGGCGTCAAGCCGGGCCATGCGCGCATCCAGCTCGTCGAGCTCCTCGAGGGTCGGGTACGCCGACGCCGTAGTGTCCGCTCGCGCCAGGTCGAGCATCCGGCCGCGGAGCGGTCCCGCATCACGTATCAGTTTGCGCACCGCCGCGTCCCCGAACGATTCGCGGTCGTACTGGATCGGGCGGAGGTGGAGGCGCACGAGCCGGCTCACATCGCTGATCTCGTCGTTGCTGAATCGCCAGCGCGTCAGGATCGCCTGGGCCATCTCGGCGCCGATCTGCGGGTGGTCGTAAAAGGTGTGGCGCCCGTCCGACACGACCACGTGGGTCGGGGGCTTGGCGATGTCGTGGAGGAGGGCGGCGGTCCGGGTCACCAGGTCCGGCGGCGCGGCGTCGACGGTCGCCACGGTGTGCCCGTAGACGTCGTGGGTGTGATAGCCGCCCTGTTCGATCCCGATGCCGGCCACGAGCTCGGGCAGCACGAGCTCGAGCAGCCCCGCCTCGAGGAGCACGGCGATCCCGGCGCTCGGATACGGTGCGACGAGCAACCGGCGGATCTCGTCGCTGACCCGCTCGACCGACAGGATCGAGGTCCTCGCGGCCTGGGCTCGCATCGCTTCGATGGTCCCCGGGGCGAGCGTGAAGCCGAGCCGGGCGACGAACCGCGCTGCCCGGTACATCCTCAGGGGATCCTCGGCGAAGGTCTCAGCGGGATCGAGTGGCGTGCGCAGCACACGCGCCTGCAGGTCGGCGATGCCCTTGCCCGTGATGTCGATGATCTCCCCGTCGAGCGTCTGGCAGAGGGCGTTGACGGTGAAATCGCGCCGCCACACGTCCTCGGCGAGGGTGCCCGGCCGGACGTCCGGGTTGCGGGATTCCGGGTCATAGCGCTCCGATCGGGCGCGCACTCCTTCGACGATCCAGGTCCCACCGCGAATCTGGGCGGTGCCGAAGCGTTCGAAGCGCTCGGGAGCGTACCAGCCGAACCGCGAGGCGACCGCTCCGAGCAGCGGCATCGGATCCATCCCGACCACGACCAGGTCGATGTCCTTGCCGTGCCCACCGCCGAGCAGACGGTCGCGGACGAAGCCACCGACGAGATACACCTCGGCGTCGAGTTCGCGAGCGGCC